>ERZ724524.2513-NODE-2513-length-11915-cov-4.331029_pt1 | contig 11915 bp, 8 predicted proteins | sample MGYA00376057_ERZ724524 | MGnify/ENA primary metagenome ERZ724524 (study PRJEB28724, sample SAMN07190888) | wastewater metagenome | isolation source: influent of sewage treatment plant in Hong Hong | place: USA: Christiansburg, Virginia | collected 2016-03-01 ...
CTTTTCGTTCAATGTCAAAGGCGGTCGCTGCGAGGCTTGTGAGGGCGCTGGTCTGAAGCGCGTCGAGATGCACTTTTTGGCCGACGTGTTTGTCCCCTGCGAGGTCTGCAAAGGTCGCCGCTACAACGACGCGACGCTGCGGGTACGGTATCGGGACAAGAGCATCGCCGACGTCCTCGATCTGCCGATCTTGGAGGCAAAGGAGCTGTTCTCGACGCACCCGCAGCTTCGACCGATCCTTGATACCTTGTGCGATGTCGGGCTCGGTTACTTGTCGCTCGGCCAGCCTGCAACGACGCTGTCGGGGGGAGAGGCGCAGCGGGTCAAGCTAGCCAAAGAGCTATGTCGTCGTGATACCGGACGCACGCTGTACCTACTCGACGAGCCGACCACCGGCCTACACTTCGAAGACATTCATCGACTGCTCGGCGTACTCCATCGCCTCGTCGAGGCAGGCAACAGTGTGCTGGTCATTGAACACAACCTGGACGTGATCAAGTGCGCCGACTGGGTCATTGACCTTGGGCCTGAGGGTGGCGAGCGCGGTGGACACATCATTGCCGAGGGTCCACCTGAAGCAATCGCCGAGTCAGCATCCAGCTTTACCGGCCAGTATCTGCGAGCACTTTTACCCAGACGGTAGGCGGTGGAGCCAGATGGCGCGACTTGGTCTCATCGTCAATCCCCGAGCTCGCCGCGCAAGTCAGCCCGGCCTGGTGTGCGAGCTGGAGGATATCTGTCGTCGCACGCCTGGACTGAGCTTCCGCATCTTTCTGACCCACAGCCAAGCCGAACTGGACGCTGCGATGCAGCGACTCGCGGACCTGGGCTCCGATATTCTGGCCCCGTGTGGTGGAGATGGCACCTTGACCGCAACCTTGTCGGCGGCGTACCGGGTCTTTGGACCCTCTCTGCCGAGCTTTTTGCCCCTTGCAGGTGGCACCATCAACACCATCGCTCGCAACCTCGGAGCCAATGAGCCGCCCCAGCAGCGACTGACCAAGGTGCTGCACTCGCTCGGCCAGGAAGGAGGCTTGGCGCACCGACTGCAAGCGACGGTACTGGTTCGGAGCCACGGTGAGTTCCCACTCAACTTCCAGACCCTAGGCCCTCGTGTCGACATCCCACAGGTGAGTGGCGAGCGCATCGGCTTTTTGTGCAGTGCCGCAATGGGGGCTCGCTTCCTGGCCGCCTACACCGCAACCCCTCACCGAGGGCTTCTGTCAGCATCTGTCCTGGCAATCCGCACCATCGCGTCATCGCTCATCCCCGGTGGTGGGCCGCTGGCAAGGTGGCTGTTTTCGCCGCTGCCGACCGAGCTGTGGGTCGATGGCCTGCGGCAGCCCGAACCGACCTACCAGCTCCTCATCGCATCGACGGTACCGGACGTTGGGCTCGGGATGAGAGTGCCATGGCGAGCTGGCAGCGTCACCGATCGCTTCCACCTGATCGCATCTAGCCTATCGACCGTCCAAAATGCTCTCCAAGTGCCCCGGATGCTGCGCGGTGAGCCCCTGCGAGGCAGTCCGCACCTTGATACGCTGGCGAGCACATCAACGCTGAAATTCGAGCAGCCAGAGCCGATCGTGCTCGATGGTGAGCTATTCTGCGCACAGCATCTCGATCTATCGATCGGACCGACACTGCGTGTCATTTCCCCCGAAGTGGCACCTCAGGGACTCGAACCCCGAACCTTGCGCGTATGAAGCGCCTGCTCTAACCAGTTGAGCTAAGGTGCCAAAAGGCCGTCTCAATGAGACGTGGAATGCTTCTATCAAAGCGACGCGCCTGCTGTCAATCGGCGCGCTACTTTTTTCAGCCTAGATCGGTCGCTCATTGATGACCGCCCGTACGATCGAGGTCAAGCCATCGAGGCCGAGGCTCTTTTGAACCACCGCCCGGACCCCGAACTGCCGCAGCAACGCCCGATCGCCTCGACTCGATCGCGTGGATAACACCACCACCGGCAGGTTTTGAGTCGCCGGCATTCCACGCAAAGTGGCACAAACCTCGACGGCATTAAGCCGAGGCAGCGAGAGGTCCATGATCACCAAGCCAACCGACAGCTTTTCGGCCTCTTGGACCACTTGCTCGCCATCGCTGACCATCACGACTTCGGCGTCCGGCGCGGCTGCCTCGACACAACTTCGTAGCTGGTCGAGAACCAGTGGGTCTTCGTCAGCAACGAGCACTCGCTGAGGCGCTTTCCGCAGCGTCTGACGATGAGCCCCAATGAGCGCGGCCATCAGCTCGTCACAGGTTTGAAACCGAGAGTTGGGATCGCGCGCAATCCCCTTGAGAATCGCCCGATCCAGCACCTCGGGTAAATCGGGCCGGAACACCGATGGAGGCATGGGATCCTCCTCCTGGTGTTTCCGCAGCACGTCAGCCACCTCACCACTTGGGAACGGCAGCTTGCCAGCGATCAACTCGTAGATGCTCATCCCCAGTGCGTAGACATCGCAGCGTCGGGCTTCTTCTGGTGAACGAGGTCGCTGACGGATCTGCTCGGGTGCCAGGTAATCCGGCGTGCCAATGATGTGTGTCCCCGAACCACGCGAGTCGGTGCTCTTGGCCAACCCAAAGTCCATCAGGATGGCCCGTGGCCCTGGAGCAACCATCACATTGGCGGGTTTGATGTCCCGATGAATGATGCCGGCGGCGTGAACGACCTGAACGGCACGGCACAGTTGGAGCGCCAAGCTGACCGCTAGATCGAGCGGAATCGCATCGTGAACCCGCACCGCCTGCACCAAATAATACGCCAGCGTCGGGCCGACAATGTACTCCATCACCATATATGGGATGGTGCGGTGCTCGCCCAGCGTGTGGACATGGACGACGTTTTCGTGTCGGACGGCGGCGAGCAGACGCGCTTCTCGACGGAACAGCGCGGCCTGACCGGGATGGACCGCGTGCTCGGGAAGCAGCACTTTGACCGCAACCTGACGCTCTAGGGCCAGGTCTTCGGCGAGGTAGACCGCGCCCATGGCACCACGGCCAATCTCACGGACCAGGCGATAGTTCTCGGCGAGAACCTCACCGATACGCGGTGCCCGATCCTGCGCTTTGCCTGCTGCGCCGTCTGCTGCCTTTGAAGGCGGCTGCTTGGGATTCGAGGGAGGCATGGTCTCCGAGGGAGCTGCTTCGCAAGTCGCTTCAGCGACGGGCTCAATCAGTCTAGCCAAGCTAGCCCTGATCGCACAACAAAAACATATTAATCAAAATTACCTTTTAAATTCGCATTCATAGCAACTGCCACGCGATCCATCGGTTCACTGGCTCAATCTTCGTCGGTGATTATTGTCTGCAAACACTTTAGAATCAGATCGCATCTAGTAATTCGAATTACCGAAAATTGATCAGCAACTCTTACTTCGACCCGTGTGCGCAGCGCCCTCAGATGACACCACAGCGCAGCACTGGTCACGGCTCAGGGAGCTACCCGATGAACCACCCTAAATCGTCGAGACATCAAGCGAAGGCGAGTCTTGGCCTGGCCTGCTTCGCCTTGCTGGGCTCACTCAGCATTGGCTGCGCTCCACCACTCATCGAGCGGCCCGGAGCGACCAACACCGTTGATAGCACCGAGCCACTCGATGGACGCGGCCTGTTTGAATACCGGGTGAAGAACGAACTCGTCGGGAGCTGCTCGTGTCACGGTCAAGGAGTCAGCGGTTTCGATGCGTTCCTAAAGACCGGCAGCGAATACGACTCCGTCACGGCCTACCGTGGCGGCCTGCTGGTGCCATCGACGGCCGATCAGAGCCCACTCATTAGCAAAGGTGCGCACACCGGCCCAGCGCTAACCACCGATCAGACGAACATCGTCAAAGGCTGGCTCGATGTAGAAGCCGTCGAGCGCGGCAAAGGCGGCAGCAGCCCGACAACCCCCGCTGTCCCGTTTATCGTGGGTGACTACTACATCAGCCTTCGCCAGCTAACCAAAGATCCGCTCGCCCGCATCACCTTTACAATGGAGTTGGTTTCGGGACGAACCTTCCGATTGACCAAGCTGGCGCTTACTTCGGGAATCGGCGGGGGCATCAAGATCAAGCATCCACGGCTGGTCTACATCACCGCTGGTGGTGCGACGCTCGAGCCAAGTGATGCCTTGTCGACCGTGGACGTTACTGCTGATGCAGGCAAAACGGTCACCATCGGTTCCGGCGCAATCCTGCTTCCCAATGTCCCGGCATCTAGCTCACTCGTTGCGTTTGTGTTCGAGCAGATCACGGTGGTCAACCCGATGCCGGTCAGCGTGATGTGCAAGTCCGTAAGCCTATTCACGCCTCCTGTAAGCACTACTCTCGCCACCTGTGCGGGACTCTGCCACAGCTCTGTGGGAACTCGTGCAGAGGCCAGCCGCGCAGTTCGCGCATTCCCAATGGATCCAGCCCTGAAGACCGATCAGGCAGCACTGGCCAATCTGTGTGTGGATGCGCTCGGACGAATCAACGTCATGACACCAGCGAGCAGCATCCTGGTTCAGTACGTTCAGCCGACCACTTTGGGAGGAATGGCCAGTCACCCATTCAAGCTGGATGACGCGACGTTTAACAGCTTCAAGGCTGCGGTCAGTACCTGGGCCGCAGCGGAAAAGTAGGTACTTGAGAGGCACCCTAACCTGCTCCGATGCGGTGTTCGAGCAGACACCGAATGGGAACTAACGAATCGAGAGGGATCATGACAGTGAGCTCCATCAAAAAAAATATTGTGCTTGGGCTCTTTGCCGTTCTACCTGCATGCAGCGGCGGCGCCACATCCACCGACACTCAAGCCGATCCAACCGGCGGATTCCGCGCCACGCTACCCCCGAGCGTGGTGGACTCCGACAAGCTGGCTCTGCAAGACACCAAGATCGACTACATGCTAGCGCTCCGTTCAGCGGCTCTGAAGCTGACTGGAAACTACCCCACGCTGGCTGAGATCAAGCAGCTCCAGAATGCGACCGACCAGACTGCTGTGTACGGCCAGTTGATCGACAACTACATCAACCGACCGACCTTCAATCAGCAGATCCTCCAGTTCTGGCGGGATACGTTCAAGATGGGCGGAATGCTGCCGGTCACCACTCCGACCGGCACGGTCAATGTAAACCTCGAGTTCGCACCGACCTATGCGGCCTATCTCATCGCCAAGGGAGAGAACTTCACCAAGCTGGTGAACGGCACCGCTGGCACCTGCCAGACGTACAACCCAGCGACGGACACCTTCGCCACGACGACTTGCACCAATACCAACGCGGTCGGAATCCTGACCGACCAGGGTGTGCAAGCACAGTTCTACTCTGCCATGGCATTCCGCCGTGTTCGCTGGTTCCAAGAGGCACTGCTGTGCTCCCGCTTCCCAGCGGAAACCAACGGCACAAAGGTGCAGTACCAGGGTGGTGTCTACAACTCCCCGTGGGATCTCAAGAGCATCACGGGAGCAGTGAATGATCCCAAGGCGCTGGTTGACTTCCAGGACACCAGCTCCCTCATCTGCGCGAACTGCCACTCGACCATCAACCACCAGTCTCCTCTGTTTGCGAACTTTGGTGCCACTGGTATGTACGTCGCTGGCGCGATCCAGGTGAAGACCCCGGTCGCCGGCAACCCTGACAGCAAGATGATCGACTGGCTGCCTGCAGGTGAACCGCTCGCCTATCGCTTTGGACAGCCGACTCCGACCGTGAAGGAGTTCGGTGATGCCATGGCAGCAGATCCTGCCTTCAAGGCTTGCATGGCCTCTCGGCTGTGGAACTGGGCGATGTCTCGCGGCGACATAGTCGTGGACCAGGCGATTCTCACCCCTGACTTTTCTGCTCAGCTTACGCAGCAGATTGATGCCAACAACTGGAACCTAAAAGAGTTCATCCGGGGCGTCTACAAGAGCGCGTACTTCATCCGGTACTAGGACCAGAACGAAAAGGAGAAGCAACATGAACAGCAATTCTGGTTTCTTCATCGGTCTGGGCCTGGTGTCACTACTGGGCCTAGCGGCTTGCCAAAATCAGACCTCGGAACCTGATCCCAATCAGGTCACCAATCCCCCGGTTGATCCGATGCCACCGACCTCCACGGGCGGGAGCACCAAGTCGTTCGATCACGATGACATCCTTGGCAACATCGGAGACGTGTTCTCGGATGGTCGTCAGGTACTTCCTGCGGACGGACAACGTATGCACGTCTGCGGCAAGATCACCTACGCCACCCTGGGACGAGTGCTCACGTCGCGTGGCATCGCAACCGGAAACACGGTGGCAGACTCCGCTGGTCTGCTCTATCAGACCGGGGCCAACATCATGGGTGTCGCCAACTATCCGGCGCGTGTGGCAGAAGCGGATCGCAACTCAACGGGCGGTCTAACCCGTCTGTTTGACATGTTCCTGGCAGTGTCCGAAGAGCTGCTGCCCTCGGCAACGGTCGATAAGCTCGGCTCTGGAACCGCTTGCCCAGGTGTGACGCTGTTCGATGCATCGAACAACTGCAGCGCCGATGGCTTTGCGTGTCTGCTGGGAACCCCGCTGAGCGCAGTGCAGCTCTCGGAGTGCAGCAATGCAGTGAAGCGAATCGCCTCGCTGACCAGCAATGACATGCTGCGCGCCAAGAGAATGGCCGTCGCAACCATCGCTTCGTCTAACTTTCTTTGCGACTAGGGAGGGAGGAACTACATGAAACGCGATTTTCCTTTGCGGGGAGCCTCCCGCCGAGACTTTATCAAGGGTGTGTTTGCCGCGAGCGCTGCGCTGGGCCTTGGCCCGACCCGTGCTCTTGAGATGCTCGATGAGATCGGTGGCAGCGCGCTGGCCGCTGGTGCCATCAACGCCAACCGTACCGTTCACATCATCGGTGGTGATGGTGGTGGCGCATGGTTCACGCTGGTGTGGCCGGTTCCGGGCACGATCACGGAGCTTGCAACCAATAGCACCGTGCCCTATGACGACATGAACAAGGCTGGCAAGATCACCTCGGGTGCGCTAGAAGACCGCACGCTCTATCACCGCAAGGTGAACGGTCAGCCGCTGTGGTCGAACTACGGTGACAAGAAGCTCGTCACCGCCATGCTCTGCGGTACCAACATCGGCCACGAAACGGCCCCCAAGATGGCCGGTAACAGCAACACCATCCCGAGCGGCTCGATTGGTTCGTTCGCAGCTTGTGCAGCCATCCAGACCACGGTGCAGTCTCTGGTTCCGGTCATCGGAATCAACCGCAACGCGGTCGGGATGCCGTACGGTGCCGCGACTGGTTCGCCCTCTCCTGCGGGCGTGCCGGACGCGAACTCCATGATCAACCTGTTCTCTAGCTCGGCATCGAAGCTGATGGCACGCCTTGCCGACCAGGGCAACGCCAAGCTCTATGAGGAGTATTACAAGGCATTCCTCGGCTTGGTAAAGACCGTCGACCGTGCCACCTATCAGCGCGCCTATGAGGACTCCCGCGTCGCGATCTCGCTCGTGTCGCAGAACCTCGGCAGCGTGCTGGCTCCGGCCCCGGGCCAGGTGGATGCCTGGTGCGGACCTGCAGCCATTGACGCCAACGTGAAGGCACTGGCCAACAACCTGATCGTCACCGCCAACGCCTTCAAGAAGGGTCTGTGTTCGCAGGTCATGATGCCAGCGTTCAACGACGACCCGCACTTCGTGTGGGCGGACCGTGTTCGCGTCGGCCGTATTGCCGATGGCATCGCGCTGGTGTTCCAGACCTTCATGGACTATCTGAACGGTATTCCCGATCCAGTGGATCAGTCGAAGAAGCTCGCAGACAACCTCGTCATGACCATCAGTGCAGACCTCATGAAGGGCCCGTTCAGCAACGCGAACTCCGACTGGACGGACTCGACTCCGGGCGCGTCCAACTGGATGTACGTCATGTCGAACGGCTACATGAAGCCAGGCTGGTTCGGTCAGATCTCGCGCACTGGCAAGATGAACTACGATCCGGACACCGGCAAGCTCTACACTCCGGCGCAGTTCGGCGACACCATGGTCACTCCGGGTGCACTCGGAGCCATGCTCTATGCCGTCAGCCGTGGCAATGACCGCCGCGTCCGCGACTTCACCACCGCGTCTTACCGTGCGATGATGAACGTAGTCCTGTAGGACTCCGAAAGGAGTCCCTTCCGGGCTCCTTCTCGGGCTCTGTCAGACTCTGCGCTGACTCTCTTCCGATTCCTAACCCACTCCCAAGCCCATCCCAAACCTCCTAAGGAGGCAAGGGAGTCCTGTTAGCTCGGCTTACGGAACAGCGGCCCAATGATGTCTGGAAGCGGCGACACTCCCGACGGTGGATCGCTGGAGTTACCACCACTGCTCGTACGCGGCGCAGAGAGCTGCGGCACGGTCGGCGGGGCCACCAAACAGCGCACAAACTTGCCCTTCTTGAGCACTTCCCTGCCCCGACCCCCACGGGCAGTGACCTCGCTTGGAGCCGACCCCAGCTCATGCGTCCCGCCCTTGTCGGTTTCCACCTTGAGCGGCTCTCCCACTGCGAACCCAATCAGCTTGTCGCCCTCCCCAAGCTTGAGAACCTGCACGCCCTTGCCCGGCCCTTGCAGCACCGGTACCTCATCGACTCGGCAGGTCAGAGCCCGTCCAGCTTGGGACGCCACAGACAGCAGCACGTCGCCCCGAACCACCTTCACTCCGAGCACGGTATCGCCATCGGCCACCTTGGCAAACAGTCGACCATTGCGTGTCGACACGTCCGAGTGGCTCTCCAGCGAAAACCGCATCGCCAGACCGCCCCGAGTCACCGCCACCAGATGGGCATCGGCCGGTGGCCGGACCCGCGAGTCGAGCGACAGCGCGGCCACCACCGTCTCGCCATCTTCAAACTTGAACTGCTTTGATAGCGGTTCGCCGTAGCCAGTCGTCGCCGCAATGTCCAAGATGCGACACACGTACGCCGAGCCTCGACTGCTGAAGAACACCGCCAGCTCTTTGGTAGAGCCAGCCAGGACTATCTGGACTTCGTCGCCTTCGCGCACACGCGTCGAGCTGACATCGCGGAGCTGCCCGACCCGCTTCACCCAGCCATCACGAGTCAGCACCACGTGGCAGTCCTCGTGAGCGATAAACGCCGTGTCGTCAAACACCGGCTCCTCGGCAGGTACGCCGATGGTCGTCCGCCGCTTGTCCGCAATCTCCTCACGCAGCGCGGTCAGCTCTCGCCTCACCATGTCCCAGCGCTTGCCATCGCTCTGGAGCACAGACTCGAGCTGCGCTTTTTCTTTCCGCTTCTGTGCCAGTTCCTCCTGGATCACCAGGATTTCCAGCCGGGCCAGGCGGTACAGCTTCAGCTCCAGGATCGCTTCCGCTTGCTCGTCATCGAGCTTGAAGCGCGCCATCAGCTTCTCTTTGGCGTCGGCCTTGCCCTCGCTGCGACGGATCATCGCCAGGATTTCATCCAGCGCGTCGTACACCGCCGCAAAGCCATCTAGGACGTGGATGCGCCGGTTTAGCTCTGCCAACTGGTGAGACAGCCGCCGCTTGACGACCTGGAAGCGGAAGTCGAGAAAGTGCCGCAGCATCTCTCGCAGACTGAGCTGCTTCGGAGTCCCGATCTCGGGATTGTCCGTTGGCACAAGGCACGTCATGTTGAACTGCACCGTCGTCGCCAAGGCTGTGTTCTTGTACAGAAAGGCCATCAGGAGCTGCGGGTCGGCACCACGCTTGAGCTCGATCACAATCCGTACGTCGGTCGTCGACTCATCTCGGCAGTCGACCACCATCGGCAGCTTCTTTTCCTCGAACAGCTCGCCGATCTTTTCCATGATCGCCGAGCGCTCGACGCCATAAGGAATCGAGTTGATGATGAGGTGCGCGCCCTCTCGGCGGTCAACCGGCGGTTCCACACGATAGGAACCCCTTAGCTTGAGGGTGCCATGGCCGGTTTCATAGATCTCATGCAGCTCCGCCTTGCTCGCCAGCATCTCTCCCGCTGTCGGAAAGTCGGGTCCGCGAACGTAGCGCATCAGCCCACGCGTATCGATCTGCGGCTCGTCGATAAGCGCCAGGCAGGCGTCGATCACTTCCCCGGCGTTATGGGGTGGAATCGAGGTCGCCATACCAACGGCAATACCCTGAACGCCGTTCACCAACAGGTTTGGTAGCTGCGCCGGCAGGACGATCGGCTCGCTGCGCACCCCGTCGAAGGTCGGTCGCCAGTCGATTGTGCTCTGTCCCAGCTCCTTCAGCAGCAGCAGCGCGATCGGACGAAGACGACACTCGGTGTACCGATAGGCCGCTGGAGCGTCGCCATCCTGGGAACCGAAGTTGCCGTGGCCATCGACCAGCGGATAGCGCAGCGAAAAGTCCTGCGCCATTCGCACCAGCGCCTCGTACACTGACGAGTCGCCGTGAGGGTGATACTTACCAAGCACATCGCCGACGACCGACGCACACTTGCGAAACTTGGCGTCGGGAAGCAGCCGCTGGTCATGGTACATCGCGTACAGGATGCGCCGCTGCACCGGCTTGAGTCCGTCGCGGACGTCAGGCAGAGCACGCGCCGTAATCACCGACAGCGCATAGCTTAGGTAACGCTTCTGGGTCTCGACATCGAGGGAGACAGGGATCTCGTGGAGGGTGGTCATGGCATATCTGCGCCCAAGCGGGCGGGCGCAAAAGGTAGCCGCAGATGCCCTGGCAGGCAAACTTTGCGGCCTGGCCCGATGACCCAACTCAAGTCGCTGGCGCTAGACCCGCTCGATGCGGGCCGGAACATGCTTGTGCCAGGGCGTCCCCGCCAGCCAGTCGCGATCCTCGCTGGCCGTCAGCTCGTTTGGAGCAATCCCAGGGGCCACAAGCTGCCCACTTTCTGTGGGATAGGTCGTCCCAAGACCGTTCGGCAAGCTGATATGACCCGCCTGGAGCGTACCTGTGATCTCGACCACCGCCACCGCGCTGCCCCGTCGTGTGGTCACCCGTGCCTCGTCTCCACTCGCCAGCCCCAGGCGCTCGGCGTCCGCCGGAGACACCCGCAGAGCCCCCACCACGTCCTTTTTCCGCCACGCCGGATCGCGCAATACCGTATTGGCGGTCGTAGATCGCCGCTCACCCGCCGACAGCACCAGCGGAAACAGCGGATCGCGCAAGCTCGGATCTTCACTTTGCAAGCCGGCCAGCTCGGTCAGTAGCTCAGAGATGACCAAGCGCACCTTTTTATCCGGAGTGTCGAGTCGCTGCCACGTCACTTCGTAGTCATCGACGCTAAACACCATGCCGGAGCGACCGCTGAGCATGGCCTGAAATAGCTGCTCGCCCAGCTCCGGTCCGAAGCCCTGAAAACCCGCCCGCTGCACCGACTCGGGAAAGCTCATGGCGCAGATCTGCGCGGCTCCCCACAGCGCCGCCGCCTCCTTGGCACCATCTGGCAAGGTCGGCCCCAGCGTCTCGTACAGCAGCACGGGAGCCAGCGCCAGAAGCTGCGGTTTCTCTGCCGTGAGACGAAAGAACTCCGCCGCAAACGGACCCCGCCCCGCGCTCGGGATGAGTGCCGCCGCTTGGTGCAGCGCCGCCAAGTCCTCGTCCATCACCGCGCCGAGCGCCCTGGTCAGACGACGATGAATCTCCGCTTCCGGCAGCGTGCCGGGAAGCGGCGGCAAGATCGGAGCCCGCAGATGGAAGTAGTTCTGCGGAAACTCCAGGTTGAAAAACGTCGCCTCCCACTTCTCGAACTGCGAAGACGCCGGCAGAACGTAGTGCGCAAGCTGCGCCGTCTCGCTCATCGCCACGTCAATTACCACCAAGCAGTCGAGCGCGGCCAACGCCTGCCGCATCCGCTTCGAGTTCGTCCACGGCGTGCCAGAACGTGTGGCCCTCGTCGTCTCTGTGCATCTGGCGCAGGTGGACGAAAGCGGCATTGTCCGCCAGTTCCCGCGCCGCCTTGTCGTTTTTCGCCCGCAGTTGCAGTTCGGCCCGGCGAATC
>ERZ724524.2517-NODE-2517-length-11905-cov-4.111224_pt1 | contig 11905 bp, 7 predicted proteins | sample MGYA00376057_ERZ724524 | MGnify/ENA primary metagenome ERZ724524 (study PRJEB28724, sample SAMN07190888) | wastewater metagenome | isolation source: influent of sewage treatment plant in Hong Hong | place: USA: Christiansburg, Virginia | collected 2016-03-01 ...
TTTCTGCGCTGAAGATTACGACCGAGGTAATCATCCACGATAACGTTGGTTGTCGCGGGTAATTCGCACGGTTTGAAAAGCTGGGGGAACAATCCTGACTAAGGGGCCTCGTGCTTGTCGCTTGAGCAGTCGATTTATCAGATTTTGCACTATGGTATTGCCATTGACAAATTTATTAAATCGTGTATAATCAATAGCATAGACGATCATCGTCTATTCGCTAAGACATGAGCTGTTTTTCATAAGCGACTCGTCACGTCAAAAGCTGTGCTCACGCACACACGATACTTCCCCTAGTTAGCTTCCCCCTTGGAGTCACCATGAACGCTAAACCCGCGTTGGTGAGGCCTTCGTTCGCCTCCGATCTTGAACCTCAAGTTGCGCTCTGGATTTGCCGCTTGAGTATTAGCTATCCCGCAGCCCTCTACCAGTTCGACGACAACGTCTATTCCGACGATATTCGCAAGATGGTCGGCATCAGCCCTGCCGAAGGCAAACTCCGCAATAGTGACGTGCGGACGCTCCTCAAAACACGTGTTGTTGAACTCGAACAACTATTGCCTAGCCGCAAAACCGTTCTGGAAACGAACGTGGCGATGTTGGGCAAGCTCCTTGGTCTCGACAAACAGCAGGAACAAATCTTCAACTTTGCCGCATTAACCCAGCACCACAATCTCTTGCTGAACGTCGTCGAGAGTATTAGAACCTCAAATCTGGATGGATTGGCCACCCTATTGGCCTGCGCTCTGAAAGTGGCCGTAGCCGATATCAAAAAGGCGATGCAAGCCGGCAGTCCAATGCTGGAAACGCGAATTCTCAACATTAAGCGCAGCGAAATTGGGCGTGGCATGCAGATTTTATTGCCCTCGGGGTTACTGGAGGTGCTGTTTGCGACCGCAAAGAACACCCAGGAATTGATGGGCGCATTTTTGGAGAATGCACCGGCAGCGAATCTAACGGCTGACGCCTTTGTTCATGTGAAGTCCGAAACTGAGCTACTCAATGCCTATTTGTCTGGAGCCCGTAGCAGTGAAGTGCGTGGCGTCAATATTCTGATTTACGGTCCGCCTGGAACCGGAAAGACAGAGTATGCGCGATGGCTGGCACAGAAACTGGGCAAGGAGCTTTATCAGGTACGAGCGACAGATGCGCAAGGGGAGCCCATCAGCGGCTTGGATCGCGTCGTGTTTTATCAGCTCTCCCAGCGATTTCTGCAGAACAGTGATGCGCTCGTCCTTTTCGATGAGATTGAGGACGTCTTTCCTGCTGACGACGGCGGGCCTTTCTTTCGGCCGCTTCGTGCCCCGGCAGGAAAAATGTTTATCAATCGAATGTTGGAGTCCAACCCTGTCCCGACGCTATGGATATCAAATGAGGTTGGTCATATCGACAAGGCCTACAGAAGGCGCTTCGACTTCTCATTCGAGATGGGCATCCCTCCCATCGCGGTTCGGCGCGACATTCTGGCGAAATATCTGCATGGCTACCGTATTTCCAAGGAGACGATCAAATACCTGTCCCAGCAAGAAGAACTCAGCCCGGCGCAGATTGAAAAGGCCGCAAAGATATTGAAGCTGTCCTGGAAGAAAGTGGCCGACCGTGAAGCGTCCTTATTGCAAGTGATCGAAAACAGCATGGCGCTCTTGGAGCAGACCAAGAACGAAAAGCGGGGAAATCTTGCGGATGGATGCTATCAACTTGACTACCTGAATCCTGATTGCGATCTACAGCAGCTCGTGGCACAGCTCAAGCGAGCGCCGAAATCAGTTGGTGCACTTTGTTTCTATGGTGCGCCCGGAACAGGCAAAACAGCATTGGCGCATTACTTGGCTCAGGAAATCGAATTGCCGCTACACGTCCGCCGAGCATCCGACATTCTCAGTCCGTACGTCGGAGAAACGGAGCAGAAGATCGCTCAGATGTTCAAGGAGGCGCGGCAGGATGAGGCGTTATTGCTGCTCGATGAGGCTGATAGTTTTCTCAGCGAGCGGAAATCAGCCAAGAACTCGTGGGAGATCACGGCCGTCAACGAAATGCTGACGCAGATGGAGCGATTTGATGGCCTCTTCATCTGCTCGACGAATTTGATGCAGCGCCTCGACGAGGCATCGTTGCGGCGGTTCGCACTCAAGATCAAGTTTGACTATTTGAAACCCGAACAGCGTTGGCGGCTATTTCTCGATCAGGCCAAGAAGTTTCCGAGTTCCCGTGAGTCCGTGTACCGAAGCAGTCTCAATCAACTGAATAACCTGACCCCGGGTGATTTTGCGACGGTCAGGCGGCAAACAAAACTGGTTGGCACCACGCTGACCGCCGATGAGTTATTGAAACGGCTGATTCAAGAGTGCAAGTGCAAGAGCGATAGCGGTAACCGACCGATTGGGTTCATCCGCACCCAATAAGAAGTAGTACTTCGTTCGTCCCGACAGCGAACGACGACAGTAGAAGCAAGCCAAGTTGCCTCAATTCCGTACCCCTCTGTAGTACCTCCGCAGCAAATCCAAAATCACCCACAGCAAGTCTCGACAAGCGCCAACCGGCCCTTGTCTCTATCGGCTCGCCTATTGAAAGGAAACATATGATGGAAAACAACAGAAACCCTGACCCGTCACCCGCAATGGTCTGGTTCACTTTGGGCCAGGTTGTCGCAACACCCGGTGCCCTCGATCTGCTTGACCGAACTGCGACCAATGCGCTCGATCTACTTATTCGTCACCAGCATGGGGATTGGGGCAGCGTGCCGCCCGAGGATGCCGAAGCGAACCTGCAATCCATTGCGACGGGTTGCCGGATCTTGTCGAGCTACTACCTCAATGACACCGAACGGCTGTGGATCATCACGGAAGCTGATCGCAGCGTGACGACCTTACTGCTGCCCGACGAGTACTGAGCATCGCTCAGATCGCAGAACAACAAGCTCCTTTGGTGACGTTATGGTGAGCGAAATAAATGAAAACGTCACAACCCTCTATCCGGCCGGGATGCGTCTCGGCCGGATGCTTTTTGCGTCGCTGATTCGGGTCTGACGAGCAGTCGGTTACTCACGATAAACGACATTATCGATGCAAACCCATGCGCGTCGATCGCACGACATACATGACATTGGAGAAAACACAACATGACACAATCTACTGACAATCAAGGGCCGCTGACTGATGCCGTGGTCGTGCTAACGGGCACAGATGGCAATGCGTTTGCGATTCTCGGCAAAGTGCGACGCGCGCTGATGCGCAGCAATCATCCTGAACTCGTTGATCAGTTTATGGCCGAGGCGACGCGCGGTGACTATGACCATTTACTGGTCACGTGTTTTCGTTACGTGTCGGTTGAGTGAGGGAATAGCCATGTCTACGAAAACAACCTTTCCCAAAAAAGCTGCTAGCCAGCCCGCAGTCAATCGGCTGGCCGACGATTTTGGTCATGATGATTGCAATGAAATTTTGCTTCGGTATTTGGGGGCCGCGTTGGCTGGCAATACCTTGCGGGCCTACGCCGCCGATCTCCGGCACTTTCTCGCCTCGGGCGGAACGATTCCTGCGACCCCAAAGTCGGTGGCGACTTACTTGGCTCAGTTTGCTCAATCTCATCGCAGCTCAACGCTCTCTCGACGTGTGGTCGCGATCGGGCGAGCGCATCGTTTGGCCGGCTATCCATCGCCCACCGACGATCCCTTGGTGCGAGGCACGATGCAGGGTATTCGACGGATTGTGGGGAGCGCCGTGTTGCAAGTGGCACCCGTGCAAAAGATCGAGTTGCTGCAGATGGTCAAGGGGCTGAAGGGCATACGAGGTCTACGGGATCGCGCGTTATTGCTGATTGGATTTGCATCGGCGCTGCGGCGGGAGGAGTTGGTGTCACTCAATGTGGAGGATGTTTGCTTTGTCGAGGAAGGGGCACTGATCACGCTGCGTCGCAGTAAAACCGATCAGACGGGGCAGGGGCGCGAGATTGCGATTCCGCGCATTCGAGGCCGGCATGATCCCGTGCGGGCTTTATTGGAGTGGCTGGCGAAGGCTGATATTACGAGTGGCGCGATCTTCCGACGCATCAGTCGTGCCGATCGGGTGTTAAAACATCGACTGACTGGCCAAGCCGTTGCCATGATTGTGAAATGTCGCGCAGCAGAAGCGGGTTTGGATCCCACCCGTTTGGCTGGGCATAGTTTGCGCGCGGGTTTTGTGACGAACGCAGCGAGGAATGGAGCCTCCTCTTCCAGCATTCGGCGGCAAACTGGGCATAAGTCGGATGGCATGGTGCAACGCTACATTCGTGATACGCAAGCGTTTGCTGACAATCCAAATTGCTATGTGTGGCGAACGAAGTGAGGCCTTAATTTCAGCACCGATAAGCGGGGCAAAGTGGATTCATATAATCCCTGCAAAAGTTGGGTAATGCTCGCCTGGGCGAGCGTTATGATTTATCGCTGATAAAGCTAATGACCGCAACAGCCGTCTCAGATAGCGTTTTTGCGCCTTTCTGGATCTTTTCTATATCACCACTGAGCTCGACAGCTTTTTTCCAAATGTTGGTGAACTTTTCACCGGCCTTCTTGGCGGTGGATTTGTCTGGAGTTGCTTTAATTTCAGCAGAAAGATGCTCTCCCTCAAACTCACAGTCACTTTGGACTGTCCGAACGGCACGTTGAATGGGCTTAGCACCAGCAATACGAGACTGCCTCAGTGCGTCTTGCATTGCCTTCAAGTGGCTTAATAAGAACTGCTTTAGCCCTGGTGATAGTTCCGCTGTCTGGAGTTCGGTTTCGAGATTAGCAATTTCCTCAAGTAGTTTTGACACGTCTTCGGGATTGATAGACTGGATCTCTTCATCAAGAAGGTAGGAGAACCACTGATAGGCGAGGAGCGTATCCTGAGAAAAATACTGGGTTACGTTATTCCATGTCGTGGGTAAAAGCGTTGTAGAAACTGCCGAGCGCCCCCTTTCTATATATGGGGCAACTAACCCGTCTGGAACGCCACGAGCCAAAAGTGTGGACTTGATAGTCTGCAACTCTCTGTCTGCCGTGCTCAGCAATGCAGAAAGTTCAACTGCCATATCCGTTTGTGGCAATTGGCTTGGTAGTCCAAATGCTTCAGCCCAAATGCTTATAACTTGGGTGTTTTGCTGCTTACCATGGTTGTCTTGAAACAAGCGAAGTAGTCGGCTAGCGGAGTTGTTTTTTTCCATGAGTGGCGTGGCTATCATTTGCTATTTGCTGCTATGAAACGGTTATCTGAGTTTGGTAACTGAATGAGATTGGGCATAAAAGAACAATGCTAAGAAATGCCGTAACGCTGAATGCCAGCCGGTTTGGTTTTGCGTTGACGGTTGTATTCGCCGTCGGGATTGGGAGGAGCGTCAAACATAAGTGAGAGCATGTCAATTTCGAATACAGCGATGGATATCTGTTCACTTCCATGTGAGTGAACTATTTGTCGATGATGAGGCAGCTTGAATGGAGCCTTGGCTGCGCTTCCCCCGAATTCGCCCGTGTTCACAAGAACGACGTGTTGGTACATGTGATAGTGCAAAGCATCAATCATGTTGTCGAACGTCGTAATGTCGTTGTTCAGGGCGGCAATCAAGAACGCATCAGAATGATCGCGTAGATCAGCAGTCAGTCGCATGTCTGTTGCGTCGTAGCATATGGCACCGGAAAGCCTGTAGCCGCGCCCAAGATGCGGTAGCGTACCGACTAGTTCGATCACCAGTTGATATGGTCGCCAAGGTGTCGCGATACCGGTCTCCAGCTTGGTTAGGTTCCATTTGCCCTGCCACCTCTTAATCCATCGCAGGCCACCATGACTTGTGCGGTACGGAATAAGCCATAGAGCTCTATTGATCAATTTATTCCCATGCTGGTGAAAGACGACACCGGCGAAGACCATGGCTTTAGTCTTGGCAGATAAGGCTTCCAACAAGTCGACATCGTCCTGGTGAACGGAAAGCTCAGGAAAGACGATCAGATTTGCAGTGGCCTTTACTTCGCGCTCGTTTGCAAACTCCATGGCTTCCAGCTTTTTGAGTGCAAGGTTACAGAGGTCTGTAAGATGTCCGCGGTGCTTCTCACGGTAGCTCTTGTCATTCAGCTCTGCGCCATAATTTTCAAAGTCACTTCTCTTGGGTAGAAGTGACTGCACTGTCACCACGCGTAGGACATAGTTAGTATCAGCCGGTGACATGACACGCTGCACGTACAGGGGCATATCGGAAGCAACGCCATACAAACGCAGTTGATGTTTAAGGCGGCCTTCCAGTATCGCTTTGAGAGTGGCCAGGGATAATTCGGCTGGCCACTGTTCTTCCCAACTCTCGGTATCAAGGCCTGGCCATTGCAACAAAATAAATAGCAATTCCGTTATCCAACCGGACATCGGTGCCGCTTCTCCCACGAGTGATTCGGGTGAATGCATCATGCCCATGCGTCGCTTATACCAACTGCTCTTAATCCCAGTGTAGACATCACTTATGTCCTGACGGAAAAGTATTTGGCTGGCGGTGAAGTCACAGCTTCCTATTGCGCATGCCCTAAGCAAGCAACCTAGTGCATATAGAACTCGTCCATCTCCGTCCTCTGGCACCCACGGAGCGGGGGCATATCGGGGGTCGAGTTTTTCTTGTTGAATGGGCTCTACAGTAAGTGGCGCGCTGCGCGGGTCTTGGATGCTTCTCCAGTTTAGGCATGAAATAGTGAGAGACTGCGGCGATAGTGAAATGCTGGTGTCCGATTGAATGTACTCGACAGCAGCAATGGCGAGCTTGATTAGCGCATTTTCATGAATAAATGGATTGGCAGGAGATTGAATAACCGTGGCCAATGGATATTGGCCTTGCCAATCGGCCTGGTTTTCAGAAAGGCTTGAGGAGTTAAGTCCAAGGGACTCGCTGATAGCCTTCGCAGCGGAATAAAGTGTGGTGTTGCTTGGTTTGCAGAAATCAAGCAGCTCTTGGAATAGGTCGGGATTGTTTACTGCAATGGCCTGCAAAGCCTGATTTCTAGCGCGCACCCCTAAGTTCTCAAGCCAAGTGTTCAACGATGTAATCACAGGTGATGCGTCTTCAAGCATCTGCCATGCTACTAGAGCAGCAGGAATTACAATGTTGGCTCCACCCGATGCGCTTCCTAGCGAAATCGACATGACTCGAGACAGCATTTCATCATGTTTCAAATTCAGGGGGACGGCAGACTGTATTTGGCCAACTAAGAGCAGGCCAGCCTGCTGCGCCAGGTACCAAGGCAAACCGGGTCTTTGAATTAGCTGGCGGACTTGCTCATAGAGGTACGTATAGTAACCATTCAAATCCGCCGACCGCGGAAGATCGGCCGCTATGGTTCTGCGGAGATCGGTAACGGAAAGGCGACAAATCTCTGCAAGGCAATAGCTCGCGATATATCGTTCCCGCAATGGAGTTGCATTCGACCATTTCTCCACAAGCGGTTCCCATGCGGTGCGCAGCAATATTGGCGAAGGAAATAGTTGAAGGCCTTTTTTGAGCAATAAAGTTAGCGCTGGGTTTCTGGCCCAACTCGCGATAAAACGTCTTGCTACAGCCTCTTGCATCGTATCGAGTGCGTCCTGCTCACTTCGGTTTGCCAAACGGCGCTTGGCCTTTAGCACCTTCGCCCATCGGTTTGCCGCAAAGCGCAGTACTGTGTCCTCTCGGACATCTAAGGCGATTTGGTGTACGGTTGCGAGTGGGTGTGGACATGTCGCTGGTGCAGATTTGGCACTCTCATCCTGAACGACTTCAGCTCGCAAAAAGAGGCTATCGAGTGAGTTCTCGACATGGATAAGTGAATCCAGATCCATCGGGCCACTAGTAATGGCCTGAAGCCGACTCATCTGGCTTGAGACATCGCTGTCTTCACCGGATAACCGAATCAGCTTTGTTTTGTCGGGGTTGAATTTGAGGCTGCCTCCTTGAGGAAGGAATAGCCCTAACATAGTGACAATCGTTTGCTTGATTGAGTCAAGCGTCTCGCTGCACGCATTTTCGTTCACTGAAATTAGCAGCCGCAGATCATCTACATAGCGACAGTAATCATGGATGATGAAATCGTTGAAAGAGCTCCCGACCAGAGCACTACAAGCTGCATCGAAGTCGAGTAGATACACATTCGCGAAGAAGCCGCTGGCTACCAATCCTTGAGGCAATCCGTTGTTGCTGAGCGGTATCTTCAAACACGAATTTAGTCTGGAGTCCTGACGACTCCATTTCCAACTTGAGAAACACCTATCTACCGCATTCCAAAAACTCTCTGTCTCTTCTCTAGGTAAACCGTGGTGTCCGTCAACAACCCCCCTGAGCTTTGACAGGAGTTCGTTTCGATCAATCGAATCGTAGAAGGCAGACATATCAAGCTGCACTTCATAGACTGCGTGCGGAGCGGTGGCGAAAAGGGTTTGAAAGAGTTCTAGATTCTTTGCCGCACCTGCAGTTCGTTTCAGGAAACGCTGATAATCTTGAAAATACTTGCTATACGTGTTGCTGCTTCCCCAGCCGAATCGTGCTCGCCCTTCATACCAGGAGCAGAACAGGCGATTTCCAAAGCTTGATACGTTGGTGCCATCCGTTGGGCCTTGTGCAGTTTCAACCGCGTCGGCCATACACATCATCATTGCGGTCGCAACCGTCTGGTCTTTGATTGTAAGGTGGGCTAACGGGCGAAGTGGCTCGCTTAACTGAGACCGCCTTCTCTTTGCTAACAATTTTGCCTGTGTTGCTGCTGGCCGCCACTCCCAATGGCTATTCCGTTTCTCAAATGTCCATACGTCTGTCTTCGGGGCGGGAACAAGCCGCATCGGCTTTGCTTGATAACGTAGAGTCGAAAGCTCATTCCCCCATGCAATTAGATTTGCTTCGAGATTGATGGCGGAGGCATCCAATTCAAGAGTATCGGCGTACCAGTTATGTGAACGGATGTAGCTATGGCTCTTCTTCCAAGCCTGGGCCAGAACAACAGGATCGGACAGATAATCTAGTGTTGGTTTGAGTTGTTTGTATTTTTCTTTAATTTGGCTCATTGGGCATATCCTTTACGTTGCCTCTTAGTTTGATGATCAGTGTCTCACATGCTAATGGCAATTTGACGGTGAATAAGCTCGGAGTTGGCTGCTTCCTTAATCGCGCGCCGGAACACATAGTCGGGGGGAGGGGCGTTCTGCAGCAGAAGCATTTTTCCGAGTGTTGATGGCAGACCTGACTAGAGCGGACTGACATACTTTTCTTGAAGGAAGAACGCACGGTCTTACCTCCATATTTCCACGATTCAATGAGCATGGCGTGGATCAGAGAATAGATAGTCTTGGCCGACTGGTATGCTCGGTAAGCTTCAGGCTTTCCCCGATATTGCTCAGCGGGCGTGTGATGCACGGGATCCAATAACCATCGCTCAGGCTCTGACTACGCCGATAACCGTTTTTCTCTACGTGCAACAGCTAGCAATGACAGCCATATTGATGAAGTAATGAGCCGTCAGGGGGGGAAACGAGTACTAACGGTCTTTCTGGGCCTGACTGGATCGGTTAAATCGTGAATTCTCCCGAAATACTCAAACTCTTTGGTGGATAATGATGCCAATTACATCTTGTCTTGCAACGATGGTCTTCCAAGCAAGGAAAGATTGCCTGACAGATCAATGACCTAAGAACTCTCGGACCCTATGGCCTTCAAAATCCCTTCTGGCTACGAACGCTTCGCAAACGAGGTGTTTTCGAGGTTTAGGAATCTTTTGGATAAAAATGTGTTCACCGGAATTGCGAAGCTGACCCTGCGGGAATGGCAAGGCAATTTTGCAACAGATGAGGAACACTATCTGGCAGCCCATCTTCTGGATGCCTTGATTTTTAGAACAGACCCAATGGTCGACAGTACATCGCAGCATGTGGTGGAAATGGTTCTTCCCAAGATTTTGGCCGAGAATGGACTCTATGTGTCTTCAGATATAGACGCGTTTGTGAAATCGCTGGCTGATGGAGATGTTGGTTTAGGCCTAAGGTTTGTAGCAGTCGACGGAAATCAACTCGCGCCAACGCCGGGAAAGAGCGGGGCACAATTAATCAGGCATTTTTCGCGCGCTGCAAATATCAACAGGAATCTTCTCTTGCGACCAGAAAATATGGAGCTGTTGCAAGATGATGTTAGGGTTTTGGTGTTTTTAGATGATTGCGTTGGGACGGGGACGCAGTTTGGAAAATTCAGTACAGCCTACAAACTTGAAGACTTGGCCAAGCAGCACTGTCTGATCTATATACCTTTTGTAGCGCATCTTAAAGGGCTGAAGAAGCTAAATCACAAATACCCATTTCTGCATGTCACCCCCGTTGAGGTGTTAGGGCCCCAGAGTAATTTTTTTGCAGAATCCCTCTTGAACTCTGGAGTCTGGGCTCGAGACAGTAGTAATTCTGTAGCCGATGTTAAGGCGTTCTACTCGGAGTTGATGGCACGTAAAGGAGTGACGCCGGAGCCGAGCTTCAGCTTGAATCTATCGCTCGGATTCTCGTTTTCGACGCCAAACAACACACTCAAGGCCTATTTTAGCAACCAGGGAATGTGGAAGAGACTCTTGGTTCGATGATGACAGAGAGCGTAATGAATAGAGAATCAATAGCTGATGCTTTCTTGGCTAACCGTGCCGAGTTGCTACCACCCGACGTGTGGGGCATCTTCATCGTGCCGCAATTTTTCAAGCGGATAAGCATCTTTAAGGATACAAAGTCGATCCGAATCCAAGGAGGCCGAGGATGCGGGAAAACCATGTTTATTCGGTATTTCTGCCATCAGACACTTTTCAGCAACCGTCGTCAGCAAATCCCCGACAAGGAATTATCGCGCATAGGTCTTTATTGGAGACCTGACACGCAGTTTTGTGGCCTCATGAGGGAGACTTGGCTTGGTGAGCGTGATGCTCAGCTTGCCTTTACGCACTACGCTACTCTGGTCATCCTTGAAGAATTGGCGTGCTCTATAGAAAGTATTGCTCGAGCCGACTTTGAGGGAGGAAGTTGCGACTTGAGAGATCTCGAGTTACCGCCGGTCGTCAGGCTTGCCCTTAATGATCGGGTAAAGAAAGTCTCAGAACTAGGTGATTTCGCTGAGACTGAAAGGGTATTGTTAGAGTTGTGGGTTCAGAATCCAGATGCGCCCAGACCAACGATGCTTCGCTTTGATCGTTTGTTGGAGCAGATTGGAAATCATCTCGCTAGCCAGGATTCGCGGCTAAAAGATGTATTTTTTCGAATTTTTGTCGATGAGTTTGAGAACCTTCAGGAAATTCAGAGGAAACTCATTTGCGATTTTGTTAAGCATCCTGGCCGGCGATATTGCGTTAATTTCGCTATGCGCAGGCATGCCATCACCCAGTTTCTAACCTCGGGTGGAGAGCAGATTGTCGAAACTCACGATGTGAGAACAATCGACATAGAGCGAGAGCTAGGGAAGAGCGAGCGAGAATTTACCTTGCTGGCGGCCGAAATGCTGTTGTTAAAGCTCTGCGACCGTGGGTTCGATTTTACAGATACGCTCTTTTGTCCAAAGAAGCTTGTTGACCCCAATCATCTCGAAGAGCGCACCTCTGACGCTTATTGCATTGAAATTCTCGGCCATGCCAGAAATATTTTTCCTGGAATGGCTCCTAGGGCCATTGCACAGAGAGTGTTTGAAGACAGTGCCCTGATGAATCGTCTGCAGAGCGCTATCGAGCGGGGTTTGATGAAGCACAAGAGCAATATTGCTGCTTCGAGCTTTATCCGGCGGAACATTCCCGAAGCGTCTGTTGTGGCAGCTAGTGTACTGAATAGGAACAAACCCGGAGCAGATGAGGTTCTACGTGAACTCAATCTTGCAGACAGCGCAGATCCTAAGGGCGGTCGTTTTTACAAGCAGGGGGTCTGGATAGAAAACAACC
>ERZ724524.2524-NODE-2524-length-11888-cov-4.785769_pt1 | contig 11888 bp, 9 predicted proteins | sample MGYA00376057_ERZ724524 | MGnify/ENA primary metagenome ERZ724524 (study PRJEB28724, sample SAMN07190888) | wastewater metagenome | isolation source: influent of sewage treatment plant in Hong Hong | place: USA: Christiansburg, Virginia | collected 2016-03-01 ...
CCATGACACGCTCCGACCTTGTTGAAGAACTCGCCAACCGTTTTGGCCAGCTCACGCATCGCGACGCCGAATTTGCCGTCAAGGCCATTCTGGACGCGATGAACGACGCCTTGGTTGCGGGGCACCGGATTGAGATCCGTGGTTTTGGTAGTTTCTCTATCAACCACCGTGCGCCGCGCATGGGACGCAACCCGCGCAGCGGTGAAAGTGTTGCGATACCTGAAAAGCGCGTTCCTCATTTCAAACCAGGCAAGGCCCTGCGTGAATCGGTGGACCAGCGCACTGCCGAACTTGAAGCCAGCCGCAAGGCCTGATGCCTATTAGAATCCCTCGTCACCGGGGAGATCGATGAAACAACTCGCATGGTTCTTGAAGTGGACGCTGAAGGCGGCCATTTTTTTTACCCTTTTTGCCTTCGCGCTCAACAACCAGCACGACGCCACGGTACGCTTCTTTTTTGGCCAGCAATGGACGGCTCCCTTGGTTCTGGTGGTCTTGGTTGCATTTGCTGCAGGCCTCCTGATTGGCATCCTGGGCATGGTGCCTCGTTGGTGGCAACATCGCCGAGCTGCTGCGCTTGCCCGTAAGACCGCTGAATCTCCGGTTGACATGTCTACCGCATCATCCCAGCCGCCCCATGGAATTTGATTTCAGTCTGGTTTTATTGGTGCTTCCTGTCGCTTTTGCGCTGGGCTGGCTAGCGTCACGGCTTGATGTACGTCAGCTGCGCATTGACAACCGTCAAGCACCCAAGGCTTACTTCAAGGGGCTTAACTTCTTGCTCAATGAGCAGCAAGACAAGGCGATTGATGCGTTTATCGAAGCCGTACAAAACGACCCTGACACATCGGAACTGCATTTCGCTTTGGGCAATCTGTTTCGTCGCCGGGGCGAGTATGAACGTGCCGTGCGTGTACACCAGCACTTGTTATCGCGTGGTGACCTGAGTCTGGATGACCGCCACAGAGCTCAGCATGCACTGGCGCTAGACTACCTGAAGGCCGGCTTGTTGGACCGTGCGGAAGAGGCGCTTTTGAAACTGGAAGGCACGCGGTTTGAAGCGCAATCACGTTTGGCCCTGTTGGCCAACTACGAGCGATCCCGCGATTGGGAACATGCCGCGCAGATTGCACAAAAGCTCGAATCGGATGGCCAGGGCAGCTTCAAGGGGCGGCTTTCGCACTACCTGTGTGAACAGGCCGCAAGCTGTGTCGCCGCAGACAAGAGCTCTCTCGCACTGACCTATCTGGCCCAGGCCATGCATATCGCCCCTGAGGCACCACGGCCGCGAATGGACCTTGCCCGCATTCAGTTTGATCAGGGCAACGCAACCCTGGCCTGCGACACCTTGACCCAAGCCATCACCGCATCAGCGAGCGCTATCGCACTGATCGCCCCCGCTTTGGCACGTTATGCCATAGCGGCTGGACAAGGCACTCGCACCCTGGACCAATTGAAGGCCGTCTACAGCCATACACCTAGCCTGGACGTGTTGGATGCCATCGTTGCGCTGGAGGCAGCCAGTGGTGCACCAAGCGCTACAGCCCGTGAGTGGTATGCGCGCCACCTGGAGAACGAGCCGTCACTGGTAGCCGCAGCCAAATGGATTGCCGGTGAAAAACTGGAGCATGAGCAGTTTCACCCCCAGGTTCAGCGCGCGCTGGACCACGCCGTCAAGCCCCTGACCCGCTACCGCTGTGCCGCCTGCGGTTTTGAGGCCAAACAACATTTTTGGCAGTGCCCCGGCTGCCAGGCCTGGGACAGTTATCCCGCCCGTCGTGTAGAAGAACTATGAACATTTCCAAAGAACAAATGGCCACCGCTCAGGTGTTGGTAGTGGGCGACGTGATGCTCGACCGGTACTGGTACGGCGCGGTAGACCGTATCTCGCCCGAGGCCCCAGTGCCGGTGGTGCGCATCACGCGTGAAGAAGAGCGCAGCGGCGGCGCCGCCAATGTGGCTTACAACGTCGTAACGCTGGGCGCGCACGCTTCCTTGCTCACCGTGGTGGGAGACGACGAAGCCAGCCACAAGCTCGAAGCCCTGGTCGCCAAAACCGGCATCGAGCCCCATTTTGGGCGTGATGCAGACCTCAAAACCACGGTCAAACTACGGGTGATCGGACGTCAGCAGCAACTGCTGCGCCTGGACTTTGAAAACACCCCCAAGAACGAACTGCTGGCATCACAAACCGCGGCGTTTGAACATTTGCTGCCCTCGCACGGGGCTGTGCTTTTTTCTGACTATGGCAAGGGTGGCCTGGGCCACATCACCGATATGATTGCCCGCGCCCGCGAGGCCGGCAAACCCATTCTGGTTGACCCCAAAGGCAGTGATTTTTCACGCTACAGGGACGCCACCGTCATTACACCCAACCGGGCCGAGTTGCAGCAGGTCATCGGTGTTTGGCGTGATGAATCCGAGCTGCGCACCAAGGTGCAAGGCTTGCGTGAACAGTTCAATATTCAAGCCATTTTGCTGACCCGCAGCGAAGAAGGAATGACCCTGTTTGACGCAGACGGCGAACTCCATGTCAGCGCACAGGCCCGCGAAGTATTTGACGTCACTGGTGCCGGTGACACGGTAATTGCCACCATGGCCTCTCTGGTGGCCGCAGGTATGGGCCTGCGCGACGCCGTGCCCATCGCCAACCAGGCCGGCGGTGTCGTCGTCGGCAAGTTCGGCACCGCGACCGTCAGCTACGACGAACTGTTTGGCATTCATTAAAGAGAGGACACGCATGACCCGCATCGTTGTGACCGGCGCTGCCGGCTTTATTGGCAGCAACATCATCAAGGGCCTGAACGCCCGTGGCATTGACGACATCATTGCCGTGGATGACCTCCAGCAAGGGGACAAATTTCGCAATCTGGCCTCTCTGCGTATTTCGGACTACGTCGACGCGCAGACCTTTTATGACGCCTTTGCCAGTGGGGCCTATGGCCAGATTGAAGCCGTGTTCCACGAAGGCGCCTGTAGCGACACCATGGAGCTGGACGGCAAGTACATGATGGGCAACAACTACACCTTGTCCTGCCATCTGTTTCATGCCTGTCAAAAGCGTGGTGCACGGCTTTTGTATGCTTCGTCCGCCGCCACCTACGGTGGGTCGGACACGTTTCGTGAAGAACCCGCTTTCGAGCGCCCGCTCAATGTTTATGGCTACTCCAAGCTCTTGTTTGACCAGCGCATGCGTCGCGAATGTGGCACCGACTTTCAGCGCACCAAGGCCGGCATTACCCACCAGATCGTAGGCTTTCGATATTTCAACGTTTACGGCCCTCATGAACAACACAAAGGCCGCATGGCCAGCGTGGCCTTCCATCAGTTCAACCAGTTTCAGGCCGATGGAAAAGTGAAGTTGTTTGGAGCTTACGGCGGCTACCCTGCTGGCGGTCAAATGCGGGATTTTGTTTTCATTGACGACGTGGTAGCGGTCAACCTCTGGTTTTTTGACCACCCAAAAGAGTCCGGCATCTACAACCTGGGCACCGGGCATGCACAGCCGTTCAACGATATCGCCATCACCGTGGTCAATACCTTGCGGGAACAACGGGGTGACAGTGCGCTTACGCTGGATCAGGCGGTAAGCGGTGGCCTGATCGAATACATTGCGTTCCCCGAGGCTTTGCGCGGCAAGTACCAAAGTTACACGCAGGCTGATCTCACCGCGCTGCGCAGCACGGGCTGCGCCCACGCTTTTTCGAATGTGCAACAGGGCGTACGCCAGTATGTTCAGGCGTTGTCGACACCAGGCTAACCGTTGCAATTGAGGGTTTGCACTGATCTTGCGGTGCACTCAGTGCGTCAACGCCGAGGATCGGACAGGCGTTGAGCATGGGACACCAAACGGTTGGTGTCACTCTTAGCCCCACACCCAGAAGGAACTCCTCATGTTAAAAAAGCTTTTTGCGATCATGACCATGCTTTACGCGGCGGTCGCATTCGCGGCGGTCGATGTCAACAAAGCCACAGCAGCTGAACTCGATGGCATTAAAGGCATTGGCCCAGGTATTTCCACGAAGATTCTGGACGAACGCAAAAAAGGCAGTTTCAAGGATTGGAATGATTTCGTTGAGCGGGTTAAAGGTGTGGGCGATGGCAACGCTGCCAAGTTCTCCGCTGAAGGACTGACCGTCAACGGCGCAAGCTTCAAGGGTGCCGCTCCAGCACCTGCTGCCAAGGCCGACAGCAAGCCTGCAGTTGCGGCAACTGCTGCACCGGCAGCGGCTCCTGCTGCCAAGGAAGAAAAGAAAGATCCCAAAGCCGAAGCCAAGATGAAAGCCGAGGAAGCGAAGAAGGCCAAGGCTGAAGAAAAGGCTAAGAAGGCCGAAGAAAAAGCGAAGAAAGCTGAAGAGGCCAAAGCCAAGAAGGACGCCAAAGCCGCAGCCCCCAAAGAGCCCGCCAGCGCAGCCAAAAAATAGTCGGCACTTGCCGCCGCTGCAAAAAACCCGCTTTGGCGGGTTTTTTGTTGCCACATAGTACGTCGGAACCTTGCAGGGTGTTTCGATTGCGATCGCCACGCGGGTTCTGGACGACCTCCCCAACGCTACCCTAAGAACGGCTTTACCTGGGTCCCCTGCTCCCGGAAATACTGCAGCTGCCCATCGCTGTGATGTAAAGGGATTCGTGGCCCACTACTACGGGCATGACGCGCCGACAGCAAAGTCATTTACATGCCCTGCGTCAAACACCTGTCCACCGGTTGCCGGCCCCAAGGCCATCAGACGTTGCTCAGGCCAGTTGGTGGCCAGAAAGGTGGCTGCCGCCCCACTGCCGTAGCTGCGGAAGTAGAACGGCTTTAACCGCTGGGTACTGGTGGCTGCCGGTGTGAACAAAGTCGGGAAACTGCGCTCCACCCAAGCAAACACGCAGTTGGCCGTCCCTTCTGCGGCAGTCTGTGCAAAAACTTGCAAAGCGTCATATTTGGGGCTGGTGGTCTGGGTCACCAGCTCCAGCGCACCCCAGCGTCCAAAACGGCTATAGATGCCAACGTCACTGAAATGCATGAAGAGGCCACCGCCTGCGTTCGACCAGTCCTGCAAATAGCCGGCATAGAGCGTGCCCATGCGTGAATCCCGATTTGCTGCGTCCATCAGCGTGTTGATAGCCGTGTTGTTGGCAGGCGCTCCAACGCCTGTCAGATGCTGTCCACCTTCGTAGGCCAACAACGCCACGTTCTGTTCCGCCGCCAATTTGGCGTGTGCGCTGATGCGGGTGCGCACAATCGGCATTCCCGAGAGGCCTTCGTATTTCAACTCCGTGCCGGTGTTCATTTCGTTGAACAGGCGGTTGAGTCCACCATCGGCGTCAGCAGTCCAACCAGCGACCGTCGCTTCGAAGTCCGGCAGACCAATATGGTCACCGATATACGGCGCTATCGCGAGCCCGACAATGCCTTTGCTGCGGCATGGTGCCAACGTTGAAAGCGGACATTTCAAAGCCGTCTCGGCAACATAAGTGTTTGCCGCCTGCCCTGCCATCACGCAGCGCACCCGGTCAGCCTGCGTACCAAAGGCCGCGCGCCAGAGTTGGCAAATTTGGGCGGTGCGCTCACCAAAGCGGTTCAGGCGTTTGTCAAAGTCACTGCCCGGTCGACCGGAAAACTGCGCAACACCTTCGTCGTTGATTCTGCGCCCCTGGCTGAACTGGTCGTTCCAGATTTCATTGCTGTACTCGACATACACCGGCAGTGTGTTTGCCAGCCGGTCGCGTACCAGCGTGGCAAACGCTGTCACAAAAGCGTCGGTCGCCGGCTGCGGCATGTTGAACCAGGGCTGCAACCGCAGCCGATTGGCCAGATCCACCATAACCTCTATCGGTACCCCACGCTCGCTGGTGTACCGTGCATCGGTCGGCAAAGCGCGCTTGGAAAAATCGCTTTGCACGCTGTTGTTGGTGCGCTGCCAATCCATAAAACGCACCGCGCTAAACCCCTGCAAACGGGCCAAGAGATCCGACGCAAACACCTCACCCGCAACAGCCCGTGCCTCCATGCCGGGTGCATACAAGCGAATATTGCGAATCGGATCGGTACTATCGATGTCGGTGATGCAAATCTGGATACCCGGCTCTTGTGGCGTCACGGTTATGACTTCAGTACCGGGCACGGTCGACACCGCAGCGTTGATGCGTCCCGCCAGGCTGTAACTCAGAGTTCCGCGTCCATCGAAACGTACAGTCCAGTGCCCCGCCGGGTAGGGCAACTTGCCTGCCATCGGGCCACCCACCACCGCGCCCATGGAAAACACCAGTGTGCACACCCGTGTGTACTGCACCGCCGCACCCGCAGTGGGGGCCAGCGTGCGCAGCCAGCCATTGGTATCCAGTTGCAAACGCGCCGCTTCTTCGGTATCGAATACACCGTCGCGTTGGGTGTACCACTCGCGAGACTGCTTGAAGGCATCGATGAACGGGACCTGGCTCGAATAGTCGTTCACCTCTGTCAAATTGGTACCCAAACGGGCGTTGCTCTCAGCACTGACACTTGGCCATGGCAACATGGACGCAGTCAGACCAATTAAGCAAGCAGCGAAGCTCCGATTGAGATGTTGCATGAGTGTTGCTCCTGTGGACACCGACAGAGTGAATGCCAAATTTTGCCAGATATAGGTGAAACGCACCGACGCGAGTGACGTCGCCTCCCAACACCGTTAGCGCCCCGGTTATGTATCGGTAGACACAGAATCCGGCACGCCGTACCCGCCTCCATCTGGCGTGTGAATCTCGAACACACCGCCAGCCATCGTGGCGCACACCCACATGCTATCTGGGTGACCAATCGAACAGGCATCCATGGGGGTACGGTTGTGGTGTTTGAGCGTCGGGCCCATCGCGTGCGCGTGCATTTGAAGCCTTTCGCGCTGCCGCAAACGCCGGGACTTCCAATCTATAGAATGAAGGTCGAACATACAAAATGGAGCTCCTTCATGAGTCTGACACTTGGCGAATTGCTGGAGGTCATCAAGCAGCACCGTGATGCCCAAACCATGGCGGAGAAGGTATTGCCTTCCATTCTGGCCTACGCCGGCGCAGAAAACGGTTCTCTCATCCTTCTGTCTGGCGATCGTGTGATTCACAGAGTGCTGGCGGCCACGGAAACCTTTGCAGATGTGTCTGATCACAAATTGCAGACGGTGCTTGCCGATGGCCTGGCGGGTTGGGCGTTACGACACCGGCAGGGGGGATTGGCGTCACATACCGATCGGGACGAGCGTTGGGTAAGCATAGGCCCACCTGCGGTGGCGTCGGCCATGGTGGTGCCGATGATGAGTCGCGACACGGTCATTGGATTACTTTCATTTCACCATTCAATGCGCGGCCAATTTCGGGAAGGAGACCTTGCGAAGGCAGCTGAATTGGCGCACGCAATCGCTCCCCTGTTTGACATTGCCTTGTTGACGGAGTCAACCATCGACTCCCTCATCCGCCTTTGCCGTAGTGCAATCAATCCATCGTCAGTGATCGACTGGCAGGGCAATGTCAAAGTGGTCAACGAGGCGATGGAAAGATTGGACATTGCCTGGGAGGGCGTGAACTTTACACAAAGCCTACTTCCCCGGGAGTTGAATGTGTCTACCATCCAGCAATGCGATTGGGAAGGACCGCGCAAATTGTCGTCTTTGCCATTCGACGCCCATGTCGTCCCGTTTCCGGGCTTTGGCGTGTGGGTTCAGCTGACGACTGCAGGAGACGCGGGAAGTACCTGACGTGTCACCGCTGCGTCCTTAGAAACCACTGAGTGGACGAGACACGGTAGGACTACGCATCAGAGTTCCTATCTATTGACAACATTGGTACGTACCTTACAGTCTAGCAACACGGACTTTCCCACTCACCTCCCGGCACAAGAATCTCCATGCATCTGCCCTACCGCGCCGTTGTGCCTTGGATCAGTCTTCTCTCAATAGCGATCTCACAGGCGGCGTTGGCACAGCAACCACCAACTGCTGGAAGTCAGCTACAGCAAATTCCGGCGCAGCCGACGGTTCAAACGAGCAAACCGGACCTACAGGTAAGTTCGGAGCTCCCCCCGGCGGCGGTGCAGGGAGATAGCGCCAAAGTCGTTGTCAATGGGCTGCAGTTTGCAGGTGCCTCCGCAATTGACGAAGCCGAACTGGTTCGTGTGAGCGGATTCATGGCGGGGAGTCAATACACCGTCGCGGAATTGCGTGCGATGGCGGCCAAGATCACTGCCCACTACCGCAGCCTGGGGCACTTTGTGGCGCAGACCTATTTGCCCACGCAAGACATTACCGATGGCATTGTGCGATTCACGGTGCTGGAGGGGCAGTATGGCCAGATCAAGTTGCGCAACCAGTCGAATCTGGCAGACAGTGTGGCCAACCACCTGCTGGACGGGCTCAAGAGTGCTGACAAGGTCACTACCAATGCACTGGAGCGCCGCCTGTTGATGTTGTCCGACTTACCGGGCATCTTGGTCAAATCGAGATTGGCACCGGCAAGCGAACGCGGTGCCACGGACCTGACGGTCGAGATCACACCCGGCCAAGGCGTCAGCGGAAGTGTGGAGGCTGACAACCAGGGAAATCGTTACACCGGTGCAAACCGCATAGGCGCCAGCATCAATATCAATGAACCGACGGGCATGGGCGACGTTGCATCTTTGCGCTTGCTGACTTCCGGTGAGGGATTGGTATTTGGACGGGTCTCCTATCAACTCCAAGCCGGCCAGATCAAGCTGGGTGGGGCCTACACCACCATGCGTTACGTGCTGGGAGAAGAGTTCGCCAGTTCACAGTCCAGTGGCACTGCCCGGGTGACGGGTCTTTATGCCAACTACCCGTTGGTTCGCTCTCGCAATAGCAACCTGGCACTCCAGTGGTCACTTGACAACAAAGATTTCTCCGACCGGCTTGCGGCCAGTTTGCCAGGGGTCAGCGTTGACAAGAACGCCCTTCTGAGCACCCTCAGTCTGAATGGTGACCGGCGTGATGCCTCGGGAACGGGACTCAGCACCTTCACTTTGAGCTGGACCCGTGGACGCCTCGATTTGCAAAACGATGTGTTTTTGGCCAATGACAGCAGCAGCGCACAAAGCAACGGCACCTATGACAAAGTGGCCTATGGCTTGACACGCCAGCAGACATTGTTCACTGGAACCGACCTGTACGTGAGCGTCAATGGCCAATGGTCTTCAAAGAATTTGGACGCATCTGAGAAATTCAGCCTGGGTGGCGGCACGGGTGTGCGTGCCTATCCAGCCGGGGAGGCCAGCGGTGACCAGGGCGCCATTTTAACGCTGGAGACGAGAACCAATTTCAGTGGTTCGTTCAATCGGCTGCCTGGACAGTTGCAGTGGATCGGCTTTATCGATATCGGCAGCGTGAGCGTCAATCGGTCTCCGTGGGATGCCGTTTCGACCAATAGCCGGGAACTCCGCGGTGCCGGATTGGGACTGAACTGGATCGGGCCCAGCAATATGTTCATGAAGGCCTACTGGGCGTTCAAGCTGGGTGATGCCGTTGCCACGTCTGCACCCGACGCATCTGGGCGCTTCTGGCTACAGATCATCCAGGCGTTCTAGGTTTAACCGGCAGACAAGCAAAACGCCCACCATGAACCACATCTACCGCTCGGTCTGGAATGACACCCTGGGGTGCGTTGTGGCCGTTTCGGAACTTGACATTTCCATTGGCAAGAAGTCGTCAACCTCGGCGGGCGGCAAGCTTGGATGCCAAGGCTTTGCATTGCGCGCGTTGGGCTTGAGTTTGATGGTGGGGTTTGCAACCACTACTTTCGCCTTGCCAACTGCGGGCGTGGTTACGTCCGGAAGCGCCACCATTACCAGCAGTGGCGCCGGTAGCCTGCTCATCACCCAGTCAAGTCAAAACGCGATCCTGAATTGGCAGAGTTTTAATATCGGTGCCGCAGAGTCGGTCCGGTTTGCACAACCAAGCAGCAACTCGGTCGCCATCAACCGGGTACTGGGGTCGGATCCGTCGCAAATCCTTGGAAATCTGTCAGCCAACGGCAAAGTCTTTCTCGTGAACCCCAACGGCATATTGTTCGGCAAGGGTGCGTCCGTCAATGTGGGTGGACTGGTGGCCTCGGGAATGGACCTCACAGAGGCGGACTTCTCTACCGGACTCCATCGGTTCGGTGGAGTAGGCGGCGAAGTCACGAACCTCGGCAGCATCTACGCTGAACCAGGCGGTTCTGTGGCGCTGCTGGGGGCGCGCGTTGGCAACGCGGGGACGATTTCCGCCAATCTGGGCTCGGTAGCGATTGCAGCGGGTAACGCTGCGACAGTGGATGTGCCGATTGATGGCCTGATTCAGGTCACTATCGACAAGAGTGCGGCACATGCGCTTGCCAGCAATGGTGGGTTGATCCAGGCGGACGGCGGCGCCGTTTTTATCACCGCACATGCCAAAGACGCGCTGCTGGACACCGTCGTAAACAACCAGGGCATTGTTCAGGCGAACTCTGTGGGGTACCGCAATGGACGCATCGTTCTGGACGGTGGTGACTCGGGGTTGGTGAATGTGGGCGGTTCGCTTCGCACGACCGGGACGACACCGTCTACCTCCGGTGGAACGATTGTGGCCAGCGGCGACAAGATCCTGGTCGCCGACCATGCACAACTGGTTGCCACCGGTGCTTCGGGTGGCGGCGGCATTTATGTAGGTGGTGGCTGGCAAGGCAGTGACCCCGATATTCGTCAGGCCAGTGGGGTATACGTTGCGCAAAGCGCCACCCTTGACGCATCGGCAACCGTGGATGGCAATGGCGGGACGGTGGTGGCCTGGTCTGATGTGCACAACCCGTTGTCTGCCACCCGGGTCTATGGATCCCTGATTGCGCGTGGTGGTGCTGACGGGGGTGACGGTGGGCGCATCGAAACGTCGGGGCATTGGCTCGATGTAACTGGGCTTAGGGCAGATGCTGCTGCTCCGCGTGGGAATGGGGGCATGTGGTTGCTGGATCCGGAAGATTTAACAGTAGGAGCGCTACCGACCAACGCAAGCACTTTCGCGGGCCCACCGTATACATTTACTTCGGGAGCCGGGACGCCGAATGTGCTGAGTGCTGACATTGAAGCGCAGTTGAGCACAGGAACGGATGTTGTGCTGCAAACGGCGCCGACGGGTGCAGGCGCTGGCGACATTACGATTTCTGCCAATATCGCCAAAACGGGGGGGATATTGGCGTCACTGACATTGATTGCGCACAACGACATTGTGATGACAGGTGCCGCAACAATCAGCTCACCGGTAGGCGCGCTCGATGTGAATTTCATCAGCACCAATAACATCACCATTGGTGCGGGAAGCAGTATCGCAAGCAATGGCGGCAATGTTCTGCTCTCCGGACCGACTTTCACCAACAACGCCGGTGCAGCTGCATTGAACGTCTCGGGCGGCGGGCAGTGGGTCATTCTCAGCAATGATCCATCGACCAACTCGTTTAACGGACTGATCAGTGGAAACAAGGCCATCTGGGGGGGCGGGCCTCCTCCGCCCGTCGGCAATTGGTATGTGTTCGCCACGCCCGGCGCGGTGACCGCGACTACGGTTTCGGACTCCAAGACCTACGGCCAATCGATCAGCGTGGCGGGCAATGTCACCTACGGCGGGCTGCCGCTGACCAGTGCCGCCACGTACGGTAACGTCTACCAGGATCTGGCAATTGGTGATGCCCTGAGCACGCTTCCCACCGCTGGTTCCCCAGGTGAGAGTTCCACCGCAAGTGCCGGTTCATATCCTATTTCCGCAGGGGGTGGCGCCGCCAATCCCGGCTACAGCCTTGGTTATGTCAACAGCGGCACTCTGACTATCGCCAAAGCGCCCCTGACAGTGACGGCCAACAACGCCTCCAGGCTGTACGGAGCTGCCAACCCGGCGCTGAGCGCAACGGTGAGCGGC
>ERZ724524.2530-NODE-2530-length-11874-cov-6.830527_pt1 | contig 11874 bp, 9 predicted proteins | sample MGYA00376057_ERZ724524 | MGnify/ENA primary metagenome ERZ724524 (study PRJEB28724, sample SAMN07190888) | wastewater metagenome | isolation source: influent of sewage treatment plant in Hong Hong | place: USA: Christiansburg, Virginia | collected 2016-03-01 ...
CCACTTTGGCGTGGGCGCCGATCAGATCCTCACTGTGCGGCCCTCACCCGCGCCGGGCATCGATTTTGAATACGTCATCCACAACGCCGACGGTGGCGAGGTGGAGCAGTGCGGCAACGGCGCCCGCTGCTTTGCCCGCTTTGTGCGCGACAAGGGCTTGAGCCGCAAAGACACCATCCGCGTGCAAACGCTCTCGGGTGTGATTGCGCCGCAGCTCACGCCCGATGGCCGCGTCACCGTGGACATGGGCCTGCCCGTGTTCGACCCCGCCCGCGTGCCCTTTGACACCGAGGGCTTGCAGCCCGTGGCCCAGGGTTTGGGGCAAAAATGGCCTCTGGCCCTTGCAGGGCAAGCGCAAGCAGCTACTGTTTTGATAGTGCCGGTGTCCATGGGCAACCCGCACGCCGTGCAGTTGGTGGAGGACGTGGACACCGCCCCCGTGCTGCAAACCGGCCCATTGATTGAAAACCACGCCCGCTTCGTGCAGCGCGTGAATGCCGGATTCATGCAAATCGTGAACCGCCAGCAGGTGCGCCTGCGCGTGTACGAGCGTGGCGCGGGCGAGACGCTGGCCTGCGGCACGGGCGCCTGCGCCGCTGCCGTGGCGGGCATACGGCTGGGCCTGCTGGACGCGCACGTCGATGTGGACACCCGGGGTGGCCGCCTGAGCATTGGCTGGGCTGGCGGCCCTGCCGACCCGGTTTTCCTGACCGGCCCTGCCACCACCGTTTTTGAAGGCCAGATCACGCTGCCTGACACCCCATGAGCCCACATTCCCCACTCCCCCAGATCGCCCCCATCACCGAAGAAGACATCGTGGAGTACCTGGCGCAGACGCCGGGTTTTTTTGAGCGCCATGCCGAGCTGCTCACCAGCGTGCAAATGGTCAGCCCCCACGGCCACCGTGCCGTCAGCCTGCAAGAGCGCCAGGCCGAGATGCTGCGCGACAAGATCAAGGGCCTGGAGCAGCGCGTCATGGACATGGTGCGCAACGCCCACGAGAACGCCGCCATCGCAGAAAAAGTCCACCAGTGGGGCTGCGACCTGCAACGCATCAAGGTGCCCACCGATTTGCCCGATGCCGTGGTGCGCGGTATTCGCACGCTGTTTGATGTGCCGCAGGCGGCTGTGCGCGTCTGGAGCGTGGCGCCCGCCTATGCCAATGCCCCCGTCACCTGGGGCGCCAGCGACGATGTGCGCGCTTTTGCCACCTCGCTGACCATGCCGTTTTGCGGCCCCAACCTGGGTTTTGAGCCTGTGGGCTGGCTGCGCGGCGCCGCCTCCTCGGACGGTAGCGAGAGCAACGAGGTGCACTCGCTGGCCCTGTTGCCGCTGCGCGATGGCCCCATGGACCGCGCCACCCCGGCCTTTGGCATGCTGGTGCTGGCATCGCACGACCCGCACCGCTTTGAAGCCACCATGGGCACCGACTTTCTCACCCTCATCGCTGAAATGGCCAGCGCGGCGCTGGCACGCCTGCGCTGATCGGGCCTCTGCGCGCCTTCAGTGCGCTGCCGTTGCCTGGCCTGGGGGCTGCTCCAGCAGTGCAGCGGGCGGCTGCACCGGCAGGCACAGGGTGAACACCGAGCCCTCGCCCACGTGCGACTGCATGGTCAGCGTGCCGCCCAGCAACTCGGCCAGCGCCCGCGACAGCGACAGCCCCAGCCCCGTACCGCCGTGCTCGTAGCTGATGCGGGCGTGGCCTTGGCTGAACTTTTCAAAAATGCGCTCGTACTGCTCTGGCGGAATGCCCGGGCCGGTGTCTTTGACATGGAACAGCACATGGTCGCCCTGCGCACTGGGCTCCACACGCAGCTCCACGCTGCCCGTTGCCGTGAACTTGATGGCGTTGGAGAGCAGGTTGTGCAGGATTTGCTTGAGCTTGAGCCGGTCGGTGACCAGTGTGTGCGGCGTTTGGGCGGCGATGTGCGCCTGCAGCTCCAGGGATTTGGCCACAGCGCTCACGCGAAAAAACTCTGCTACTTCATGCACCAGGCGGTGCAGCTCCACGGCATCGGAGTGCGCGGGCATGGCGCCCGCCTCTATCTTGGCCAGGTCCAGGATTTCGGTGAGCAAGGCGCTGAGGTGCTGCGCGCCCTGGCGGATCAGGCCCGCTTGCTCGCGCACCAGTGGGTCTTGGCTGCGCAGCTCCATCAGTTCGGAAAAACCCCGGATGCTGGTCAGCGGTGTGCGCAGCTCGTGCGACATGGCGGCCAGGAACTCGCTCTTGGCCTGGTTGGCGCGGCGGGCGTTGGCCTCGCTTTGCACCAGGGCCGCATGGCTGCGGGCCAGTCGGCGCATGCTGCCCAGAAACAGGGTGACAAAGGCCACCACCGACAGGCTCAGCAGCATCAGCAGCCCCAGCACGATGTTGCGCGTGGTGCGCCAGGGCGCAAAGGCCTGCGCCTCGGAGGTGCCGCTGAGCACCACCAGCGGGTACTTGCCCACCTGGCTGAAGCCGACGATACGCGCCACGTTGTCGGAGGACTGCGATTGGATGGCGCCATCGCGCTGTGAATGCAGGGCCTGGGCCAGGGTCGGGTCGATGTGCATTCCGATATCGGTGCTGGTGCCGCCCATCACGCGCACGCGGACCACACCGTCCAACCCCGTCAGCGCTGCGGCGCCATCGCTGCCCAGTTGCACGCCGCTGTATACGTCGGCGAAATGGCTTTGGTTGAGTGACACCACCACCACGCCCAGCGTGCTGCCATCCTGGGCAATGAGCTTGCGTGAGAGCTGGATGGTGCGGATTCCCGACACCTTGCCCAGCAGCGTTTTGCTGATGAACAGGCCGTTGTACAGCATGCCCGGTGGCGGCGCCGCTGCGTCTGCTGGCAGCAGGTGAACCCGGATGTGGTCGCGGTCCATCAGGTTCACATTTTTGCTGCGCGAGCCGTCGGGGTCGAGGTTGCTGCCCTGAAAGCGCCCATCGGGGCCCACAAAGGACAACTGCGTCAGGATGTGGGGCACCATGCCGGTTTCGTTGGCGATGCTGATCAGCGCCTCGCCGTTGAGCTTGCCTTCTTCGATGCTGGCCTGTACCCGCCACATGGCCTGATCGACGGTATCGAGCACCCGCAGCGTGTGCTCTTTCAGGGCCACGGCGGTGTTGGTGTTCTGGCGCATTTCGGCGCTGAGGGTTTCCTGCCACTGCCAGCGCAGCATGGTGGCCATGGTGGCCCATGCGCCCAGCAGCACGACGGCACTGAACACGCAGGCCACCACGGAGTAGGTGAGTGCTGGGTGATTGCGCCAGCGTGCGGGGTGGAGGTAACTGGTCATGACAAGGCTGCCGGCATGGTGTCTGTGTAACCCGCAGTGGGCAAGACGATGTGGAAAACAGTGCCGCCACCAGGCGCGTTGGTGGCATGGATATGCCCGCCGTGCGCCGTGATGATTTTGCGGCAGATAGCCAGGCCCAGGCCGGTGCCGCCCGAGCCGTCGCGCGTCTGGCTGGACTGCACAAAGGCCTGAAAAATGGTCTCCAGTTCTGCCGGGGGGATGCCAGGGCCTTGGTCGCGCACCTGGATGTGGATACTGTCTCTCGCCAGAGACGCCTGCGGTGATCTGGATGGAGCGGTCCTCGGGGGAAAACTTCACCGCATTGGCCAGCACGTTGCGCACCACCTGCTGGAACCGCGATGGATCGACCTTGACCACCAGCGGGATACGGCCCAATTGCAGTTCCAGGCGCAGGCGCTTGCGCTCCAGCAGCAGCTCCAGCTCGGCGGCCACGTCTTCGATGAGTTCGCGCACGTCGTTGCGCTCGAAGTGGAAAGCGCCCACGGTGCTTTCGATTTTGGCGATGTCCAGCAGGTCATTGACCAGTACCAGCATGCGCTGGCCCGCATCGTGGATGTCGCTGAACATGGCGGCGAGTTTTTCATGCTGGCGGCCCCGCACCACACCCAGCTCGGAAAAGCCCAATATCGATTGCAGCGGCGTGCGCAGCTCGTGGCTGATGTTGGCCACAAATTCCGATTTCGAGCGCGATGCTTCTTCTGCCAGGTCGCGTGCAGCCAGAAATTCGGTGATGTCCATCTTGACGATCAAGATGCCCACGGGCAGGTTTTGGTGGGACGTGACCAGCACCTTGGTGACCTGCACGTCGCGGTAGCTCCCATCGGGGCGGCGCAGGCGCTCTTCATAGCGTATCTGGCCCCCTTCGCGCAGCAGTTGCTCGTTATAGGCGTTGTAGGTGTGGGCCTCTTGCGGTGGCAGCAGATCGTCGTTGCTCAGGCCCAGAACGCTGTGGCGTGGCAGCCCCATGAAGTTTTCCCAGGCCGGGTTGACGGAGAGAAAGCGCCCCTGCAAATCGGTCATGCAGATGGGGAGCGGGTTGCATTCAAGCACCAGGTTGGTGAAGGCCAATTGCTCTTGCAGGTCGTCCTGCGCTGCCAGCAGGGCGGTCACATCCACGGCGCTGCCAGCAAAGCCGCGCAACTTCCCCGACCGGTCGTGCAGCGGCACCACCGAGATGTCGAGGGCGCGTGTCTCGCCACTGAGGCCCGTGAGGCGAACCTGGGCCAGGCGCACGCCAGCGGGCTCGGTAGCGTCGAACAGTGCATCAATGCGGTCGCGGGACTCGGCATGCACCATGTCCCGCAGGCGTTTGCCACGCGCCATTTCCGTGGGCTGGTTGGCAATGGCATGCCAGCGCGCATTGACAAAGCGGATCACGCCGTGGGCGTCGGTGCGGAAGATCAGCGTCTGTACGCTTTTGAACAACACCGAAAGCTCCTGCTCGCGCCGGGTGATTTCGTGCTGGGCTTCATCGCGTTCGCGCTGGGCGGTTTCACGGGCGCGGGCGCTGCGCCAGGAGATCAGGGTCATGAACCCGATCAAGATCGTGGCCACGGCCATGAACAGCAGCGGCCCGCGCAGCGATGCCAGCCACTGTTGCGTGGTGGCCTGGTAGGGCTGCTCGACGATGGTCAGTAGCGGCTGGGTGCTGGAGGCGCGCCAGGCGCCCAGGTTGCGTGACTGGAACGACTGGACGGGGCCATAGGTGCCCTTGCGTGCTTGCTGCATGTCCTGGAACATCGGGTGTGTACGCAGGCTGCTGCCCAGCAGCAGGGTGTCGTTGCCCACTTGTGTCAGCAAGGTGCCGTTGTCCAGTACCAGCAGCACCTGAGTGCCCGCAGTGCCAGCGTCCGTCAATTGCATTTGGTAGCTGGCCAGGGTGTCGGGATTGATCTGGGCTACGAGAAACAGGGGTGTTGGCAGCGGAATCCGGCGCACCATGGGTATGAAGCCCAGGTTGACAGGCATGGCCCCGGCGCGCGCGTGGTCGGTCAAGGTGCGGCCCTTGACCCAGGGGCCTATGGTCACCCGCTCATCGGTGACGGGGGCCGGCGTCAGGCGTTGCAGATCCACCTTGCCGCCCCGGTCAGAGGCCGTGCTGGAAGTCAGCACCAGCCCCTGGGCATTGACGATAGCGATGCTGCGCAGAAACGGCAGGCTTTGGAGCCGGTAGGACAGTTGTGCTTGCAGCTGTTCGGGGGTGCTGTTCTCATGCACCAGGCTTTTGGCCAGGCTGTCCAGGGCCAGCCTGGCGTTGTCGAAGGTGTGGCTGGCATGTGCCTCCATCGCGCTGACCAGCAGCTCCAGATGCCGTTGATCCCGTGCTTTGGTGCGGCCAAACTCCAGCCACATCAGGCCTGCTGTGCCGACCAGCACCGCCAGAATGAGCAGCAAGCCGGTGGCCAGCACTTTGCGGCTGGGCTGGCCCAGAAAAGCGGGCTGGGCGGTAGAAAAAAGCGTTTCATGGCAAAGGGCTGCATCAGGGCAGAAGAATGCTCTCAAGGCCATGGCGGCGGGCAGCGCTGTCCAGGCGACCATCCTGCCGGATGCGGGCGATGAAACTGCTCAGCGTGGCGCGCCATTGGGCATCCCCGGGTTTGCTGGCGTGGGCGTAGGGCAGCAGATGGATGGGGGTTGGCGGAACCAAAAGGGCAGCCCATTCTGTGCTGTCGACGAGGGCGCGGCCATAGGGGTAGTCGGTCATGAAGACATCCACACGGCCTGCGGCGAGTTCGCGCTCGCGCGTTTGCGGCAGCTGGATGGATACCAGGCCGGCATAGCGCAGGCGCTGGCGCATCACGGGCTCCATGAAGGTGCCCGCCTGTACACCGACCAATACGCCGGGCTGGTCGATATCGCTCCACTGGCGCACCGTGCGGCTGGTGCGCGTGGTGACCGCATGGATGTCGCTTTGCAGGTAGGGCGTGGAAAACTGGAGCTGCTCCATGCGTTTGGGCAGCATGGCGATGCCAAACATGGCCACGTCACAGCGGTTGGTGTGCAGGTCTTGAACCAGGGTGGGGAACGATGAATCGACAAATTCGAGCTTCACGTTCAGATCGGCGGCCAGTGCCGTGGCCAGGTCAATGTCCAGACCGTTGAGTTGACCAGAGCGCGGGTCGCGAAACGAGATGCGCTGGTAGTCGGGCCAGATACAGACCTTGAGGGCCCCCCGGGCCTGTACCCGCTCCAGCACTTCGCCTGCTGCAGCTCCCGTGCAGCCCAAGGCGCTGGCCAGGCACAGCAGCCACGCGGCCCAGAATCGATCCCCTTGGCGCCTGCTCATAAAACCTCCTGCCCGTCCAGTTCCAGGTCAGCAAACGTCACGCGCTGGGCAGTGACGCGCTCGCGCAGTGCCAGCAGGTCGGCACTGTGCTGCATGAAGCAATCCACGACGGCCGGGTCGAATGCCTTGCCGCTCTCGGCTTGCAACATCGCGAGGGCTTCTTCTTGACTGAAAGCAGGGCGGTAGACGCGGTCCATCGTCAAAGCGTCGTAGAAATCTGCAACTGCCACGATACGCCCCGACAGTGGGATGGCCTGGCCTGCCAGCTGGTGGGGGTAGCCTTGGCCGTCCCAGCGTTCATGGTGCGTCAGCGCAATCTCGGTGGCCATCCTGAACAACGCGATCCGGGATTTGCCCAAAATGTCCGCACCAATGGCCGGGTGCTGGTTCATGATCAGGCGCTCTTCTGGCGTCAAAGGGCCGGGTTTCTTGAGGACGTTGTCAGGGATGCCAATCTTGCCGATATCGTGCATGGGCGCCGCCTTGCGCAACAAGCGGGCGTACGCCTTGGGTTCGCCCAGAAAGGAGGCCAGCGCCTCTGCCAGAAAACCAATGCGCACGATGTGTACGCCTGTGTCGTCATCCTTGTATTCCGCCGCCATGGCCAGCAGAAACAAAGCCTCGTGGTGTGCCCGCGCCACCTCTTGCAAGGCCTCGTTGCGCTCGTGGTACATGCGGCCCAGGTCGGAGATGATTTTCTCCATCTGGTCGGCTGCAGCCGGGTCAAATTGGGTGGCCTCTGGGGCGGTCAGGTTCATGCTGCCTCGGAGGGAGTGGTGCCCAGGTTGTCGATGGTCTCGATCAATTTGAGGGGGCTGAAGGGTTTGAGCAGATAGGCATCGGCCCCCGCATTCATGCCCGCTTCAATGTCCTGGCTTTGTCCGCGTGCCGTGAGCAGTATCACCTGCGGCATGCCCAGGGAGGGGTCGCTTTTGACGAGGCGGCACAAGTCCAGGCCGTCCAGCTGGCCCGGCATCATGATGTCCAGCAGCAACAACTGCGGACGCAACTGCCGCACTGCTTCCAGGCCTTCGTCGGCGTTGACGGCCTCGTGGATTTCGTGGTTTTCAAATTCCAGGGTCATGCGGATTAGCCGACGGATGTCCGCATGGTCTTCGACGATCAAAATGCGCTGGGTCATGGTGGATGGCATGGGTTAATTTGAATTTATCAAATATATCATAATTACCATTGTTTGAAGTGATAGAATCCGATCCAATGAAAACAAGCTTGGCCATGACCCTGCCAGACGATTGCAGCACGCGCGATGTCGCACAGGTGCTGGGCTTGGCGGTGCGCTCTGTACAGCTCATGGTGGACCGGGGCGAACTCGAGGCCTGGAAAACACCCGGTGGCCACCGGCGCATTGCGCGGGCGTCGGTCGAGCGTTGGCTGGCCCAGCGCCAGGCAGGCGCTGTGGTGGTGCCTGGCGGGTCACCGTTGCCTGACGCCGCAGTGGTGCCGGGTGCCGCCCCCCCCCCGGAAAAAGACCTGGGCCAGCGTGTTGCCCACAGCGGCAACCGCGCGGCACCGGCACACCCACAGCGCCAGCGTGTGCTGCTGATAGAGGACTCCACGCATTTCCAGACCCTGGTCAAGCTGCTGATGGCGCACAGCTTTCCCGAGGTCGATCTGCACGTGGCCGATGACGGTATCGTCGGTCTGGCCATGGCAGGCGAATTGCAGCCCGATGTGCTCATCGTCGATATTTTGTTGCCCGGCATTGACGGCGCCACGCTGATTGCCCGGCTGCGCTCCCATCCCCAGTTCCAACGCAGCCGCCTGATCGTGGTGACGTCCCTGGAGCCCGAGCAGCGCGCTCCTTACGCTTTTGCGCTCGCTGGCCTGCCCGTGGTACACAAGCCCCGCCTGGTGCAAGAGTTGCCCGGTCTACTGTCAGAGTGCCTGCGTTCGGTGGCTTGAAGGGGCGCCTTGTGACACCGCCGCGCGTACTGCTTCTGGAGGACGACCCGGCAGTCCGCCGCTTTGTGCAGATGGTGCTGGAGCCTTTGGGTCTTGATCTGGTGCAGTGCGCCACCCTGGCCCAGGCGCGCCAAGCCATTGAGGCTGCCGCCGTGCAACTGGTACTGACCGACCTGACGCTGCCCGACGGCTCTGGCCTGGATTGGCTGCAATGGCTGCACGCCCGTGTGCCGGCACCGGGTCTGGCCTGTCGCACCGTGGTGTTCAGTGGGGGCATTGACCCCGCCATGGAGCGCCAGTTGCAGGCATTGCAGGTCTGGCGCATCTTGCACAAGCCCGCATCGGTGGGGGCGCTGATGGAGTGTGTGGAGCAGGCGCTGGACAGTCTGGCCGAGTCGGCGGCCACGCCGCCTGCCGGTGCCACCACGGCCTCTGATCCCGTGACCGAATTTTTTGCTGGCAACCATGCGCTCTACCGCACCTACCGGGCAGCCTGCCTGGCCCAGTTTGCGCAGGATGTGCGTGCCGGAGACAGCGCTGTGCAGGCCGGTGATGTGCAAGCGCTGCAGCGTGTGGCCCACAACCTCAAGTCGGTACTGACCATGCTGGGGGAGGCTTCGGCAGCGCAATCGGCGCGCAGCACCGAGGAATGCGCCGCCCAGGGGGCGCTGGAGTCCATGCAGCAAGGCTGGCGGCAGTTGCGTGAGCAAGTGCAGCACCTGGTGTTGTTACACGACAGCGCTTGAGCCTGGCGGCTTTGTGCAGCGCGCACAAAACGCCAGGGGCTTGCTCAGCCCGCCCTGTAGGCCACCGCCACGGTGGCCGCAGGCATGTACGTAGGAGCTGGCTTGGCCTTGGCTTGGGGCGCAGTGGCTGCAACGGGTTGTGTGCGGCCATCGACATTTCCAAGCTGGAACACCGACACTGTGCCCACCAGCTCCTGGGCCTGCATATTCAGGCTGGTGGCAGCTGCTGCCATTTCTTCTACCAGTGCGGCGTTTTGCTGCGTCACCTGGTCCATCTGGGCCATCGACTCGCCCACCTGGGCCACGCCCTGGCTTTGCTCGGTGCTGGCGGCGCTGATTTCTCCCATGATGTCCGTCACGCGCTGGATTGCGCCCACCACTTCGGCCATGGTCTGGCCTGCGCGGTCTACCAGGGCCGTGCCAGTTTCCACGCGCTCGACGCTGGCGCTGATCAGGTCTTTGATCTCCCGGGCGGCTTCGGCAGAGCGGCCCGCCAGGCTGCGCACCTCCGAGGCCACGACGGCAAACCCCCGGCCTTGCTCGCCTGCGCGGGCTGCTTCCACGGCGGCGTTGAGCGCCAGGATATTGGTCTGAAAAGCGATGGAGTCGATCACCCCGATGATGTCGGCGATCTTGGCGGAGCTGTCGTTGATGTCCTTCATGGTGCGCACCACGTCGGCCACGACCTCGCCGCCCTGCACGGCCACGTTGGAGGCGCTTTGTGCCAACTGGTTGGCCTGACGGGCGTTGTCGGCGTTCTGGCGCACGGTGGAGTTGAGCTGCTCCATGGAGGCAGCCGTCTGTTGCAGCGCGCTGGCCTGGCTTTCGGTGCGGGCAGACAGGTCGCTGTTGCCTTGGGCAATTTGTTCGCTGGCGGTGGCCACGCTCCCGGAGCCGTCGCGCACCTTGCTCACCACCTGGGTGAGCGCGCTTTGCATCTCGGACAGCGCTTGCAGCAGCTGTGCGGTTTCGTTGGTGCCCGTGACCTCCATGCGGCGGCTCAGGTTGCCTGCTGCCACGGCATGGGCAAACTCCACTGCTTGGCGCAGCGGCCCGGTGATGGAGCGTTGCAGCAGGTGCGCGATGGCCACCGCTGCCGCCAATGCAATCGCCAGCACCAGAAGGGTGTAGGTCTCGATATCGCTGTGCGCCGTGGCGGAGTTTTCTTTGGCTTCCTGGGTCAGTGCCGCCTGAAAGTCAATGAAATGGTCCAGGCTGCCAAAGTAGGCCGTGCGGTGCGTGGACATTTGGTTCATCAGGATATTGCGGGCCGTTTCGATGTCGCCCGCCTGTGCCTTGGCATAGAAGTTGCCCAGATGGCTGGTGTAAGTAGCCCGCGCCTCCAGAACTTCCTTGAGCAGGGCTTTGCCCTTTTCGGAAGTGACCAGCCGTTCCAGCTCTTTGAAGGCTTGCGTGATTTTCTGGCGCCCGCTTTCTACGGCAGCTTGCTGGCGCTGAACGTTGTTTGGAGTGAAGTCGAGCATCAGATGGGTCAAGGCCAACTCGGTGCTCAGAATTTGTTCCTTGGTCTGGTGCAAGGTGCTGATTTTGGGCATCAAGTCATCGACGACAACATGGAAAGAGTCGTTGGCCCGTTGGGCCAGCACGATGGCTGTGGTGCCCATCCACACCATCAGCATGACCATAAAGCCAAATCCGAGTACCAGCCGGGTCGAGATTTTTACGTTGTTGTTGCGCATGGGGCGCCTCCTGTAGAAGAAAAAAGGGGCTTAGCCGCGTTAGGCGGGGGCTGCGGTGCCTTGGCTGGCTGCCAGGTATTGCTCGATGTCGAGCAGCAGGAGCGTGCGTTCGTCCACGCAGCCCAGTGCCAGCAGGTGCTCCGGGGCAAAGCCCGACTCCAGAGCGGGCACGGGGCGCATCTGTTCTGGCCGCAGCGACAGCACGTCAGAGACGCTGTCCACCACCAGACCCACCACGCGCTGGCCTACATTGACCACGATCACGACGGTGTGCGCGTCGTAGGTTGCCTGCGCCAGCTGGAGCCGCACGCGCAAGTCCATGAGGGGAACGATGGTGCCGCGCAGGTTCACCACGCCCAGCAGGTGGGCAGGGCCGTGGGGCAACAGGGTGGGTTTTTCGTAAGAGCGGATTTCCTGCACGCGCAGGATGTCCATGCCGTACTCCTCTTGGCCCAGTTTGAAGGCCAAGAATGCGCAGAGGCGGGTGCTGTGGCTGGCCTGGGGTGCCGGGTGGACGCCAGGGGCGGTGGTTGCACTGCCTGGAGAGAGATTCATGACAAATGTATTAAATGTGTGGATTTTTGTAATTATATCAATTTAATCAATTTTTGAAACGCCTACCACATCAGAAAATGCGCTCGCGCAGCACCCGTGCTGCAAGGGCGTGTGCGTGGCTATGCCAAATGTCGGTGCAAACAAGCGCGCTCTACCGCGCGGTTCCCGGTGGTCGGGACGGGCTCAGGGCCGAGAAAAAGAGTGACGGAAGGGCGGGCGCGGCAGGGCGCGTGGTGCGCTCGGTTGGGGCGGTGCTTCGCTCCGGTGCAGGTGCCGGGGTTAGGTGGGGCGTGTGCGGTGGGAAATCGCTTCTTTTTTGATAGCTGCTAGCGCCCGTCCCCAGGGCGTTAGAAGCCAA
>ERZ724524.2531-NODE-2531-length-11872-cov-7.996954_pt1 | contig 11872 bp, 17 predicted proteins | sample MGYA00376057_ERZ724524 | MGnify/ENA primary metagenome ERZ724524 (study PRJEB28724, sample SAMN07190888) | wastewater metagenome | isolation source: influent of sewage treatment plant in Hong Hong | place: USA: Christiansburg, Virginia | collected 2016-03-01 ...
GCGATCACGCCTGGAGCGACCTTTTCGATCACATCGGTCATCTTGGCGTTGATCGGGCCCTTGCCGTCGATAGGCTGGCCCAGTGCGTTGACCACGCGGCCAATCAGTTCAGGGCCAACGGGAACTTCCAGAATGCGGCCTGTGCATTTGACAGTATTGCCTTCGGAAATGTGCTCGTACTCACCCAAAATCACGGCACCTACGGAATCACGTTCCAGGTTCAGCGCCAGACCGTAGGAGGGCGTGCCGTCCGCCGTTGCGGGGAACTCCAACATTTCGCCCTGCATCACGTCCGACAGGCCATGAATGCGCACGATACCGTCAGACACAGACACCACGGTGCCCTGGTTACGGATATCGCTGCTGGCTGCCAGACCCTCGATACGGCTCTTGATCAGTTCAGAAATTTCTGCGGGATTGAGTTGCATGACTCTTTCCTTCTTTCTTTGTTTAGCCGAAACCCCAAGCCGCGCATTACGCAGTGAGGGCCGCTTTCATTTGTTCCAGACGTGCTTTGACCGAAGTGTCGAGGACTTCGTCTCCCACTACGACCCGAATTCCACCGATCAGGGACTCGTCCTGCTGCACGGTGAGATTGAGCTTGCGGCCAAAGCGCTTTTCAAGCGAGGCGCCCAGCCCGTCCAGCGCCGCGCTGTCCATGGGAAAAGCGCTGTACACGACGGCATCCGAAGAGCCGCTGCTGCGATTGACGAGCGCGCGGAACTGCGCTGCCACTTCGGGCAGGGCATCCAGGCGTCCGTTGTCGATGACAGTGCGCAAAAAATTGCGCGCCATATCCGGCAGGGCCGACTTGGCCACACCGGTGATGACATCAAAGACCTGGTCAGGACTGACCTTGGGGTTGTCGGACAACGGGCGCAACTGTGGGTTGGCGGCGATCGCCGCCAGTTCGTCCACCCAGGCAGCGGCAGCGCCCAGATCGACGCCCACACCCGCCGTGCAGGCCTTGAACAGGGCTTCCGCGTAAGGGCGGGCAATGGTGGCGATTTCGGCCATGGATGCTCCCTTACAGCTCAGTCTTCAGGCGGGACAGCAGATCGGCGTGAACACCGGCATTGACTTCCTTGCGGAGAATCTGCTCGGCGCCCTTGACAGCCAGCACAGCCACTTGCTCGCGCAGGGCTTCACGCGCCTGCACAGCCTGCTGCTGCGCTTCAGCTTGTGCAGCGGCAACAATCTTTTGGGCTTCTTCGGTGGCACGGGCCTTGGCCTCTTCGATGATGGCCTGCGCACGGCGATCAGCGTCGGCCAGACGGGAGGCCGTCTCGTTGCGCGTCTGCGACAGTTCCTTTTCGACACGCTGGTTGGCAGCGCTCAATTCGGACTTGGCACGGTCGGCAGCAGCGAGACCATCGGCGATTTTCTGGGCTCGTTCATCCAGCGCCTGCGCAATCGGGGGCCACACGAACTTCATCGTGAACAGCACCAGGATCAGGAAGACGATGGCCTGAACGAACAGGGTCGCGTTGATACTCACGGCAACACCTTTCTATTTGGGCGTTGAGGGGAGCTTAGGCCAGAACGAAGGGGTTGGCGAAAGCGAACAGCAGGGCAATGGCCACGCCGATCAGGAAAGCAGCGTCGATCAGACCAGCCAAGATGAACATCTTGGTTTGCAGTTCGTTGATCAGTTCAGGCTGGCGAGCCGACGCTTCCAGGAACTTGCCGCCCATCAAAGCAATACCGATCGAAGCGCCGATAGCGCCCAGACCAACGATCAGACCACAAGCCAGAGCGACGAGACCGAGAATGTTTTCCATGATGACTCCTGATTAAAAAAAGAAAAGTTGAAAAAGAAAAGGGAAATGGTCAGTGGGCTTCATGCGCCTGGCCGAGGTAAATCAGCGTCAGCATCATGAAAATGAAGGCTTGCAGGGTGATGATCAAAATATGAAAAATCGCCCAGATCGAGCCTGCAATGATGTGCCCCACAGGGAGCAACACACCAGAGAGCGACATGGCAGCAGCACCACCCATCAGGGCGATCAGCATGAACACCAACTCACCAGCGTACATGTTGCCGAACAGTCGCATGCCATGCGAAACGGTCTTGGCAACGTATTCAATGACCTGCATGAGCAGGTTGACCACACCCAGAATCAGGGCGAAGACAGGATTCTTGCTGGTACCGAAGGGAGCGGTAACCAATTCGTGCGCCCAGCCGCCCATGCCTTTGATCTTGACGCTGTAATAAAAGCACAAGAGCAGGACAGCAGAGGACAGACCCAGCGTAGTAGACAGATCGGCCGTGGGAACCACACGCAGATAGGCATGTGCCGGATCGTGGCCTGCGGCACCATAGATTTGCGCCCAGATCACAGGCAGCAAGTCCACGGGCAACAAGTCCATGGCATTCATCAGGAAAATCCAGACGAACACGGTCAGTGCCAGTGGCGCAATGAATTTGCGGCTTTGTGCGTTGTGGATATTGGCCTTGGCCTGGTTGTCCACCATTTCCACCATCATCTCGACTGCTGCCTGAAAACGCCCGGGGACGCCGGAAGTTGCTTTGCGGGCAGCAAGCCAAAAAACGAACAATCCCAAAAAGCCCACCAACACGCTCACGATGACGGAGTCGTAGTTGATCACCGACATATCGATGATGGATTTTTGCTTGATGTTCTGAAGGTGCTGCAGGTGGTGAACGATGTATTCACTTGCAGTCGGAGCGTGCGCTTCTGCGGCCATCGGACAACTCTTCTCTTAATCAATCGGTTTTTCGGACACCAGACTGCACCATGAGCGCAATCCAGTACGTTTTCATCGTCACCACCATGCCAGCCAGCAGTGCCAGCCAACTCAGCTGCGCTACCAGCCGGGGCGCGGCCGCCAGCATGGCAACAGTCAACACAATCTTGACCATTTCCCAACCAAAGAACCCCACCATGGCCGCCCCAGGCGACCCAGCAAAGCGCTGACGGGCCATACCGCGCGCAAACAGCGCTGCGGGAACCACCACCGCCAATGCACCGTAACCAGCAGACCACCCTATCGGGGGCTTGCCAGAAACCAGTCCGGCCAACAAAGCCACCAGCCCACCCACCAGCGCCTGCACCACTACCAGCCGCCATACCGGGATGGCCCGGTGGCGACTGCGCCACGCCTGCGCTTCTTGTGCAGTCAGGGGCTTGAAGTCAGATTCTTCAGCCTCAGCTTCTGTCTCGGGAGCGATTGTTTTCATCGTTTGAAGCCCCCGCGCTACAGACATAAACTTTTACAAAGCCCCTGATTATAAGTAAAAACCCCTGCATTTCAGCAAAGACCTGCTTGTCTGGGGGCTGCGCTGTGCCTGAAAAGCACTGTTGTGGTGGCATTCCAACGCAATGCGCCACTGCCTGAAAGCCCCCGCGCAGACCTGACGTCCTGCGCTGCACACCCATACCAGGGCGTACAAAATTCATGTCCAACGGCCTCTGAAGCACAATACGCCTGCCCCTGAAGCTATTGAATTAAGAGCATTTGCATGACAACGCCCCCCATTTTTCACGCCAACGGCGCAGTGCCCCCCCCCGCCGATCCACGGAAAGATTCGCTGATCGAATATCCGTGTCTTTTTCCCCTCAAAGTCATGGGTGCCCAGGTGGAGGGTTTTGTCCAAGCCATCACAGAACTGGCGCAGCGCTTTGACCCCACTTTCGATCCGACCACCATTGAGCTGCGCCCCAGCAGCGGCGGCAAGTACGTGGGCGTGACCATCACCATCACCGCCACCAGCCGCGAGCAGCTTGATGACTTGTACCGCGCGCTGTCCGGCCATCCCATGGTCAAGATCGTGCTCTGACGCGCATGAGCGCCGCCGCCATGCAGACCCGTTTCTGGGGACATACACCCTATCTGCCGGTGTACCAGGCCATGCAGGAATTCACTGCCCAGCGCACCGCCAGCGAGCCTGACGAGCTATGGATTTGTGAGCACCCCGCCACCTTCACCCAAGGCCTGGCCGGGCGTGCCGAACACTTGCTCCAGCCCGGTGGCATTGCCGTGGTGGCCACCAACCGGGGTGGTCAGGTCACTTTTCACGGGCCGGGCCAGGTCGTGGCGTACCCGCTGGTGGATTTGCAACGCGCTGGCTACTACGTCAAGGAATATGTGTACCGCATCGAAGAAGCCGTGCTGCGTACGCTGGCGCACTTTGGTGTCACCGGCCACCGGGTGGCGGGCGCGCCTGGCATTTATGTGCGGCTCGATGATCCGCACAGCCACGCCCAGCTGCCCCAGCGCCCGCAACAACGCACGGGCAGCGCGCCGCCCGCGCCCGATTTCACCGGCCTGGGCAAAATTGCCGCGCTCGGCATCAAGGTCAGCCGCCACTGCACGTACCACGGCGTATCGCTCAACGTGGCCATGGACCTGGAGCCCTTCGGGCGCATCAACCCTTGTGGCTACGCGGGTCTGCAAACCGTAGACCTTTCTACAATCGGCGTCCACACCACTTGGGAAGACGCCGCGAATGTGCTGGCCCGGCAACTGTTGGCCCGCCTCGCGCCCTAACCTCTCCCGTACCAGCCATGAGCACCTCCGACGTCGTGCGCGAAGCACAATCCTCCGAAAACTACAACCCGCTGGCCAAGCAAAAGGCAGCCGCCAAACTCTCGCGCATTCCGATCAAGGTCGAGCAGGGCGAGGTACTGAAAAAACCCGACTGGATTCGCGTCAAGGCGGGCAGCCCCACCACGCGCTTCTACGAGATCAAGGACATCCTGCGCGAGCACAAGCTGCACACCGTCTGCGAAGAGGCCAGCTGCCCCAACATCGGTGAATGCTTTGGCAAGGGCACGGCCACCTTCATGATCATGGGCGACAAGTGCACGCGCCGCTGCCCGTTCTGCGACGTGGGCCATGGCCGCCCCGACCCGCTGGACAAGGATGAACCGCTGAACCTGGCCAAGACGATTGCAGCACTGAAACTGAAATACGTGGTCATCACCAGCGTAGATCGCGACGATCTGCGCGACGGCGGTTCAGGCCATTTTGTGGAGTGCATTCAGCACATCCGCCAGCTCTCGCCGCAAACGCAAATCGAGATTCTGGTGCCCGACTTCCGGGGCCGCGACGACCGCGCACTCGACATCCTCAAGGCCGCACCACCCGACGTGATGAACCACAACCTGGAAACCGCGCCGCGCCTGTACAAGGAAGCGCGCCCGGGTTCGGACTACCAATTCAGCCTGAACCTGCTGAAGAAGTTCAAGGCGCTGCACCCCAACGTGCCGACCAAGAGCGGCATCATGGTCGGCCTGGGCGAGACGGACGAGGAGATTTTGCAGGTCATGCGCGACATGCGCGCGCACGGCATCGACATGCTCACCATCGGCCAGTACCTGGCGCCCAGCAACAGCCACCTGCCGGTGCGCCGCTATGTCCACCCCGATACTTTCAAGATGTTCGAGGAAGAGGCCTACAAGATGGGCTTCAGCCACGCCGCCGTGGGCGCCATGGTGCGCTCAAGCTACCACGCCGACCAGCAGGCGCACGCGGCGGGCGTATAACTACCAAAGTGATAGCTGCTTGCGCTTACTGTGCAAGGCTTTGCGCCTGATTTGATCTGAAATTTTGGCCTCCGGCACCTTGCCGGAGTGCTGGAAGTGGCTGCCGCAGCGGCCAACGCAATCGGGCGGCCTGAAAAAACCCACCAAAACAGCGCCAAGCGCCCGCACAATGGGCGCTACCAGCTATCAAATAAAGAGCGTTATCAAGCCCCCAATAGGGCCGATGGGTCTTCAGCGGTCAGCACCTGCTGGGCCCAGGACGCCAGCTTGCGCGTGTCCGCGCGCAGCACCTCTTGCTTGACGGCCAGAATTTGCGCCGGGTGCATGGAAAAGCTGCGCAGGCCCAGGCCCAGCAGCAGGCGCGTCATGGTGACATCGCCCGCCGTCTCGCCGCACACCGAAACGCTTTTGCCTTGCGCCCGGCACGCCGCGATCACCTCGGTAACCAGGCGCAGCACGGCTGGGTGCAGCGGGTCATAGAGGTGCGACACCGCCTCATCGGTGCGGTCAATGGCCAGGGTGTACTGGATCAGGTCGTTGGTGCCGATGGACAAGAAATCAAAGTACCGCAGGAAGGTGTTCACCATCAACGCAGCCGCTGGCACCTCGACCATGGCGCCCAGGCGCACTGCGCCATACACCTGGGGGCGCGCATCCAGCTCGGCACGGGCCAGGGCCACCTGCGCCAGGGTTTGGTGGATCTCGCTGGCGTGGGCCAGCATGGGAAACAGCACGTTGATCTGGCCGTGGGCCGCCGCCCGCAGCACGGCGCGCAACTGGACGCGGAACATGGCCGGATCGGCCAGGCTCCAGCGGATGGCGCGCAGGCCCAGCGCGGGGTTGAGGTGGTCGTCTTTGTGCGTCTTGTCCAGGGGCTTGTCGGCGCCGATGTCGATGGTGCGGATGGTCACGGGCAGGCCCTGCATGCCCTCTACCGCGTCCCGGTAAGCCTGGTACTGCTCTTCTTCGTCGGGCAGGCTGCCATTGCGCCCCATGAACAGGAATTCGGTGCGAAACAGACCCACGCCCACTGCGCCGGCCCGCACGGCCACAGCGGCATCGGCGGGCTGCTCGATGTTGGCCAGCAGTTCAATGCGCTGGCCATCCAGGGTAATGGAGGGCGTGTGGCGCAGGCGTGCCAGGCGCTCGCGCTCCAACTCCATCTGGCGCTGGCGAAAGCCGTATTCGGCCAGGATGATGGGCGACGGATCGACGATCATCACGCCCGCATCGCCGTCAATGATGACCCAGTCGTCCTGGCGCACCAGCTGGCTGGCCACGCGGGCGCCCACCACGGCGGGGATGTCCATGCTGCGCGCGACGATGGCGGTGTGCGATGTCTTGCCGCCCACGTCGGTGACAAAACCGGCAAACACGCTTTTCTTGAATTGCAGCATGTCGGCGGGCGAGAGGTCGTGGGCCACCAGCACCAGGGGCACGTCCATGGTGTCGTCCAACAGCAAATCCTGCGAGGTCTTGCGCCGCGATGGCGGCGGCGGCGCCACCGGGTGGGCCACGCCTTTCATGGTGCGCAAGATGCGCTCGACCACCTGCTCCAGATCGGCCTTGCGCTCACGCAGGTAAGCGTCTTCCATTTCATCAAACTGGCGCGCAATCACTTCCAGCTGCGTTGTCAGCGCCCACTCTGCGTTGTAGAGGCGCTCGGTGATCCAGTGCTTGACGCCGCTGGTCAGTGCCTCGTCTTGCAGCAGCATGAGGTGTACGTCGAGCAGCGCCGCCAGCTCGTGCGGGGCGTCGTGCGGCATGTCGTCTTGCAACCGCTGCAGCTCTTCGGCCACGGCGTTGCGACCCCGTCGCACGCGCTCAATCTCGGCGGGCACCTGGTCGGGCTCGATGAAGTAATGCGCCACATCGACACGGCTGGAGCCCACCAGCACGGCACGGCCAATGGCGATGCCGCGCGCAACGGCCAGGCCCGGAATGGAAAACGTCATCCGCACCTCCTGCGCAGGCTACGGGCAATGGCGGCCACCTGCAGCGCGCTCATTCACCCTCGCCAAACTTGTCGGCCAACAGCGCAAGCAGGGCGTCCATCGCTTCCTGCTCCTGGGCGCCTTCGGTTTCTATCTCGACCTGTGAGCCGATGCCAGCGGCCAGCATCATCACGCCCATGATGCTTTTGGCATTGATGCGGCGGCTGCCTTTGCTCATCCAGACCTCGCAGGGAAAACTGCCCGCCAGCTTGGTGAGCTTGGCCGATGCGCGGGCGTGCAGGCCCAGTTTGTTGCTGATGGTCGCGGTCGTCTTGATCATGGAAAACTTGGAGTTCTGGTTGCAAAGGGGCTCACTCAAGAGCACACGCCAGGTGCGCCAACCGGCACCTGCATCACCCCTTGGGTGCCGCCGACCAGGGCGCGCTGTACCAGGGCGTCCAGCGGCTCGGCGCGGTAGCAGACGGCGCGCAGCAGCATGGGCAGGTTGATGCCGGTCACCAGGCTGGCTTGGCGGCCCTGCACCAGGCGCTGGGCCACGTTGCACGGCGTGGCACCGAGCACGTCGGTCAGCACCAGGGTGGGGACATCACCACCAGGCTCCAGCAGGCGCTGGACATCGGCCAGAGTGTCCTCGGGCGCAGCCTGGGGCGGCACATCGAAGGCCAGCACGCTGTGGGCGCTGTCGGCAAACACATGCAGGGCGCATTCGCGCAGGGTGTGGGCCAGCGGGGCGTGGGCAATGATCAGAATGCGTGTGCTCATGGGAAAAATCACGGTGTGGGTGGGATTATGGCTGCGCCGCTGCCGTGGGTACCGTATGGACGGCGTTGCAACTGCCGCAGAACTATTGGCCCACAGGCGCTATCCCAGCATGGCAATAGGTTCCTGGCGCCACAGGGGCTTTGGCACACCCGGGGTGCAGTGCCAGCACAATCGCGCGCTGGGATGTTTTTATCCAGAGAAAGTTTTTGTATGCGTACCAAACATGCCGCGATGGCACTGGCACTGGCCGTTTTTGTGGGTGTAGGTGCCTGGGTGGCCTGGGGGGCGGGCAAATCACCAGCGCCGGAATCGACGTTTGTGCTGCTCGACGGCACCCACCACACCACGGCCAACATGCGTGGCCGCGTCACACTGGTGAATTTCTGGGCCACCAGCTGCACCACCTGTGTGGCCGAAATGCCAGAGCTGGTCGCCACCCACCAGAAGTACCAGGCCCAGGGTTTTGACACCGTGGCCGTGGCCATGAGCTACGACCCGCCCAGCTACGTGGTCAACTTTGCGCAAACCCGCAAGCTGCCGTTCAAGGTGGCCATCGACAACACGGGCACCGTGGCCCGCGCCTGGGGCGATGTGCGCCTGACGCCCACCACCTACATCGTCAACAAGCGCGGCGAGATCGTGAAAAGCTACATCGGCGCGCCGCAGTTCGATGAGCTGCACCGCCTGATCGAAAAGCTGCTGGCCGAAACCTGATGGCAGTGCAGGCATACCAGATGCCTGCACGCCCCGGTTTGATATAAAAACAGCCTCAAACGCCCGTCCAGCGGGCGCAAGTAGCTATCACATCAAGAGCAAAAAGCGCTGTGGCAGCTTACTTGTTGCGGTAAGCGTCGTGGCAGGCCTTGCAGGTTTTGGCAGCCTCGCCAAATGCGGCCTTGAGGTTGTCCAGATTGCCCGTCTTGGCGGCAGCGGCCAGCTTGACGGATTCGGTCTCCAGCTTGGTGGCGTGCTCTTTGTATTTGGCCTGTTCTGTCCAGATTTCGGGTTTGGCCTTGGTGGGCGCGCCCTTGTCGGTGCCAGGGCCAAAGGCGGCCCAGGGCAGCCGTGCCATGCTGGCAACGATGTCTGCGTTTTCTTGTGCGGCTTTGGCGTCAAAAGGCACTTTGCCGTTGGCCATGGCACCGATGCGACCAAAATGCTGGCCCAGCACAAAAAAGCTGGCTTGGCGGTATTCAATGGCGTCTTCGGCCTTGGCAAACTGGGCCGCAGCGGGCACCGACACGGTGGCAGCGGCTGCAGCCAGGGCCAACAAAGCAATGGTTTTCATGGGGATTCTCCTTGGTGAAAGCAGTGGAACAAAAGCAAAAAATGCCGGGTCGCAGTATGGCTGCTGTGTGTGCAAGCGGCGTGTAAAGCCGGAGTTTTTCACTCTTGTACACACAGCCCGGCACCACCGCAGCTGCCACACTGCTGCCTCTTTTTGACACGGCGCCCTACAGCGCTTTTTGCATCTATGAATCACACCGTTCGCGTCTGGGATCTGCCCACCCGCATTTTTCACTGGTCTTTGGCTGCGTCCATCGTGGCGCTGGTGGTCAGCGCCAAGCTGGGGGGCAACGCCATGGTCTGGCATTTCCGCTTTGGCTATGCGGTGCTGGCACTGCTGCTGTTCCGGCTGGTGTGGGGCCTGGTGGGCGGGCGCTGGTCGCGTTTTGTGGCGTTTTTGTATTCACCAGCGCGCCTGCTGCGCTACCTGCGCGGCCAGGGGCACCCCGAAGATGCGGTGGGCCACAACCCGCTGGGGGCGCTATCGGTGTTTGGCCTGCTGGGGGCCGTCGCCCTGCAAGTGGGCACCGGTCTGTTCAGTGACGACGAAATCGCCTTTGCCGGCCCACTGACGCGCTTCGTCTCCAACGACTGGGTCAGCCAGGCCACAGGGCTGCACAAAGACATAGGCCAATACCTGGTCTTGGGCCTGGTGGCACTGCACCTGCTGGCCATCGTGCTGTATGTGCTGGTCAAGCGCCAAAAGAGCATGGTGCGCGCCATGGTGGTGGGCGACAAGGTACTGCCCACGCCGGTGGCCCCCTCCCGCGACGATGCGGCCTCGCGCCTGCTGGCCCTGCTGGTTCTGGCACTGTGCGGTGGTGTCGTCTGGTGGCTGGTCGGGCTGGGGGGCTGACCCCGGGTGAACGCGCTGGTGGCCACAGGCCGGGCACCGCTACACTGGGCTTTCCGTTAGCTGAGCCCTGAGTGCCGTGGACACCCCTTCCGTAACCCTGTCAAACCCCGTCACCCCTGAAGACCTGGACACCGTGCGTGCGCTGTTCCAGGAGTACGCAGACAGTCTGGAGATTGATCTGCACTTTCAGGGTTTTCTGGCCGAACTGGACGCTTTGCCCCATCCATATGTGGCGCCGCGTGGTGCCCTGCTGGTGGCCCGGGTCGGTGGGGCCGTGGCGGGCTGCTGCGCCTTGCGCCCTTTAGACAACGCCGATTACCCCAATGCCAGCGAAATGAAGCGCTTGTACGTGCGCAAAGCATTTCGCGGTTTTGGCCTGGGCCGACAATTGGCCGAAGCCACCCTGGACTTGGCACGGCAGGCGGGCTACGCCTGCGTCTTGCTGGACACGCTGGACGACATGGAGTCCGCGCGTGCCCTTTACGCTGATTTGGGGTTTGAGGAGATTCCGCCCTACTACCACAACCCGATTGCAGGCGCGCACTACCTCAAAGCTGATATTTTTTAGCGATTTTGGCTGCCAACGCCCGCGCAGCAAGCGCTGGCAGCTCTGCTTTTTATAGCAAATATCAGGCGCGCGCCTGGGCCAACAAGGTGTCGGCATCACTGACCGTAAACTGGCCTGGCCCTTCCACATTGAGCTGCACCACTTTGCCATCCTTGACCAGCATGGAGTAGCGGTTGCTGCGCAGGCCCAGGCCCTTGCCTGTCAGGTCCAGCGTCAGGCCGGTGGCCTTGGTGAAAGCAGCATCGCCGTCAGCCAGCATCCGCACCTTGCCAACGGTTTTCTGGTCACGCGCCCAGGCACCCATGACAAAAGCGTCGTTCACGGACACACACCAGATCTCATCGACACCTGCAGCCTTGAATTCGTCGGCCTTGGCCACAAAACCGGGCACATGCTGGGCCGAGCAGGTGGGCGTGAACGCCCCCGGCACGGCAAACAGGGCAATGGTCTTGCCCGCAGCAGCCTCGGCCACGTTCACGGGGTTGGGGCCGAGACTACAGCCGTTGCCCTCGGTATCCATAAACTCCACCAAGGTGGTGGCCGGAAGGGTGTCGCCAATGTTGATCATGCAGGTCTCCAAAAAAGAAAAACGACCCACATTGTGGGTCGTTTTCAGGGGCTTTGCAGCGCAGCGCCGGGAAGGCGTTACACCAATGCGGCCTTTGTTACCAAGCGGGTAGCCACCCAGTTCTTGGTCTTGGAGAGCGGACGGCTCTCGGTGATTTCAATCACGTCACCCGTGTGGAATTCGTTGTTTTCGTCGTGCGCGTGGTACTTGCTCGACTTGCCAACGATCTTGCCGTAGAGCTCGTGGGTCACACGGCGCTCGACCAGCACGGTCACGGTTTTTTCACGCTTGTCGCTGACCACCTTGCCAATCAAGGTGCGCTTGAGGGATTTTTTAGCTTCCGTCATGTGGGCTCCTTACTTGGCG
>ERZ724524.2537-NODE-2537-length-11849-cov-5.812362_pt1 | contig 11849 bp, 8 predicted proteins | sample MGYA00376057_ERZ724524 | MGnify/ENA primary metagenome ERZ724524 (study PRJEB28724, sample SAMN07190888) | wastewater metagenome | isolation source: influent of sewage treatment plant in Hong Hong | place: USA: Christiansburg, Virginia | collected 2016-03-01 ...
GGAAAATGCGGATGGCGGTGCGTTATCGGCTCATGTCGATGCCGGTGACTGTGCGTGACATCGCCAGCTGTGCCGTCGTCATGAAGGTGCTGATGGTGGTCGTCGTGGGTGTGACGATGCTCGTGTTCGAGCGCCTCATGACTATGATCATGTGCGTGCCGCTCGCTAAGATGCAGCCAGACACCGCCCGCCATTAGAATAGCAGCGATTAGCAGGGGCAGCGTAGCCGGCTCGCCCAGAAACGCGATAGCCAGTACGGCCCCCAAGAATGGCGCCGTCGAGAAATAGGCCCCAGTGCGCGCGGTGCCGAGATGACGAAGCGCCAGAACGAACAGAATCAGGCTGACGCCATAACCGGCCAATCCAAGCAGCCCCGCAGCCATTGTGATGTTCGCGCTTGGGAACTGCGCCCCATTGGCGAGCGCCAAAACCAGATTGACCGTGCCCGCCACCACGCCCTTGACTGCTGTGATCTGCAGCGGGTCGGCCGATGACAATTTGCGGGTCAAATTGTTATCGATCCCCCAGGCAAGGCACGCTCCGGCGATCGCCAAACCGCCGAGTCCGACGCCATCGAGCGGCCCTGAGAATGACAGTGCCAGCGCACCGGCTAGAATCGGGGTCTGAGTAGCAGTGGAACAGAAAACCTACACAAGGATATGGGTCACGCATCGTCGATGCCGGCGGCATTCGGGTCACGAAGCGGCCTGAGTTCCCCACGCGCCACGGTCTCCGGTAGCGTGAAGGCGTAGCGGCCGAGCATGTTGATATGCTTGAAGCCGAGCGGTGACAGCCGGGCGACGTCCTCTGGCCGGACGTCGAAGCCTTCGGCGTGGAGGCGATCGAGCGCTGCATCCATGTAGATCGTGTTCCACAGGACGACGAGATTAACGACGAGACCGAGCGCGCCGAGCTGATCTTCCTGGCCTTCGCGATAGCGCTGCCGCAATTCACCGCGTTTGCCGTGGAAGATGATCCGCGCGAGCTGGTGGCGACCTTCGCCGCGATTGAGCTGGACCAGAATGCGGCGGCGGTAACTCTCGTCGTCAATGAAGCGCAGCATGTAGAGCGTCTTGGCGAGACGGCCTAACTCCTGAAGCGCCCGCGCCAGCTTGGTCGGACGGTCGTTGGTCTGCAGCGTCCGCGTGATCCCGGCGGCACGGACAACACCAAGCTTCAGCGAACCGGCCAGGCGCAGCAGGTCGTCCCAGTGCTCGGCGATGAGCTTGACGTTGATGCGGTGCGCGGCGAGCTCGTCGAGCGCGCCATAATCAGCCTTGCCATCGATGCGCCAGAACCGGGCGCCGCCGATATCGGCAAGACGTGGGCTGAACTGGTAGCCGAGGAGATGGAAGATGCCGAAGACCGTGTCGGTATAGCCGGCGGTATCGGTCATGATTTCGGTCGGGGAAAGCTCGGTTTCCTGCTCGAGAACCACGGCGAGCAAATTGAGGCTGTCGCGCAGCGTGCCGGGCACCGTCACGGCATTAAGTCCGGTGAACTGGTCGGAGGCGAGATTGTACCAGGTCACGCCCCGCTTCTGACCAAAATAATGCGGGTTCGGCCCCGAATGGATCGTGCGCACCGGTACCGTGAAACGCAGCCCGTCGGCGGACGCGACTTCGCCGCCGCCCCACTCATGGGCCAGCGGGATCGCATTCTGGGCGGCGACAAGCATGGCGTTTGCGGCGGTCAGGGTGTCGGCACGCAGGAAGTTCTGCTTGACCCAGCTCAGCCGTGACCGACGCAGCGCCGGCGCGTCCAATCGGACAAGTGGCTCGAAGCCGGTGTTGGTCGCCTCGGCAACGAGTACCGCACAGATCGTAGTGGCGACATCCTCGGCTCGCGCCGCGCCTTCGCTGGCGTGCGTGAATGCTGCGGCAAAGTCGGTACGTGCGTGAACTTCCAAGATGAGTTCGGGCAGATCGAGCCGGGGCAGTAGTCCATCGATCGCGGCACGCAGAGCGATCAGGCTCGGTGGATCGTCGATCTTGTCCAAGGGTTCGAGGGAGAGGTCCGCTCCGTGCTCCGACCGGTTGATCGTCACCGCCGAGTTGGCTAGCAGGCGTGCTTCGGTCTCGCGATAGGCAAGGTCGAGCCGTCGCGCGAGGGCGTCGAGCTCATCGTCAGATGACGCCGATACGCCGACGGTCCGGCAGACCACTGCTCGCGCTGCCTCCCATGCTGCCCCGGAAAGCAGGCCCTTGCGCGGATCGGCATATCGCAGCGATCGGACCGGAAAGATGTCGCGCCGGCGGATCGCGTGGCGCAGCCGGTCAAGGATGCAGAGCCGATATCCGACCAGATCAAGCGTGCCGTCCTTATTCCGCAACTGTCTCGCCCAGCTTTTCGGAGCAAAGGCAGTCGGTGGCGGTCCTGGACGTTTACCGCCCGCGTGAACGACCTTCAAAAACGCGATGGCATCGAGCAGCGGCTTGCCCGCCGGCGCTGCATCGAGTTCAAGGCCAGCCAGCAATGTTGGCAGGTAGCTGATCCGGCGCTGATGCCCACGAAGCTCGACGAAGTATATGTCATCGACAGGCTGCGCGAGGGCACCGATGCGCTCGATCGCGGCCGCGAGCGCTTCTGGGTCGACCAACGCGAAGACTGCCGCCCGGACATCGGCATCGACAGTGGCTTCGTCCAGCAACACGACACTGGCAGCGCGAAGCTTGAGCGCGGCCGCATCAAGATCGCGGAGCGACCGCATCCTTGCTTCCCGCGATACGGCCTGGGCGCGAGCAAACATGGTCGTCGATACCGCGTCGAAAAGATCAATAACGTCGTCGCTGGCGCTCGCTTCGAGCGAGCGGATAAATGCAACCAGCGTCGAGGCGCGGCGATCGTCCGGCAGGCGCGATACCGCCTGGGCGCGCGCCGCCGAAGCGAACCGCGCAAGCGCGGCTGCCTTACCCGGCGGCACGCGGTCGAGATCTGGAAGGCCCTTTGCGAGGGCACGGATTTCGGTAAGGCGCGCAATGGCGCGGCTGATCTCCGGACCGCTCTGCATGTAAGGCCCGTCACGCAGCCGATCGAGCGGACTTTGGCGTTCGTTTGCGGGCACGGCCACCAAGCGGTCGAGCCGTTCACGCTGCTCGGCCGTGAGCGTCTCGGTCAGGCGCCGATGCAGGTATGCGTGCATGCGGGCCCTCACCCTCGCGACCGCGCGTTCGAGCACCGAGATCCCGGGGAGGACGACTTTGGCAGCCTGCAACCAAGCGACAGCCCGATCGAATAGGGTCGAAGGCCGATCGGTGCCTGTCCAGCACAGCGCGTACAAGAAGCGGTGAAGCCGGAAGGTCACGCCGAAATCGGTCAGCAGGCGATAGCCGTAGCGCTCGCGAATGCGCGGGCCATGGCGCCACCGTCCGGCACTCGCGACATAGGTCGCCATCAGTTCGGTCAAACCCGTCATAGCCAACTGGTCGCCGGCGAAGCGGATCACCGATGCAGGTGTCAGCCCCGGATCTTCGAGGAAGGTGCCGAGCAACCGGATCGAGCCGAGCTGAACCGCGACGCCAAGACGATTGTGATCACCGCGATGCTCGCCAACAAAGGCGCGGTCGGCATCATCGAGGTGGAAATGCCGCGCCAGTTGGTCGGGGGTGGGGTCGCCGAGGAAACGCCCATACCGGCTTGCCTGCTCATCGGAGAGGAAGCCGACCGGCATCGAGCGTCTAGATCGCGCCCGTGGGTTTTGCGCGTTTGCCCAGCAGCGGAGCTGCCAGCTCACGAGGCTGCCCCTTGGCGTCGACGTAGGCGTAGAGCGTCGACACCGAGACGCCGAGCTGCTTTGCAACATCGCGCGCAGCGTTTTCACGATCGGCCATCATCGCCATGGCCGCTTTCAGCTTCTGCTTTGTCATCACACGCGGGCGCCCGCCGGCGCGACCCCGGGCGCGGGCTGCGGCCAGACCCGCCATGGTACGTTCGTGAATAAGATCGCGCTCGAATTCTGCGAGCGTCGCAAAGATGCCGAACACGAGGCGCCCGGTCGCGGTGGTGGTGTCGACGTCGCCAGTCAACACCTTCAGCCCGACACCGCGCTTCTGCAGGTCGCCGACCAGTCCGACGACATGCGGCAACGAGCGGCCGATACGGTCTAGCTTCCACACCGCCAGGGCGTCGCCGTCGCGCGCGACCTCGAGCGCTTGGGCCAAGCCTGGTCGCTCGGTGGCGCGGCCTGAGCACACATCTTCGTACACCCGCTCGCATCCTGCGCGCTCCAACGCGTCGCGTTGCAGATCGAGGCTCTGCTCCCCCGTCGACACGCGCATGTACCCGATTAGCATGGCCAATTTTGCCTCCGCACAGAAATCTACATACCACGGGGTTTACTGGCTACAGGTTTATGGACGGGTTGATGTGAGAATATGACGCGTGCCGCAGCGCTGTGGCCTACGCTCGCTTCCATCACAACAAACGGCGGTTTGTTGGACAGGCGGCTCGGCTGCTACCGACCCAATTCAAGCTATTCCTCGATCGGTTCTTAGAAGGCAACTCCTTCCGGAACCGGCCATTCGAACGTGGTGGAACGGCTTGGCTCTCGGCGTGCCATTGCGGTCGTCCGAAATGATTTGCCCAGAGGCAGGCGATCCTTTGTCAGACAACAACTGACCGAATAGGGAACCCGTTCACCGTGTAAGCCCAGTATAGGCTTTGAACCGATTGCACTACCGGATCAAGTTCCGATGGAAGTAAATTTTCTCGTCAGTCCCGTTCCAGTACTTCAGGAACGGACGAAAGGTTGTTACCGATACAGTCGAGCAGTGTTTTGAGGGTCGCCACATCTGCGTTGGTCAGACCCTTCCATGTGAGGTCATGCAGCCAGTCTGCTTCCTTGCGCAACAGAGGGACAAGATCATAAGCTGCGGGAAGGAGATGCACCTGCCACACCCGACGATCGGTCGGGCATGGGCGCCGTTCGACTAGTCGCTGCTCTTCCAGCCTGTCAATCGCCTGGCCGATCGTGGCGCGCTCGAGATCGAGAAGACGTGCCAGTTCGGACTGCGACACGCCTTCGCACCTCAGAAGGTAAGCGAGCATGCGCCATTGGGTTCGCGTGAGCCCCGTCTGCGCGATACGCCGTTCGAACGCCTGCCGCAATGTGCGGGTGAGCTCCTCCATCAGGAACACGATCTCGTCACGGTCGGTCACCAAAGGAGCGGCTGCTGCTGAGCCAGTATAGGCGCTACGACTTGGCATCCTTGGAGTTAGCTGCCGAATTGACTGGATGGCAAGATGAGATAATGTAAGACGGTTTACAGAATGAGGCGTAGGCGGTGAAGCAAATCCAGTTTACGGGAGCCGAGGGACAGACACTGGCGGCTGATACGATGGGCGTTGACGACGCCCTACCTGTTATCTTGGCACATGGCGGCGGGCAGACCAGGCTCAGCTGGCGCCGGACACAGGAAAGGCTGGCAGCTGCTGGTCTGAGGGCCATCGCGATAGATCTTCGCGGCCATGGCGAAAGCCAATGGTCGTCGTCTGGCCACTATCGGATCGAGGATTTTGCCGACGATCTTCTTTGCGTGGCGCATGCCTTGGGAACGCCCCCCGCTCTGGTCGGTGCCTCGCTGGGCGGGCTGTCCGGTCTGATTGCCGAAGGTGAAATCAGGCCGGGCAGCTTTGCGTCGCTAACCCTGGTCGATATTGCGCCCAACATGGAGCCGGCAGGAGTCGCACGGGTGATGGGCTTCATGGCGGCGCATCTCGAAACCGGCTTCGCCTCGGCGGAAGAGGCTGCCGAGATTGTTGACAGTTATCGCCCCCGGGAGGGGCGGCGGACGACGGCCGAGCGGATCGCGCCCTATGTGCGGAAGGGGCAGGATGGGCGCTGGCGCTGGCACTGGGATCCCCGCTTCATCACTTCGGTGATGTCGAGCAGGGGGGAGGCTCGCATGGAACGGCTTGCCGAAGCAGCGCGGCGGCTCGCCTGCCCGGTGCATCTGATCCGCGGAGGATCAAGTGATCTCGTTTCGCCAGAAGGAGCGGCAGCTTTCCTGGACCTCGTGCCACACGCCCGCTTCACCGACATTGCGGGTGCCGGACATATGGTCGTGGGCGATCGCAATGATGCCTTTGCCGATGCCATCCTGACCTTCCTGCAGGACACCGATCAGTCAATAAGAGGATTTGCATGACCGTTGACAGGAGTGCGCTCACGACGCTCGATGGACTTCAGGCGGCGCTCCACATTGCCCCTTTCCATCGCTGGCTTGGCCTCGAGCTGCTCTCGGCATCGCACGGCGGCATCGTGATTGCCATGCCGTGGCGCGACGAACTGGTGTCGAACCCGGCGCTCGGCGCGGCACATGGTGGCGTACTCGCCTCTCTCGTTGACCTTGGTGGCTTGTATGCGGTGCTGGCGGCCGGCGGACTGGCGCAGGCGACCGCCGACCTTCGGGTCGATTATCATCGTCCTGCGCTGGCGGGCCGGATCCTGGCCCGCAGTCGGGTGGTCAAGCTGGGAAAGCGCCTGAGTGTTGCCGATACGCTTGTCGAGACCGAGGCGGGCGATCTGCTGGCGTCTGGTCGCGGGGCCTATCTGAGTGCTTGAGCTTTCCCGCACATTCAAGCGCATTCCGCTCCTTGGTCTGTTGGGTGCCGCTGCATGGGCACTTTTTGGCTGCTCGGACGAACCAAAGTCCAACGATGCGCCGGTGGCCGCCCCGCAATCCATCGATGTTCAGGTTGTTCTGGCGCGTGCCGAACAAGTGTCTACGCCGATAAGGGCATCGGGGACGGTTGCCGCAATGCAGACAAGCAACGTGACCGCCCTTGTCGAGGGGCCGGTCGATCGCGTGTTTGTCCGCGTCGGAGATCGTGTGACCCGGGGGCAACCGTTGCTGCGTATCCGGCAGGCCGATTATCAGCGGCGGGCCAGCGAGGCGGAGGCCGCACTTCGTGTTGCCGACGCCGAAGTGGTGCAGACCGAGCGGGCCTTCGAGCGGGTGCTCCAACTGAAGGAGCGCGGTTTTGCGCCAGCCGCCCGGCTGGATGAGGCAGAGGCCGCGCGCGACGTGGCACGGGCGCGCCGCGATCAGTCGCGAGCGGCGTTGGCGACCGCTCGCCAGGCGCTGTCGGATACGGTGCTTCGCGCGCCCTATGACGGTGTCGTCACGCAGCGCATGGTGGATGAAGGCATGTTTCTGAACAGCCGTTTTTCCATGGGTGGGCAGTCATCCGCGCTGCAGCTTCAGGAATTGCGCGTGGTGGCAGCGATCGTGGCCGTGCCCGAGGCACGGGTGTCAGAACTGCGCAAGGGACAGCCGGCGCGCCTGTTCATCACCGGTCAGGCCGGGGCGTTGCCGAGCGAAGTGTTCATCATCAACGATTTCATCGATCCCAGGTCTCGGACCGTTGAAGTGCGGCTGCCGGTTCGCAATCCCGACTACGCCATCAGCAGCGGCGTTTCGGTCGTTGCCGAAATTCTCATCGATCCGGTCAATGCCATTGTTGTGTCGCGTCGCGCGCTTCGCGGCGAAAGCGCAAATCCGCATCTGTTTGTACTGATCGGTGACGTTGCGCGGCGGCGTGCCGTGAAGACGGCAGATGTCGATCTTGACCGGGTTCGGATCGTCGAGGGCGTGGCGGCGGGCGACCGCGTGATCCTCGATCCGCCCACGACACTGGCCGACGGCATGAAGGTCCGGGTCCGTGCAACAGACGCGGGATCGCGCCCTGCGGCCGCCAGCGCGCCGGGCAGCAGGTAGGAGAACAGTCATGTGGCTTGCCGATGTCTCGATCCGGCGACCTGTTTTCGCTACCATGATGATTGGCGCGCTGGTCGTGCTCGGTCTCATCAACTTCACCCGGCTAGGGGTCGATCTCTTTCCCCGGGTCGAGTTTCCCTATGTCTCCGTCAGCACCTCGCTCGAAGGCGCTGCGCCCGGCACCATCGAGACCGAAGTGAGCGACGTTCTCGAAGAAGAACTGAACAGCATTTCCGGCATGCGCCAGATGCGGTCAGTCAGTGCGGAGGGACTTTCGCAAATCTTCTTGGAATTCGAGCTCGGGGAAGACGGGGACGTGAAAGCGCAGGACGTGCGCGACAAGGTGAGCATCGCGCTGCGCGGTTTGCCCACCGACGCCGACCCGCCTGTGGTCGAGAAGGTCGATCCCGATGCGAGCCCGATCCTGTCGATCATGCTGTCTGGCGACATGCCGATCCGGGAACTTACGACTTATGCGGACGAGGTGGTGAAGGAACGCATCCAGCGCGTCCCAGGTGTCGGATCTGTGACTCTGGCCGGCGGGCGCGAACGCGAGATGCGGATCTGGCTCGATGCCACCCGTATGCGCGCCGTCGGTGTCACGGCAGACGATGTGGTCCGGGCCGTGCGCGGTGGCAATGCCGAACTGCCGGGCGGCCGGCTAGAGATCGGCGGAGCGGAGCGCGAATTGGGCGCGCGGACCATGGCCGAGGCGCGCACGCCCGAAGAATTCGGCGCGCTCGTCATTCTCTGGCAACCCAACGGTGCCGCCGTGCGGGTCCGTGACATTGCCCGGATCGAGGATGGCCAGCAGGACGAGCGTAGCTTTGCGCAGTTGAACGGTACACCCGGGGTCGCGCTCGAAGTCAGGCGGCAGTCGGGGCGCAACACGGTCGAGGTTGCGCGGGCCATCCGCGCCGAAGTGGAACAGCTTTCGAAAACTGCACCCGCGGGCGTTGAGATGGTGATCGCCCGCGACACCTCCCGCTTCATCGAATCCTCGATCGGCGACGTGCAGTTCGAGATTGCCGTGGCGATCGTGCTGGTCGTTCTCGTCACCTTCTTCTTCCTGTTGAGCTGGCGTGCGACCATCATCGTCACGCTCGCAATCCCGACATCGCTGGTAGCGACATTCATCGCGTTCGGTGCGTTCGATCTCACCATCAACATGATGACACTGCTGGCACTCACAGTGGCGATCGGCCTGCTGGTCGATGACGCCATCGTGGTAACTGAGGCAATCCAGCGAGACATCGACGGGGGTGCCGATCCCCGGAACGCCGCCTTTGCCGCCACCAAGAGGGTGGCACTCGCCGTGCTGGCCGGCACCTTTGCCACGCTTGCGGTGTTCGTGCCCATCGCCTTCATGGAAGGCATCGTCGGTCGATTCTTCTTTCAGTACGGCCTCGCCATTGTCTTTTCGGTCAGCGTGTCGCTGCTGGTCGCCTTCACGCTAACCCCGATGCTGGCAGCCCGGCTGCTCAAGGCGGGTGATCATGGTGGGGCATGGCTGTCGCGCATCGAAGAGTTCCACCAATCGACCGAGCGACGCTACGGGCGTATTGTGCGTTGGGCGCTCCAGCGTCGTCTGCTGGTGATGGCAATCGCGCTGGGCAGCCTCGTGGTCGGCGGCGTCGCCGCCTCAATGGTGCCTTCCACCTTCATGTCATCTACCGATCGCAGCGAGTTTCTTGCCACGGTCAAGCTGCCACAGGGAACCGGCATCGCAGGGTCTCGCCGAGCGGCAGCACGCGCCGATGCGGCACTGCGCGGAATTGACGATGTCGAGCTGGTGTTTGTCACGGTGGGGGCCGGCAGCCGCCAGCGCAGCAACGAGCTTGAACTCTACGTCGCAATCACGCCCAAGCAGGGACGGTCGACCCACCAGATGGTAGTGATGGATCAGGCGCGCGCCGCGTTGCGGCAGGCACTTCCCGAGGCAACCGAGGTTGTTGCCGCCGAAGTCCCATGGGTTTCGGGTGGTGGCATCGGGCAGGCCGCTATCGAACAGGTTATCATGGGTCGCGATCTGGCCCAAGCCGAAGCCTATGCGGCCCGGCTGGCGGCGGCGATGAAATCGCGCCCCGAATTCGCCGACGTCCGCTCCAGTTACGAAGGCGGCCGGCCGGAATTGCAACTCCGCATCGATCGCACGCGTGCTGCCGATCTCGGCGTATCGGCACGTGACCTTGCGAACACCACCAGGATTCTCCTCGGCGGGGTGGAAGCCGGGACCTTCGAGGAGGGCGGGCGGCGCCATGACGTCAGGGTCCGGCTGGAAGAGGCACAGCGCCAGTCGCTCGATGCGGTGGCCATTCTGCAAACCCGAAGCCTTGAGGGGCGCCTTATTGATCTGGGCCAAGTGGCCGATCCAAGGATCGGCACCGGCCCAGTGCAGATCGACCGCCAGGACCGCGCCCGCAAGGTCTCGGTGCTCGCCAACAGTGCGACCGGTGTGTCCCTCGGCGCCGCCGTGGAAGCAATGGACGCGATCATTGCCGCCAATCCACCGCCCCCCGGCATCGAGCTGGTGGTGGAAGGGCAGGCGCGGCGCATGGCGGAGACCGCGATCGCAATCGGCTTTGCCTTCTTGCTTGCGCTCATTGCACTCTACATCGTGCTTGCCAGCCAGTTCGACCGCTTCGGCCAGCCTTTCCTCATCATGCTGACGGCGCCCCTATCCTTCTCCGGGGCATTCGTGGCGATGTTGATCGGTGGACAGGAAATGAGCCTGTTCGGGCAGATCGGCCTCCTGGCACTCATGGGCATTGTTATGAAGAACGGAATCCTGTTGGTCGACCGGGCAAACCAGCTTGTCGAATCCGGTGTGCCGCGCGCCGACGCCATGGCCCAAGCTGCGCCGGAACGGCTGCGCCCGGTGCTGATGACGGCACTCGCCGCAATCTTCGGCATGATTCCGGTAGCCTTGGCATCATCCGATGGGTCGGAATGGCGCAACGCGATGGGCTTTATCGTGATTGGCGGGCTGATCACATCGACGATGCTGACCCTTGTTGTCGTCCCGGCGGCCTGGATGCTGCCGGAAGACGCAGCGCGGCTGTGGCGGCAACTGGTCAGAAGATCGCCGTCACTTGATGAAGGACATGTCAGAGGTGCCGATAGCCTGGTCGAGGTCCCAATGGATAGCGAGAAGCAGCAAGCGATAGCGTCTCAGCCTCCCGCCGTATCGTGGGCACTTGAAGACCGCTGATTGCGGGTCTCGAAGCGCTGCAGGGCGGCAGAGGTGCCGAAAGCCCGCTTTGGCAACGCTCGATGCGTTCGATCCGGCAGCGGAAGGCTTGCACGATGCAAGACCCTTTGTGTCTTCGGCAGCTATGACCGATCGGGACGGCGGCTTTTAAGCTCGCAAAAGCCGGACCTTTGTCCGATGAGCGAGGGTCAACAAAGCAGTCTAAGGCCGCAATCAATGTCACTTATTGGAGCCCGCCCGCGGCCAATTGGCGAAATAACACGAGCAAACACCCGAGCGTCAGCTTTTGCCGGAAGCCGCCGTTTGGCGGCCCCGCCACAAATGTCTGAAATGTCCCAGATAGTGCCGTTCGCACAGGGCGCCGCTTCGCCATCACCCGACACTCACCCTCTTATGTAGGTTTTCTGTTCCGCTGCTACTCAGACCCCTAGAACTGGAATTCCTCCTTCTCGATGTGAAAATGCAGGTTGCTGAAGGCCTTCTCGTTGCCGTCGAAGAATAGCGGCGGCGTGCCCCTTATGACCCCGTAGAGAGAGGTCATGCGCTGCTGCCCGTCGAGCAGAAGCTTAACCACGCCCGGGGCCAACGCCTGATCACCGCGAAAGTTGGCGCTCTCGGATTGGGTGGCCCACACTAGCAAGCCGCCAACAGGGTGCCGGCGATAAAGCGAGCCGAACAGGCCGCGAACCTGATCTCCGCCCCACACGTAACCGCGCTGGAATTCTGGCAGGGCCATATGGCCGCTGTCGATATAATTCAGGACTGTTGAGATCTGCACCGCGTGCGCCTCCGGATGAATTGTTTTACCAGTGGCTGGAAAAATCGCTCGGGCTGGGCTCAAGTGCGTTTGTCAGCGTGCTCTGTGCAATCGCTTCAAAGCGGTTGAGCACCTCATGGACAAGTGTTTCAAGCCCTGCGGT
>ERZ724524.2546-NODE-2546-length-11800-cov-5.177437_pt1 | contig 11800 bp, 16 predicted proteins | sample MGYA00376057_ERZ724524 | MGnify/ENA primary metagenome ERZ724524 (study PRJEB28724, sample SAMN07190888) | wastewater metagenome | isolation source: influent of sewage treatment plant in Hong Hong | place: USA: Christiansburg, Virginia | collected 2016-03-01 ...
ATTCCCCCGCAGGGGGATGCAAGGGGGGATAAAGGCAAAAAGCAAGGGGTGTGACAGACATCCGCCAGGTGGCTGGCGCGTTCCCTTGCCTACCACTTTGGGGGTGGTGGTCGGGGAATGAGGAGGAATTAGAGCGCCGCGCGAAGAAAAGCAAGGGCGGTGCCGGTCCATGGGGCAGCGGAATTGGATGGCGACGCCCTTGCCTGAGTCCGGCAATATGAGAATGCAGGCTGCGTGACAGGGCTGGGGCAGAGGAATGCCCTGGCGCGACGCCTGCCTACCACGAAACAAGGGCTATGCTGCGTTCTCCTGCCTTTTCACCCATCCCTTCACGTCCTTCAAGAAATCCTTTCTGAAATCTTCCGGCTCCAGGATCACAATATTCGGTATCCAGGACTTGAGGATATTGCGGATCGCCTCAAAGCGGTCTACCTGGAAGGTGACGATGAGTGACCCGTCCGGCTTTTCCTCGAGGATCTCCTGGGTAGGGAACATCCGCCGGCGCTTGAAGTAGTGGCTGACCTGGGCATCGATAAGCACCTTGACTTTCAAGTTCATATCCCCGGTCAACCAGATGTTGGCGCTCCTCTGAAGAATCGCATCGAGGTCTTGCGGAACATTCTGGCAACATATCTTCAATAATCGTATTTCGCTGATCCGGTCGAGGGCATAGCGTTTGAGTATCCCAGTGGCGGGTTCATTGCCGATTAGATACCAGAAGCCACTAAAGTAAACGACCCGGTAGGGTTCCATCTGAACAGGATGACGACCTTTACGTGCGGCATATTGAAAGGTAACCTGTTTTTTCTCCCGGACCGCCCGGACGATCTTATTTAGCAGTAAACTGTCCAAGGGTACGGCATCGTCAATCTTTACAAATACAGGCATGGAAGAAACATTGTCATACAGGCTATCCAATACACGATCCGCTGCTTTCTGGAAGGGCTGTCCCAACTGACCAATAATATTCTTTAAAGCCACCACGATAGCCAGTTCTGTTTCGTCAAAGATTTCCAGATTCTTCATTAAGTCCTTGCTCATCTTGTAGATCCCCTTCTGGACCTCATGGAGGGGGAAGGCGGATTCCTTCAGGAGCAAGAGATCCCGTTGGATAGTTCGGGGCGTCGTTTGGAAGTGCTTGCTCAGCCAGGTGCTGGATACCTGGCCCTTTTCCATGAAGATCCGGAGCATCTGGCCCAGGCGGATCAATTTCGTTTGCGCGCTGCGATCGCGGGTCATATCCTTCCCCCTCCCTATTTAAAAAAAGATCATATCCTGAAAAATAATGCGACCTGCGTATGTCGTCGAGACATTGAGTTATCAGAGGCAACCCGATAAGGTCAATACAAAAGAAAGAGAAACAATAGATGACGTTATGACAAAAATAAGAAAGGCAGGTGCACAGGATGGATGAGATGGTGAAAATCTTTGAGGATGATAATGAGGCAAATGCAATCCTCCTAATGAGCTGGTTCAAATATGCTGGATACCCAGAGAGGAAAAGTCTCTTTGGGCAACTTAAATGGTATTCAGTTTGGTGCAAAGAATCGTTCCATGAACGGATGATTATGAATATGTGTGCGGGACATGATCCGGACGCGCGAACGTACTTTGAGGAATTTTTAAGAGTAAATCTGGAATCACCCGAAACTCTCTTATCAAAATTAGGAAATAGTTAAGCACTGAAAGCCTGCTTTCATAAAAGAAGTAAGGCCGTCGATTCTATGAGGCATTGTCTGTAAAGGAGGATATTTCATGCAAGAAAAAAACAAAGGACAGAAGGAAAAAGGTCTTCAGGAGTACGGCATTATTTACGTCTCGGGAACGATCAATGAAAGCACGGCGGAATCCGTATGCAAGGAGATCATTGAATGCAACATCAAAGCGGAAGTGAATCAGATCCAGGTGATCATCAACTCTCCTGGAGGTTCATGCCCGGCAGGATTTTCCGTCATTGATATTATTGAATGGTCGCGTATCCCCATATATACGACGGGCATCGGCATGATCGCATCCATGGCCCTTCTGATATTCATGACGGGCGAAAAGGGGCACCGGGTTATCACGCCGAGAACGTCGATTCTTTCCCACCGCTATTCGGCTTTCAGCTTTGGTAACCACAGCCAGCTCATCGCCGGTAGAAAGGAGCAGGACCTGGAACACGAGCGTATCATCAATCACTACCTGTCCTATTCGGGAATCAAGAGCAGGGAGGAACTGGAGAGATTCCTTCTCAAGGATGTGGACACCTGGCTGATGCCCGAAGAAGCAATCCAATATGGACTGGCCGATGTCATAGAGCCTTTAGGAAAAAACAGGACAGCTTGAAAGGGGGGAAACAGAGAATGCACATGGCGATTACAGAAGCGCTGCCCCTGTCGCAAGCGGCACAACTTTACAAGATCGGACAGGAGAAACCCCCTGGACAAGGAATTTTACCTTTCAGCGACGATCATGACTATCTCCATTCCTTGGAAAAGGAAGCCAGTCTCCTTGTTGTAATGTCTTACGTCAGCGTTATGGGACATCCCGGTAATGAGGAAGCAGACACCAGTCTAAAAGAGCTCGGCACAATCCTGCAAATTCCGGAGGATGCAGTTACATCAGAAAATATAACAGATACATATCATAGTCTTCAGGGATTGAATCGGCTGCGTGAAGCTGCATCCAAAAGCAAAAGCATAAGCCTGGCATTCAATGACCTCTGCACCGCACATAATTTGAATGAGTTTGAGCGCAATGTTCTGATGGTCCTCCTTATGCTCTATATCAGTAGAGAGTTTAGAAAGATTATCAAGATGTGCGGCTATAAGGAAGAGGAACGAGATGACATTTTACAGATAGGGACTATTTTTTCAATCCTTTGCATTGACTTTCGCAACCAACTGTCTTCACGTCATTCTTTCAGTCTCGATGGCAAACTGGTTTCAGAAGAGCTCATTGTATTCCTCAGCCGTGTGAAGGATACGACGAATATCCTTGACGCAAAGATCTGTATTCATGAACGAGCGGCCCGGCAAATCATCGGTGACAACAACATCTATCATTCTATGTTCGGTCACATCAGTAGAGAGCGAAGCAATGTGCGGCTTGAGCAGGTCGTATTGCCGGACGGGGTCAGGGATGACATCCTCACCCATATGCGGAACTTCCTAAAAAGCAAACGGGAAAAAAGGGATTTACTGGACCAATTTTTCGGCTATGGAACAGGTCTTGTTCTTTTCTTCCACGGTCCATCCGGCACAGGGAAAACGATGTTGGCCAAAGCCCTGGCAAACCATTTCAATTGTCAGATATTTTCACTCGACACTTACAATCTGATGACGATGCCCGGTAGCTGGGAGAAAATTTTCAACAGGCTCTTTAAGGAGGCAACCTTGCAGAACGCAATTGTCTTCTTTGACGAAGCCGATGACTTGTTTGAACCGAAATCTCATCTCAGCAGAGCAATGCTGATTGAAATTGAAAAGTCCCATTGCATCACCATATTTTCCACAAACAAAGCGAATGAACTTGATCCTGCCCTTGAAAGACGCATCAGCATGAAGATCCACTTTCCCTTTCCGGACGAAAATACCCGCCATGAATTATGGAGAAAGCTCCTTCCCGATAATGTCACCTGCGCCTCTGATGTTGATCTGCATGAGCTTGCTGAGGGCTACAGATTCAACGGCGGCACCATTAAGAACACGATCTTTCTTGCAGTCAATACAATCATGAATACCAAGGGCGATAAAAGGCCGCTTCTAACAAGAACAACTCTCATTGATGCGGCAGAGATCCAGTCCCAGAGCATGATGACGGATTCACATATATGCCGCACCTATACTCCACAACCAAGAATTGCCGATTTGCCGCTGGGAGAGGAACAGAAAAGAGATCTCTATGGCATCGCAAGGGCTTATGAAAAAATGAAGAATGAGAGATTGGGATTTAATCTGCTTGTCTGCGCCAGCGACATAGACGCGGGCAAGGAAGCTGTCCAGGGACTGGCCCTTGAATGCGGCTTGAAAATCCGGGAATTTTTTTATTCCGATATTATGAACCGTGACAAGGACGATAGTATCACAGATCCTATTTCTCAAAGAAAGATGACGCCCCTGGAATATGCATTCAGCGAGAGATCAGGAAACCATGTAATGACTGTCATTTTGGATTACGGCGGATTATTCAGAAATTCTGTGGAAGATGAAACAAGTGAGTTTGGCTTCAGGAAACCCTGGTGGCTGACCATGGAGATGAAATTCAATAAGAACATGTTCTGCATGGTCACACTCCCGATGAAATCACATACCATACCCGTTGAATTCAATCTTATTTTAGAACTGGAGTACCCATCGGAAGACATGCAGGTACTTTGTTGGAAGCGATCTTTGACGGAACACAAGCTTAATGACGATGAGCTGAGAATAATTATCAAGCAATATCCGATGCACCTATCAGAAATCACTTTCATCGGACGACAGGTGTCTCTTCGGTCCATCGTACAATCCAAGGCAGACAGACCTGCATGGATGAATATCAAGGAAGTGATATCCCAATACCGAAAGAAGCAGAATGTACCTCTCCTTTTTGGGAATAGAGGCTGATGAAAAAACTAAATGATAGGAGAAATAAAATGAATAAAATTATAGCAATGGGATTTGTTGGTCTTTTAATGGGATGTCAGGGTGCGGTAGTAACAGCAACCAAATGGGGAGAAACAGCGGGTGGTCCTGGTAAAGTGGTAAAGTGCGAGAGGGCTGATCTTCGTGACAAAAGGGAAATCGATGAGACATTCGCCAGGCATAATGGGCACAAACTCGTGTACATATCTGAATACACGACTGGCAATAAACTCGGCACCGACGCTATCGTATGCTTTGAGTATGAGAAGTAACAAAAACACATCCCGAAGACAACGGAAACCGAAGAATCGTAACATAGGTTTCTGATCGAGGATATAATTATGAGCAATAGAATGAGCCTTTGAAGAATGATTAAAGAACAGGATGATAAAAATGGATTTAATGGATCGTTATGGACTACTGCAAAAGAAGGTCAGTGACCGGAAGGAATCGTTTGACCGTTTCATCAAACTCCTGGAGCATGAGACCGCCTGGCTTAACTCGCCGGCGAGTACGAGGTTTCATCTGTCAGAGGAACAGGGACTTCTAAAACACAGCGTTGGGGTGACAGAAACGCTATTGCGATTCCGGGAATTTCTCGCCCCGGAGATTTCTGAAGAGAGCTGTGTCATCGTCGGCCTGTTTCATGATGCGGGAAAACTGGGAATGCCGGGCAAACCGCTATATCTGCCAAATGACAATGAATGGATGGTAAAGAATCGAGGGATACGCTATAAGATCAACCCTGACGTGGTGGCGATGGGACTGGCAGTCCGCAGCCTTTACCTTGTAACACAATACATACCCCTCACCGATGCCGAAGCCCAGGCCATCGCCTATCATGACGGACAGTATATTGAAGACAACAAGATTGTGGCCCATAAAGAAGCGCCCCTGACCCTGCTTCTGCACTGGGCAGACTACTGGACAGCGCATATCTTTGAAGAGGGCAGAGACAAGCAGATTGGATTATCAGATAGGAAGGAATAGATATGGAAATACTCGGTTACTCTGAGCGTGGTGTCATTAATGCTTTGTTCTATGAAATTGCATATTCAGCTAAATCATTACATTTATCTAAGGAACTCCTTACCTTAGCTGACTGCCCAAGTCTTGTGGAATTCAGTCAGAGGATGACCGAGGTAAGAGTGTTTATAGAACAGTCGTTATCAGATTTTGGAGACGCTGATGCAATATTACTTCTTGATGCCGGTGATAAGAAAGGGGTGGTATTTCTTGAGGCAAAAGTCAAATCATCACAAAGGAATGAGTGGAAACTGGAACAGGAATTCGAAAAATTCATAAGTGATTGTAACAAAGGTGATAAAAAACTGAGTTCATCGAACTTGTTCACGCAGCTCTATCACAAACATCGATTCCTCAATGGTTTGTCTGATATCGAGGCTCTGAAAAAGGGGATAGACTTTCCAAAGTGTTCAACAAAGGAGACCCGTAAGATCGGGAACAACCCAGTTGTGCTGCACACAGTCAAGAAAATCGAACCATATGTAGAAAATGCGTGGTACATTGCTCTTGTACCGGACACCTCTTTAGCTTTAAGGGATTTCTATAGTGATTTCAGGAAGAATGATAAAGAAGAGGGAATTCTTAGCAAGCTTGACAGATCCAGATGGGGAGGTTTGACCTGGGAGCAAGTTGCGGAATTTTGCAAGAAATTTGAACTGAAGAATACAAAGCAAGTACTCGATTTCAATAAAGGGCAGATCTACTAATAGGATGCAGGGGCAGATGAACACTCCCTTTTCGCGTAGCTATTGGTTTACCCCCGGCAAATTACTTACCGGCTTTTATCACGGCGGTCGGCAAAAGGACGTGATGCAACAGAAGCTGGGGCGTGTTATGGGGAGGGTGGGATTCCCCTAACATGAAGAAAGATGGTGGCTAAGCATTCTTTCATCATCGCTTTTGCGGAATAATTGGCGTATGAATTATCCTGTTTGAAGAAATATTCGAACTCTGAAGAGGCTTTTTTACTGATAAGCGGATTATATGTGTACTTCTGTACTAAACAGGTTCATGGAATATGTCGCATTGCAAATGATAATATTAGTCAGCTAATATAATTGCCAAATTAACTGATTTATTTAACTGAAACATGGAGGATAATATGAGCCTTGAATATGTTAAGCCAGAAATCATAAGTTTAAAGAAGCATTCTGAGATTAATGAAAAATGGCTTCAGGATAGGATTGAGGAAGACCCTTCCATTCTTGGACTCGGTGACCTCACAGTATACCAGAGAGAAAGAAAACAATCATCTGGTGGAAGAATAGACCTACTCTTGGTCGATACAGAAACACAAACGATGTACGAAACCGAGGTGATGCTTGGCCCATTGGACGAGAGTCACATTATTCGGTCAATCGAATACTGGGATATTGAAAGACGTCGCTTTTTGTCAAAGGATCATGTCGCTGTCGTTGTTGCTGAGGATATTACAAATAGATTTTTCAACGTGATTTCACTACTGAACAGATCAATTCCTATAATCGCCATACAACTGTCCGCAATAAAATATGATAACAAGATAATTCTCAATTTCACAAAAGTTCTTGACGTTTATGAGGAACCAGAGGAGGAAGATACTGAGGCAGCAAATCCGTCAGATCGTTCATACTGGGAAAAAAGAACAAATAAAAAATCCCTTGCTGTATTTGATCAAGTTTTTAAAGATGTTGAACAAATGGGCTTTAGCCCTAAAGTTACCTATAACAAAGGACATATCGCGGTCGGAACGCAGAGACGTAATTTTGCATGGTTTCATCCCAAGAAAAAAGAGACATATTGTCATTTTGATATTAGAGTTGGGGAAGGCAATGTCGATAAAATAAAAGAGCTTCTGGATAATGCTGAAATGGCATTTAGTAAGAAAAAGCGTGCTGACTCCTTTGCTATTCAGTTAAGACTCGATGAAGCAAAAAAAGCAGAAGCGATCAAGGAATTATTTAGGGTGGCTTGGGCTGCATATGAATGAATATGGGATCCAATAAGAACATGAAATCAATGATAAAAACCATGAAAGGACGCGTCATGGAATTTGTTGATCGTTGGAATCCCGACGCAGTGGGTAAGGCGGAACACTACATAGTTGCTTTGGACAATCAGCTTGATGTATTAAAAAACTGATGAAACGGTTGATATGCTGTGTTTTCATTTTCCAAAGGGCAATGGAGCGCTAAATGAAGTTGCCGGGCTATAAGATCTTGAAACAAGTGACATAGAAACGAGCGATTACCCCTGTTTGCAGATATTTACCTAAGTATTTCTTTTTTGACGGTTATCATATTCCCTTCTGCGCCGCAAAACCACTCAACCAGACCGAATTGAATTTCGCCATCGATAACTATCTCCAAACCAGTGATGCTCAGAGGATGAACACAGGAGCCCGAGTTGTAATAGTGGGGATCTCTCCGGGCCTGCAAATCGGCGGCATCCTCGCCCTTGAATCTGAGGGTTTGCAGACGCATCTCCGTAAGTGACAGGTTCTCAAAGACCGCCCGATGGGTGTGGCCGGCGATTATGGCGGCGATGCCTCTGTCATTGCTGGTCGCCCATTTATGGAGGCGTTCGTCCACTTCATTACACAAGCCGGGATTAGTGGCGGCACGAGTGGGGTCTTTCACACCGCCTCTTTGCAGATCTGCCCAGATGTGGTTGACGAAAAACTGGCTTACGGCGGCGACGGGACCGCTGCACATGGGGTCAGCCTGGTGGCCGTGGATCATGAGGATGGAATTGTTGAGGACAATAGCCTCGTAGAGCTGAATCCCTGGAAATAACGACTGGTAGATGTCCTGGTGATCCTTCCAGTAGAGGTCATGATTTCCCCATGCCTTGATGTAGCGGGTTTTCTCGGGATCGGGATCATGAAATTTCGCCAAGAGATCATAAACCGGCGTATGGGTGATGTAGATTTGTTCGAAGTTGTCGTTCTCCCAAAGCTCCTCGGCATCGCCCAGCTCGATGTAGGTGAAATCATTTTCAAAGTAGTATTCCAGGGCGCAGCGGTAGATCAGGGAATTCTGGGCGAAGTCGTCGGCGCCGGAACCGTCTCCCCGGTGCATGTCGGACATGACGATCAGCTTCATGCCGGGGGTCATGGTGATGTGCTTGATCCGTTCAAATTCGGGGAAATTACTCATGGGATTCTTCCTCCTTTGAGGTTCGCGTTTGGGTTGTACCTTTGGATCTCAATTCAATACTGTTCCGGCAAGATGGTCAGCCTGATCGTGAAATAATCCCCACTTTCCGGAAGGCGTTCTCGTCATCCGCAATGATGTCGCCATGTCCTGGATATATAATCCGGGGGCTGAAAATCTCCCTCAGCATCTTGAAAGCCTCTTTGATCAGGTCCTCATCCCAGTAGAAATGATTCAGTTGGCTGGACCCGTCTTGCCTTCCGATAATCAGGTCGCCGCAGATCAGTTCCTTCGCGGCGTCACTGTAAAACGAAACGGAATCCTCCGTGTGTCCCGGTGTGGCGATGATTTCCCAGTCTCCGAAACCGAACCGATAACTAGGTAAACGCCCGGTGTCGAAATAGTGGATCCATGGTTCATAAGGAAGACAGCAGCAATTTTTCATAGCCGACAGAGGAATGCCGGCCAGAGTTTCAAAGGCGACGTGGGACAGACTCCCTATGTCTGAACAACTGGCGATCAAGGTAGGAATCAAGCCATTCAGCCAATTCTTCATGGGTGACATTTCCCGTCTCCCGGTGAGGTACTCTTTCACAAAGGGATGAAACAGGACCCGCGTTTCCGGAGAGCATTTTTGCAGTAGGGTGCCAATCCCGCCGATGTGATCGATGTGGAAATGTGTGACGGTTATAATTCGAATGTCCTGGAGGGATTTCTTGAGGACCTGGGTGCAATAAACCTCGATCTCCTGGGCGGCGCCGATGCTGCCTACATCGACGGCCATGAGACCTTCGTCTTCCTCGATCAGATATGTCCTGGCGAAACCGCTTTTAGGGATGATATGAACCATAAATGACCTCGTATTTTTGCCGGTTTTTAGTGAAATTTGCCTCAAAATCGGCATAAATTGAAAAAGTTTGTTCCCCCTATTCCCTACCCCTTTCCCCCAAAAAGCCGGGGGATGCGTCGATGAGCCGACTGCGATCGGCACCGGCGGAAATTAGCTGCTTTAAGGATTGAAGCTGAAGCGATGGACCACAGGCGGTCGAATTCGGCGGTAAAGGCTTTGACAATGGCGTTAGTGGCGGCGATGGAAGTGGTGGAAGTGGTGGCGCCAGTGGCGGCAATGGCGCTAATGAACAAAGCTGCCTCGTGGTTGCGGAACTCCGAATCGTTGGTGAAATTGTAGCTGCCGGTCATAAGACGGGCGTGGTCAACGATCAGGAACTTGTGGTGCATGCAGCCGCTTTTAACCTTGAGGAAGCGGACGTCGATGCCGTTTTCGATCAGCCATTCGTCGAGGGAGTAGGATTTCTCGGCGTTGTCCTTGTCCAGAATCAGGCGGACCTTGACGCCCCGTTTCATGGCAGTGACCAGAGCATTGCCCAGGTACTTCGAAGAGAAGGCGTAGGCGGCCACGGAGATTTCCTGCGCAGCCGCCTGCGTCATCCTCGACAGTTCTTTGGAGATACCCGCCTTCGGGGAAAAGAGGACATTGCATGCAGGTGTCGGCTTTGCTGCTTTCGTCACCGGCATTGCGGCGGTCTTTCCTTTCTCCCTGGTTACGGCACTCGTCGTTTTCTCTTTCATTAACGTTTCTTCCACTTCTTCTTCGCTGCCGGTTTCGCTTTGGCTTTCGCGGCAGGCTTGGTCGCCCGGGCTTCAGTTGCGTCGGTTTTGGCCGCCTTCTCTTCCTGCGCCCGTTTCCGCAGCATCATGCCATCCTTCCAGGTCTTGGAGACCTTGAAGCCGATCCGGTAGCCCGCCGGGATCGTGAGGGGCTGTCCCGCCGCCGGATTGCGTCCCATTCGTGCCTTGGTCCTGGCCATCTTGAAGATCCCGAACTTGGCAAGCTGCATTCTCCCGTTCCGCTCCAGAAGATCAAGGAGACTGTCCTGAACGGCCTTGATCGCCGTCTGGGCGTTTTCCTTCGTAATATCTGCCTTCGCAGCGACGGCATCAACGAGGTCCTGCTTTCGCGCGCCAACAAATCTTCCCTTCTTTCTCATTCGCTTTCACCTCCCTTCCTTCGAGAATGCCGTTTCCTGTCTGGCGGGTAAGAAACGGTTAAAATATCTGCTTGTGCCAGCGCCGGCATTAACCGCCGCGATGCTGAAACACCGCTATGGCCACAACGTAGAGAAGGTAGCCGATGGCGCCGACGATCATGGCCCCGAACATCCAGCCCGTCTTCTGGAAGAACTGGCCGATGAAGCGGGAGGCCCACATGGATGGCGTGATGTCAGCCTCCAGGGCGGCGATTCGCTCCTGGAAACTTTCGATCCGCACGGCGTGCTCCCGGCAGGAAAGCTCCTCGACAATGTCGGAGATCCGCTGGACCTGGGCGATGAGGTCATTCATGGCCTGGCGGTCGGCGAGGAGGTTCACCTCGTAGGCCTGCTTCAGGAGACAAATGGTCTTGTCCAGGGCGGCATACTGCTTCTTCAGTTCCTCCGTCTGGTTTGAAAGCTTCGTGATGCTCTCCAGGAGAAGCTGGGCGTACATGGAGAAGCCGCCTTCGGGGTTGTCGGTCATAGTTTGTTCACTCCGTCCTGATAATCCGTCCAGATTCGATCGACATAGTTGATGATCTGCCGGTAGTCGGGATGCTTGCCGCTCACGGAACAATCTTCACTTTTGAGATATTGTTTCACCCCATCCCAGGTCTGCCAGGGGGCGTTTTCTTTTCTGGCCAGGGCGATGGCGCGGTTGATGTAACCCCGGCCGCCGTTGTAGGAGGCGAGAGCAAATTTAAGCCGTTCCTGCTTATCGGGGATCTCCGGAAAACGGTCATACTGGCGTTTCAGGTAGGTGACCCCCGCCCTGACGTTCTCTTTAGGATCAAAGAGCACCATCCTGGACACACCCAGGGATTGCCCCGTCGCCGGCATGAGCTGCATCAGGCCGATGGCCCCGCAGGAGGAAAGGGCCTTCGGGTTGAAGGCGCTTTCCTGGCGGATCTGACACTTGATGAGTTTCCAGTCCGCCTCCGGCCAGATCTGCTCCGTCCAGTATTGAATCAGGCTGTCCCAG
>ERZ724524.2550-NODE-2550-length-11792-cov-3.181563_pt1 | contig 11792 bp, 15 predicted proteins | sample MGYA00376057_ERZ724524 | MGnify/ENA primary metagenome ERZ724524 (study PRJEB28724, sample SAMN07190888) | wastewater metagenome | isolation source: influent of sewage treatment plant in Hong Hong | place: USA: Christiansburg, Virginia | collected 2016-03-01 ...
TCGAGCCGCTGCCGGGCTTGATCCAGTTGGCCAAAGACAAGCAAAAAATCTACACAAGCATCGAGCTCGACCCCAAGTTCGCCGACACCGGCAGCGCCTACATGGTCGGCTTGGCCGTCACCGACAGTCCCGCCAGCCTGGGCACCGAAGTGCTGAGTTTTGCCGCACAAAACCCCAGCGCCAACCCCTTTGCGGGCCGCAAACTCAACTCCGCAACCCTGTTCACTGAAGCAGTGGCGATTACCGCTGCCGACTTGGAAGAAGCCACCCAGCAAGCTACCCAAGGCAATGGTGGCAATGGCGAAGCCTCGGGCCTCACAGCCATGTTCAACAGCTTGGCCAACCTGTTTCGCGCCCAAACCACGACCACCGCCAGCGGTGCAGGCGGGCAAAACGCCAGCGAATCCGCTGTGGTCGAACTGGGCAAAACAGTGCAGGGCGCTTTGGAGCGCGCTGACCAGCAATTCAAAACCCAGGCCCAAGAGCTGGAAGCCCTCAAAAAGCAGTACGCCGACTTGAAAGCCGTGGTGGACAAGATCGACACCACTGAGCCCAGCGGCTACAACCACCGCCCCCTCGCCACCGGCGGTAAAGACGAACCCACCGACTGCTAAACCGCCACCAGGAAGCAAAGGAACCCACCATGAAAAATACGACCCGCGCCCTGTACCACGCTTACCTCAAGCGCCAGCAAGAATTGAACGGCGTGCCCGACGCCACGACCAAATTCACGGTGACCCCCAGCGTGCAGCAAACGCTGGAACGCCGCATTCAAGAATCCAGCGATTTCCTGCGCTCCATCAACATCATCCCGGTGGATGAACTCAAAGGCGAAAAAGTCATGATGGGCGTCAGCGGCTCGCTGGCCGGTCGCACCGACACCAGCAGCGCTGATCGCCCTGTGCGTGAAATGCACGCCTTGGACGACCAAGGCTACGAGTGCAAGCAAACCAACTTTGACTACAGCATCGGCTACAACACGCTCGACACCTGGGCCAAGTTCCCCAACTTCCAAGCCATGTTGCGCGACATGCTGGTCTCGCAGCAAGCCATCGACCGCATCACCTGCGGCTGGCACGGCACGTCGGCAGCAGCCACCACCAACCGCACCACCAACCCGTTGCTGCAAGACGTGAACATCGGCTGGCTCAAGCACATCAAAACCGACGCCGCTGCGCAAGTCATGGACGAGGGTGCCAACGCCAATCAAATCCGCGTGGGCACTGCCGCCGGTGCCGACTACGCCACCGTGGATCAACTGGTGTTCGATGCCACGCAAACCCTGCTGCCCAGCTGGTACCGCAATGACAACCGCCTGGTGGCCATCGTCGGCAACACACTCATGGCCGACAAGCTCTTTCCGCTGTACGGCGAGACCAAGCCCACCGAAATCAACGCCGCCGACATGCTCAAAAGCCAAAAGCGCCTCGGCGGCTACCAGGCGGTGCAGCCGGTCAACTTCCCGAGCGGCACCATCTTGATCACCTCGCTCGACAACCTGTCGCTGTACTACCAATCCGGTGCCCGCCGCCGCGCCATCATGGACAACCCCAAGCGCGACCGCATCGAAACCTACGAGTCCAGCAACGAAGCCTACGTGGTGCAGGATTACCAGCGCTGCGTGCTGCTCGAAAACATCACCTTCACCTGGAGCTGATCGTGGAGCTGCACCGCACCCCCGCTGCACGCCACTTGGCCGCCAAAATGGCCCGACTGTCTGCCGCCGCCTCTTCCGCTGGCGAAAAAATGGAAGGCACCGCCTACCAGCTCCAGTTGGCGCAACTGGCCGAACACCGCCGAATGCTCAAGGCCATCCAGTCGGTCGAAGCCAAGATCCGGCTCAAGGCCAAGCTGCTGCCCATCTACGACCCGTGGGTCGATGGCGTGCTGGCCGCAGGGCAGGGCGCGCAAGACATGGTGCTGACTACCGTCATGGTCTGGCACATCGACGCTGGCAACTACGCCCGAGCGTGGCAAATTGCCCAGTACGTGCTCAAGCACAACCTGGACATGCCCGACCAGTACGAACGCAACTTGCCGACCATTCTTCAGGAAGAGTTTGCCGACGCTTATCTTGCCGGCAAGATGCCTGCTGAAGCAGCCACCGCCGACCTGCTGACCCAGGTTCTGGAAGCCACGCAAGCGCGCGACACCTTCGACCAGGTCAAAGCCAAGCTGTGCAAAGCCGTCGCCTTCGCTCTGCTGGGCAAAGTCACCCCCAGCGCCGACGTGGACTACACCCAGCTCGGCGTTGAAACCTGTGCCGCAGCGCTGGAACACCTCAAGCGCGCCCTGAGCCTGTTTGAGCAAGTCGGCGTCAAGAAGGACATCGAACGCCTCGATCGCTACCTGAAGAAGCTGACGACCATTCCCACGGACACCGCACCAGCCACTGCCCCCGACACCCCGCCCGCCCCCGCGCAGGCGGACAACGCTGCCCCCACCTCGGGCAGCGCCTAACCCCGCGAACCCCGCACCCGGCGGCACTGGTGTACTGGCCCACGGCCCACAAAAGCCCTCAAGCCCGTACACCAGTCCACCGCCGACCTTCTTCACCCCCACCAGCTGCTACAGGACTTGACCGTGAGCTTCGTCACCCAACAGCCCGCCGCCGATGGCCCGGTCATCAGCAACGGCACCTTCTGGCCCGACATCGACCCGGCTGCGGTGCGCGCTGCCACGCGGTTTGATGGCACCGTCACCCCCGAGCGGCTGCGTCAAAGCCTCATCAACTCCATCAGCAGCGTCAACGCCCAACTCAGCGCCTGGAGCTTGAGCCAAATCGCATTGGGCCACGCCACCCTGGCCGCTGTTCCAGCGCCCCAAGTTGACGGGGCCAGCGCCAAAGTCCACCAGTACCGGCGCGCCGTGCAGTGCATGACCCATGCCGAGCTGATCGAGCGCCTGCGCGACTACGACACCACCGCCAAAGGCGAGCGCGATGCCGACCAGCTCACCCAGACCATTGACAGCCTGCGCCGTGATGCGGCCTGGGCGCTCAACGACCTGCGCGACGCACCGCGCAGCACCGTGGAGCTGATCTGATATGCAAGTGCGTGCGCAGCAGGGCGACACCGTAGACCAGCTGGTCAACCGCCACTTGGGGCAAACCGCTGGGCTGGTTGAGCAAACCCTGCTGCTCAACCCCAGCTTGGCCAACCACGGCCCCATCTTGCCCGTGGGCCTGCTGGTCACGCTGCCCGAAAACACCAAACAGGCCCAAGCCGCCCAACCCGTCCAGCTCTGGGACTGACCACACCATGACCACGACCCACATTGCCAGCGTAGTCAAAGATGCTGCCCCCGTCATCGTTGCCAACAGCGCCGCCATTTTTGGGGTGCCGCTGGTCACCATCAACCAATACATTCAGGCGCTCAGCGGCCTGCTGGCCATCGTGTACACGCTGTACCGATTCCGCAAGTCGCACCGCGCTGCAAAAGTGGAAGACTGAACGCCATGAGCGCCGCACCTGAACTGATCAAATCCCTGCGTGTGCCCGTGGCCGCATTGGCACTGAGCGCCGCAGCCTTCGTCGGCCTCATCCAGCGCGAGGGCTACAGCGACACCGCCATCATCCCCACCAAAGGCGACGTGGCCACCATCGGCTTTGGCACCACCGGCGGTGTTAAGCCCGGTGACAAAACCACCCCCGTGCAAGCCGCTGTGCGGGCGCTGGCTGACTCACAGCAATTCGAGGGCGCAATCAAGCAATGCGTGCGTACCCCGTTGCACCAGGCTGAATACGATGCCTACCTGCTGCTCAGCTACAACATCGGCAGCGGCGCATTTTGCAAATCCACGCTTGTGCGTGAGTTGAACGCTGGCCACTACGCCGCCGCCTGCGACCAAATCTTGGCTTGGAAGATGTACCAGGGCACCGACTGTTCCAAGCCCAACAAAATCTGCGGCGGCATCTGGCAAGACCGCCTCAAGCTGCACGCCATGTGTCAATCCGTCCAATCCCCGTAACCGTAGCCCGCCATGTACAAACCCAACAGCCTGCGCGATGCGCTGGTCACCGGCCTGGCCGAGCTGACCCAAAACCCCGGCAAGCTCAGCCTGTACATCACCCAAGGCCACATCGCCGCCCGTCACGGCGCAACCCTGAGCTGGGTCTACGTGTACACGCTAGAGGTCTTCATCACCGACCTGGCCACGCACACCGATGCGGTGTTCGTCACCTTGCTGAGTTGGATTCGCGCAAACCAAATCGACATCCTTGAAAATCCCGACCGGCGCGAACGCGCCATGACGTTCGAGGCTGAGCCGCTCAACAAAACCAGCTGTGATCTGGTCATCCGCCTGGCGCTGACTGAAAACGTGCGTGTCACCTCATCCAGTAACCCCAGCAGCCCGCAAGCCTTGGGCCGCTATACCCTCACGCACCCTGAAGAACCCACCCCCGAAGGTGTCGTGTTGACGCCGCAGTCTTGGGACGTGGTCGATGCCAGCGGCAACGTCATGACCACACTCACCATCCCCGCCAGCTACACCACCTGATCGCATGGCCAGCACCGATGACCCTTTGCGCGCCCTCAACGACTGGGCCGCGCCGCTGCTGACCGCGCTCAGCCGCACACAGGTACGCCAGCTGGCACGCAAGCTAGGCCAAGAACTGCGCCGCAGCCAATCAGCACGCATCGCACGGCAGCGTGAACCCGACGGCACCCCCTACACCCCGCGCAAGCCGCAGCGCCGTATCAAGCCGCCATCCGGGCGCATCCGCAAGCAGCTCATGTTCTCCAAGTTGCGCATGGCGCGCCACCTCAAAGTCATTCCCACCAGCGACGGTGTAGACGTGGGCTTTGTAGGCCGCGATGGCACCATCGCAACCGTCCACCAACTGGGCTTGGTCGATGCCGTCACCCCCAGCGGCCCGCGTGTGCGCTACCCGCAGCGCACCTTGCTGGGCTTGACCCCAGAAGACCGCAAGATGATCGAAACCCTGTTGCTTGACCACTTGACCCAGTAGCCACACAGCCACAGGCGCGGACTAGCGCCAGCCGCGCCAAAGCCGCTGTACGCCCCGCGCGCGCGCAAACATCATCAGGCCATGCACCCCAATGCGCCCGACATCAACGAACTGGCACGCCGCATCGAAAACCTGCTGCGTCCCGGCACCATTCACTCCGTCAATCTTGGCAATGCGTTGTGCCGCGTGCGCGCCGGTGCACTGGTCTCGGGCTGGGTGCCCTGGTTTGCCCACCGTGCCGGTGACATCCGCGACTGGAATCCACCCAGCCAGGGCGAGCAATGCCTGCTGCTTAGCCCCGGTGGCGACACCGCCGCAGGCATGGCACTGGTCGGCCTGTACAGCAACAGCGCTACCGCCCCAAGCTCCGATGGCAACGAGGTGTGGAGTCAATATCCTGACGGTGCCGCCTTCAGCTACAACCACGAGACGCACACCTTCACGGCCAGTCTGCCCGCAGGCAGCACCGCCAACCTCAGCGCTACTCAAGCCAACATCACAGCAGACCAAGTCGCCATCACCGCACAGGTCACGATCAACGGCAGCCTCTCTGTCACCGAAGGCATCACCGGCGCAGGCTCACTCAACATCTCCGGCTCTATCAACAGCGTGGGCGATGTCGTCGCCGCAGGCATCAGCGTTGCCGAGCACACCCACAGCGGCGTGAAGCACGGCGATGAAGACACGGGCGGCCCGCAATGACCAACATCACCGGCTTGAACGCCGCCACAGGCCGCAGCATCAGCGGCACAGCGCACTTGCAGCAGTCCATCGCCGACATCCTGACCACCCGCATCGGCTCGCGCATCATGCGCCGCAGCTACGGCAGCCAGTTACCCGAGCTGATCGACCACCCCAACAACCCCAGCACCCGAGTGCGCCTGCACGCGGCCATCGCCACCGCCATCATGCTGTGGGAGCCGCGCGTGCGCTTGTCTCGCGTGCAGTTGGGCGCTGGCGTGCGCCCTGGGCAAGTCGTGGTTGACATCGAGGGAACCCACATCAGCACCGACGACAACAGCGCCAGCCTGCTGGCACTGAGCCTGCCGCTGCAACTCGGAGCCGCCGCATGATTGACCTGACCGGCATCCCCGCGCCTGCCGTCATCGAAGCGCTGGACTACGAAGCCATACTGGCGCAAAACAAAGCGCTGGCCATCGCTCAATACCCTGCGCTTGAAGCAGCGCTGGCTTACGAATCAGAGCCTGCCACTAAGCTGCTGCAAGTCTGGTCATACCGTGAGCTGCTGCTGCGCCAGCGCGTCAACGATGCCGCCCATGCCACTATGCTGGCCTACGCCACGGGCACCGACCTCGACAACATCGCCGCCCGCTACGGCGTTGTACGCCTCATCATCCAAGCCGCAGATGCCAGCGCCACCCCGCCAGTGGCTGAAGTTCTTGAAGCCGATACAGAGCTGCGCCGCCGCATCTTGCTCAGCCTTGACTCGTACACCACTGCCGGCAGCAAAGGCAGCTACATCTACCACGCGCTCAGCGCCAGCGCCGACGTGCTTGATGCCACCGCCAACAGCCCGTCACCCGGCATGGTCACGGTCTACGTCCTCAGCCGTACCGGCAACGGTGCAGCACCTGAAGGCACGCTGGCCGCCGTCACAACGGCACTGAATGCCGAAACCGTGCGCCCCCTCACCGACATGGTCACCGTGCTGAGCGCCAGCGTCATCACCTACACCATCACCGGCACCTTGCACATCCCTGCCGGGCCTGATGTCGCTACCGTGCAAGCCACTGCCCAAGCTGCGGCCCAGGCCTATGCTGATGCAACCCATCGTTTTGAATGCACTGTTGGCCTCTCTGGCATCTACCGCGCCTTGCACCAGAGCGGTGTCACCACCGCAGACCTGACCCAACCCACTGCCAACATCACACCTGCCGTCGGCCAAGTCGCCTACTGCACTGCCATCAATTTGACAGTTGAGGTCTCCGGTGGCTGACACAGACTTGCTCCCCCCAAATGCCACTGCGATCGAGCGCGCGCTGGCCTACGTGGCGAACCAACGCATCGACCTCATCAAGACCCCACTGCGTGACCTGTGGGATGCCCAAGCCTGCCCTGCTGAACTGCTGCCCTGGCTGGCCTACGCCTATGGAGTGGACGACTGGGACACCAACTGGGCTGAATCCGAGCGTCGTGCAGCCATTCAAGCCGCACTGCATGTCCATCAACACCGGGGAACAATCAGCGCCATTCGCAGCGTACTCAGTGCAAATATCACTGTTCAAGAGTGGTTCAACCAATTCCCTGCAAGCGCCCCCTACACGTTCAAACTGCTCATTGATGCTGTAGAAAGCTTATCTCTTGAAGATTTACAAATAATATTAAATTCAATTGAGTTAAGAAAAAATATAAGGTCAAAAATAAACGGAGTTGATGTAATAATTAAAACTCCAGCAAAAACAACAGTAACAGCAATTATTCAATCAGGAATTGAAATAACATTGCCATACCAAAGTAACATAAATGCAAAACCTCTACAGCTAGATGGAAGCTGGATGCTAGATGGATCGCAGCATTTAAATGGTATCAAACAATAGCAGCCGACCCGGAGTAAAGTATGGAAAACTTAACTGAAATAGCATCATGGGATTACGTTCCACAAATGGAAACAACAACTCCAGCAATGGGAGGGCCGGGTGGAGAAATGAATTTGCAGGCACAAGCATTGCTCAACAGATGTGCGTACTTAATGCAACAGCTATCAAAATACATTGCATTTTGGGAAAATGGTAAAGTTTATTTATCAGGCGATATTGTGCACAGCCGACAAGATGGAAGAATATTCAGGGCAAAACGTAATTTTGATTACGGAGGATTAGGCAATCCTTATTATGAATACGTCACACTGTTGACTGATGTAGATGGATCAACGGTTATAGATATATCACCATCAGCAGCAGAAATAACAGCAGCGCCTGATGTTGTATTTGGTAATGTTGCTTTTGGTCGGCAGCTCATTCACATTCTGGGTAGTCAGCGTGAACCTTCTGGCGGTAATCCGGTCTATGACCTGTCTATCCCAGCTTCACAGGCTCAGTTTGGGCTTGGTGATTTCTGCATTCAAATTATTCTTGAAAATTATGCATTCACCGACACATTTAAAGATTTAATTGATTTTGGATCTTTTAAGGTTGAATTGAGAAGCTCTGAAATTCGACTCACTGCCCCAGGTGGATACATTGGCCCGCCAACAGGCGGTTATTACTCCTATACAATTAGCACGACGGGTTTAGATTTAAGTGGTGGAAATAGAAAGCATATTGTTATTTCTCGAAGACTGGGATTGATGGCCGTAGGGGCCGCAGTTGGCGAGTTAAATTTTAGTGCTTGGAATTTCCCAGCCAACTTGAGTGCCACACAACCTATTCTGGTCGGTGGGCCTTCTGGTATGACGGCAGATATTGCCATTCGGATTACAATAGGAAAGCCAAGATCCGAAAATAATTTCAATAATGTACTAACACTAGAGGAATCTTGGGATGCAGTTTTGTCAGTTGGCCCAAGCATTATTGATCCAGCATTTGACCCGGAAAACTGGGAATTAATGTATAACGTATAAATATATTGGAATGCAATGATGTATAAAACCATACATACAAATTATGGGCTATCAAGCATAGCTGCTGCCGAAGCAGGCGGCACAAGCATTAATCTGACGCATATGTCTATTGGAGATGGCGGCGGCATTGCTGTTGATCCAACGCCAAGCCAAACGAGGTTAGTGAATGAACTTTATCGAACCACAATAAATAGGCTCTATAAGAGTCCTGACAATCAAGCAAAATTCATTGCGGAAATGATCATCCCAGCAAACATCGGGGGATTTACTCTACGTGAAGTTGCATTGTTTGACAACAATGGAGCCATGTCTTGCGTTGGAAATTTGCCTGCCATTTACAAACCAACAGGGGCTGAAATAGCCTTTGTCGATGTTGTGATCAGAATGGAATTCATGGTGTCAAACCCAGACACCATCACCTTGATGATTGATCCCAACGTTGCCATTGCAACCCATGCCTGGATCATCAACAACATCACTACCGCCAAAATTCTGCCCGGCGGCACCACAGGCCAAATTGCCCGCAAAGCCAGCAACGCTGATGGCGATATCGAATGGGGTGACCCCTCCGCCGCCACCAACATCACCGTAGACACGATCGAAGAAGTGCAGACTTTGGTCAGCGGTCAAACCGTTGTCAACCTGCTTGAAACCACTACGCGCGGTCTGGCTATCTACATCGCCCGCGACCGCTTGCCCAACACCGCCTGGACTGCACACCCCACCATCAACACGCGCTTGACCCTTGCCAGCAGCTACCCAGACGGCACAGAGCTGATCGCTGTTCAAAACGAGCCCACCGGTGATGCACCCGCCCCGCTCGAACGCAGCCGTAACTTTGCTGACCTCGAAAACGCCGCAACAGCCCGCACAAACATAGGTGTGTACAGCAAAGCTGAGGTTGACAACCGCTCACCGATTGGTCTTCTAGGCCACTGGCCAAGCACCACGCCGCCCACGGGCTGGATGGTGCGCGACGGCGCAGCCATCAGCCGCACCACCTACGCTGCGCTGTTTGCAGTGCTGGGCACGCTGTACGGTGCTGGCGACGGATTCACCACCTTCAACCTGCCTGACGACCGTGGCGGCTACGACGGCAACGCCGACATGGGTCGTGGCCTAGACACTGCAATGGCCCTTGGCGCTTGGCTCACTAGCCAAAACAAATCACATGCACATGCATACAAAGATCGGTATTACATCGAGGCAAGTAGAGCCGTTTCGGGAGCAACATCGAAGCAAAAAACCCCAGCTGGGTTTAACGGTCTATATGGGAGCAACTCAACAGATAAAGATAACGACACATGGCTGTACGTTGACGACAACACTGCGTTAAGCGGTGGCACACATGCCCGCCCCAATGGCCGCGCCTACCTGCCCATCATCCGCGCCTACTGACCCACGCCACAGCCATGACCAGCACCGTGTTACCCTCAAAACCCGTACCTCAGCTCGACCGAGCTGGCCACTTCATTGGCTGGGCCACAGCCTGGGCATCGCCCCTTGAGCCCGGCGTGTGGCACATCCCCGCAGGGGCAATTGACGTGTTGCCGCCCGATGCCCCACCCGGCCAGTGGCCACGCTGGAACGGTGCCATGTGGGAGCTGATCCCCGTACCCAGCATCCAAGCCGCACAGCCCTCCGCACTTTGAGCGCGGACTAGCGCCAGCCGCGCCAGCAGTCCACACCCCGCAGCGCGCAGCGGGGCAACATCGCAGTATCCCAATCACCCCAGGAAACTGCGCTATGGCCCTCACCGACTACCACCACGGCACGCGCGTCATTGAAGTCAACGCTGGCACCCGCCCGCTGCGCGTGGTCAACACCAGCGTCATCGGCCTGGTGGCCACCGCTGCTGATGCTGATGCCACCTTCTTCCCGCTCGACACCCCCGTCCTCATCACCGACCTGGATGCCGCCATCGGCAAAGCGGGCACTGACGGCACACTCAAAACCACGCTGACCAACATCGCCGCCCAAGGCCGCTTTGCCACCGTCGTGGTGCGCGTGGCCGAAGGCGAGGACGTGGCCGAAACCAACACCAACGTCATCGGCACCACCACCAGCAACGGCCAAAAAACCGGCCTGCAAGCGCTGCTGGGAGCCAAAGCCGCGCTGGGCGTGCAGCCGCGCATCTTGGGCTGCCCCGGCTTGGACACCCAGCCCGTCACCGCTGCGCTGGCCACGCTGGCAGGCAAGCTGCGCGGCTTTGCCTACGCCGCCGCCATTGGCAACACCGTCACCGCCGCAGCTACCTACCGCGCCCAGTTCGGCCAGCGCGAGCTGATGCTGATCTACCCCGACTGGCTGGGCTGGGACACCACCACCAGCGCCACCATCGCCATGCCTGCCACCGCCCACGCACTGGGCCTGCGCGCCAAGATCGACAATGAAACCGGCTGGCACAAAACCCTGTCCAACGTCGCCGTCAGCGGCGTCACCGGCGTGAGCCTGCCCATCCACTGGGATCTGCAAGACATGGCCAACGACGCAGGCGTGCTCAACACCGCCGACGTCACCACCCTGGTCAACGCCAACGGCTACCGCTACTGGGGCAGCCGCACCTGCTCGGATGACCCGCAGTTTGCGTTCGAGTCCTCCGTGCGTACCTGCAACGTGCTCAAAGACACTATCGCTGAAGGCATGCTCTGGGCCGTGGACAAGCCCATGCACCCTAGCATCATCAAAGACATCATCAACACCATCAACGCCAAGTTCCGCCAGCTCAAAACCCTGGGCTACATCCTGGGCGGCGAGGCTTGGTACGACCCCGACATCAACACCGCCGACAGCCTCAAAACTGGTCAACTGGTCATCGACTTCGACTACACCCCGGTGCCGCCCATCGAAGACCTGGCCTTCCGCCAGCGCATCACCGACCGCTACTACGCCGACTTCGCCAGCGCCATCACCGCCGCCTGATCGCCGCACCCTGACCGCTACCCACCCGACACCCCACTGGAGTCCCTAACATGGCCCTGCCCCGCTCCCTCAAAAACTTCAACCTCTACAACGACGGCTTCAGCTACTTGGGCGAAGTCGAAGAAGTCAACCTGCCCAAGCTCAAACGCAAAATGGAAGACTACCGTGGCGGTGGCATGAGCGGCCCCGTCAAAATCGACCACGGCATGGAAGGCATCGAGCTGGACTGGACGGCAGGCGGCTGGATGCACACCGTGCTCGACCAGTGGGGCGCAACCAGCCACGACGCCGTGCAACTGCGCTTTGCCGGCGCCTAC
>ERZ724524.2551-NODE-2551-length-11791-cov-5.090406_pt1 | contig 11791 bp, 10 predicted proteins | sample MGYA00376057_ERZ724524 | MGnify/ENA primary metagenome ERZ724524 (study PRJEB28724, sample SAMN07190888) | wastewater metagenome | isolation source: influent of sewage treatment plant in Hong Hong | place: USA: Christiansburg, Virginia | collected 2016-03-01 ...
TGGCAAAACCTGATTGCATCGTGATGCATCCGGGGCCAATGAACCGTGGTGTAGAAATTGATTCCAGTATTGCTGATGGCCCACAAGCGGTTATTTTGCATCAGGTGACCAATGGTATTGCTGTACGTATGGCGGTACTTGCGCTGTCTATGCAAGGTCAGTTGCAGGAAAAAGGTTTAATTGAAGCGATTGCGGGATAAGGGAAAGTCATGAGTATTGTAAAAATTGAAAATGTCCGTGTCCTCGATCCAATCAAGCAAACGGATAGCGTAGAAACAGTTTATTTAGAACAGGGTAAACGCATTGCGGCAACCGACCATGTGGATGAAAGCATTGATGGACAAGGCAAGTGGTTGATGCCAACCATGGTCGATTTGTGTGCACGTATGCGTGAACCCGGTCAGCAACAGCATGGTACGTTAAAGTCTGAAGGTCGTGCAGCACGTAAAAACGGTATTCTACATATCTTTACACCACCGGATTCCAAACCAATCGTACAGGACAATGGCGCACTGATTCACGGATTAGTGGAAAAAGCCATGTTAGATGGTGGCATTTACTTAAAAGTGATTGGTGCACAAACTCAAGGCTTAAATGGCAAACAACCTGCCAATATGGCAGGTTTGAAAAAAGGGGGGTGTACCGCTGTTTCCAACGCTAATGCACCCTTTGCGGATGATGATGTTGTACTTCGTACGCTTGAATATGCAGCTGGTTTGGATATGACCGTTGTGTTTTATGCGGAAGAACATCAAATTGCCAAAGATGGTTGTGTACATGAAGGCTTTGTTGCCTCACGTCAAGGTTTACCGATGATTCCAGCCTTGGCTGAAACAGTGGCGATTGCAAAGTACCTCTTGATGATTGAAGCCACTAAAGTGCGTGCCCATTTTGGTTTGTTGTCCTGCGGGGCTTCTGTTGAACTCATTAAAATTGCCAAAATGAAAGGCTTACCTGTTACTGCTGATGTTGCCATGCACCAATTGCATTTAACCGAAAGCTTAACCGATGGTTTTAACTCATTGGCACATGTGCGCCCACCATTACGTGCTGAAAAAGATAAACAGCTATTACGTCAAGGCGTGAAAGATGGTGTGATTGATGCGATTTGTACCCATCATGAACCACTGAGCAGTTCTGCAAAATTAGCGCCATTTGCTGAAACGGAACCGGGTTTGACCGCTTTTGATACTTATGTTGCTTTTGGTGTCCAATTGGTTAATGAGGGTTTATTTGAGCCTTTAGAGTGGGTGGAAAAAGTCACACTGGCTCCAGCAAAAGTGGCCAATATGGTTGATCGTTGGGTGGAAGAGTCTGGTTGGGCTTTGGTTGACCCTAAACTCGAATGGTTAGTCTCTAAAGATTCAATTCTTTCACAGGGTAAAAATACACCGCTTATTAATCAGAAAGTTGTGGGTAAGGTCATTCAAATTTTTGTGGCTTAATTGATTTCACATTTTTCTAAAAGTGATAAAAGTCAGCTTCGGCTGGCTTTTTTTTGTGATCTATTTGTTATTAATTGCTATTTTTGTTTATAATTGTGTAAATAAAAGAGGGTATATTAATGAAACTTAACAATAAAACATTTGTTGTGCTTGCATCAGTTTTAGCTTTAACAGGATGTAATAATCTTTTTTCTAAACATGTAAAGTGTGATGATGAAGCTGCAACATCATTGGTAACAAAGGTGTTACAGGATGATTTGGCACAATCTTTAGAGCATGAACTTAAGCAATTAATTAAAAATGGTGCGATTAAAGATTTAGATCCAGCAAAACTTAAATTATCAGCACAAAATATCCAATTTAGTATGGTTGATAGTAGAACAGACTTTATTGATCCTAATAGTCCAAAAACTACATGTACAATTGATTTAACGGCAACGATTCCTGCTGAATTAGTCAAAAAATCTGATGAAGCGAGAGCTAAAGTTGATGCTGTTAGTGTAGAGCAACATGCGAATAATCTAGGTGTTAATTATGAAAATAATAAGGTTCATTTAACTCTAGAGTATGTTTTGCAACCAACTGATAAGGGTGACAAGGTTTTAGCTCTACTTAAGAATACCTCTAATGTACAAACATTTCTTTCAGAAACTTTAACTTATGCATTCTTAAAACCACAAATTGAAAAGAATCAAATTAAGAGTTTGGAAGCGAGTAAAGCAGCTATACAAAGAAATGATGCCAACAATGCAATTTATGATGCAAATAATGAAGCTATCGTAGCTGCTGACGCGGCAACAGAAGCAGAACAGGCGGCTCAGGAAGCCACAGCTGCAGCAGAAGGTGATTACGAAAGTTATTAATACTTAGTATTTGAAGATAAAGATAAAGATAAATTGAAGAAATAGGGTAATTATGAAACTTAAATTATTAGCATTAATGACCTGTATGTTGCTTGTGTCTGGCTGTGACAAAGTGCAATCAATCGCAGGTGGTTCAGTTAAATGTGATGATGAAAATGCAAAACAGTTAGTTGTTGAAGGTTTTAGTAAAACGGTAAGTGATATTGCTTCTAAACGTGTCAAAGAGTTAATTGATACGGAAAATGTCACAATTGATATGGGTAAATTAAGAAGTACACTTCAACAAATTACATTTAATGTAAATGATGTACGTACAAATAATTCTGACCCAAATAGTAAAAAACAGTATTGCGTAACTGAATTTGTAGTCAAAGTTCCAGATCAAATGGTCAAGGATGCAGATGCAGCTCGTGCTGTTTATGATGAAAATAATATTGCTCAAGCTGCTGTATTGTCAGATTTATCATTTGAAGCAAACCAGCTAAAAAAAGAAATTGAATATTTAGTTCAGCCAACAGATGATGGTAAAAAAGTTTATGTCACTTTAGAAAACCCTGATGCTTTAGCATATTTCGTCAGAGATATCGCAGTTGATTCTTTGGTTAAAACTGCACGTCAAAATGCAGCTGAAGTTGCAAAACAAGATGAAATTAAACGTGTAGCAGAAGAAGAGGCTGCTGCACAAGAATATCAATCTGTGTTGATTTCAGAAGCGAAAACTAATTTAGATAAAGCCAATGAAAATTTAAATTTGGTTTGGAATTCGACAACTAAAGAAGTGCGTAGTCGGCTTTTGGATGAGCAAAAAATTTGGCTTAAAAAACGTGAGTTGGAATGTAAGTTAGAAAGTTCTAATTCAGATAATCCAGAAGTTTATCGAATAAATTGTGAAACTAATATGACAACCCAACGAACCTCCGAGCTGCGTCAAAAAATCTATTATTTAGAAGAGTAATTATTTTAAAATACTGAAAAGTCAGCTTCGGCTGGCTTTTTTTGTCGTTGAAAAACAATTGTATTTTAAACAATACAATTATTTACACTGCTTAAAAAACGAATAGATAAACTTAAAATTAAGCATGATAAAACGAGAATAAAAGGAATAATCGATGAATATTAATTTGATTGACTTACTTAAGAAGAAAGTATCTGCGATTGTCCTTGAGGGTGAAACGGAATATCTTAGTGAAAAGAGTCAGGCATTAACTAGTTTTTTCCCAATCCTATTATCGATTTTAAAATCTCAGCCAAAGCTTATTGAAAGTTTACAGAATCAATTAAATCCAAGATTAACCGATATTTTTATAACTAATCCTGCTTTAAAACAGCAATTTTTAGAACAAATTTCAGGTACAGTCCCGACTGGAGCAATGGAATCTACCCTAAATCGCTCAATTGCACCAACGCTTGGTGTGTTAGAGATTGAAGCGGGGTCTGCTGAGCCAAGTGCGATAGTGCATCTGATTGAAACACATTGGTCCGCCGTGTCGAATGCCTTACCACCTTGGGCGCTTGCATTGTTAAGTGCTTTAGGCATAGGTACAGCAGTTGAACATACTTTACATCAAGCGCCTGAAATTACCTCTTATAAGGAGGCTGAAGAAAAAAAGAAATCAGGTTTTTTATTACCTCTGATTGCTTTTCTTTTTTTTAGCATACTTTTTGATACACCACCTGTTATTTTAGCGGTGCTACTTGCATTCATATTTAGGGCTTGTTCTAGCCAAAAAGAAACTGAACCCGCAAGTACTTTTCCTACACAAACAGCCAGTAGTGAACCTGCTAAATTACAGCTCAGTACTGGCGCGGCAGGCTATTTAACAACGTGTCAGTTATATTCTGGTAATGCGAGTTATATCAATATTTTGCAACAAGAAATCAAACAAATTTTTAATCACACCATGGGTTGTGGTGTCGAGAGCAATGCCAATTACCATACCGAATTTATTGATCAAGATGCTATTCCAAGCGTATTAAAACTGGTCAAGGGCGTGCCAAATGTCTCATTAACTTGGATGGGAAATCAACTTTCTATTCAGACTGCTAATCCTACAGATGCACAACAATTGGCAGCTAAAATTCAACCACTGGTTAAAAACATGACAGTGCTTACTCAAGCTGCTACCAATACTGCTACACCTGTAGCCGTAGATAGTCATGCTGTAATTAGTACGGGCAATAGCAATGCGGAAAAAGCTTTGGCGGAAATTAACCCCGATAATATTCGCGCCTTAGATATTGCAACAGCACTGAATATGCAAATTATTAATTTTGATACCGCCAGCACCCATATCCCTGAAGCAAATAAATCAATTTTGGATCAAGCCGCTGCGTTGATGAAACGTGCGCCACAAGTGAAGTTAACCGTTAAAGGTCATACCGATGCTGTAGGTCATGCTGCAACAAATAAGACCTTATCACAAAAACGTGCACAAGCTGTTGTGGATTATTTAGTGAAACAAGGGGTTGACCCTGCACAATTACAAGCCGTCGGTTATGGTCAAGAACAGCCGATCGCGGATAATTCAACGGCTAATGGTCAGTTTAAAAATCGCCGTATTGAATTTGAAGTACTTAATACTGAAACAGGTGTAGTACGTGAAGTAAATGAGGAAGGAATTAAAAAACAGTAAGTCATCTACGCATCTAACAAGTAAAAAATCTCTGTGTAAAAGCAGAGATTTTTTATTGGAACTATCGCTAAATTGATCACTTTTTGCTTAAATACGCAGCGAAAATTATAAATAATGTGGTTAATAACATAATGATGAATAAAACAATACTTTGCAGCCTAATGGTCGCGACAACTTTAGTTTCGGGTTGCGACTATTTTAAAAATAAGAAGAGTGAACCGGTTGAGGAAAAAGTTGAAACCTCAAATTGGAGTTGTACTGATGCAAAAAATATCGGACAAGTTGAAGCATATCTAAAAGCTGAATATTTAAAACAGTTAGATAAGCAATTACGTCATTCGAGCTATGAGGCAGATCAAGAATTATTAAAGAAAATCACGCAAAACATGAAGTTTAAAATTAAGAATGTCACCACAATCACGGATGATCCAAGCACAGCCAAAAACTTAGCCTGTAGCAGTGATCTGGTGGTTCAATTGCCTAAAGGCTTACAAAAACGTGCTGAAAATGCTTATTTAGAAGCACCTTGTGAAGATTGTGAAGGCGAAGAACATGCATCGACATTAAATTTACGTGATTATTTGGAAAGTGGTGAATCTAATTTAACGCTCGGTGATGATCAACTGAGCGGTGCTTATAGTTATGATATTACCAAGACCGATAAAGAAGGTTTAACCATTAGCGCGGAAAACCAAAATGCAGTGATTGATGGTATTGTTTTTGTGACAGTGAAAGCTGTGCAATATGAATCGTATGTCAAACAAAATAGTGAAAATCGCGAATATTCAGAAAAGTATTCACAAGAACATGCAGCCGAAGTCGCTTTAGCACAAAAGGTAATGGATATTCGCCAAAAAGAATTAGATGCAGACAAAACTAAAGGGGTTGAACGCTTAAATCAGATTTGGGATCAATTTTCGCCTGAACAAAAGCAGCAGTTGCAACAAGATCAATCGGATTGGTTTGAAAAACGTGATGTAGACTGTAAAGTCATCGCACAAAAGAATGTCTATCAGCTCGCTGATAATGATAAAGAAATTTATCAAAAGAAATCTGATTATTGGGATGATGCAATGCGTCAACAGAATGAAGCGATGCAATACACCAAATGTTTTAATCAGAAAACCACCGAACGTATAATCTATTTAAATAACATTTTTAACTAAACTGACCTATATACACGCTATTAATGAAAAGGACGAATTGATTCGTCCTTTTTTTATTGGCATGCTGTGCTGAACAATAAAGTGTGAAAAAATATGCGAATTAGTTTTATGGGTGCAGGGCGGGTTGCGCATCATCTTGCTCATGTATTAAGCCAACATCATCAAATCGTTCAGATTTATAGTCGAACTTTAGCAACTGCACAAACTTTAGCGGCACAAGTGAAGGCAACTGCGACCATGAATATTGAAGAACTGAATCCCGATATTGATCTGGTCATTATTGCGGTGAGTGATCAGGCGATTGCTTCGATTATTAGCAATGTTTATCAACAATTACCCCATGTTCTGATTGTACATACTTCAGGCAGTACCGACATTGAGGTCTTGGCACAGATCCATGCACGGGCAGGTGTGTTTTATCCTTTACAAACCTTTAGTTTGGATCGGGATATTCCGTGGTCGGATACGCCTATTTTTGTAGAAGCCAAGTCTGAGGATGATTTGGTGTTATTAGCGGAACTGGCCAATCAGTTAAGCACACGCGTGTATTTATATACTTCGGCACAACGTTTAAGTTTGCATTTAGCCGCTGTGTTTGCTTGTAATTTTAGCAATTATTGTTATGACATGGCGAAGCAAATCGTGGATGCACAGCACGTGGATTTCTCATTGCTGTATCCGCTGATTTTAGAAACAGCCAATAAAGTACTAAATAATGATCCCAAACAAATGCAAACAGGACCAGCTATGCGCGGTGATCAAAATATTCTAAAAATGCACGAACAGATGTTGCAAAAGGCGCAACGTGAAGATTTAAAAAATATATATCAGTTAATGAGTCAGCAAATTCTACAATCGCATGCGACTCAATCTTAATTTTAAATCAGACTTAATTTTAAATCAGAATACTATTTTCTTAGATTAATATTTGAATAATCGATAAATAAGGAGACAATAAAGCAATGGCAAAGGATTTTAACAGTCAGCATGTGGTCGATGGTTACGATGTACACATTCGTAAACTCATTCCGGGCTACGAAGTGGTGCACCAACAGATTCAAGCATTGCTCAGAACCTATGTCAATGAACATGCTCATGTCTTGATTGTAGGTTGTGGTACAGGTTATGAACTGGGTTATTTGTTGCAATTGTTTCCGAATTGGTCTTTTACTGCCACTGATTTATCGGCAACTATGTTGGATAAAGCCAAACAATATATTCAGCCGTTAGATGCACTGCATCGGGTTGAGTTTGCACTAGCAGATGTTGATCAGTTAAAAACAGAGCAGACTTATGATGCAGCACTTTCCATTCTTGTTACACATTTTGTTCCTTATGCACAGAAACTCAATTTTTTTAAAGCAATTGATTCGCGCTTAAAACAGCACGGTGTATTTATTGGCTTTGATTTGACCGCAATAAAGACCGATCAAGAGCGAGGAATGCTTCAACATATTTGTGAGACAAATGGCTTAAGTACAGCGCAGTCTACGGCAATGTTAAGTCGTTTAGCAGATGACTTTTACCCATTGTCGGAACAAGAAACATTTGAACAATTAAGCTTGGCAGGTTTTGGTTCTGTACAACGCTTTACCCAAATTTTATCTTATCAAGGTTTTATGGCACTGAAGGTTTAATAGCTTGCATTAAAAATGGCTCATATTTGAATGAGCCATTTTTTAACTTATTGTTTTAAATTTACTTGATTTTCTTAAATAGAAAATCATTAATTTTATGACCTTCCTCTAAACCACGACGTTCAAATTTGGTTTGTGGACGCCAGTCTGGGCGTGGGTAGCTATTGCCTTGACCTGCCATATTTTCAAGATTTGGACGATTATCTAATACGTCTATCATCCATTCAGCATACGGTTCCCAATCTGTAGCAGAGTGGAATGTACCGCCCATTTCCAGTTTTTGTTCAACCAATGGCATACGGTCATGCGATACAAAGCGACGTTTAAAATGACGTTTCTTTTGCCACGGATCTGGGAAATAAAGCTGTACCGCATTAATGCTATTGTCTGGCATTTCACGTAGCACTTGAATAGCATCTGCATCCAGTAAACGTAAGTTGGTTAAACCCGCCATCCCTGCTTCATAGACACATTGTGCAATACCGGGTACATGAACTTCAATACCGACATAGTTGCGTTCAGGATTCGCCTTTGCCATAAGCACAAGCGAACGTCCCATACCAAAACCAATTTCAACAGTCAAAGGGCGTTCTGGATGTTCAAACTGCTGACGTAAATCGCCCACAGGATATTCCAAAATTAAGTGACCATATTGTTCAAGCGCAGTACGTTGAGAGGTATTCAGCGGAGATGAACGACGCATAAAAGTAACAATTTCGCGATGTTCATTCAAGTTGTCCAGTTCGACGACTTGCTGGTCTAATTGATCGTTCGACATAACTTTGGCAAATGTAAAAAATTCGAATGCGGTATTTTAAGTCTTAAGGGGTGTAAGTCAAATTTTTTACTGGGTTCAGTCCAATTTAATTGCTGAATAAAGTTGTGCCATATAAAAAAGCGCCTAAATAGACGCTTTAAAATAGATCGAAATTAATTGGAGCTGTAACGGTCAACTAAAGTGCTGCTGGCTTCATTTAAGCCAATAATATTGACTTCAATATTTTGCGCTTTAAATTTCTGCACCACATTATTGAGCATATTGACCGAGGTAATATCCCAGATGTGCGCATGGGTGAGATCAATTTCAACCTTGCTTATATTTTCTTTAAAGTCAAAAAACTGGAAAAATTTATCTGAACTGCTAAAGAAAATTTGCCCTGAAATGCTGTAGTGACGAGTATTGTTGATTAGCTGGGATTGAACTTTGACTTCATGTTCCAATTTGTTGATTAAAAATAGTGCTGAAAGTAACACGCCAAGCAATACACCAAGTGCAAGGTTATGCGTTGCTAAGACGACAACCACCACAGTAAGCATAACCAGATTACTTTGTTTGGGATGCTTACTAAAATTGCGCACTGAATCCCAGTTAAAGGTGGTGAATGACACCATAATCATAATGGCAACCAGAGCGGCCATAGGAATATATGCCAACCAATCTTTTAAAAAGACCACCAAACACAGTAAAAATATCCCAGCAGTTAAGGTGGATAACCGAGTACGCGCACCTGACGAGACGTTAATAATTGATTGACCAATCATGGCACAACCGGCCATGCCGCCCATAAAACCACTGACAATATTGGCATAACCCTGACCGCGGCATTCTTGATGACGATCACCTTCAGTTCCAGTGACTTCATTTACAATGGTCGTGGTCATCATGGTTTCCAGTAAACCGACGGTGGCTAACGTCATAGCGTAAGGGAAAATAATCCTGAGCGTTTCAAAGTTCAGTGGAATGTCTGGAATCAGGAAAATAGGCAAGGTGTCTGGGAAGTGACCTAAATCACTGACTGTACGCATATCTGCACCTAAAAAAAGTGCAACGAGACTTAAAACAATAATGCAAATCAGTGGCGAGGGAATGAGTTTGCCGATTTTAGGAATGTAAGGAAACAAATAAACGATGGCTAAACCTAACCCGACAAATAAATAGCCTAAGCTATCCATTTTATTCAGCTCAGGAAGTTGAGCAGCAAAAATCAAAATCGCGAGGGCATTCACAAAGCCGTAGACTACAGATTGAGAAATAAAGCGCATCAACTTTGCGACTTTAAAGTAACCGGCAATCACCTGAATCATTCCTGTAAGCACTGTAGCTGCTAATAAATATTGCAGACCATGATCTTTTACCAGAGTGATCATCAGTAAAGCCATCGCACCCGTGGCAGCAGAAATCATGGCGGATCGACCACCAAAAAATGCAATCGTGACCGCGATACAAAATGAAGCATACAAGCCGACTTGTGGGTCGACACCTGCAATAGCTGAAAAAGCGATTGATTCAGGAATCAGCGCTAAGCCAACCACCAAACCGGCTAAAACATCGGTACGGATATTGGAAAACCATTCTTTTTTTTTCAGGCTAATCACAACGTTAATTTTCATCAAACTTTAAAGCTGGCTATGTTAAAACATCTTTATAAAAAAAAGCACATTAGATTGACTTGAAAAAAGCGAGATTTTGGACAATATTCAGAAGGTAAATATTTTTTATTCATTTATGCTTTTTTGCAATTTACAGGTTTGATCACTTGAAAGTTTGTTAGAAGAGATTTAAAACAGTTAATAGTTAGATAACAAGGATCAGATATGAAGCTTTATTATTCTCCGGGTGCATGCTCTTTGGCTGCTCATATTATTTTAAATGAAATTAACGTCGATTTTGATTTAGAACGTGTCAATCTAAAAACACATAAAACAGAAAAAGGGGCCGATTATTACGCCATTAATCCTAAGGGCTATGTTCCTGCTTTAGAAATTAATCCGGGCTTGATTCTAACTGAAAATGTGGCAATTTTACCTTTCCTTGCACAGCATGATCCAAAACAAGATTTAATTCCACCATCGGGTTTAGGCCGTGCCAAAGTACTTGAATGGCTCGGTTATTTAAATTCTGAATTACACGATGCTTACGCCGTATTCTTTGGTGCGCCATTATCTGCTGAAGCGAAAGAAAAAGCATATGCGGAAATTGATCGTTTATTAACTTATATTGATAAAACAATCGGTGAATCTGATCACGATTATTTGGTTGATGATAATTTTGGCCCAGCAGATGCCTATTTATTTGTACTGACAAATTGGTCAAATGGCATCGAACACGATTTAACACACTATAAAAATATTATTGCATTACGTAATAAAGTGGCTGAACGTCAATCGGTACAAATTGCAATGCGTGATGAAGGTTTGATTGCTTAAGTGAACTTGATTTAATTTAAAAGTGCCTAAGGGTGCTTTTTTTATGTCTATTGAATTGGGTAGTGGGTGTATGGTGTTTACTTTATGTGCTGTATCTTGCACAACTATTTCCGATTATTGAGGTGGGATTTTAGATTAAGCAAAAATGATTTTGAAATGAATTTTTCTTATTGTTGATTTTTTATCAATAATATTTTGCAGTTTGATGAATTTTTATCAATAAAAATCTCAAGTATATTGGCTGCTGAAAATGAATCTTTTAAGGTTAAGTAATGAGTAATATCCTGATTATTAATGGCGCTAAACAATTTGCACATTCTAATGGAGAGTTAAATGACACTTTGACAGAGCTAGCAAATAAGGTACTTTGCGAACTTGGTCATACCGTTCAAATTTCACGTGCAGATAGTGACTATGAGATTCAGGCAGAAATACAAAAATATGTATGGGCCGATGTGGTGATTTATCAAATGCCCGGCTGGTGGATGGGCGCGCCTTGGACGGTGAAAAAATATATCGATGATATCTTTACAGAAGGGCATGGAACTTTATATGCAAGTGATGGCAGAAGCCGTTCAGATGCATCAAAAAAATATGGTTCTGGGGGTCTCATTCACGATAAAAAATATATGTTATCACTCACATGGAATGCACCGATGGAAGCATTTACTGAACAAGATCAATTTTTCCATGGTATTGGTGTGGATGGTGTGTATTTACCCTTTCATAAGGCCAATCAGTTTTTGGGTATGCAAAGTTTAGAAACTTTTATTGTCAATGATGTGATTAAAGCACCTGAAGTTGAAGCCTATATGGCGCAGTACCGTGAACATTTAACGC
>ERZ724524.2554-NODE-2554-length-11786-cov-3.263234_pt1 | contig 11786 bp, 10 predicted proteins | sample MGYA00376057_ERZ724524 | MGnify/ENA primary metagenome ERZ724524 (study PRJEB28724, sample SAMN07190888) | wastewater metagenome | isolation source: influent of sewage treatment plant in Hong Hong | place: USA: Christiansburg, Virginia | collected 2016-03-01 ...
TGCTTCATCAGCAATGTGGCCTCCCACACGGTGCTTGAACAAGTGCAGCAATTGATCCAAATGCGCTTTGGTGCGGTCGACACCCACATCGTGCGACCACAAAAGCACACCGCCGATTTTACCCTTGCTTACGATGAGCCCAATCAAATGGGAGCAGATCGCTTTGCGCAATTGCTGGGCGCGCAAGCCATATGCCGCGCGCACAACCACCTCGTCATCAGCGCGGGCACAGCGACCACCATCGACGGGGTATTGGCGCATGGCCAGCATTTGGGTGGAGTGATCGCCCCCAGCATCGACCTCATGCGCACCAGCCTGCATCAGCACACCGCGCGACTGCCCTTGAGTGGCGGAACCTTTTCACCCAACCATGCACCTCACAACACACTCGATGCTTTGGCTTCGGGTGCTCGCTTGGCCAGACAAGGCGCGGTTTTGTCTTTCGTGAACCACTACATGCCCGACGCGCCAAGCCATTGGCTGCTGTGTGGCGGCGGCGCAGAGCTGTTGGCAGGAGATTTAGCGACATCGGCTGAAAAGCATACGGCAACGATACAAATCGTACCATCGCTGTGTTTATTGGGCGTATGGCAATTCAGCCAATCCATTGACAACCCACTCAGCCCACAATCCAGTGCTGAGGGATACAGCATAACCCACTAAGTGCGGCAGACGGACTCAAGAATGAAATGGTTATAGAAGCATCTTTAAGCACATTTTAACGTTGATCGTTCAACACCGAGATGTCCGTTAAAAGGTCACTTCATTTAAGGAAACCTCTAAAAATTGATTTTTGAATAGGCTGTACCGACTGTACAACCCACTCCGTCATTCCCGCAGGCTTTTAGCGGGTCCAGTCAAATGCGAAGCATTTGCTTCACCTTTTTAATCAAAAACTTAAGGTGCGCTTTGCGCCCCACTGGATTCCCGCTAACGTCATGCGGGAATGACGACACAGGTTATTTCAAGCGAATGGATGATGCTGGAATCAATTTTTAGAAACCGTCATAATTGAGTGTGGTGAGAGTGGCATATTTGACAAAAAGAGTTTATGCCCCTAGAGTAAGGCCGTGAGCTGAATATGCGTAACACTTTTCCTGTGTCAATAGGCATAATAAACCACAGTGAGTTTAAGCCAACTTGTTTTGTTTCTTTAAAAACAGGTTCTTGCTATTTTTTTATTAATTAGGATATGCGACAAAATGAAAACAGAATATCAGTGTTTTTTGACGCATAACCTACGTTAGGTATTGGAATAAGGTCAATGGGATTGGACGCACAAGTCATAGCCGTTGGTGATTTCTCGGATACGGTTCTGCCCGCTCTTGAGTACAAGTCGGATCTTTACACAGAAGTGCCGCTCGGTGCTACTGTTATCAAATATATTTGTCGCAGCTGGGTCAAGTGGCAGCCATTCACTGGCAGCGGCTTTCAGCGTCGGCGCCCTTGATCTAGGCAAGCATGCACTCAATGCTGATATTGCCAACCTAAGCGCGCTGGCTGATCTTTTTGGGGATTTTAATGTGGCTCAATTTCAGTTATTGAGATCGCATGGATTCAAGTTCTACTACCTGCCCAATGCCTAACAATTTGTTCAAGCCGACCCCGCATCGTGGCGTCGGTTACGCTAGCACGCGTCCACCACCCCGCTGCGGAGCGGTTTAACTCAGGCATTAGGCCACACAAAGAATCGAGCATCAAATGGGTATAAATGGCATGCCGTTTAAAGAGGAAGACCTCATCGCCTCAGCGGTTGAAGCGCTAAAAACTAGAGGAGATGCTCGCGCAATTGCAGTGCTGGTAACTGGCAAGTACCACATGCAGATATGGGACTCCGATTTCGGGATCGACGTATGGCGGCTGTTCATCTCCTTCCCAGTAAATCTATTCTATGCAATGTCAGAGGACGACCGAAAAGTCACCGAATCAAACATTGCAGAAGTTCTTCATCCATTTTTCGCTTCAACACCACATGACTCATTGGAGTCGGTCATTTTGTCTCCCCTTATCGTCGAGGCTCAAGAAGGATGGCGTGAAGAAGCTCTTCGCTTTGTCAAAGGTGAAGGGGTTACTAACCAAGGTCGAGTTCGAAGTGACAACATTGCATCAAAGCAGCATCAGGGACTTCTGTTCCGCTCAAAAGCAGAGATCACCTTGTTTACTGCGCTCACTAGAGCAAAATTGGCAGTAGCACCCCTACCAGTATTTGTTCGTATAGGTAAAGCCTACAACCGCCTCGAACCAGATTTTGTAGTTGTTTATAAAGGCTTAACCTTTGTAGTTGAGGTGGACGGAGACACCTACCACCGAGAGCTTCCAGCTGAGGCTGACAAACGGCTTGTACCGTTAACGTATGAAGGCGTAGAGGTACGGCGTATTCGGGCCGCAGACCTTGAAACAGATGCGGCAGCCGATCAGGTAGTGCGCGAGCTTATCGAGTTCATGTCACGGCGCAAGGAATCACGCCGACCCCAAACAGTCAAGATAACCTATTGATTCAAAATGGAAATAAAGGTTTTTTATCACCATCAAAAAACCTCGCATTTCCCAATATAATCAATCAGCTACAGAATCAGCATTAACGCACCCTATTACGTACCCTATTCTTTGCTCATGCGCGCCCGCGCCGCCACAGCGGTATCGGTGTAATCGCTGAAGACCCCGTCCACACCCAAATCAAAAAACAGCGCATATTCATTGTATGGGTCACCCGCATCGGTGTCTGTCAAATGTTTGGCTTCATTGCGAAAAGTGAACGGATGCAATGCCAAACCCGCTGCATGTGCACGCTTGACCACATCGGTCGCGGGAATGCGGGTTTTAATGCCCGACGCGTCGGTCACATACGAGTCAATGTACACTTTCCATGGACCAATGCCTTGCGCCACTTGAGCGATTTCTTTCAAGTTCGCGTCGCTCATCATCTCGTTGTATTTACGCGGATCGCCTTTTTTGACAAAATCATACGGCTGGCCGCTGGTCACCGTGCCATCGGCGAGCACATCGTCACCATCAATCAAATAAATGCGCTTAACGGGGCTGAGTTGTTGCAATGCCCGTAAATTGGTCAGCTCAAAAGATTGAATGTACACCGGTGCATCGGCACGATTCAAATGGTATTTGCTCAGCAAAGCCAACAATTTGGCCTCAAGCGGCAAACCTTTTTCTTGATGCCATGTGGGGTGCTTGGTTTCAGGATAGACCCCAACTTCGCGCCCCAGTTGCTTACTCACCCGTTCACGCAATTGCAAAATTTCCTCGAATGTTGGGATTTCAAACTGACCGTTGTACTGTTGATCGCGATCAGCGCGTGGCTGCTTGGCACGCAGGGTTTTGATTTGAGCCAGAGTCAAATCGCTGGCAAACCAACCCTCTTCATCTTTGCCATCCACTTGCTCAACATGCTTATATGCTGCAAACTCTGGGTGCTCAGCGATGTCGGTGGTGTCTTTTAAATTCGGTTCATGGCGAGCAATCAACACACCATCCTTGGTTGACACCAAATCAGGCTCGATGAAATCCGCTCCCAACTCCGCCGCACGCTCATAGCCAGCCAAGGTGTGGTCGGGCAAATACCCGGCCAAGCCGCGGTGACCAATCACGATTGGAGGCTGGCCATTTAAAGTAGCCCATGTCTTTGCCTGCACTTGCGCGCTCAGCCCCGTGCTCAACAAGGTGAAAATGGTCATGATCCGAGTCCAAGATATTAAATGTTTACGTCTGTAATGTAGCATAGCTGCCCCCAAAGATGTGGTGCACGAACCATGTGCCGTGCTGCACAACAGCATAGGCTGTTACAATGACGGTTGTGTGAATCTAAAAAATACATTCGCACACCGCTATTTTCTACACTCATTAAGTTTAAATATGTTAATCCTTGGCATTGAATCCTCTTGCGATGAAACAGGGGTCGCGCTGTACGACTCGGCACGCGGCCTGCTCGCACACGCGTTGCACTCACAAATCGACATGCATGTCGCTTATGGCGGCGTGGTGCCTGAGCTGGCTTCACGCGACCACATTCGCCGTGTGTTGCCGCTGACGGATGTGGTGCTGGCTGAAGCGGGTGTGGCGCTCAACGACGTGGATGCCATTGCCTGCACCGTCGGCCCTGGTTTGGCAGGCGCATTGCTGGTGGGCACCGCCTGCGCGAATGCGATCGCATTTGCATTGAACAAACCCGTAATTGACGTGCACCACCTTGAAGGGCACTTGCTGTCGCCTTTGCTGTCAAGTCATCCGCCTGAATTCCCATTCATCGCTTTGTTGGTTTCAGGTGGGCACACCCAGTTGATGCGTGTGGATGGTGTGGGTCGCTATCAATTGTTGGGGGAAACATTGGACGATGCGGCAGGCGAGGCTTTTGACAAGACCGCCAAAGTGCTGGGGTTACCCTACCCCGGTGGTCCCGCTGTCTCAAAAATAGCGGAGTCTGGCGTCCCCAACCGCTTCAAATTTGGCCGCCCAATGATGCACAACGGCGATTTTGATTTCAGCTTCGCGGGTTTAAAAACCGCAGTATTGACTCAGGCCAAAAAACTGCAAGTGGTTGCGCCTTTGACCCTTCAAGATAAAGCCGACATCGCCCACGCATTTGTCGAATCGGCGGTGGATGTGTTGACCCACAAAGCGTTCAAAGCACTGCAAGCCAGCGGGTTCAGCCGTCTGGTGATTGCGGGGGGGGTCGGTGCGAACGCCCAACTGCGCGCACGTTTAAATGCCATGGCCATCAAACATGGCTTCAAAGTGTTTTATCCAGAGTTGCATTTATGCACCGACAACGGCGCGATGATTGCCTTGGCGGGGTGTTTGTCGGCACAACAAGATCCATCGTTGCTCAAGCGCCAAGACACATTCACCGTACGGCCACGTTGGTCATTGCACTCATCGGATTGTTGTTAAGCGCACAAAAAAACCTACTTTTTGTGGGTTAGGAAACAGCGGTTTTGAGCGGACAACCCGCACCAAACCAATGACACCACAACCCCGCCCCAACACCAGATTGTGTGCGAATGTCACCGTATCGCCATACACAGCGCGCATGAAAAAAGAGGTGCGATTGCACCCCTTTTGGTCAAATCCAGCATCCGCTCATTTTCCGCCCATTTATTTGATGTTTGGCGGCCCTTTGAAACGATTGCGTTCTCCAAAGCCCCACCAAAACACCGCCAAGAACACCACCAAAGCAATGATGGCATACATCACTTTTTCATTCGGTGGTTGAATGCCTACAAAAATCAGCACCAAACCACCCACCACCGCCAATAAAGCAATTGGTTTGGACAAGCCACCCAAGTCAAAGGGGCCTTTTTTCGTCCAAGTTTTGCCCTCCACAAAGAAACCAACCGCCGTGGGCATGATGTAAGAAATGTACATGAACACCGCACATGCCGTAGACAAGACCACAAACGCATCACCATACAATGTGGCCACGAAAGATGAAATGGCGGTCACCCAAATGGCAGCGGTGGGGGCTTTGGTGAGCGGATCAACCGATTTCAACGCATTGGATGCAGGCAAACCACCATCCCGTGCGAAGGCGTAGACCATGCGCGATGTCGACATCATCGCCGCCAAAGCACACAGATAATTGACCACAAAAATGCCGATGCCCAAAAGGGCTTTTAAACCGGCAGGCAAACTGTCAAGCAATGCTGCAAAAAAGCCCAGCCCACTTTTCACGCCTTCAGCCAAATCGGGCATCACCAACAAAAAGGTCACAACCAAACCAAAGCCAAACAACGCCGACCACAGCACAGATGACACGATGCCTTTGGGTACATTTTCAGCCGCATTGTGGGTTTCCTCCGCCGTATGCGCCGAGGCATCGAAACCCGTGATGGTGTAAATCGTCAACAGCAAACCCGATAAAAACACCATGAGGCTGCTTGAAGATTCAGGCCACATGCTGCCCTCTTGCCCAGTGAAATTGGTGAATGTGAACAAACGCGACACATCCGTGGGCGTTTTAGAAAACATCCACAAAGACACCACCAAAACGGTCGCAATGATAAAAATCAAATAACCAGAAATATCAATTAACTTGGTCGTCAAGCCCACCGCTTTGTGATTCAAAATCGCCTGAGTGACCGTGAACAAGGCGATAAAACCAGTTTGCTGCCCCCAACCCCACTCTGTCGTATCAAACCCCAACAAGGGTGCCACCAAGGTTTTAAAAAATGGATCATACACACCAAAATTCACCGAAGCGATCACAAAAATCAAACCCAACAGATTGAACCACGCCGTTGTCCAGCCATAACCTTTGTTGCCCAAAATCGAACCCCAATGGTACAAACCGCCTGCGGTGGGATATGCTGAAGCAATCTGCGCCATCGCCAAGGCAACCACAACCGCAAATGCTGCACCCACAAGCCAGCCCAACCCAATGGACAAACCGCCCGCCGCACCCAACGCACTGGGGAACGCAGTGATGCCACCCGCTAAAATACAAATGATCGAAAAAGACACCGCAAAATTTGAAAATTTACTCATGCGGCGGTGAAGGTCTTGCTGATAACCCATGCTCTCCAGCAACTTCGCATCGGCATCATGCGGCTCTGGCATACTTATTTTTTTACTCATCGTTGCACTCCTTGAAGTGTTTAACTGCTGCTTTGTGGCCATCATGGATGGCTATTGTGCATTCGTATCAAAACTGAGACTGATGTGGTGATCGGTAGGGTGTGTTGTCTTTAAATCACACCTCCACTTTCTGGGCGGCTCGCACCAAATCATCAAACAACGCTTGTTGCGTCACATCGGTGCCCGCAGTCAATTCAGGATGCCACTGCACAGCCAATAAAAATCGGGCTGACGACGATGCAATGGCCTCAACAGTACCGTCTTCAGCCCAGCCCACCGCCTGCAAATTGTTGCCCAACTGATTCACGGCCTGATGATGCCACGATGAGGTCATGACCCGCGTCGAACCCATGGTTGAAGCAAGCAAGGAATCCGGTGCCACGTTCACAACATGAACAGTAGGCGTTCTGGATGCGCTGCGGTGCAACACGTCCTCGCCGACCACTTCAGGCAAATGCAGGTGCAAACTGCCACCGCATGCCACATTCACCAACTGCAAACCACGGCAAATCGCCAATATGGGCAGATCAAGTGCCAATGCGGCTCGCGTTAAACTCAGCTCGGTGTCATCTCGCACGGGATTAAGGCTGTAAATCGTCTCATGCATGTCCTCACCGTGCAACTCAGGATCGATGTCGCCTCCCCCGATCAACACCAGCCCATCCAACCGAGACAACCACGTGGACACCATGTCCGCCCCCATCGGCGGCAACAACACGGGCACCCCGCCTGCTCGCACCACCGCCTCCACATACTCCCGAGGCGTGTGATAGCCATGGCCTTCGCCGCTCGGATAAGCCGTCAATCCAATGACGGGTTTAATTTTTTCCATGATGCCCTCCAACGCTTTCTCGAATGCCCAAATGATGGATGAATATAGTTCTTTTTAAAGCGTACCTGCCACCGCCGCGCGATAAATATTGGCATAATCCGCCGCGGTCAACTGCACGGGATTGCCGCCATCGCTCGGGTCATTTTTTGCCATAAGCCCAATCGCATCGGCTTGATCCAATGGGATGCTGATGTCGGCCAAGGTGTGGGGAATGTTCAGCGCCTTGCGCAAACTCAACACCCAATTTAAGAAGCCATCAAAACTGCTGTCGGCCAAACCAAGGTAACGCGCCGCGGCACCCAATCGCTCGGCAATGGCCTCTTGATTGCGCACCAACACATACGGCAACAAAATCGCATTGGCCAAACCATGGTGCGTGTCAAACACCGCACCAATCGGGTGTGCCAAGGCATGCACACCGCCCAAACCCTTTTGAAATGCGGTCGCCCCCATGAGCGAGGCGGATAACATCTGCGCACGCGCTTCGATGTCTTGCCCATTCTGATAAGCACGCGGTAAAAAGTCATGCACCAACTTCATGCCTTCCAACGCCACCCCTTGCGCCAACGGGTGATAAAACGGTGAACAAAAGGCTTCGATGTTATGCACCAACGCATCCACACCCGTCGCTGCTGTCAAATGAGCCGGCAAGCCAGCGGTCAATTCAGGATCGGCCAAAACACGCTGCGGCAGCATCGTCGGGTGAAAAATAATCACTTTGCGATGCGCCACATCGTCAATAATGAGGGAAGCACGCCCAACCTCACTGCCCGTACCCGCAGTGGTTGGAATCGCAATCGATGGCGCCACCCCCGCCACATTCACCCGCAGATAATTGTCACCAACATCTTCAAAATCCCACAGCGGGCGATCCTGCCCCGACATCAAAGCAATGGCTTTACCCACATCCAACGCACTGCCGCCCCCCAATGAGATCACACCATCGTGCCCACCCGCACGGTACACCGCCACACCTGCATCCACATCGCGCCCAATCGGATTGGGGCGCATGTCGCTGAACAACGCCACATTCAGCCCCGCATCCTGCAACTGCTTCAGAATATGAGCCGTCATCGGCATTTCAGCCAACCCTCGATCCGTCACCAACAATGGACGTTTCATGTTCAATTCTGCACACAAGCCCGCCAACTCGCTGATTCGCCCAGCACCGAAACGAATGGGGGTCGGGTAATTCCAATTGCCTCGTAATTCCATGGTGACTCCTTTAATGGGTTTGGGTTTGGCCATGTTTCAGCCTATTATTGACATGCACACACCAAACGACAACCCGTCATTTCCGCTTAAGCGGGAATCCAATCAAATGCAAAACACTTGCTGACGATTTGAACCGTTTGAGGTGATAGGTGTGAGCATTTCACCCAATTGAATCCACGCCTGCGCGAGAATGATGGGTTATTTTGACTTCACCTAAAAAATACACTTCCCTGCGCTTAAATCGCAATTAAGCCGTTCTAAAATGAATCGACTTCACCCGCGTCAACTGCGCATAGCCCAGCGCAGACAACGACACGCCGCGTCCAGTGTCTTTGACCCCCGTCCATGCCAGCGCAGGATCAAGGTAGTCACAGCGGTTCATGAACACCGTGCCCGTTTCAATTTGATCGGCCAAAGCCATCGCAGCCTCCGCATCGGTCGTCCAAATGGATGCGGTCAAACCGAAGTCACTGTCATTCATCAAACGTACCGCTTCATCATCGCCCGACACCGGCATGATGCCAATCACGGGACCGAAGCTCTCTTCACTCATCACCCGCATGCTGTGATCCACATCAACCAACACCTGCGGCGCCAGATAGGCCGTACCAATCGCATCATGGGCAAAATGCCCCGCAGGAATCAACGCTTTCGCCCCCGCAGCCACTGCCTCGGCGACCTGTTGGCGCACAAAGCCAGCGGCACTCGCACGCACCATTGGCCCCAAGTTGGTGTTCGCATCCAACGGATCGCCAAAGCGGTAGCCTTTGGTCAACTCAACAAACTGCGCCACAAAATCATCGTATAAACTGGCGTGCACATAAATCCGTTCCACCCCACAGCAGGATTGTCCTGAGTTAAAAAATGCACCATCCACCAAATTTTCCACCGCGTTGTTCAAATCAGCATCCGCCCGAACATAGGCAGGGTCTTTGCCACCCAACTCCAGACCCAAACCAATGAAACGCTCCGCAGCCGCGCGCTGAACGGTTCGCCCCCCCTCAACCGAGCCTGTGAACGCAACGAAATCAATGCCTTCACTGCCAATCAAAGCCAGCGTGTCTTCATGCGTCATGTGCAGCACCTGAAACACCCCATCGGGCAAACCCGCCGCCTTAAAAGCCTCATCAAAAATGTCAGCCACCAACGGCACTTGTGACGAATGCTTCAAAAGGACCCGATTACCCGCCACCAACGCAGGCACGACGGTGTTGATCGCCGTTAAAAAAGGATAGTTCCACGGCGCAAGCACCAACACCGTACCGAGCGGCTCTCGACGCAAAAAACGTGTGAAACCTTCTTTGGGGGCAGGATAATGATCCGCCAAGGCCTCATCTGCAATGGCAATCATGTACCGAGCACGCTCCTCCAAACCCCGCACCTCACCTGCGGCCTGCGCAATCGGTCGACCAATTTGCTTGGCAATGGCCTCAGCGATGCGATCCTTTTGCGAAACAAACCAATCAATGGCCGCACCCACCAACGCTTTGCGTGTCGCCAATGGCGTGTTGTGCCACGTCGCAGCAACCTGCTGGGATGCATCCAATGCCTGACGAATGTCTGTGCTGTTCGCATACGCATACTCAGCCAACACATGCCCGTCAACAGGAGAAACCACCGAAAATGTATTGCCCATACCACCCCCATCAAAAAACAATAAAAATTTAACCCAAGAACAAAGCCATTTGCACATGCGCAGTAAAAACCGCCAACACCTCGCTTGATTAATTGATTGGTTGCTTGATTGATGGGTTTACCTTGGCTTGATTAAGTTTTGTGCGGATTTCCCACTCAAAACCTCTATTGTTAAACACATGCACAGCGGGTTTTGCTTCGCGTTTAACAACAATGATGCTCAATGACCCTCAATGGCACGAACCATGTGCACTTAACATCCCGCTAAAATCAACCACCACCAAAAACAAGCTCACATCCGCAGCCACACCTTTTATCCATTTTATTCATATACGGGCTCACAACGCACATCGGTTGTGACCGAGTTGGCAATAAAGCATTCTTCATGCGCACGATGGTGCAAAGCATCCAATTGCTCCCGTGTGGGCACATCGCCATCAAACACCACGAAGGGGCGCAGGGTGACGGCCGCCATGACCATTTTCCCAGCGGTGTTCTTCGCCATGACACCCGTGGCTGAATCTCGATAACTGACCACTTTAAACTTGCGCTTGAGCGCCATGGTCAAAAACCACAACATGTGACAACTGCTTAAAGAGGCAACAAACATTTCCTCCGGATCAACGGCGGACGCATCAGACATCGGCAGCGGCACAACATGCGGTGACGACGATGCAGGCAAAACCACCCCGCCATCGAACGTCACGGTGTGACGACGGCTGTACTGGTTGCTCAAAAAGTCGGTGTCATCACACACCCATGAAACATCTGCGGTATAACTGGCCATCACTCCCCCACGACACAATACATTTAAACAACTGAGATCATTTAAAAACAAGAAAACAACTTGAGAGACACCCATCGCACCATTCGAATAGCCACTCAAACAAAAACTTCAAGCAAAAACCAGCGACTTAAACCACTTCAAAATACCGCTTCAACTCCCAATCGGTCACATATTTTTGAAACTCTCGCTCTTCCCATTCACGGGTCGCGGCGTAATGATCAACAAAATCATCACCAAACCAATCGCGTGCGACCTCCGACGCTTTGAGTTGCTGCGCCGCCTCCCACAAGGTGCGGCTCAATCGACGGTGTGGTGCGACCTCTTGCGCATAACCGTTGCCCGTCACGGGTGCATCGGGTTCAATTTTATGTTGAATGCCATGCAAACCAGCAGCCAAAGCGGAGGCAAGGGCAAGATAAGGATTTGCATCTGCGCCGGGTAAACGGTACTCAACCCGTTGTGATTTCGCACTGCCTTCAATGACCCGCAACGACACCGTGCGATTGTCAATGCCCCATGTGGCATTGGTTGGCGCCCAATAACCTGGCACAAGACGGCGGAAGCTGTTGACATTCGGCGCCGCCATGCACATGATATTCGGCATGAGCTGTTGCACCCCACCAATGAAATGCCGCTGCATTTCACTCATGCGGCCTTTGCCTTGTGCATCGTAGAATAAATTTTTGCCCTCGGCATTTTGCAAAGAGATGTGAATGTGGCCGCCTTGACCAG
>ERZ724524.2557-NODE-2557-length-11778-cov-4.450738_pt1 | contig 11778 bp, 13 predicted proteins | sample MGYA00376057_ERZ724524 | MGnify/ENA primary metagenome ERZ724524 (study PRJEB28724, sample SAMN07190888) | wastewater metagenome | isolation source: influent of sewage treatment plant in Hong Hong | place: USA: Christiansburg, Virginia | collected 2016-03-01 ...
AAACGGCTGGCAGCATAGCGTTGATGGCGTCTACGATTGACGACCTACCTCAAACTTCTCGAACATAGCCGCACTGGAATCGATCCCGAGTACTGGACCATCTCTAGCAGCGATTATTTTTCCCATCAACGTTTCCTATATCGCCGATAGCCTCAAAGACGCCATACGTTGTACATACGTGCCGCTCGTTCTTGCCGCATAACGTAGAGCTAACCGGTGCTGCGCGGCTTTATCGCGCAGCGTCCAGCGACTGAAAGGAGCGAGGTTGAGCGCCGGGTTAGAAGGCATTTATTTGACCTCCCACGCACCGGCGACAAAATCTCGAAAGAAAAGTGCTTGTTCCCTTGAAATGGTGACGAGCGGAGGCCAATTCGATTTCAACTCAACGCCGCAATTAGAACCCACCCAATTGGGGCCTATGTCCAAGCGGCACAGTGCTTGCCCGGATGAGCCGACAAAGAGGATTTGGGCTTGAGGGCTTGGATATGTGTGCCACGTATGGCTCCACTCACCTTTGATTTGGCCGAGGTGAGCGAACAATTCAGAAATTTTTGATTGCTCAGTAACGACTTTGCCGCCAGATATGGAGAGCTGACTAACTTGTGTGGTCACAGGGAACGACGGAGAAACGGCAGACGTTTCACAGCCGAATAGACATAACACAAAAAAGATTAGGGACGCGGTGCGCATTGCCTTCTAACGACGCTGTAGAAAAATAGTATTCATACCCACATCGTGCCGTGAACCATATGGAATAACAAGGCTCCAAGCTGAAGTTAAATTCTGGAGACGGCCATGGCCCGCTACAAAGCAATCGATACCAGCCCGAGATTCCTCGCGGTTGATCTCGAGAAACAACTCCTGCCGGGCAGTTTCGAGCATGCCGTGCATCACCTGCTCGACCACGAGTTCGATCTTTCCCTCTTCGACACCCGTTATCGCAATGACCAGAACGGCGCCAGCGCCTATCCGCCGGGGATGTTGCTCAAGGTCATCCTCTGCGCCTACGCCCAGGGTGTGGTGAGCAGCAGGGGGATCGAGCGGCTGTGTCGAGAACACGTCACCTTCATCGCCCTCAGTGGCGATAGCTCGCCGCACTTCACGACGCTGGCCGCCTTCGTTTCCCACCTCGACGAGGAAGTCGCCCAGCTCTTCGCCCAGGTGCTCTACCTCTGTGACCGGCAAGGCCTGATCGGGCGGGAAATGTTCGCCATTGATGGGGTCAAGCTGCCGAGCAACGCATCCAAAGCCAGGAGCGGCACACGAGCCGACTTCGCCCACCAGGCCGACAAACTCGAAGTGGCTGCAAAGAAGATGCTTGAGCGCCACCGCGAGAACGACAGCTTGCCCGTCGAACCTGATCTCGCCGAGAAATCCCGCCACAAGGCCGAAAGCCTGAGTCAGGAAGCCGCCGAGTTGCGCCAATGGCTGGCCGATCACCCCAAGGATCGCAAAGGCAGCAAAGGGGCCATCCGCAAGAGCAACCGCACTGACCCCGAGAGCGCCAAGATGGCGACCAGTAAAGGGGTAATTCAAGGATTTACCGGCGTGGCAGCGGTCGACGCCAAGCACCAGATCATCATTGAAGCCCAGGCCCACGGCACCGGCTCGGAACAAGAACTGCTGCTACCGGTTGTTCGCGCCACCCAACAGCACGCCACGCCAAACACGCTCTACACTGCCGATGCTGGCTACCACTCCGAAGCCAATCTCAAGACACTGGCCGCAGAAGGCATCTCGGACCTGATAGCGGACAACGGTATGCGCCAACGCGATGAACGCTTCAAGGATCAGGGCAAACACAAGCAGAAGCCCGATCCACTCTACGACAAGGCCCACCCGAAGAAATCTATCAAGCGATACCGGCCACAGGACTTCACACTCGATCTGGAAACCGGCATCTGCACCTGTCCGGCCGGCAAACAGCTCTACCGCAACGGCACGAACTGCATCCACAACGGCCACCTCGCCACCAAATACAGCGGCACCCTGCGCGATTGCCTGCCCTGCGAACAACGGGACAAATGCCTGCGCACACCGGAGAAGACAAAAGTCCGGCAGGTCGCTTTCTTTCGGGGTAAAGCCGGGAAAACCGAAGAAAGCCATAGCGACCGGATGAAGCGTGCCATCGACAGCGAAGAAGGCAAAGCCCGTTACGGAAGAAGATTTGCCACCGTTGAACCGGTATTCGGCAACGTTCGGCACAACAAACGGCTGGATCGATTTACGTTGCGCGGGCGGCGCAAGGTCAATACGCAGTGGCAGCTCTATTGCCTGGTGCACAACATCGAGAAACTGGCACATCACGGGTACGGGCAGTAGAAAACAAGAGGAAATCCCCGTGCCCGATGGGCCTCAGCTGGCCTGAAAGGAGAATGTTGCGGTCGACCACTTCAAAGGCATGAAAAAGCAAAATGGCGCAGAGAAAACCTGCGCCATTCTTTTGCCGAAAATCGGGCTGGAAAAGGGTTTTTTTACAGCGTCAACGTTTGAATTCACCGGCCTTGCGCGGCTTTATGCGCAAGGTCCGGTGGAATGATGGGTTGGGCCGCATTAGTGAACGACGACTCTTGACGGAAATTGATGTGGGATGAAATTGACGCACTCGAGTTCGTACCAGGAAACTACGGACTCGCAAAGAGCTTCTCCTTCCTTTGCGGTCGTTTCTGTCAATCGCTGAAATGAGTGACGGGACTGATTCAAAGAATCGCTTGTTGCTGTAATGAACCCATGTATGGCCCTGTTACGAGCCACGCGCCAATCATCAATTTTCTTGAAGAGAGCTATAGACGATCCGTCATTGCATTGACCGTTCTTGCGAATTGCAGTGAGCAGTAACTTGAACGACGGATTGTCGAGCGGGGTACCCTTATTGTTCAGGTAATTGAAAAGGCAGTTGCTGATTAGGCATTCCTCGAGGGCAATTGCTTCAAGAAAATACCCATTAGTAATGGACTCGCCTACTCGGGCAACAGCGGCCTGATATGAAGCGTGCCGTGCCTTCAGAACTTCTACGGCAGCATCGAAGTCAATATTTCTATGCCTCGACAGATGCAGTGCTTCGAAAGCGGAATGGCCCTTGTCGCGGATGCCCTTTCTGTCAAACTCTTTCTGAAATGAAAAAAACGCATTGTGGTAGCCATTGATGAATCCGTGTACCGCGACCCATTCTTCCTTTACCCACCCAAAGTACTTTGACGGCTCTTCAGGTTCAGGTATATGCATCAAGCCATGACCTATTTGGTATATCCATTCGTGTGACACATCGAGAAGTGCAGAAACGTGAACACACGTCATCGTTCGCTCTGGATAGATGAACGCCATGTCCGGTGTCCAGTCAGCGATCCGCTGAAACTGAATATAGCGTCGCGCACTATCGTCGCCAAGTTGCTCTCGGACAAGGTCTATCAAGAGCATGTACATGGCACGAGGCTGAGGAGATTGTTCTAGGATGCCGTCAAAACCAAAACAATGCGATAGATATACGCAGAATGGCTCAAGCAACAAACGTCCATCATCTCTGATGTATTGGTAATCGGCGATCATTTTGAGAAAGTCTTGCCGTTTCTTCTGTTCGTCGTTTTTCATAGATCAAAAGCGGCTCTTACACTTCGGCTGGATGGGAATAGCGTAGGCAAATATGCGGCCCAACGTGGAGTTGAGGCGCCTGCGCGGCTTTTCGCGCAGGTCGCCTCGAACGCCGGGTTAGCCCTCTGGTAGTTGAACATTGCTTTTCCCGATGTTGCAGACATGGCAGAGGACTTGAAGGTTTTCGAATGTTGTTTCACCACCCTTGCTCCACGGGACCACATGATCTATCTGAAGGGTGGCTCCGTTTCGTGCTTCAGCGCCACAAAGTTGGCAGCGTGCACCATCACGCAGCAGAACTAGTGCGCGCAAACGCCAATTTATGTTTCGAGGTGTTCGGCGTTGTTGAGTTGGGGAAGAACTTGGGGCTGCTGTTTCAGGGCATATACCTTCATTTGCCCACGTGACGAACGCTTCCAGGGCTTTACGCCAAGTGCCGAAACGTTTCTCATACGTTCCTGCGGAAAACGAAGAATTGTCTTTTGTGAGGTCTTGATACTTCGGCTGGCGCCCGAGCTTGAGCCAGACCGTAACGAGGTTTTCAAATAGCTGCTCGTTAGTGAGGTGAAGGTTGCGAGTTCTTTCTAGCCCCGCAGCTTCAAGTGCTTTGAACCACGAGCCGAAGCGACGGGAGAGAGTTGTGCTGTGAAATTTCCCATGTTCGTTGAATTGGTCGATTGTCACGGAGTGGCGGCTCAACAGGGCAGCGACACGCTGCAACTCCCCGATGAGTTCTTCGTTCGGTACGTCACGGTGATGTGGCTCTAGCTCGAAGCGCATATGCAAGAGGGCTAACTAGTAGTAGACGACAAAACTGTCGCCTAATTCGGAAACCTGTCCAATAAGCTGGCGGACAGGACAGCAATTTTCCCTTGCATGGGAACACATTTTGGCATATAACTGGTTATCCATACAGTATCGCTCGGTCATGAAACCGGACATTTCTATTTTTCCCACGGATCGCGCCCCGAAACTGCTGGCGCAAGTGGTGGATGCAATACGCATCCGGCATTACAGCATACGTACTGAAGAGGCATATGTCCACTGGGTAAAGTCCTTTATTCGCTTTCATGGTTTGCGCCACCCGCGTGATATGGGCGCGCGGGAAGTGACGAAGTTCCTTTCGCATCTGGCTACCGAGCGGGATGTGGCTGCGGCCACTCAGCAGCAGGCCTTGTCGGCCTTGTTGTTTCTCTACCGGCATGTGCTGGAGATTGATCTACCCTGGCTGAATGATCTGGTGAGGCCGAAGAAGCCGGCTCGTTTACCGACTGTGTTGAATCATGATGAGGTGGCTCGCTTGCTGGCGGCGGTCAGGCCTGAGCATGCCTTGATGGTTCGCCTGTTGTACGGCACCGGCATGCGTTTGATGGAGTGCATGCGCTTGCGCATCAAGGATGTCGATTTTGTGCGGGGGGAAATCCTGATTCGAGATGGCAAGGGGGCTAAGGATAGGGTGACGGTGCTGCCGAAATCGCTGTCCGAGTCGCTACAGAAACAGTTGCAGGGTGCCAGGCGTCTTTTTGATCAGGACCGGGCGGCCAATCGGCCCGGTATTTATTTGCCGCATGCGCTGGAACGAAAATATCCGAATGCCGGGGCAACCTGGGCGTGGTTCTGGGTGTTTCCGGCGGCTGGCTTGTCGGTCGATCCGCGCAGCAGCATCGAGCGCCGCCACCATGCGCATGAAAAATCCCTGCAGCGGGCGATGAAGCAGGCAGTCGAGCAGGCGGGTATCTTCAAGCCGGTGTCGGTCCATACGCTGCGCCATACGTTTGCCACGCATTTGCTGCATTCCGGTTACGACATTCGCACCGTGCAGGAGCTTCTCGGCCATGCTGATGTGTCGACGACGATGATCTACACGCATGTGCTGAACAAGGGTGGACGCGGTGTCACTTCTCCGCTGGATGCCATGTAGCGATGTCTGAAGCTTGTTTCCCTTTGCTTTTTTCAATTAATGGCAACTCAATGTCAGGATTGCAGTTGCTCCGGATTGGGGAGCAGTCAACACTTTTGTTGCCCACTGTTGGATTAATTGACAACGATTTTTTGTGTTGTTAATCTCTCCAACATGAAAGCGCAGCAGTTACTGAATGAGCGAGTTCCACAAGGCGATGATGCTTTTGCTGAGCTACGGATATACCGGGTGCCTTCACTGGTGCCGGGGAGCTTGCTTCTGCTGAAGTACAGCCTTGCATTAATTGCACATGGGGTCTGCGTGCTGCGTTACGACAACGAAGCAGGCAAGGGTGATCACAGGCATCTCGGCGACATTGAAACACAATACGATTTCACGACGCCAAGCGCGCTGATTGCCGATTTCTGGCGTGATGTTGACAGGTTGAAGGAGCAGAAATGAATACAGTCATCTTGGGTGTGGCGGGCCGGGAAGAAATCTGCCGTAGATTTACTAAGGCAATGGAAACGGGCGAACCGGAGGGTGCATTCATTAGTTTTGAATCGCCAGCCTTGCTCTGGAAAATGTTGACGCCGAAACGCTGGGATATTCTCAAGGTGATGACTGGCGCCGGGCCGCTATCGATTCGCGAGGTAGCACGTCGGGTTGAGCGCGATGTAAAGGCAGTGCACGGCGATATTCATGCACTTCTCGGGTGTGGAATACTGACAAAAACTGACGATGGGCTAATTCTGTTTCCCTTCGACAAGGTACATGTCGACTTTATGCTGGACGCGGCATAGCGCATTTGATTGTCTGCTCTTCTCCGCTGGATGCCATGTAACGATGCCTGATGATTTGTTTTCCTCTGCTGTTAATGATCGCCTGAACGCGCCGCTCGCAGAGCAGCTTCGCCCGCAAACACCGGATGAGGTGATCGGCCAGCAGCATTTGCTTGGGCCGGGCAAGCCGTTGCGCCTGGCGTTTGAATCCGGCCAGCCGCATTCGATGATCCTCTGGGGGCCGCCGGGGGTGGGTAAAACCACGCTGGCGCGGATGATGGCGACGCAGTTTCAGTGCGAATTCATTGCGCTGTCGGCGGTGTTTTCCGGCATCAAGGAAGTGCGCGAGGCGGTGGCGCAGGCGGAGATGTGGCGCGGGCAGGGCCGGCGCACGATCTTGTTTGTCGATGAAATCCACCGTTTTAATAAAGCGCAACAGGATGGCTTTTTGCCCTTTGTTGAATCAGGTTTGCTCACCTTCATTGGCGCAACGACTGAGAACCCTTCGTTTGAGCTGAACTCTGCTTTGCTTTCGCGCGCTTCGGTGTACGTGCTGAAGTCGCTAGACGAAACTGAAATGGGCCAGCTTTTCGACCGCGCCAGTGCGCATGCCTTGGCTGGTCTGAGTTTTGATGCCTCGGCCCGCGAGCGCTTGACTGGCCTGGCCGATGGCGATGCGCGCCGTTTGTTGAATTTGCTCGAACAAATCCGTACCGCAGCACGTACGGCGCAAGTTGTTACGGTCGACGGCGAATTTATCGAAAAAACTGTGGCGCAAAGCCTGCGGCGTTTCGATAAAGGCGGCGATGCGTTTTACGATCAGATTTCTGCCCTGCACAAGTCGGTGCGCGGTTCCAGCCCGGATGGCGCGCTTTACTGGCTGACCCGCATGCTCGATGGCGGGGCCGACCCGCGCTATCTGGCGCGGCGCATCATCCGCATGGCCTGGGAAGACATCGGCCTGGCTGACCCGCGCGCGATACAGATGGCCAATGATGCGGCGGCCACCTACGAGCGGCTTGGCTCGCCCGAGGGCGAACTGGCGCTAGGGCAGGCGGTGATTTATCTGGCCGTGGCGGCCAAATCGAACGCCGGCTACAACGCCTACAACGCGGCGCGTGCTTTTGTCAGCAAGGACAGTTCGCGCCCGGTGCCTAATCACTTGCGCAATGCACCAACCAAGTTGATGAAGGAACTTGGCCACGGCAAGGCTTACCGCTACGCGCATGACGAGCCGGAAGCCTACGCGGCGGGTGAAAGCTATCTACCCGATGGCATGGCCGAGCCGGGCTGGTACGAACCGACCCCGCGCGGGCTGGAAGGGCAGATCGGCCAGAAGCTGGCGCATTTGCGGGAACTGGATAAAAAGGCGGGAAAGAAGTGAATTTGGGTGTCTTATGGACATGATTCAAACCATTGCGCTATCTGCCGGCCTTGCCTGGGCCAGTGGTTTGCGGCTTTACCTGGTGGTGTTTCTGGCTGGGGTTTTGTCTTATTTCGGCTATCTGCAACTGCCGACTTCGCTGGCCATGTTGCAGAATCCGTTGGTGATTGGCGCTGCCGGCCTGATGGCTTTTGCCGAATTGATCGCTGACAAGATACCGGCCTTCGATTCGCTGTGGGACAGTTTTCAAACCTTCATTCGAATTCCCGCCGGTGCCTTGCTCGCCGCCTTTGCCATGGGTGAGGTTGACCCGGCCTGGACGCTAGCCGCAGGTTTGATTGGCGGCACAATCACCGCCGGCACGCATTTCGCCAAAGCAGGTAGCCGGCTGGCGATCAATACTTCGCCTGAACCGTTTTCCAACTGGCTGGCCTCGTTTTGCGAGGAGGGCATGCTGCTCGCCGGTTTATGGACGATGCTTGCTTCGCCCGCCATCTTTCTCGGCTTGCTGGTGGTATTCATGGTGATTGCCGGTTTTGTGCTGGTGAAGCTATGGGGCTTCGTTGGGCGGCTGGTGCGTCGCGTATAATTTTGGCTTTTCGGCCATTTGTTACGGTCGACGGTCAAAAATCAGGAAAAAATCATGCTCGACATTCAACAACTACGCTCCAACCTTGACGCCGTTGCCGAAGGTTTGGCCAAGCGCGGCAAGCCTATCGACTTTACCGAATTCAGTGCGCTGGAAGCGGAACGCAAAACGCTGCAGACCCGCACCCAGGAACTGCAGTCGCAGCGCAATTCGTTGTCCAAGCAGATCGGCATGTTGAAGGGGCAGGGCAAGGATGCGTCTGAAGTCATGGCGCAGGTTGGTGCCATTGGTGATGAACTGAAGGCGTCCGAGACCCGCCTTGCTGAATTGCTGGAAAAATTCAACGCCATTCTTGCTGCGCTGCCGAATATTCCTGATGAATCGGTGCCGGTTGGCAGCGATGAGAACGGTAATGTTGAAGTCAAACGCTGGGGTATGCCGCGCTCGTTTGATTTTGAAGTCAAAGACCATACCGATATCGGGGAACAGCTCAACCAGCTCGATTTCACCACCGCTGCCAAGATCGCCGGCGCCCGCTTTTCTCTGCTCAAAGGCGGCCTGGCGCGTCTGCACCGTGCGCTAGCCCAGTTCATGCTCGATACGCACACGGCGGATCACGGTTACACCGAGCTGTACGCGCCGTATCTGGTCAATGCTGCCAGCCTGTATGGCACCGGCCAGTTGCCGAAGTTTGAAGAAGACCTGTTCAAGGTGCTGCGTGGTGATCAAGACCCGCTTTACCTGATCCCGACCGCTGAAGTGCCGGTGACCAACATCGTGCGCGATGAAATCCTCGCTGCTGAAGTGTTGCCGCTCAAGTTCGTTTGCCATACGCCGTGCTTCCGCTCCGAAGCCGGTTCCGGCGGGCGCGATGTGCGCGGCATGATCCGCCAGCATCAGTTTGACAAGGTTGAATTGGTGCAAATTGTTCATCCGGAAAAATCCGCCGAGGCGCATGAAGAACTGACTCGCCAGGCCGAAATCATTCTTGAGAAACTGGAATTGCCCTACCGACGCATGGCTTTGTGTACCGGCGACATGGGCTTCTCTGCGGCCAAAACCTACGACCTTGAAGTCTGGCTGCCGGCGCAGAACACTTACCGCGAAATTTCCTCCTGTTCCAACTTCGGCGCCTTCCAGGCACGTCGCATGCAGACGCGCTATCGCAACGACAAGAACAAGCCGGAGCTGGTGCATACGCTGAATGGTTCAGGGCTGGCAGTTGGCCGGACGCTGGTCGCGATTCTGGAAAACTTCCAGAACGCCGATGGTAGCGTCACCATTCCCGCTGTGCTGCAACCCTACATGGGCGGGCTGAAGGTTCTCTCCGCCGCGTAACTCCAGGTTGAGTCGGCAAGCGCTGGTTGCTCGCTTACTCGGCTTCGGTCGGACGGTTTGGGCTGAAATCCTGATCAATCGTCGGTAGCCTGGGTGTGTTGTTGCTTGGTTCGTCCATCTCGATGGCCGAAATTGACTTGGCCGCCGCAATTTTTTTGACGTAAGCCTTGCGCCGCTGCTCTATCTCGTCGACCAGCCGCTGGATACCTGCCGCTGCTGATGAGTTGGGGGCAAATGGCGAGGCGTTGTGCAGTAGAATGTCATAATAGCTGCGGATATTTTCGACAAGAACGACTGCTTCACCACCTCGCGCACGACTGATTTTTAGCTGCTGCAAATACTTGGGTTGCGCCATTTTTGGCAGCACGCGCTTCATTTCATACCAGGAATTAGGGTCCGCTTTCAGTTGCCTGGCCAACAGGCGCGCATTGTTGAAATGTCCAGGGCCGATGTTGTAGGCGGCCAGCGCCAGCCAGGTACGGTCCGGCTCATCCACTTCGTCCGGCAAGGAATCCTTGAGCAGGTTGATATAACGGGCACCGGCCAGAATGCTTTCGCTGGCGTCCAGTCGGTTACTGACTTCGAGACGATCAGCTGTTTCTTCCGTCAGCATCATGATGCCGCGCACATTGGTGTAGCTGGTCGCATTCGGGTCCCAATGTGACTCGTGATAAGCAACTGCGGCGATCAGCCGCCAATCGATGCCGGTCAGTGCTTGTGCGGCATGGAAAAATTTGCGGAACTTGGGCAATGTTGTTTCAATTTCACCCAAAAACTTAACAATATCCGCCTGATTCAGGCGATGCGTGTGCCCAAAGTAACGGTCATCCAGTCTGGCTAGAGTGCCGTCATGTTGAACCCGTTGGACAAAAGCATTAGCCCGCGCCTCTAGTTCAACATTCGGTTTTTCGCCAAATAACCAGACGACGGGCTGTTCCGCCTTTAGCGTCAAAGTGGCTTGTAATGAGGGGATGATCTGGCTGGCGATATCGACCAACGCCGAATCGATCACGACATAGCGAATTCGCCGCTCACCAAGACGCTCTAGTAACTTGAAAATGTCCGGATCTTTCACTTCAACAATTTGCAGTTCCGGGATGCTTTTTTGTAGCGCTTTTAGCGTGTTTGCCTGGCGTGAGCCAGCGACAACATGAACGGTCTTTCCAGATAATTCATCGTTATCCAGCACTGGCAGTGAAGCCTCGTGCTGGATGATGACATCGTTCGTATAACGGATATTTGGCGTTGTCTTGATCTTGCCATTTTCGGGCGGTGACAACCAGGCCGCGGCGAAATGTGCCGTGTCGTTAGTCAACTGTGACTCAATTTCCTCAGGGGGAACGACGAGGTACTTTACGGCTACCCCTAAGTCCAGTGCAAAAGCTTCAACCAGATCATGCTCCAGACCAGAAACCTGATTGTTTTCCTCAACTTTATAGGTCAGCAAACCAGGGGTAGTCAGCACCACGAGATCGTGCTGCCCTGGCGTCGGAAAGGGCAGAGCCCGGCGCAGGGTTGGCCCGGCATCGCCACAACTGACGGCAATAAATCCGGCTGCGAGCAGAAATAGGCGTTTAATCCAGTGCATCTCTTGTGCTATGATGCTGGCCGCTGCGGAGAGGTGGCAGAGTGGTCGAATGTACCTGATTCGAAATCAGGCGTACTGCAAGGTACCGTGGGTTCGAATCCCACCCTCTCCGCCATTAGGTCAGCTAACAAGCGCCTTTCCGGGCGCTTTTTTGTTTTACCCCCCAATGTACCCCCTTGTATTCGTTGTGGTTGGATGATTCAAGATGAGACGGCGGACTTTACCGAGTTTGCCTATTTGTCGATAGGTGGAGGTGGGGAGAGAATGTTGAAAAAATGTAAAGCCAGAATCAGCGGACCAGCTGTTTTTTTGCCGTAGCTTAGTTGGTCGCCCCACAATTTATTTGATTTCTCCATTCGGCTCTATGTTGCGTTCCATTACCTCAACGGGGGCGGTGTCATTGCCTTACGGCGAATGTTACGGGTGAAGGCGGTAGATAAGTATTGCCCCGTGCGATTGTCCGCACGCATACACAAGGCTCTTCTTTTAACGCAGAGGGATGTCAGACACCACTATCCGGTCTTGGGGGTATTGAACCCCAGCATCTTTCAGAAGTTTGAAGAATGCTTGATATAAAACTTGGGGATGCTGACTCGGACCGATAATTAT
>ERZ724524.2565-NODE-2565-length-11757-cov-10.158434_pt1 | contig 11757 bp, 10 predicted proteins | sample MGYA00376057_ERZ724524 | MGnify/ENA primary metagenome ERZ724524 (study PRJEB28724, sample SAMN07190888) | wastewater metagenome | isolation source: influent of sewage treatment plant in Hong Hong | place: USA: Christiansburg, Virginia | collected 2016-03-01 ...
CAGGCGGCCGGCGGTGTCGGCCAGCACGATGTCGATGTTGCGGGCGCGGGCGGCGCTGATGGCGTCGAACACCACCGCTGCCGGATCGCCCGATTCCTGGGCGATGACGGCCACCCCGTTGCGTTCGCCCCAGGTCATCAACTGCTCGCGGGCGGCGGCGCGGAAGGTGTCGCCGGCCGCCAGCAGGACGCTCTTGCCCTGACTCTGGAAGTGCTTGGCGAGCTTGCCGATGGAGGTCGTCTTGCCCGAACCGTTCACCCCCGCGATCATGATGATGTAAGGCTTGTGGGCCGAGATTTCGAGGGGTTTTTCGAGCGGGGCGAGGATGGACAGCAGGCCTTCGGCGAGGGCGCCCTGAAGCTGGTCGGCGGTCTCCAGCTTGTCGCGCTTCCAGCGCAGGCGCAGTTCCTTGAGCAGATGCTGGGTGGCGTCCACGCCACAGTCGGCCATCAGCAGCGTGGCTTCCAGTTCTTCGAGGAGTTCCTCGTCGATCTTGCGGCGCGAGAACAGGCTGGAGAGGCCGCCGCCGATCTGCTCGCGGGTGCGCGACAGCCCGCTGCGCAGGCGGTCCATCCAGGAGCGCTTCTTTTCTTGCTCACGGACCGGTGAGGGCGCGGCTGCGGTGGAGACTGGGGCCTGCAGAGGTGCCGCGGGGGATTCCGCAGCGGCGTCGGGCACGGGGGCCGATGCATCGCCCGGTTTGAGGGCTTTCTTCAGGAAACCAAACATGTGGAGGCAGGTCAGAGTGTGGGTCGATCGGGACGGGCCTGTAATCGGCCCGCCATGCCCGGTTGGCCGCATCGCCGTAATGCCGCTATGATTCCGCGCCACACGCCGGCCCGCGGCCATTGTTTTTCAATTTTACCAGATGCTTCAAGAGCCTATGATGAATCGCAGTTTGCGGATCACCTCCGTCGCCCTAGCCCTGTCGGCGGCACTGGCCGCTCCGGCCTGGGCCAATCCTTTCGAGACCGTTCTCCCCAACGGGATGAAGCTGATCGTCAAGGAAGACCGCCGGGCCCCGTCGGTGGTGCACATGGTGTGGTACCGGGTCGGTGCCATGGATGAAGTGGACGGTACTTCGGGCGTCGCCCACCTGCTTGAACACATGATGTTCAAGGGCACGAAGAAGGTCGGGCCCGGTGAATTCAACAAGCTGGTTGCCGCGGCAGGGGGACGTGACAACGCCTTTACCAGTCACGATTACACCGCCTACTTCCAGCAGGTGCCCAAGGAGGGCCTCAACAAGATGATGGCCCTCGAGGCTGACCGGATGGCTAACCTGCAGGTCACCGAGGAGGGTTTCAAGAAGGAGATCGAGGTGGTCAAGGAGGAGCGCCGCCTGCGCACCGACGACAAACCGCGCTCGCTGGTGGTCGAGCAACTGTCGGCCACGGCCTTCCAGGCCCATCCCTATCGCCGGCCGATCATCGGCTGGATGAGCGATCTGGACAACATGACCGCCCAGGATGCCCGCGATTGGTATCAGCGCTGGTACGTGCCCAACAATGCGACCCTGGTCGTGGTAGGTGACGTGGATCACAAGGCCGTCTTCAAGGAGGCGAAGAGCACCTACGGGCGCATCAAGTCGCGTCCGCTGCCGGTGAGGAAGTCCCTCAGCGAGCCGGAGCAGACCGGCCCCCGCCGCACGGTGGTCAAGGCGCCGGCCGAGCTGCCCTACGTGGCCCTCGCCTGGCGCGTGCCGACCGTGCGCGACGTAAAGGCTGACGGCGACTTCTACGCGCTGCAGGTGCTCTCTGCGGTGCTGGATGGTTACGAAGGCGCGCGCCTGTCGAAGAACATCGTGCGCGGCAGCCGCGTGGCGGTAACGGCCAATGCCGGTTACGACGGTTCGGCTCGCGGCGAGTCCCTGTTCTACCTCGACGGTGCCCCGGCCGAAGGCAAGACCATTGCCGATGTCGAAGCCGCCCTGCACGCCGAGATCGCCCGCATCCAGAACGAAGGCGTGTCCGAGGACGAGCTGCGCCGCGTCAAGGTGCAGGCGGTGGCCGGCCAGGTTTACAAGCGCGACTCCCTGATGGGGCAGGCCATGGAGATCGGCATGGACGAGATGGTCGGCCTGTCGTGGAAGGATGACCCGCTGATGCTTGAGCGTATTCGTGCCGTGACTGCTGCCGAAGTCCAGGCGGTGGCGAAGAAGTATTTCCGGGACGACACATTGACCGTCGCCCAGCTCGATCCGCTGCCGGTGGATGCCAAGGCCCGCGCCAAGGCCACGGCTCCCCATCGCCACTGATCGCCCCCGTTTTCGAGGTTAATTGATGATTGCTCAATACAAACGTCTCGGGGCTGCCCTTGCGCTGGCCCTTGCGACTCTCCCGGCGCACGCCGGGCTTGCCATCCAGAGCTGGACCACCCCGGGCGGCACGAAGGTGTTCTTCGTCGAAAGCCGGGCGCTGCCCATCGTCGACGTGCAGGTGGACTTCCGTGCCGCCGGGACCGAGGCGCCGGTCGGCAAGGCCGGTCTTGCCGGTCTGACCCGCTCCCTGCTGGATGCGGGGGCCGGCACCCTGGACGAAGACGCCATCGCCAACCGCATCGCTGATCTGGGCACCCAGATCGGCGGTGGGGCCGACATGGACCGGGCTTCGCTGTCGCTGCGCAGCCTCAGCAATCCGGCCGAGCGGGACGGGGCGGTGGCGTTGCTGGCCACGCTGATCCAGCAACCCACCTTCCCGGCTGCCGCGGTCGAGCGCGAAAAGGCGCGCAGTATCGCCAGTCTGAAGGAGGCCGACACCCAGCCGGACGCGATCCTGTCCCGGCGTTTCGCCGCGGCCGTGTATCCCAACCATGCCTACGGGCGTCTGCCCACGGTGGAAACCGTTTCGGCCATCACCCGCGATGATCTGGCCGACTTCCACAAGCGCTACTACACGAGTGGTCGGGCAGTGGTGAGCATCGTCGGCGACGTGTCGCGGCCCGAGGCGGAAGCCATCGCCACCCGCCTCACCGGCGCCCTGCCGGCCGGTGAGGCGCCGGTGCCGACGGTCAACATGACACTGCCCGAGCGCCAGACGATCCGCGTGCCCAATCCGTCCGCCCAGGCTCACGTGGCCATCGGCCAGCCGGGTATCCGCCGTGGCGATCCGGACTTCTTCCCGCTGGTCGTCGGCAACTACATTCTCGGCGGTGGCGGCTTCGTCTCGCGGCTGACTCGTGAAGTCCGTGAGAAACGCGGCTACGCCTACAGCGTGTATAGCTATTTCGCGCCGCAGCGCGATGTGGGGCCTTTCCAGATCGGCCTGCAGACCAAGGGCAGCCAGGCGGATGACGCCCTCCGGGTGGTTGCCTCGACCCTCGACGAGTTCCTCGCCAAAGGCCCGACCGAGGCCGAACTGCAGGCTGCCAAGGACAACCTGATCAACGGCTTCGCCCTGCGCCTCGACTCCAACCGCAAGATGCTCGAGCAGGTGGCCGTGATTGGCAGCTACGGACTGTCGCTGGACTATCTCGATACCTACCGGGACAAGGTCAAGGCGGTAACCGTCCAGCAGATTCGTGACGCCTTCAAGCGCCACGTCTCGCCAGATCATCTGGTCACCGTCGTGGTGGGCGGCGACGGCGACAAGGCGGCTCCGGTCAAGGCGGGAGCAGCCCGTTGAGCCGCATTCGCATCATCGGCGGGGACTGGCGTTCCCGCCTGATCGACGTGAGCACGGTGAAGGGCCTGCGTCCGACGCCGGACCGGGTGCGGGAAACCCTGTTCAACTGGCTCGGGCAGGATCTCGACGGCAAGATCTGCCTCGATCTGTTTGCCGGCAGCGGGGCGCTGGGTTTCGAGGCTGCCTCCCGCGGGGCTGAAAAGGTGACGATGATCGAGCAGGACGCGGTGGCTTTTGCGGCCCTTCAGCACAATGTAAAGACCCTGAGTGCATCGCGTGTACAGCTTCTGAGGGGGGATGCGTTAAAATTCGCCCGCTCCGCGATCCAGCCCTGCGATGTGGTGTTCCTGGATCCGCCTTACCGGGCTGGCTGGATCGAACGGATGGCGCCGTTCCTGCCGGATCTCCTCGCTGCAAACGGGGTGCTCTACGTGGAAGCGGAATACGAAATTGAAAATATCGACCGATTGACGCGAATCAAGCAGGGCAAGGCAGGGCAGGTGTATTACCACCTCTTTGCTCCCGCTGCCTGATGCCCGTGCTGTTGTGCCGACAGGGGAGACCAGCAGGATGAGGGATGGAATCGCGGTTTACCCGGGGACTTTCGACCCCTTTACCCGTGGGCACGAGGATCTCGTCCGGCGAGCATCCCGGCTGTTCGAGCGGGTCATCGTCGGTGTGGCGGTGAGTGGTGGAAAAGGTCCGATTTTTTCTGTCGATGAACGTGTCGAGATTGCCCGCGAGGTGCTGGCGAGCTACCCGAATGTCGAAGTGCAGGGCTTTTCGTGCCTGCTGATGGATTTTCTCCACAAGAACAATGCGCGGGTAATCCTGCGTGGTTTGCGGGCCGTGTCGGACTTCGAATACGAGTTCCAGATGGCGGGCATGAACCGCAAGCTCTACCCGGATGTGGAAACGGTTTTCCTGACCCCGTCCGACGAGTACATGTTCATCTCCGCCACCATGGTGCGCGAGATCGCACGGCTCGGCGGCGATGTGAGCAAGTTTGTGCAGCCCGGTGTTCTGGATCGGCTGCGTTCCAAGATCAACAAACAGTAAGTAACGAGGAAGTTAAACAAAATGGCCTTGATGATTACCGACGAGTGCATCAACTGCGACGTCTGCGAGCCGGAGTGCCCGAATGGCGCCATTTCCCAGGGTGACGAGATCTACGTGATCGACCCCAGCAAGTGTACCGAGTGTGTCGGCCACTTCGACGAGCCCCAGTGTCAGCAGGTCTGTCCGGTCGACTGTATCCCCTTCAATCCGGAACATCCGGAAACCAAGGACGACTTGATGGAGAAGTTCCTCAAGCTCACCGCCGACAAGTAAGCCCGGCGGGCGATCCCAAAGACAAGGCCGGCTGCACGTCAAAGTGCAGCCGGCCTTGTCTTTTTGGGTGCCTGAAGGATCAGGCGGCGAGGGCGGAGGGCGCCGGGCTGCTGTCGGAAGGCATTTCGAGGGCTCGCTCGATGCGCACGGAGAGGGCGTTGAGCTGGCCGACCTGGCGTACGAGCAGATCCTCGGCCTGTTGCAGTTCGCGGACCCGGTCTTCGAGGGTGTCGGTGGCCTGGTGGATGCGCTTGACGCTCTCGAGGCGGCGCTTGAGCTGCAGCTGGTATTCCCGTACCTGGGTTTCGAGCGGAGCCATGACCGCGCGCAGCCATTGCTCGGCATCCCGGTTGGCGATTTCGAAGGTGCGTCGGGCCTGAACTGCGACGGTCTCGAAGAATTTCTGGGTGAGCGTGTGCTTCTCGGTGGTGACGATGGTCAGCACCGTGTTGAACTGGCTGTTGAAGGCTTCTTCGAGGCGCTCGATTTCCTTCTCGTAGCGCAGCGTCGAGAAGGCCGTGGGTGCGGCCAGTTTGAGGCCGTGCTCGACGGTGAAGCGCTTGTACATGGCGTCGAGCATCCGGGAGATTTCGCCGATTTCATCGGTGGATTTCTTGAGGTTGCCGCGCAAGTGCTGGAAAAAGCCCTTCATGGCTTCGCGCAGGCCGCGCGAGAAGGCGGCGTCGAGCATCGCCTCGCGGGTGCGCCGGGTTTCGTCGCGCAGGGCGTCGAGGCCCAGGTGACCGAAGAGGTTGTTGGACAGGTTGGAGAACACGCTGCGCACGGCGTAGTACTTCTGCAGACCCTGTTCGAACTCGTCTTTCTCGGAGCGCACCTTGCGCATCATGTATTCGATGACGTTCTGATTCTTGCCGCGCAGGTCGGTGAGTTCCTGTAGTTGCTCGCGCAGGCCGCTGAGGCGGGCGTTGAGCAGTTCGCGGCTGCGATCGACGATGTCATGGACGTCGCCGTGGGTGTTGTCGCGGACGATCTCGCGCTTGGTGGGCAGGAGTTCGGTGGATAGTGCCCGTTCGAGCTGAAGGATGCGGCTGCGGGCCAGCAGTTCCGGGTCGTCATTGACCTTGGCGACCAGCCCTTTTTGCGCCGAGACGGGGTATACCTGGCCCGGTTCGATCTCGAGGGTGGCGGCGACGCTGGCCACCTGGCCGGCGATTTCCCGCTCGATGTCTTCTTCGCTGCGCAGGCCGTCCCACAGGCCGTCGATCTTGTTGAGGGCGACGATGCGGCCACGCTGGCGGCGGCCGGCATTGACGTGCTCGCGCCACACGGCCAGATCGCTCTGGGTGACGCCGGTATCGGCGGCCAGGATGAACAGCACTGCGTGGGCATTGGGCAGCAGGTTGAGGGTCAGCTCGGGTTCGGCGCCGATGGCGTTGAGGCCCGGAGTGTCGAGGATCACCAGCCCCTGCTCGAGGAGCGGGTGCGGAAACTGGATGACGGCGTGGCGCCACAGGGGAATCTCGATCTTGCCGTCGGCGTCCGGGCGGATGCCCCTGTCGCCGGATTCGTCGATCGGAAAGCCCAGCTCTTCGGCTTCGACCACGCTGGCCCGCCGGGTTTCTCCAACCTGGGCGAGGGCCTGCTGCAGGCTTTCTGCCGAGCTGGTGTCGAGGGGACGCACCTGCCACTCTTCCGGGTAACGCTTGAGTTCGGTGATGCTGGCGTTGGTCTTGCGGCTCTCGATGGGGAGCAAGCGGATTTCCGGCTTGTCGCCTTCCTTCCATTGCAGCTCGGTCGGGCACATGGTGGTGCGGCCGGCGCTGGAGGGCAGGATGCGGTTGCCGTAGCCGGCAAAGAACACCGCGTTGATCAACTCGGATTTGCCGCGGGAGAACTCGGCCACGAAGGCGACGATCAGTTTGTCCTCACGCAGGCGGTCAAGCAGGTATTGCAAACGCAGATCCGACTGGGCGTCGCCGATCTCGTTCTGGTGCAGCCATTTGCGCAGCTCTCCGATTCCGGAGGCGACATCTCCGCGCCAGCGGGTGTAGGCGGAGAATTGTTCTGCAAGCACTTGTGCGTCTTTCACGAGCTTCATTCCTGGCTGGGAGCCGCATCGCCGGCGAATTTTTACAATATTGATAGCATAAACGGGAAAGCGGCCAACCGGAATCGCTTTCAGCGCTGGCAGCGGGGGCAGTAAAAGGTGGCTCGCTGCCCCATGATGCGCTTGCGGATCGGGGTTTGGCACTGCCGGCAGGGTTCGCCGTCGCGCCCGTAGGCGAAATACTGCTGCTGGAAGTAACCCGGCGAACCGTTGCTGCCGACGAAATCGCGCAAGGTGCTGCCGCCGGCGGCAAGCGCGTCCTGCAGGGTTTCTCGGATGCAGGTGGCAAGGCGTTCACAGCGCCGCGGGCCGAGTTTTTCGACCGGGGTGGTCGGGTCGATGCCGGCGCGGAAGAGGCTTTCCGAAGCGTAGATGTTGCCGATGCCGACCACGTGGGCGGCGTCCATCAGGAAGAGCTTCACCGGTGTCTTGCGTCCACGGCTGGCCTTGTGCAGCCAGGTACCGTCGAACTTGTCATCCAGCGGCTCGATGCCGAGTCCGGCGATCAGCGGATGCAGTGTGTCGCCGGCCTGCCACAGGACCAGTCCGAAGCGTCGCGGGTCGCGCAGGCGCAGGGCCTGCGTGCCGAAGAGGATGTCCAGGTGGTCGTGCTTTTCGGGTGCCAGTTCGGCCGGCACGATGCGCAGGCTTCCCGACATGCCCAGGTGTACGAGCAGGCTGCCGTGGGGAAAGCGGAACAGCAGATATTTGGCCCGGCGTTCCACGGCCAGCAGCGGCTGCCTGGCGAGGGTGTCGTTCAGGTCGGCGGGGATCGGATGGCGCAGGCGGCCATTGCGGATGATCACGCCGGTGATGCTGCGGCCGCTCAGTTCAGGGGCGATTCCCCGGCGGGTGGTCTCGACTTCGGGAAGTTCTGGCATGGGCGAAAATGGCTTAAAGGGCTGGCGGAGGCGCTGGCTTGCTGGGCTTGGTGAAACCGCCTAACATCCGGCGAACCCTATTGTAACGGCGCGATCAAACCCGGTGTCGTAGTGCCGTCCGCCTGTCGTCGGCCGCCGGAATCCCCAACGTATCGCCAGAGTCTTTCTCATGAAGCCAACTTTCCGCCTCCCGCGTCCGGCCCGCTTGCTGGCCTCCCTGTTGATTTCGGGCGGTCTGATGATGGGGGCGGCCCATGCCCAGCAGCCGCCTCCCGTCGAGGAGGCCGAGGCGGATACGACGGTCTTTCCGGCCCAGGAGCTGACCCCGCAGATTCTTTATCAGCTGCTGCTGGCTGAAGTGGCCGGTGCGCGCGGACAGGTTGCCATGGCCGCCCAGTCCTACATGGATCTGGCCAAGCGCACGCGGGACCCGCGCATCGCCCGCCGGGCGGCCGAGATTGCCGTGGTGACCCGTCAGGCGGATCTGGCCAGCGAGGCGGCGCGATTGTGGATGGAACTCGATCCGGGCTCCATGCAGGCCCGGCAGCTGGCGTCGGGTGCGATGGCCAGCAACGCGCGGATCGAGGAATTGCAGGCCCACCTGGCCAAGGCGCTGGCCGGGCAGGGCGAGAACATCGGTGCGGCGCTCATGGGGCTGAATCGCGGCCTCGCCCGCATTCCCGACAAGGCGCTGATCCGCCGGCTGGTGACTGACTTGACCGAGCCTTATCTCGAGCAGGCAGAGGCGCATTTTGCCCGCGCCAATGCGGCCTTCGTGGCGGGCGATCCGGCTGCGGCTTCGCAGGCGCTGGATGAGGCCCTGCGCCTGCGCCCGGACTGGGAGCAGGCGGTTGTCCTGAAGGCCCAGTTTCAGCAGGAAGAATCGCCCGGCAAGGGGCTCCAGACCCTGCGGGATTACGTGACGGCCCACCCGGATGCGCGCGAGCCGCGCATCAGCCTGGCGCGCCTGTTGGTGGCTGCCCGGCAGTTCGGTCCGGCGCGGGACGAGTTCGAAGAGCTCGTCAGGCGCGCTCCGGACGACCGGGATGTCGTTCATGCGGCGGGCCTGCTGGCCATGCAGCTGGGCGATGGCGCTGCCGCCGAGAAGCATTTCAAGCGCCTCATCGAGCTGGGTTTTGCCGAGCCGGACACTCTGCGCATGTATCTTGGGCAGATCGCCGAGGATGCCAAGCGCTTTGACGATGCCATCGGCTGGTACAAGGCTGTGGCGCCGGGCAAGCAGTTCGTGCCCGCCCAGGGGCGCATCGCCCATGTGCTGGTGAATCGCGGCAAGCTCGCCGAGGCACGCCAGCACCTGCAGTCGGCAGCCCGTGAGGCGCCGGCGGATCGTGTCTCCTACATTCTTGCTGAGGCGCAGATACTGCGTGATGCCAATCGCAACGAGGATGCCTTTTTTGTGCTCGACGAGGCGCTGCGCAGTGATCCGGAAAGCGCCGAGCTGCTCTACGAGTCGGCCTTGATGGCCGAGCGGGTCGGGCGTATCGAAGCAATGGAAGGGCGGCTGCGCAAACTCATCGCCCTCAAGCCGGAGCATGCCCATGCCTACAACGCGCTCGGCTATTCGCTGGTTGATCGCAACCTGCGTCTCGACGAGGCGGAGGCGCTGATCCGCAAGGGGCTTGAGCTGGCGCCGAGCGATCCCTTCATTATCGACAGCCTGGGCTGGGCCCTGTATCGCCGGGGCAAGCTGGCCGAATCCCTTGAGCAATTGCAGAAGGCCTTTGGCCTGCGGGCCGACCCGGAGATCGCCGCACACCTGGGCGAAGTCCTGTGGATGCTCGGCCGTCGCGACGAAGCAGCCAAGACCTGGAAGGATGCGGCCAAGGCCCATCCGGAAAGCACCGTGCTGGGCGACGTGATCAAGAAGTTCAAGCCTTGAGGCGCCTGATCGTTTTGCTGGCGCTGGGCGTGCTTGGCTGCGCGGCACCCGACGTGCGTCCGCCTGATGCCCTTCAGCTGGTGTCCCGTGCCGAAATGTCCCGCTTTCAGCTTGAAGGCCGTCTGCAGGTCCGTGATGGTGAGCGGACGGCGGCGGTCGGTGTCGATTGGCAGCATGAAGTCGGGCACGACGACTGGTTGTTCACCGGGCCCCTCGGGCAGGGATTGGCGCGTATCGAAGCCGATGCTGCGGGTGCGCGCATGACGCTGGCGGATGGTCAGCGCGTTGAGGCGGCCAGCGCGGCAGAACTGGCCGAGACGGCCCTTGGCGTCAATGCGCCCTTCGCGCAGTTGCCCCTGTGGATCACCGCCCGTCTGCGCGATGGCGCGGAGGTGCGCGAGCTGGATCCCGTCGGCCGCTTGCGGCGTGTTGTCGACCAGGGGTGGACCATTGATTACATCGAGTACGCCGGCAGCGGGCCGGCCGATTTGCCGCGCAAGATCGACGTGCAGCGTGGCGACACCCGCCTGCGTCTGATTGTCGATGCCTGGAATCCCTGACATGAGCCCTTCCGAATTCGATCCTTCGGCCCTGGTGCGCGTACCGGCGCCGGCCAAGATCAATCTCTTCCTGCATATCGTCGGGCGTCGCCCGGATGGCTACCATCTGCTGCAAACGGCCTTTCGCATGCTGGACTGGGGAGACGAGATAAGCCTCCGGCGCCGTGACGATGGCGCCATCCTGCGTACCACCGATGTGCCCGGGGTGCCGGTCGAGGCGGATCTGGTCGTGCGTGCCGCCCGTGCCCTGCAGGCTGCCACGGGTAGCATCTTTGGCGCCGAGATCGGCGTCGACAAACGGATTCCGATGGGCGGTGGGCTGGGTGGCGGCAGCTCCGATGCGGCCAGCGTGCTGATCGGCCTCAATCGTTTGTGGGGCTGCGGCCTGTCCCGTGCCCGCCTGCAGGAAATCGGTCTCACGCTTGGTGCCGACGTACCTTTTTTTATCTTCGGCGAGACGGCTTTTGCGGAGGGTGTGGGCGAGGGTTTGCAGGCCATGAGCGTACCGCCGGCCTGGTATTTGATGGTCGCGCCGGATGCTTCCGTGCCGACCGCTGAAATTTTTTCGGCGAAAGAGTTGACACGCGATAGCGAAATACTAATAATGCGGGCCTTCGCAATGCACACAACGCGAAACGACATGCAGGCAACAGTCTGCAGAAAGTTTCCGAAAGTGGCTGAAGCGCTGGTCTGGTTGTCGCACTACGGGGCAGCAAGAATGAGCGGTTCAGGGGCTTGTATCTTTGCTCCCTTCGATTCGAAGGAGAAAGCCGAGCAAGTCGCCGCTGTGGCCCCGCAGGGCTGGAAGGTCTGGGTAGCCGAAGGGCTCGACAGGCATCCCCTGCAGAGCTGGGTTGTGTAAGTAGCGGAAAGATTTCTTGGGGAGTCGCCAAGTTGGTCAAGGCACCGGATTTTGATTCCGGCATTCGAAGGTTCGAATCCTTCTTCCCCAGCCAAATTCAGCGGGCAGGTCGAAAAACCTGCCCGTTTTTGTTTTACGTTTTTCAATGTAGCAACGAGAGGTGATCATGGCTTCGGGCAGCCTGATGGTTTTCACCGGCAACGCCAACCCCAAGCTGGCTGCAGATGTAGTGCGCCGTCTTGGGAAGTCTCTGGGTTCCGCCACGGTTGGGCGTTTCTCGGACGGCGAAGTCAATGTCGAACTTCTCGAGAACGTACGCGGCAAGGACGTCTTCGTCCTGCAGCCGACCTGCGTTCCCACCAACGATAACATCATGGAATTGCTGATCATGGTGGATGCGCTGAAGCGGGCTTCCGCTGGCCGCATCACCGCAGCGATTCCCTACTTCGGCTACGCCCGTCAGGATCGTCGTCCCCGTTCGGCCCGCGTGCCCATCACCGCCAAGGTGGTGGCCAACATGCTCCAGGCCGC
>ERZ724524.2575-NODE-2575-length-11724-cov-5.654469_pt1 | contig 11724 bp, 8 predicted proteins | sample MGYA00376057_ERZ724524 | MGnify/ENA primary metagenome ERZ724524 (study PRJEB28724, sample SAMN07190888) | wastewater metagenome | isolation source: influent of sewage treatment plant in Hong Hong | place: USA: Christiansburg, Virginia | collected 2016-03-01 ...
GCCCTCTCCTTTGGGTTTTGAGTAAGTTCCAACAACTAAATAACAATCGTTTTGTTGAGCCCAAATTAAACTGGTAATGCTAAGGAATAGAATAGTAAATACAAATTTCATATTGATATTTTAAAAAGTAATTGTGATTGAACAATTAAAAATTTAGTTTTCATTTTTGTAAACAACGCCATTCTTCATAACAAATTTTACTTTGCTCATACTGCTAACATCTTTCAGAATATCCCCATCAATAGCAATAATATCGGCAAGTTTCCCCTTTTCAATTGTGCCTAAAATATTGCTAACACCTAACAAATCTGCAGCGTTTACAGTAGCTGCTTTTATACATTCTAAAATTGGCATGCCTGCTTCCGTCATGTACACAAATTCTTTCCAATTTTTTCCATGTGCATAAACACCTGCATCTGTACCAAAAGCAATTTTTACACCCGCTTTATAAGCCTTTGCAAACATGCCTTGTATTAGTGGACCAATTGCCAATGCTTTTGGTGTAACAATATCTGTGTAATAACCTAATATTTTTGCACTATCTGCAACAGATTTTCCTGCAATAATTGTTGGCACTAAATAAGTTCCATATTTCTTCATTAATTCCATGCCTTCTTCATCCATAAAACTTCCATGTTCTATTGAGTTTACACCACCTCTAATAGCTCTTTTAATACCTTCTGCTCCATGTGCATGTGCAGCAACTTTAAAACCATAATCTTTTGCTGCAGCAACTATTGCTTTTACTTCTTCCTCTGTAAACTGTGCGTTTGAACCATCTTTTGCTTGGCTAAGTACACCTCCTGTTGCAGTTATTTTAATTAAATCACTTCCTTCTTTGTAACGCTGACGTACTGCATGATATGCATCATCAGGACCATTTATTACTCCTTCATTTGGCCCAGGGTTTCCCATTAAGTCGCTTCTATAACTATTTGTTGGATCTGCATGTCCTCCTGTTGTTGCAATCATTTTTCCTGCAGTATACACTCTTGGTCCAACTAATAAATTTTTATTAATAGCATTTCGTAAAGCAATATTTACAGTTGATCCACCTAAATCTCTCACTGTTGTAAATCCACTCATTAATGTAATATTTGCGTATTGTATACTCTCAAATGCAATAGCTGCTGTGTTTTGTGTAAACTCGTTGATAGCATCGCCTTTTTTCATTTCAGATTCTAAATGTACATGGCAATCAAATAAACCAGGTAGTACAGTTTTGTTTTTTAAATCAATTACTTTATCTGATAAGTCGGCTTTAATGTATCCTTTTTGTACATCAACAATTTTATTGCCTTCTATAATGATGCTTATTTCGTTAATAATTTGCAGCTTTTGTGGCTCAATTAATTTACCACAATGTAGTATGGTTTTTTGTGCCAATACAAACAATGGACAAAGAAAAAAAAGAATGAGTATTTTTTTCATAGTTTCTACTTTTCAGCAAGATAATATTATTTGATAGATTGCTTGTTTTTAGATTAAATGTAATTTTCTGTTGTACAACAAATATTGTTAATATAAAAGTTGCAATCAATCATTTTATATCCCTATTTTTGCATTCTTGCAACTTTTAATCACTACCTACAATATTTATTTATGAAATTTAATTTAACTATCCCCCAAATTATTAAGATTGTTTTTATATGTATCCTCGTTGTTGGATTAGTTAATTCTGCATCTGCTCAGCCAGTTTTTGTTGTTGATGTAAATGATGTTCCAGTTGATGGAGGTTTAAGTTTATTAATTGCTGCGGGTGTTGGTTATGGTGCAAAAAAAATTAGAGAGAAAAGAAAAAAATAATTAAAAAATTGCTGTATAAACTTTGTACAGTTACCTATAAAAAAAAAATCCTCGATAACTTAACAAATTATCGAGGATTTTTTATTCTAGTTCTACATTATATTAGAGAACTAATCTATATTCTGATTTTTTCTTACTGCTTTTACGAAAAATAAAATAAGAATACATACTAAAATATACGCTATAATATTATAGAAAGTATGGTGATCTAAGCTAAATGGTTTAACCCATTTTTTTTGATTTGCAATTAATAGAACAACAATTCTTAGCATATTTGAAAGTAAAATAATAGAACAACCCAATGCCAACCACTTTGCTTTAAATAGTTTTGTTCCAGTATTGGCAACAACAAACGCAATCCAAAAACTTAGAACTCCATAGCCTAAACAACTATATACTAACTGAACTCCATGACCATTTTTTATTCTTATTACAAACTCCGTAACAATATTAGTTTCATAGCCAATAGCACTCATAATGGCTTTTGTGCCATATAAAATTGTATAACGTAGCCATCTTACATAATTCAAGTGTTCATCTAACCATCCAACATAATATTTACCTCCTTTACTGGTTATTCCAATAAAAAAAGTTGTACCATAATCTAAGATGAAGTACAAAAGCAATAGTTTTATTGCATAAGTTAAAAAAGCTTTATTGTTATTGATTGATGACTTGAGCATTTGTTTAGAAAGTTGAAACAAATTTAGTTTTATCTACTTAAGCATTTGCTTTTTTTATAAGTATGCTAACAAGATTGGCTATCTTAATGTAAAAAAGGTTGTTGAGTGTATGAATAGAAGAAATTTTTTAAACATTGGTCACACTTTTTTAGCAAATATTACTTTTGTTGGCTTTAAGCCAACAAATAGAAACTTTATTAAGCAATGAAAATATAAATGGCCAAAAAAATGGATTGGGCTTTTTTATTGTAAAAGATTTAGCCAATTCAATTCATTTAAGCATAAATATTTCATCAATTAAAGGTGGGAAACCACCATTACATTAAGTACATAACTCATCAACATAATTGTAACAAGTATCCATAAAAAAACCTCCTTATTCAAAATAAGAAGGTTGTATAAGTTGCAATGAAAACGGTTTAATCTAAAATTTCAATATCTTTTGGATACTTACTTTTATTAAATACAAAAACATTGTCCGCAATATTGTTTGTTGTATTTAAGTTGGTAAAACTAAACTCTAAAATATTATTGCTTTTGTCTAATATTTTGGCTTTACTAATAATGCTTTTTGCTTTATCAATATAAACTGTAACTTTTTGAAAATTCTTTCTTGTGTCAATTGGTTTTAATTCAATCTCTTGAAAATTGCCTTTAGATGAAATCAATTTGTAGTAAAACTCTTTATCGTAACTACCGCTCAATATTTTTTGAGGTGTAAGACTTTTACTTGCATCTTCAGCAGGAGCAACAGTTACCGTTTTGCTTCCATCGTAACTATAAGTATTTGCACCATCGCAAATAATTTCTGTTTTGCCTTGCTTCAACACATATTTATTTCCTTTCATGGAAATAGTACCATTTTTTACACCATTTGCTTTGCCTTTGCTTGTAAAAGATTTTATGGTAAAATTTCCGCTCAACGATTTGAAAGATTTTACTTTTTGTCCAACGGCATCCAATACTTTTTTTGCATTGGGATCGTTTTGTGCAAAAACTGTATTACTAATAATTAAGAATGATACAAACGATAAAATAAACTTCATTTTTTCTTTTTAAGGTCGCAAATATACTATTTGCAGATTTAAGACAATTTGAGTATCCATTTGTTTAAAACAGTAATCGGTAAATACTCAGTTTAATAAGTTAATTGAATACTTTATATGAATAATTGTGCCAAAAAAATCCCTCAATTGTTTTTTGAGGGATTTTAACAGGGTTAAGAATTATTTTGTTTCGGCCATATCTGGAATTACTTCACTTTTATATGCACCAGCATCTAATTTTTCTTTGGTTTCACTAAATGCTTTTAAAGTTTGGTCAATATCTTCAAAAGTGTGTGCAGCACTTGGGATTAAACGATAAATAATATGCCCTTTTGGTATCACTGGATAAACCACAATACTTGCAAAAACGCCATAATTTTCTCTCAAATCCATTACCATTTGTGTAGCTTCTTCAACACCACCTTTCATGTAAACAGGAGTTACAGGAGTGTCTGTTGCACCAATATCAAACCCACGTTCTTTTAATCCAGCTTGTAAACGTAAAGCGTTTGCCCAAAGTTTTTCTTTCAACTCTGGCATTGTACGCAACATGTCTAAACGTTTCAAATTACCCATTACAATTGGCATGGGTAAACTTTTTGCAAAAATTTGAGAACGAATATTGTAACGTATATAATCAATAATAATTTTTGGACCAGCTAAAAACGCACCAATGCTTGCCATACTTTTTGCAAAAGTGCTAAAGTATAAATCAATTCCATCTTGGCAACCTTGTAGTTCACCAGCACCAGCACCTGTAGTGCCTAAAGTTCCAAAACCATGAGCATCATCAACCAACAACCTAAAATCAAACTTACTTTTAAAATCAACAATTTCTTTTAATTTTCCTTGATCTCCAGCCATACCAAAAACACCTTCAGTAATTACTAGAATGCCGCCAGTTTTTTGTTTTTCTATTAGTGCAGTTGCACGTTCCATTTGTTTTTCAAAATCTTCTAAATCGTTGTGTTTAAAAACATATCTATGTCCAGTATGTAAACGCAAACCATCAATAATACATGCATGGCTTTCTGCATCATACACAATTACATCATGTCTTCCACAAATTGCATCAATGGTACTCATAATGCCTTGGTAGCCAAAGTTCAATAAAATAGCATCTTCTTTATTTTCAAATGCCGCCAATTCAGCTTCTAATCTTTCATGGTGTACACTATTTCCACTCATCATTCTTGCACCCATTGGGTAAGCCAATCCCCATTCTGCCGAAGCTTCTGCATCAACCTTTCTAATTTCTGGGTGGTTTGCTAAACCCAAATAATTGTTCAAACTCCATACAATTACTTCCTTACCTCTAAATTTCATGGTGCTATTAATGGGGCCTTCCAATTTCGGAAACGAAAAATATCCATGAGCTCTTTCTCTGTATTGGCCTAATGGGCCATAGTTTTTTACTAACCTTTCAAAAATGTCTGCCATTTCAATATATTTTTTAAGTTCAAAGCTTAAAAGTTGTTCTGTTGAGTAGAAGTAAAATTTATGTAATCAGCTATATACCACTCTTCAACTTTACTGGCGTCGCACCTTTCAAGGTTTTGTACGCTTTTTAACTTTTGTTACCCTAATTAAGGCTGCAAAAATAACAATTTGATAGCGAACAGCCAATGCTAATCTTTAACTGTGGAAAATGTACATTTGCCTCCTAATAATTTTAAGAATGAAGAAAATATTTTTTGCTTGCTTTCTATTATGCAGTGTTGTTGCCATTGCTCAAAAAAAAGGCACTACAACAACCGTTACAACTACCACAAAACCTAAATTGGTAATTGGCATTGTGGTAGATCAAATGCGTTGGGATTATTTATACAGATTCAGCAATATTTTTAAATCCAATGGAGGTTTTAAACGATTAATGAACGAAGGATTTAGTTGCGACAATACTTTTATTCCCTATACTCCAACTGTTACAGCTGCAGGTCATACATGTGTTTATACAGGCAGTGTTCCTGGAATTCATGGCATTACGGGCAATGCTTGGTACGATAAAGACTTAGGCAGAAGTGTTTATTGTAGTGAAGATAAAACTGTACAAGGTGTTGGAGGAAAAGATGAAGTTATTGGACAAATGAGCCCTAGAAATATGTTAACCACAACCATTACAGATGAATTGAGAATTTCATCGAACTTTAAAAGTAAAGTAATTGGCGTTGCTTTAAAAGATAGAGGTTCTATTTTGCCTGCAGGCCATAGTGCAAATGCTGCTTATTGGTACGATGGAAAAAGTGGCAATTTTATTACGAGTACTTATTATATGAATGCTTTACCAACTTGGGTAAATAATTTTAATGATAGAAAATTAGTAGATAGCTTTTATAAATTAAATTGGAATATTCTTTTGCCTAAACAGCAATATGAATTATTGGCAACCGATGATAAAAAAGAGTATGAAGGCACCCCATTTGGAAAAGATCAAGTGGGCTTTCCGTATGATTTAAACAAGTTTGTAGGAAAAGATTATAGTAAAATTTCTACCACACCTTATGGCAATTCTTTAACTACCGAAATGGCAAAAGCTGCAATGGTTGCAGAACAATTGGGCAAAGGAAATGCTACCGATTTTATAGCCATCAGTTATTCTAGTCCAGATTATATTGGTCATTCTTTTGGTCCTAATAGTTGGGAGATTGTAGACAACTATGCAAGGTTGGATATGGAATTGGGAAGTTTATTAGATTTTTTAGATAAACAAGTTGGTAAAGGGCAGTACACTGTTTTTTTAACAGCCGATCATGCAGTTGCTCATGTAGCAGGATTTATGAAAGAAAACAAATTACCTGGTGGAACTGTAGATGAAGAAGGAGGGATGAAAGTAGTAAATAAAAAGCTAAAAGAATTATTTGGAGTTGATTCTTTAATATTAAGTACATACAATTATCAATTAACATTGAATCAGTTAGCTATAAAAAATAATAACTTAGATCGTAAAAAAATTACTTCTTGGATTATTGAGTATTATGCTAAATTAGATGGTATTGCTAGAGTTTTTGAACTAGAAGAATTAATGGCAACCCCATTAAATAGCACCATAAAAGACCGAATTGCCAATGGTTATTTCCCAAAAAGAAGTGGCGATATTCAGTTAGTTTATCTACCTGGCTACATGGATGGTAAATATACTGGTACAACACATGGCTTATGGAACCCTTATGATAGCCATATTCCTTTATTATGGTATGGTTGGGGCGTTAAAAAAGGCAATTCTCATAGAGAAGTGTACATGACAGATATTGCAGCTACTGTGGCAGCATTGCTAAAAATACAAATGCCTAGCGGCTGTGTAGGCAAAGTAATTGAAGAAGTTATAAAATAAATTGTATTTAAATATTTGAAAGCCACCTTGTGTGGCTTTTTTTATAGGCTGTTTTTATTTGATTTTTTTAAATTAAATAAAATAAATAATTAATTGTTAATCAATAATATATAATTATAAATATAATAAAAAATAGACCTCTATAAAGATTATTTATCATTAATTCAGTCGTTAAATTTTCCTCACTACTTATACACAAAGCCATGTGAATAATTTATATAACGCTTTAAAAATGTTATGTTCGCAGGTACTTAAAATGGGTAGGTTGTATGCGTTTAAAATCGTTAGAAATCAAGGGATTCAAAAGTTTTGCTGATAAAACAGTAGTAAGTTTTGATGAAGGTATAACAGGCATTATTGGTCCAAATGGTTGTGGAAAAAGCAATATCATCGATAGTATTCGTTGGGTAATTGGCGAACAAAAAATTTCGGCATTAAGAAGTGAGAACCTGGAAGCATTGGTTTTCAATGGTTCACGTACTAGAAGTGCAAGTGGATTGGCAGAAGTAAGCTTAACTTTTGAAAATACCAAAAACTTACTTCCTACAGAATTTAGTACAGTAACTGTAACTCGTCGTTTTTATAAAAATGGCGAAAGTGAATATCGTTTAAACGATGTTCAGTGTAGATTAAAAGATATTCATAACCTGTTTTTAGATACAGGTGTTAGCACCGATAGTTATGCCATTATTGAATTGGGCATGGTGGATGATATTATTAAAGACAAAGAAAACAGCAGACGCCGAATGTTAGAACAAGCTGCTGGAATTACCATTTATAAAACTAGAAAGAAAGAAGCCAAGAATAAATTAGATGCCACAGAACAAGATTTGGCTCGTATAGAAGACTTATTGTTTGAAATAAACAATCAATTAAAAACTTTAGAAAATCAAGCAAAAAAGGCCGAGAAGTATTTTGAAATAAAAAAAGAATACAGAGAAATTGCTGTGGAATTAGCTAAAGCATCACTAGAAGGGTTCAACCTTACTTACAAAGAATTGAATGAACAGCAAGAAATTGAAACCAACAAACGCTTTCAATTAGAAGCAGAAATTGCTTTAGAAGATGCTGCATTAGAAAAAGAAAAAGTAGGTTTTATTGAAAAGGAACGAGCCTTACAAAGTATGCAACATGAGTTTAATGATATGTTGCAAAACCTTAGAACAAAAGAAAACGATAAAAACTTAGCCACTCAAAAATTACACTATTTAAAAGAAAAAGAAACCAACCTTAATGAGTTTTTAAATAGGGCAGAAGGGCAAGTAAAAACCATTGGCGATAGTATTGAATACACACAATTACAAGTTACCGATGAAGAGAATAAACTGATTGAACTTTCTGATAGAGTTACGGCAACTAAAATGGATGTTGAAGCCAAAAGAAGTTTATACGATGAAAAAAGAGCTGCAGTAGATGTATTGAGAACTCAGTTTCAACAAATTCAACGTAACCAATTTGATGCAGAAAAAAAAGTAGCCATTTCCGATACGTCTATTCAAAATTTGCAAAGAGCTGCAACCCAATTAACCGATGAAAAACAAAACAGAGATGCACAGTTGCAACAATTAGAAGTTGAACTAAAAGAAAAAGAAGAACTACTAGAAAATAAACGTATTGATTTACAACAGTTACAAGAACATCAAGAAAAAACAAAAGAGCAAATTTTTCATACACAAGGAGAATTGGAAGCTTTGAGAAATGAGTTGGCTGAAGAAAACAGAAAATTAGACAGTAAAAAAAATGAATACGATTTATTGAAAAGCTTGGTAGATTCTATGGAAGGCTACCCAGAAAGTATTAAATTCTTGCACAACAATGCCAATTGGAATTCTTCGTCACCCATACTTTCTGATATAATTTATGTAACAGAAGAATATAGAGCTGCTGTTGAAAATGTATTAGAGCCTTACCTAAATTATTACGTAGTGAATAATTTGCAAGAAGGGTTACAAGCTGTTCATTTGCTAAACGACAATAAGAAGGGCAAAGCCAACTTCTTTTTAATGGATAAAATTGCTACCGATAGTAAAGAACATCACCAGCCTGCCAATACCATTAAAGCTTTAGATGTAATTGAAGTTGATGATCAATATTTAGAATTGGCCAAACATTTATTGGGCAATGTTTTTATTGCAGAAAATGATGACGCCATAGAGAACACAACTGGTAGCGTAATACTTGAAAAAACAGGTAAATATGTTAAAGGCAAATACACGTTAACTGGTGGAAGTGTTGGTTTATTTGAAGGTAAAAAAATTGGTAGAGCAAAAAATTTAGAAAAGTTACAAGACGAAATTATACTGCAACAAGCCGTTGTTAATTCTCTAAAATCAGAAATTCAAATTAGACACAATGCAGTGCTTGGCTTTAATGAGCAGTTAAAAGAAAATGCCATTAAGCAAACTGAAGTTGAAATTAATCAACTTACCAATCAATGTTTTGCTGCAAAAAATAAAATAGAAAACTTACAAGCAGCACAGCAAAATGCCCAACAAAGATTGGAAGATATTGAAGCTCGTCTACAAGACGAACATGACGCAATTGCTTCAACCAGAGAAACTTTTCAAGAGTTGAATGAAGGATTACAAAAAACTGGCGATGAATTGAAAATGATTGAGCAAGATTATCAATTGGCCGAACAAGATTACAATGCTGCAACTTATGTGTTTAACGAAAACAACTTAAATCTTACCAAGCAACAAAGTAAAATTGCAACGGTGAAACAAGAGTTAGAGTTTAAGCAAAATCAATTGAACGATTTGCATACACAAATTCAAAACAATTCTGCTCAATTAACAGAAGCATCCAATGCAATTGTAGAAGGAGAACTTGTTTTAAAACAAAGCGAAGAGTTATTGTTGCAATTAATGCAAACCAAAGAAGTAGAAGAAAAGAAATTGAACGAAGCTGATCAAACCTATTACAACTTACGCAACATCTTGCAAGAAAGGGAAAGTGAACTTCGTCATAAATCAAAAGCCAAAGAAAATGTGGAGCATTTATTAAGTGCTATAAAAGATAAATTGAATGATTTGAAATTGAATTTAGCAGGCATGAAAGAAAGAATGCAAGTTGAATTTAAAGTTGATTTAAATGAAATTTTAGATCAAGAAAGAACTTCTGAAACTAGTTTAGAAGAGTTACAAACGACTAGCGATAGAATGCGTAAACGCTTAGACAATATGGGCGAAGTAAACCCAACTGCTATTGAAGCGTATACAGAAATGAAGAAAAGGTATGAGTTTATTTTAGAACAAAAGAACGATTTAGTAGATGCAAAAGAAAGCTTGCTACAAACCATACAAGAAGTAGAAGCTACAGCCAATCAGCAGTTTTTAGAAACCTTTAATAGAGTTAGAGAAAATTTCCAAAAAGTATTTAAAGCATTGTTTACAGAAGAAGACACTGCCGATATGATTTTGGTAAATCCAGAAAATTTAGCTGAAACAGGAATTGACATTGTTGCAAAACCAAAAGGTAAACGTCCATCATCAATTACTCAATTAAGTGGTGGAGAAAAAACATTAACTGCAACAGCACTGCTGTTTGCTATATACTTAATTAAACCAGCACCATTTTGTATTTTGGATGAGGTTGATGCACCTTTAGATGATGCCAACGTTGGTAAATTCACCCAAATGATTAAGAAATTTAGCGATAACTCTCAGTTTATTATTGTAACGCACAATAAACAAACCATGAGTGCTGTAGATGTAATTTATGGGGTAACTATGCAAGAACCTGGCGTAAGTAAATTGGTTCCCGTAGATTTTAGAAGTTTGAATTAGATAAATGGGTTAGTAAGCACAAAAAAGGATTGAAGTTTTTACTTCAATCCTTTTTTTATTTGCAACAGTTGGTTTGTGTTTGAATTAATTAAAAAGTTAAAACAACTCAAAATTGCATGGTTACTGTAAAATAAATTTGATTGTCTAAGAAATCAAATAAAGCTTCATTTTCTTTTATTCTATTTACTGTTTCGCTTTCGTAGTTTGCTGCAATAGTTTGTAAATGTGTTTTATTGTTGATGATTGCACTAATGTGATAAGGTTCGGCTTCATCGTTATTCAGTGCTTCATATTTACTTAATGGCAACGGTGCAACTTTCATTTGATTAATCAACTTGTTTATTTCATCCATTGTTGATTGGGTAATCATTGCATAAGATTTATGAGCAAACTTTGCTGTTCGGTCGTGATAGTTTTTTGTAATTAAATAACAGCAGCCAATTTTTTTGAAAATAAAATACCAATTTCCGCCCCACAAATCAACGCCTAAATAAACAGCAATTTCTATATCTTTTCGGGTTTTGTAATAGTTTAAAAATTTGCTAGGGCTATTGTTTTTTATTGAAAGATTGTCATTGTCATCCCACATACGTGTAAATTTTGTAGAATCGGTACATTCTAATTCACGATACCACAAAACTTTTTTATTTGCTTGATCAAGGTTTTCAAAATTCTTTTTTGTAAAACTTAATTTATCAAATTGGGGCAATGCAGAAAAATTCTTGTTACTTACTTTTGCTTTCGTTTTTACAGTATCGCAAGCACATGATTTATTTTGAGCTTGTACATTGTTGGTTTGTAAGAAAAATAAGATAAATATTCCAATAAGTTTAGATAACTGAAGTGTGCATTTGTGCATTGTCGTATTTTTTGGTGTAAATTTATTGTTATAGGTTAATTCACCAGTAAAACATTTACACTTCGCTGCAAAATATTAAAAGCAATTTCGGCCATTAAATTTTCTTTATCTAATGTTGGATTTACTTCGGTTATTTCAAAGCAACAAATTTTTCTACTTTGCATAAACTTACTAATTAAATCTTCGGCTTCTCTTTCTTTTAATCCATTGC
>ERZ724524.2579-NODE-2579-length-11721-cov-4.909909_pt1 | contig 11721 bp, 11 predicted proteins | sample MGYA00376057_ERZ724524 | MGnify/ENA primary metagenome ERZ724524 (study PRJEB28724, sample SAMN07190888) | wastewater metagenome | isolation source: influent of sewage treatment plant in Hong Hong | place: USA: Christiansburg, Virginia | collected 2016-03-01 ...
GGCTTTTTATTACTGAACTCTATTTCGCTCAGGCCGGCTTGTTGCCGATCATGACAGTCGCTTCACCTTCGATGACGACGGTTTCACCGACCTTGCAGATGGTGTCTAGAATGACGCGCTTCTTGGCGGCGATCACCTCCTTGACCGTGACGGTGGTCTTGACCGTATCGCCCGGGCGCACCGGGGCCTTGAACTTGATGGTTTGCGCCAGGTAGATGGTGCCGGGGCCGGGCAGATGGGCACCAAGGACGGCAGAGATGAAGCTGGCCGAGAGCATGCCGTGGGCGATGCGACCACCAAAAGCGGTGGTTTTGCCAAACTCTTCGTCAAGGTGCACTGCGTTGGTGTCGGTTGAAACGCCGGCGAAGAGGACGATATCCGCATCGGTAATCGTCTTGCCCATGGTGTGACTCATGCCGGGCTGCAGGTCTTCGATATAAAAGGTCATGGCTGTTTTCCTGTGGGTTATGAAATTTGTGGGGTGAACTCTAGCACGTCATTCCGTGCGCAAGGCTTCAACCGGGTCCAGTTGCGCCGCGCGACGGGCCGGCAAGACACCGGCAGCCAGACCGATGACGATGGCGACCAGTTCGGCCAGCAGCACGAAGCTGAGTGGCGTATGCACCGGCAAGGCGGGCAGGAACAGGTGAATCAATTGCGCCAGTCCAAAACCGAGCAGCAGGCCGAGAAAACCGCCGAGCCCCGAGAGGGCAACCGCCTCGCCGAGAAAGAGCAGCAGGATGGTGCGCCGTGGCGCGCCGAGGGCGACCAGCAGGCCGATTTCGCCAGTGCGTTCAGTGACGGCAATAGTCATGATGGTGACGATACCGACACCGCCGACCAGTAAGGAAATACCGCCGAGCGCACCAACCGCCATGGTCAGCACATTAAGGATATTGGAGAGCGTTTTCAGCATCTCTTCCTGGGTGATGATGGTGAAATCCTCACGGCCGTGCCGGGCACTCAGGCGCTCCTTGATGCCAGCGGCGACAATGGCTGACGACACGCCCTCCTCGGCGGCTATGTTGATCTCGTCGACACCTTCGCGATTGAACAACTCCTGGGCGCGCACCGCCGGTACAAATGCCGTGTCATCGAGGTCGATGCCGAGAAACTGGCCCTTGGGCGCCATGACGCCGATTACCCGAAAGTGCAGGCCGCCGATACGCAGGCGCTGGCCGAGCGGGTTCTCGCTGCCGAACAGTTCATTCTTCAGTTTGGCACCGAGCACAACGAAGGCGCGCGCACTACCGACGTCATCAGGTGGCAAAAATTGACCACTTTGTACCGTCGACCGGAACACTTTGGGCAAATTGGCGTTCACGCCGTAAATCAGGGTGCGCCGGGTGCGACCATTGCCATCGACTTCGGCGTTACCCCGCACATTGGGGGTTACCGAGACGACATGCGGCAGGCGTTCCAGCGAACTGGCATCTTCCAGAGTCAGTGGGCGAGCGCTGGAGGGCAGGCCGGACGGCGAGCCGCCGGTTTTTGTCTTGCCCGGTATGGCAGTGACGACATTGGTCCCGAATTGCGTGAATTCGCCGAGCACGAAGCGGTGGATGCCCTCGCCTATCGAGGTCAGCAGGATGACCGCCGCAATCCCGACGGCAATGCCGAGCAGCGTGAGAAAGCTGCGCAGACGCTGGGCGGTGATAGCGCGCAAGGCAAGGCGCAGGGAATCGGCCCACAACATGGTTAATGCTTCATCAAGGCTTGCACCGGATCAAGCTGAGCCGCGCGGCGCGCCGGCATGACGCCGAACAGCAGACCGGTGCCCAGTGCGGTGCACAAACCGGCGATAACCGCCCAATCCGGCGGATAGGCAGGAAAAACCGGGAATGCCTGACGCAGCGCAAAGGCACCGAGTTGGCCCAGCAGGTAGCCGAGCAAGGCGCCGAGCGCCGAAAGCATCGCCGCCTCGGCCAGGAAGGCGAGGCGAATGGTGCTGCTGGTCGCCCCGAGTGCCTTGAGCAGACCAATTTCACCAGTACGCTGGGTGACGGCAACGAGCATGACGTTCATCACCAGGATGCCGGCGACGGCCAGACTGATCGCTGCGATGCCAGCCACTGCCAGAGTCAGCGCACCGAGCAGTTTGTCAAAGGTGGCAAGTACGGCATCCTGCGTAATCACCGTCACATCCTCCTCGCCACGGTGGCGCTGCTTGAGGATATCGAGCGCCTGCTCCCTGGCCTCGGGAATGGCTTCACGACTTTTGGCTTCAACCAGAATGCGGAACAGGGTGTTGGAATTGAACAAGGCCTGGGCCAGCGCCACCGGCACGATGACGAGTTCGTCGGTATTCATGCCCAGCCCCTGACCAACCGGCTTGAGCACGCCGACCACTCGCAAGCGGCGATCGCCCACTCTGACCAGTTGGCCGATCGCAGGCGCATTGCCGAACATTTCCTCGCGAATCTTGGCGCCGATAACCGCCACCGAGGAACCCCGCCCCCAGTCTTCATCAGGCAAGGCGCTGCCCTGACCGAGTTCAAAGCTGCGAATCGGAAAATAGCTGGCGGTGGTACCGGCAACCATGACTTCGCGCAGACGACCAGCGACGCTGATTTCCGACGTCCCGACGGCCAGTGGCGCGGCCCGCCGCACGCCAGGCGCCCGAAGCAGGGCAGCCGCATCATCGACCGTCAAATCACGCGGCGTAGTGGTAATGGCATTGGCTGGATTGAAGCCGCCAGTGCCGGAACGCCCGGGGAGGACGATGACCAGATTGGTGCCCAGCGAAGAAAACTGGCCAACCACGTAGCGCCTGGCGCCATCGCCCAAAGCGGTGAGGACAACAACAGCGGCGACGCCAATCGACATGGCGAGTACCGAGAGCGCGGTGCGCATCGGATAACCGGTGGCGGCATCGCGGGCAAAACGCAGGATGTCGGGCAGGCGCATTCAGGCTGGCTGCAGGCTGTCGTGTTGCAGACGGCCGTCTTCCATCGCCAACTGGCGATGAGCGCGCGCGCCTAGCGTTTGATCATGGGTCACGACGACCAGCGTCACGCCGCGCCCGTTGAGTTCTTCGAGCAGGCGCACGACCTCTTCGCCGGTGTGGCGGTCGAGATTGCCGGTCGGTTCATCGGCCAGAATCAGCGCCGGCTGCATGATGGTGGCGCGGGCGATGGCGACCCGCTGGCGCTGACCGCCGGACAGCTGATCGGGGCGATGGTCGGCACGGTTTTCCAGACCAAAATCTTTCAGTGCCTGTGCCACCCGGCGCCCCCGTTCGGCCGCCGGAATGCCGGCCAGCGTCATCGGCAAGGCAATGTTCTCGGCCGCACTCAGACGCGGCACGAGATGAAAGCTCTGAAAAACAAAACCGATGCGCGTGCTGCGCACCTTGGCCTGCTCGTCGGGCGACAGTGTGGTCACATCGCGACCTTCCAGCAGATAACTACCGGCGTTAGGGCGGTCAAGCAGGCCAAGCAGATTGAGCAGCGTCGATTTACCCGAGCCGGACGGTCCCATCACCGCGACGTATTCACCGGCATCAATCCGTAAATTGAGGCCCGCCAGAGCGTGCACCGTGGTATCTCCAAGCTGGAAAGTACGCTCTATATCCTTCAGTTCAATCAGTGCCATGGGCTATTTGCCCTTGGCTTTTTCATCCGCCACGACGGCGACGCCCGCCTTGACACCTTCTTTTTCGAGCGAAGTGACGATGCGATCACCGGCGACGAGGCCTTCGCTAATCTCGGTGTATTCCCAGTTGGCGATACCGGTCTTGACCTTGCGCTCCTCCAGCTTGCCGCTCGCTGCGTTGAAGAGCAGCACGCGACCACCTTCCTGAATCGCCGCGGTCGGAATACGCAGCACCTTGTCACGGCCATCGAGAATGATCTCGACATCGGCGCTGTAGCCAACCAGCAATTTGCCGGCGCTTTCCGGCTGATCGAAATCGACTTCAATATCGACGGTACGCGCCTGCTTTTCGACGGCCGAGACGTAAGGTGCGACACGCCGCACCTTGCCGGCCAGATGCTTACCCGGCAAGGCATCGAGACTGATGCGCACGATTTGCCCGGCGCTGATTTTTGGCGCATCGACTTCGTCCATCGGCGCTTTGACGTAGAGACAGCTATCGTCGATCAGATCAATCGCCGGTGGCGTCGGCACGCCTGGTGGCGAGGGGGTCGAATATTCGCCCAGTTCGCCAACAATCTTGGCCACCGTACCGTCAAACGGGGCATAGAGCGCCACGCGCCCCTGTTCGACGCGGGTCGCCCTGAATTTGGCCTCAGCCTGCGTGACATCGGCCTTGCTCGTATTGCAACTGGCACGCCGCGCCTCGGCCTCGGTACGCGCCGCCTCTTCGCGTGAGGTCGAGACAAAACCTTTGGCCCGCAACTCACCCTGTCTTTTTGCCTCTTTTCGGCGTTGACCGCAACAAGACAGGCCTCATCGACGCGCCGCGATGCCAGCGCGATCTGCGTCTGCGCCAGCGCTGCCTGCGCCTGCTGGTCGTCATTCCACAACTTGAGCAACAACTGGCCTTTCTTGACTTTATCGCCCTCCTTGACGCCCAAAAACTCGATACGGCCACCAACGATGGTCGACAACTTGGTGCGCTGGCAGGCCTCGACCGTGCCGGCGCGAGTATTGGCCAACGTCGCTTCGACCTTGCCCGTGGCAACCTCCTTGAGCACGACCGGGATCGGCTTGGTTCGTGTAAACCAGGCAATCACCCCAACCACAAGGGCAAGAATGACAACAACAATAACCAGTCGACGCATGAAAATCCTTATTTGAAACCAGGCAGCCAGCCGGATTGGGCGTGGCCCCGAACGGGCTCCAGCGTGCCTTGATAGAGTGCCTCGATCACTGGCGGGTCCTGCCAGGGTTCGTTCATGAAGGTCAGTCCGATCTCCTCGACCGTGCGCCCCGACCAATAATGTTCGGCCACTTCATCCAGTGCGCTGAGTGGCAGGCTGTGCGGCAGGCGCAGGTAGTCCAGCCAAGTGGCATCATGAAATGAACAAATGTAAGGCCCCTTGGTTGTTGCACAGGCCAGATTCTTGGCAAACACCCGCTGCGGATGCTTGAGACGAAAAGTCATGGCGTCGGTACGCGTGGCAAAAAGCAAGAGCGCGTGCAGACGGCTGGGGAAGTGGTTGTAACGACGCTGCCGAAAATATTCCAGATGATATTCAGCAAAGTAATTTTGGACCGTTATCAACTGATCCCCCGGCGTCGGCTCGCCGCCTTCGGGGGAAGCCAGAGTCGAACCGAAAGGGCTGCCCTTGAGGATATCCCAGCCCGGCAACTCCGCGCCTGGCTCGAGCCAGCAGAAGAGCTCCAAAGTGGCGGTGTCCTTGATCAGGTTGTCCATGCAGCGCAGAGAGGGTAAGGAATGACGCTATTCTGATCCATTGCCACCAATTGTCCACTCAAGCCCTGTCGCAAGCGATTTTGCGGTGCCTTGGACAGCGAAATGACCTATGATTCGATTTAGATATCTCCCGATTCTCCCAGCATAAGGCCTGCCCTGCATGTCCTGTGATAATTGCAAGATTAGCCAACCCGATCTATTCCAAGTCGTTTCGAAAATCGGCTACGGAGGGGTATATCGGTGAATCTGCGACGCAGTTTTCTTACCATGGCATGTTCATTGAGCGGCCTGCTTTTGCTGATCGGCGGCATCACCTGGGCAGCCCTGAATGCATTTAACCGCACCATAGAACTCGAACGCCACCGGCAGAGTTCACTGGCGCTGATGGGCGAGATTCACCATGAGGTTGAGCTACTCGGGCGCTTGGTCAGTTCATTTGTCAGTACCGCCGATCCGCGCTTCCTGCATTATTACTACGACATTCTTGCGATTCGCGAGGGCGTCAAGGCGCGCCCTGATAGTCTGCCCGCGGCTTATTGGGATGAAGTGATAGCCGGCACCAAACCCTATTCCCTGCCGCCGGGAAGCTCGGCGATCACCTTGCCCGAACTAACCCAAAAGCAGGCTTTCGACCCGAGGGAACAGGCCATCGTCAGCCGCATCCTGCTCCTGACCGAAGGCATGAAGCAGATCGAACAGGTGGCGTTTGCAGCAACCCAGGGCTTGTATGACCCAGCCAAAAATGAATTCGTCTCCGAAGCCCCCCCCCAGCGCGGTTTTGCCAACAAGCTGCTGCACCAGACTGAATACCTGAAACTGCGCGCCGAACTGGCGCTCACTGTCGAGGAACTCGCCAGCCTGGTCGACACACGAACCCTAGCCAGCCTGGTGCATGCTGCCCAACTTCTGAAAAACTGGATTACCGCCTCGCTGGTCATGCTGGTGCTGACAATACTGTGGCTGGTCTATGGCTATTACCATCTCCGGCGCAATCTGCTCAAACCACTCACCGCACTGCACCGCACGGCCACCGCTTTGGCTGACAAATCTTACGATGAGCGAGTTGGCCGCATCCGCGGCGTCGACGAGATAAAAACACTGGCCACGACCATAGACAGCATGGCGGCCGCCATTGAAGCCGATATCGGACAACGTGAAATCACCCAGCATGAACTGAGCGAAGCCCGTGCCCGGGCAGAAGTTGCCACCGAAGCGAAATCCATCTTCCTGGCGAACATGAGTCATGAAATTCGTACGCCAATGAATGCCATCCTCGGCATGGCCTACCTGGCGCTCAAATCCGGATTGCCCGCGCGCCAGCATGAGCAGGTCGACAAGATTCACGGTGCTGCAAAAACGCTGCTGGTCATCCTCAACGACATTCTTGATTTTTCAAAGATCGAGGCCGGGAAAATAAACCTTGAAAACACCCCATTCGATCTCGAAGAAGTCGCCCGCAATGCCTTGTCCATGGTGCAAGAACAAGCTGGCGAAAAGCATCTGGAGTTGATCCTTGACTACCGCACCCCCCAAAGTCCGGCGCGCTACATGGGCGACGCGCTTAGACTGGGTCAGATTTTAATCAACCTGCTGTCGAATGCCGTCAAGTTCACCAGCAGTGGCCACGTTGCCCTGGCGATAGAAGAGAAGGAGCAACACGAAGGCATGGCCAGGCTGCATTTCACAATTCAGGATACGGGAATCGGCATAACACCGGATCAGATCGACCGACTATTTCAGGAGTTCAGCCAGGGCGATGGCTCAACAACCCGGAAATATGGCGGGACCGGACTCGGCCTGACCATTTCCAAGCGTCTTGTCGAAGCAATGGGTGGAGAAATTTCAGTCAAAAGCGAGGTCAACCGCGGCAGCACCTTTACCTTCACCATTGACCTTCCACTCCCCTCTAGCGACGAGCCAGACGCGTCGCCAATACTGCTCAACGCCCGTCGCGCGCTGGTCGCTGACGACTACCCACGTTCGCGCGAAAGCATGGTGCGACTACTACAACAACTGGGCTGCCCGCGGGTCGACACGGCAAGCGACGCTAACGACGCTCTCGCCAAAATCCAGAGCGCTCAACGTGATGGGCGGCCCTACGACCTGCTGCTCCTTGACTGGCTGATGCCCGGACTGAATGGCCGTGAGATACTGGAACAACTGCGTAGCCGGCAGATTCCATTACCAGCACGCAGCATTGTCATCTCGACTCAGGATCCGTCGCTGTTACGCGAGGAAGTCAGCAAACTGGGCATTGCCGAAATTCTGCAAAAACCGCTGCTGCCTCACATGCTTTGCCCCAGAAGCCCACCACCACTCGCCCCCAGCGCCCCTATGGGCTCACTGAAAGGCGCGGTCAAACCGCTGGCCGGCATGCGCATACTGGTTGTCGATGACGACGCGATCAACCGCCACATTGCCGATGAATTGCTTCGTGACTGGGGCGCCGAGGTCGTGCTTGATATTAATGGAGAAGCAGCGGTAACGACGCTGTGCGCGCTACCGGCGGATCATTTCAATCTGGTCTTGATGGATCTTGAAATGCCGGTCCTGAACGGCCATGCCGCTACCCAGCAACTGCGCGCCATGCCCCGTTTTACAAAGCTGCCGATCCTGGCAATGACCGCTTATGCCATCGGGCACGACCTCGAACAGGCGCTGCGTGAAGGAATGAACGGGCACATTCCAAAACCCTTTGATCCAGACAAGTTGCTGACCACCTTGTCCTCTTATGCAACGGCCAATGCCCCCGTCGACATACTCACCCCGTCAACACTTGAGCCACGCCAAAAAATAAGGCTGCCGCCCTCCATTCTGTCGCTGCCTGAACTTGACATCGCCGCCCTCAGTCACCGCTTCCATGGGCGCGATGAATTCCTGATTCGCATGTTCCAGCGCTTTGCCCTCGAGTTCGCTGATTTCGGCGCCAGCTTGCGTCAGAACCTTGCCAGTGGTGGTATTGACTCGGCAACCCGTCAGGCCCACTCATTGAAAGGCATTGCCGGCACCTTGGGATTGAGTCATCTGGAGCAACTCGCGCGGACAGCAGAGCACTCCCTGCGCGAAGAAGGCGAAATCAGCGCATTGCTGGAGAGCGAGCTAGGCCTTGAGTTATTTCGGATCGTTAGCGCGATCAAGCAGATAGAAGCCCCCGCTACGCTTGCCAGCGGAACCTTCGATGCGCAAGAGACGCAGACCTTGCTAGCGCGTTTGCGACAAAGAGTGGCTGAAGCCGATGGCGAAGCCGAATTTTTATGGACAACCCACAAAACACGTTTTGCAGGTATCTTCACTCCCTCGGAAATGGCGCGTATCGAACGAGCCATCAGCAACTGGAACTTCGATGAAGCACAGGCTGCCCTGTCGCGGTCGACTCCCGAAAACGAGACAAATTTATGATCCCCGATAATCGCGCCACTATTCTGGTGATCGATGACACACCGACCAATCTCAGCCTGCTCAATCAGTTGCTCGGTGAGCACTACCGCGTCAAGCTGGCCAACAGTGGAAGCCGGGGGCTGGAACTGGCCGCGGCTAGTCCTCCATCGCTGATCCTGCTCGACATCATGATGCCGGAAATGGATGGCTACACCGTTTGCAAGCAGCTCAAAACGAACCCGAGCACTTCTGGCATTCCGATCATCTTTCTGACGGCAAAAACCGAAGCCGCCGACGAAGAAATGGGGTTCGAACTCGGCGCGGTCGACTTCATCCACAAACCGATTGCCCCCTCCATCGTCCTCGCCCGCGTCCGCACCCATTTGCAGATTCGTGCCTGGCAAACCTTTCTCGAAGACCAGAGCGCCTGGCTACAAAGTGAAGTTGAGCGGCGCGTCAATGAGGTTCTCCACCTTCAGGAGGCCTCGATTCGCGTCATGGTGTCGCTGGCCGAATTTCGTGATGAATGCACCGGCAACCACATCCGGCGCACACAAGACTACGTTCGCCTGCTCGCCGACTACCTGAGCCAGCAAGCCCGCGACCGCGACTTCCTCACACCCGAACATATCGACCAGATCACAAAAGCCTCGCCCTTGCACGACATCGGCAAAATTGCCATCCCCGACCACATTCTGCTCAAACCAGGCAAGCACACGGCTGAAGAGTTCGAAATCATGAAAACGCACAGTGCCAAAGGTGAAGGCATGCTGACCAGGACCCGCAGCGAGTTGGGCGAAGACAACCTCATGCTGCATTTTGCAACCCAAATTGCGCGCAGCCATCACGAACGCTGGGATGGCTCCGGCTACCCGGATGGCTTGCATGGCGAAGACATTCCACTTTCCGCGCGCCTCATGGCTGTTGCCGATGTTTATGACGCCCTGCGTTCGCGCCGCCCTTACAAAGAACCTTTTACCCACATCGACGCAACCGTAATGATCATGCGCGAAAGCGCTCGGCAATTCGATCCAGCGCTAATTGAAGCCTTCGCCGCGCTAGAAGGCGAATTCGAGAAAATCTCCCTGCGCCTGGCCGACGAATGATCCCATTTATCACACCCCACTCCGCCAAAGCCATGCCCCCCAAACTGTTTCTCGCCCTGGCCCTGAGCGTGCCGCTCGCTAGTCAGGCGGTGGAAATGGACTGGTCCGGCTTTGGTACCGTCGGCTATGCCACCTCCGATCAGCCCTACAAATACCAGCGCTTTATCGACAACCAAGGCACCCTAACCCGAGACAGCGTATTGGGCGGACAGGTTGACCTGAAGTTCAGCCAGCAATTCGGGGCGACAATACAGGGCAAACTGGCCCCTTCAGACAAGAGTGATACGCAGTGGGATGGCACACTCTCCTGGGCTTTTATTTCCTGGCGCCCGATGGATGACTTGCTGATTCGCCTCGGCAAGTTTCGCCTGCCGTTTATGCTCAACACAGAAAACTCCGATGTCGGCGCCACCTACGACTTCGCCCGCTTGCCGGTTGAGGTGTACTCCATCGCACCAACCACCGACGTTGTTGGCCTAAGCATAAGTAAATCCTTGTTCACCGACCCAATGGAATGGAACCTGGAAGCCTATACCGGCAAAGCAGAAACCCATTGGCGCTACTATGGCCGCGAAATCCGCGATGTTCGCAATAGCCCGGGAAGCTGGTTTATTCCCGTAGACATCAAGAGTAGCGGCCTCGTCTTGACCGCTCGCGACCTGGATAACACTTTCCGCATCGGAATTCATGAAGTAATCGCTGAGCGGACTGACCAACCCGTTCACGCCGACATCCCTTATCGTTCAATCCCCGTAGGACCGAATATTGGCTTTTACGATCTCACCAAGGGACGCCGTGTTGACCAGTTGATCATTCCGGTACAAACCATTGCCGCCAGTATCAGTCTGCCAGCCAACTTCAAAGTTACCACCGAATACGCACGGATCAAGGTTAACAGCGCCAGCGAAGGACTCACTCGCTGGGGCGCCTACCTGGCCGTATCAAGACGGATGGGCGACTGGACCCCTTACGTCTATTACGCCAAGGTTAAGTCACCCGATAGCACACTGGAAAAGTACAAGACAATCAATGAGAACAGAGTTCCCAGCTCACCTTTCTACAATGCCAATCTCATCAACCAGTCGCAAACCCTGGCGGCGGACGTTGTCGCTCCATTTGATCAATGGACCGGGGCGATTGGATCCTCTTACCGGATTACTCCCACCAGCCTGCTCAAGGCCGAGTGGTCGCACACCAGCACCGGCGTCGTTTCCAGCTTTGTGGATGCACCATCGGGGGGCGACAGCGCCAACAAACAGATCAACGTTATTTCAGTCTCCTACAACTTTACGTTCTAAGAGACTCCATGCGACGCTGCCTGACTCCCCTGCTCACACTCTGGATCATCAGCACCAGCTTGATCGCTGAAGAGGTGCTCGTCGTAATCGGCCACAACTCCCTGCAGAAAGTAGACCTTGCCACCGTACAGCGCCTCTATAACGGGCGTGTTGTTTCGCTAAACCAACAATCTGCCATGCCCCTCAATCTGCAGCCCGGGGACCCGGTACGTCAACAATTCCTTTCATCAGTCCTCGGACAAACCGAGGAACAATATACTGGCTACTGGCTGGTACGCCGCTACGTTGGCAAAGGCGCACCACCGCAGGAGGTAGCCAGCCTGGAAGAGATCATCCGCATCATCGAGTCAACACCAGGCGCCCTTGGCTACATCCCGCTATCCAAAGCCCCACCTTGGGCCAACGTCATATTCAGGCGTTGAGTACTCAGATTTTTGAAAATATTCCTGGAATTTTTGAGATCAACTGCTAAGCTGAAATCGTGCTGAGGTAAGCAGCGAGCCCGGCAAAGAAGTGGTAAAGCTGAGTATCTGGGGACTTCATGGGTATTGATCCGGGTTTTCTTGAGATGGCTGAGTAGCACCCCATAACGGCGAGA
>ERZ724524.2582-NODE-2582-length-11718-cov-24.833748_pt1 | contig 11718 bp, 9 predicted proteins | sample MGYA00376057_ERZ724524 | MGnify/ENA primary metagenome ERZ724524 (study PRJEB28724, sample SAMN07190888) | wastewater metagenome | isolation source: influent of sewage treatment plant in Hong Hong | place: USA: Christiansburg, Virginia | collected 2016-03-01 ...
GTTAATAACAGCTCAGCAAAACCAAAGCGTCCTTGGAATGCAGAATAGATCATTGCCGCGATCAAGAAGCTCCCTAAGCCTAAGGTACTGGACTTGGTTGGGGCATGCAGGCGCATGAATAAATCGGGCAGGCGCACCATTCCAATTCCTCCGACCAGCATGAAGAAAGTGCCGATCATGAGAAAAATGGAGACTAAAATTTCCATCGTAAGTTGCATCGATCTTGCTCCTAGTCAATCACATGACCTGAGGTGAAGTAGCGTGCTAAAGCGGCTGTAGAGACAAAGCCGAGCATCGCAACCAAAAGAGCACCTTCAAATAATGAAGTGCTGGCCCAGTAAATGCCTAAAATAATAATGAGGCAGATTGCATTTAAAAAGAGTGTATCGAGTGCTAAGAGTCGGTCTACAATCGATGGGCCGATGATTAAGCGAATTAAGCACAGCAACATTGAAATGGTGACGGCGATTAAACAAATCCCGAGGGCATAAGGCAAAATAGTCATGCTTTGTCTCCTGCTTCGACACCAAAAATTTGCATCAACGGTTTTTCATAACGCGCTTTGATATTTTCAATCTCGGCATTTTCATCATCGGTGCTGAGGGCGTGAACTAAAATGTCCCCACGATCTTGATCGATGCCTGCTGAAACAGTGCCTGGTGTGGTGGTAATAATCATCGCCAGTAAGGTGTTTACTTCCTCATGTTGTGTTTCCAGCGGAACGCGAAACCATTTGGGTTGTAGACGATCAATTGGGCCGAGGACCAATTTAGCCACTTGAATATTCGACACCACAATGTCGTATAACACCACAAAAAATAGTTTCACCGCCGCTTTCCATTCAATATTTGGAGTATACGTAATGAATGGTCTGATCAGACGCGGAATAAAAATAGCCAGTAAAAATGCCATCACTAAGCTGGCTGCATCGACACTATGTGCCAACATCACCCAGCTCAGCGCAACAATCACCGAGACAAAAGGGTGGGGTAACCAACGCTCCAAAAACGACGTTTTTTTCATGTTTAAGGCTCCACCATCGGTTGTAGGCTTTCAGCATCGGGATTCACTTCAGCCTGTTGTTGCTGTTGCATTTGGCGTTTTTTGTATTCGGAAATATGTTCGCCTTCCAGTGTTTCCTCTGAAATTAAATATGGAATCAAATGTGCATTCGGATCTACGCGTTCGCCACCATATTTGGTCTCGGGTAAATTTTCACTGTCGAAAGGTTGTACGCTAATGCTTTGCCCATGCTCATCAGTTTTGAGCAAAGTCTGTTCATAGAGCACATTATTTTGGATTTGCTCAGCCGTTTGGTAAGTGTACTTTTGAATCGGGCCTGCAAACACCATATAAGCCATTAAACCTACCAACAATAGATAGATGGTTTTGTCATTGCGCTTCGGTGCTTGTTCAGGCAAAGCTTGGTACGCGGCATAAGCAGCTTCATTCGGGTTGTCTTCTGGTTTAGTTGCGCGCCAAAAAATCACGAAACCCACACGTGTAAACGCAATAATACTCAATAAGCTCACCACTAAAACGGTCACAATAATCAGCAATTGATATGGTGAGTGTGCGGTGGCTTGGAGAATAAATACTTTGCCCAAGAAACCACTAAAGGGTGGTAAACCTGCCATCATCAAGGCAATGGTGAAATAGGTTAACGCCACCACCTTATGCTGTTTCATTTGTGGTGCAATTTTAAAATGGTCTTTAAATTCACCACGTTGAGAGGTAATCCAACCACTTAAAATGTAGAAAGCTGCCGCAATAATGGTGCTGTGCACCAAATAATACAGTGCCGCTGCCCATGCCAAGGTATTGAATAGGGAAATGGCGATTAAAATCGTGCCCACAGAAGACAAAATCATAAAGCCAATGAAACGACGTAAGCGTTCTGCGCCCATCGCGCCAATCACACCATAGACTGAGGTAATTAAACCAATCGGCAATAGAATGTATTGCAGGATTTCACGGCTAATCGCATCGTCAAATACGGTGCCATTAACACGTAAAATGGCATAAATACCGACTTTGGTCATGATGGTGAACAGTGCCGCCACAGGAGTGGTCGCGACTGCATAGGTTTTCGGTAGCCAAAAACCGACAGGTAGCATGGCTGCTTTAATGCCAAAGACTGTAAACAACAACAGCCCGCCAGCAACAGCAATACGATGTTGATCGCCTTCTAACAATGGCATCAGACGTGCAACATCCGCCATATTGAGGCTGCCGACGCTGCCGTAAATCATGCCAAGGCCAATCAGAAACAGAGCTGATGCCAACAAGTTAATGGTGACATAGTGAATGCCGAGTTGAAAACGCGCTTTGCCTTGGCCATGCAGTAACAAAACATAAGAGGCCATCAACAAAATTTCAAAGAATACGAACAGGTTAAATAAGTCGCCTGTCAGGAAGGCACCGGTTAAACCCATCAGTAGGAAATGGCACATGGCATGGAAATAACGGCCACGTTCATCCCATTCTTTACTGGCGAACCACATCACTGGAACAGCTAAGCCGTAGGTTAAAACCAGCATCAGGGCAGACAGTTGGTCGAGGACCAAAACAATACCAAATGGTGCAGCCCATTCACTCAGGTTATAAACACTGATTTGCCCTGAGCTGGCAAAGATCAGATAGTTGACCGCTGTAAATAAGCCCAACAGGCCAGAGGTATAACTGATGCCTCGACGCCAAGGTTGTCGCCAGTCTTGTGCTAAAGAACCTGATCCAGGATTGCCCAATAACACCAAAATAAAGGCGGTAATGGCAGGAATTAAAATACTAAAAATTGGGGTGTGTTCGGTCCAAAATTGGATGAGGTCATTCATTATGGCTCATCCTCACGTGGGTCAATTTGAGGTATTTCTTCTTTAGAGTCAACGTGGTCGGTTCCTGTTTCATAACGACTGCGTAAAGCCAGTTGTACAATAAACGCCGTGGTAGCAAAGCCAATCACAATTGCGGTTAACACCAAGGCTTGTGGCAAAGGGTCAGTGGCTTTGCTGGCTTCCGTGAGTACTGCGGGTGCATTAAGTTGAAGTCGCCCCATGGCAAATAAAAATAAATTGACGGCATAACCAATCATGGCCAAGCCAAGTACCACAGGGAAGGTACGGGCACGCAAAATCAGATAGATGCCTGTGGCAGTCAACAGACCAATAGCGGAGGCAAGTAACAGTTCTAAACTAATCATATTAATCCCCCTTTGGTACTGGACCAGACATACTAGAGTGACGCGAGTCCCCGAGTACTGAAATAAGTAGCATGGTTGCACCCACAACCGTGATATAAACCCCGACATCGAACAGTGCAGCTGTCGCTAAGTGCATTTCACCTAAGATCGGTGGCGACACATAAAAGTGTGCACTGGTGAGGAATGGACGTCCCCAGAACCATGCACCTAAGCCTGTTAATCCTGCAATGACCAGACCAGTTCCAATCCAGATTTCATACAAACGACCTGACTTGGCTTTGAGCAGCTGTTCCGCATGGTCTTGACCGAGTGCCATGTACTGAATAATCAAGGCCAAAGCGGTAATTAGACCTGCGATAAAACCGCCTCCAGGCAGATTGTGTCCACGCAGGAAGATATACAGACTGACCACCAAGGCAATCGGTAAAATCCAAGATGCAGTGATACGAAGCATCAATGGCGATGGATTAAAACGGTAACTGAGACCTTGGGTCATAGTCGTGCCGTGGGTACGCATACCATCCATTAGGCACAGCGCGCCAATGCCTGCAATGCCGAGGACGGTAATTTCACCGAAGGTATCGAAACCACGGAAATCGACTAAAATTACGTTGACCACGTTGGTACCGCCGCCTAATGGAATCGACTGCTGCATGAAGAACCATGAAATGGAGTTGTGATCACGGGTCAAGATGAGCCATGTGATCCATGCAATGCCGAGCCCGCCGCCAATCGCAATCAGGGCATCTCGCCAACGACGTGAGACACTCGACTCATAGGGAGTGAGCTGTGGTAAAAGCGATAAACTCATCAATAACAGTACGGTGGTGACTACATCGACGGTGATTTGTGTCAAGGCCAAATCAGGTGCAGAGAAGCAGATAAAGACCATAGTTACGACTAAACCAATCGCGCCACTGATCAATACCGCTTTAATCCGTTCGTGGTGGAACCACAACATCATCCAGCACGAAGAGAATAACAGTAGCCACAGGACAATCGCTAAAGCAGGGGCATGGGTGAGTTCACGGGTACCTGTGGTCAGTCCTTGTCCTAAAAATGGAAGTGAGACTATGGCAATACTGAAGATCACAATCCAAAGAATATAGCTTTGTAATTTACCGTTTTCAGTCCAGCGTTTAAATTTGCGCGAGTTGAGTAGGAGTGACTTCAGGAATAAGTCAAAGGCAACTCGACCTTGTAGACGACCTAGGTATGGATCGAGATCAATTTCTCGAATTTTGCCACCTTTCGCTAGACTGAAATAGAAAATCAGACCGCCAATCGACGCAATCACGCTCATCAATAATGGCATGTTAAAACCATGCCATAGGGCAAGATGTGCGCCTTCAAAGTCCATCACTTGGGTGCTAGCGCGTGCTGTGCTATTGACGATATTTTCAACTAGTAGAGCAGGGAATAAGCCGACTAAAATACAGAGAATCGCCAGTAAAGTAGCGGGTGCACGCATGCCAAACGGCGGTTCATGTGCATCTTTGTTCGGAACTTGCTTGCCTAACGGGCCATCGAAGAAAACCCCATGCACCAAACGCACAGAGTAAGCCACTGCAAAAATCCCCGCCAGTGTCGCGACAATCGCCGAGCAGATGAGCACAGGACCAGACAGATTGCTGAGCAGTTCAGTAAAGAACATTTCTTTAGATAAGAAACCGTTGGTCAAGGGTACGCCAGCCATCGATGCTGCAGTGACCATCGTCAAAGTGGCCGTATAAGGCAACAGTTGCCATAACCCACTAAGCTTACGTAAATCACGTGTGCCTGACTCATGATCGATAATACCTGCGATCATGAACAGCGCTGCTTTAAAGGTGGCATGGTTAATAATATGGAAAATAGCCGCAGCCACAGCCAATGGTGATCCGATTCCCAAGAGACACATGATCAAGCCGAGATGGCTGATGGTTGAATAGGCCAATAAACCTTTCAGGTCTTCTTTAAAGATGGCAAAAAATGCAGCCATACACAGGGTAAATAAGCCAATAAAGGTGACCAAATTATGGAACAGTGCCGCACCTGCAAAAATGGGTAACAGTCGTGCCACCAAGAAAATGCCCGCTTTTACCATGGTTGCTGAGTGCAAATAAGCAGACACGGGGGTCGGGGCAGCCATCGCGTTGGGTAGCCAAAAATGGAATGGAAATTGCGCACTTTTGGTAAAAGCACCGAGTAAAATCAGCAGCAGCGTAGGAACAAATAAAGCATGGCTTTGAATCTGCGCTGTCATCGTCAAGATTTGATCAATCTCGTAGGTGCCTGTGATTTGGCCGAGCAAGATGAAACCACCTAGCATGGCTAATCCGCCCATACCCGTAATGGTCAATGCCATTCGTGAGCCGCGTTGCGCCGCGTCGTAATTGCTCCAATAACCGACCAACAGAAAAGAGGAGATACTGGTCAGCTCCCAAAAAACGAGGAGTAAAATTAAATTATTGGAGAGTGAAATTCCGAGCATGGCTGCCATGAATAACATGAGCAGTAGATAGAGTTTGTTGAGAGAATTTTTTGGGCCTAAATAAAAATAGGCATAAATATAAATGAGCGTTCCGATGCCACTAATCAGTAAGGCAAAGAGGAGGCCTAATGCGTCTAGACGGAAGCTGAAGTCAATTCCAAGCTGCGGCAACCATGACCACGACTGCGTAATGACAGCGCCATTAAACACCTCTCGTGCTTGGGTCAGTAATAAGCCTAAACTTGTCATACTGACCCCAACAGCTGCGAAGGCGGTTAGCCTGCGTGAGCTCTGCTTCAGTAATGAGACAAGGGTTGTGCCAAGTATTAACGGTAACAATATAATAATCGGTAGCACACTCGTTTCCATTGTCGTGAATAGGTCAAAACCTATTGGTGAATCTCATCTTTCAAGGATTACAGGACTGCAAAGAGCAGCCCAAGAGTCTCAATCTTGAAAGCCAATGTGAAATTTAAAAATAATGAAGTTGTGTTGCGCAACTCATGAAGCGTTATAGCAAAATCCGATTTCAGTTGGAAATTTGCAAGTAAAACCGATCATATAACATGACTAAAACAACATCAATCTTTTTTGCGCTGACGCAAAACATTATACGCGTGATGGTTGTTTCTTGGTGGATGGCAGGTACTTTCTCAGTGCAAGAAATGTAAAAAAGCGACCATTGGTCGCCTGTTTTTGAGGGTTGAAATAGATATGCTTATGAAGCAGGCTAAGTTAATGGATTTGCCGATGAAGCATCATCTTCGGCACTGAGTAAAGTAATCAAATGCTGTTGCTGTTCGGGAGAGAGTTGCTGCTGTATTTGTGTGAATAATTCAGCCACACTTAAATCTTGGGGTTCAGCCGCAATCGGTTCGGTGCTTCCACTCGTCGCTTCATGATTGGCAAGGTTTTGGTAAATCACATCGAACTGGTGTTGCAGTGGTTCGAGTTGGATCGGACTTAATTGCTTATTTTCCAGTTTGAGGCATTGAAACTCACTGGCTTGTTCCAGCAACTCACTTCGGTTGCCTGAGGCGATAATTTGTAGTCGAGGAAAAGCCTGATTTAAACGTTTTAAAATGACTTGCGCCATATTTTGATCCAATTGATGATCAATCGCATCAATCAACAGTACGCCGTCACCTTCTAAACAAGGGAACAGGCTTTCAGGGTTGAGTAGGCATAAACGTCGCACAATATCGCCAACAAGCGCTACCCAGTTACGAATACTATTGGACAGCTGTTGATAGAGCATGCTGTTGCCATGGTAGCGCACCATCAGTTGTAACTTGGGATGATATTGCAGATAAATATCTTCTATTTCGGGCAGAACGGTTGCTAACGCTTGCTTGAGCGCTTGTAGGCTGGGTGACTGGATGTGTGCTTGAGCCTGAGCCAGTTTATAGCTTAAGGGGATATCGGGTGGTATGCTTTTAGGCTGATGTAATATCGTTTGTAAAAACTGCGCAGTTTGCGCATTTTCAATATCGCTGATTTCACGAAACCACTCAAAGAAGCGCGCAAAGGTGGTATAGGGAATAGCTGAAATTTCATAGGCATGTGCATGTTGGAAAATCAGGGGATTATTCTTGCTGAGAATATTCATCTCATTGACAAAACGTTCCGCAGGATAATATGCAATCAATGGCAAACCTTGCAGCGGATCTTGTAACGTTGCCTGCTGATATAGATTGACCAGTTGTTCGAGTTCTAATGTTTCAACTCGACTGATGCCAATGCCTTGTTGGTTTAAGGTTTTGTAGAGTTGCCATGTATAGGGTTCGGGAGCAGTATCGGCTGCCGTAGGTTTGAGAGCATACAGCTCAGCGGGCACAGCAACTTGAATATCAATTTTGGACTGTAGGCGGTTCAGCATAATATCGTGATCTAACATCACCACACCTGCAGAGCGTAAATCTTTATAACGGGCCGCAAACCAAGTCAGAGCCTGATAGCTAAAACGTAAGATCGAGGTCTTGCCTGAGGCTTGATCGCCTAAAATTAAAGTGACGGGTTTATCGTGATAAGAAAAATCGACTTTAAGGTCAGCAAAATGCAGGATGTGTTTCAGGTGAATCGATTGAATTTTCATAGAACACCCGCAGCGGTTGTGACTATTTTTACATTCGACTATCCAACAACTTTACGTAATGAGCTTGGCATTTGTTTTTTCAGCTGTTGCATCAGGTCGTAAATGTGATGGATATTTAAACTTACTTTAGCACGTGTACAGGCCACGTAAAGCAGTCTTAACTCTTCATCACTAATTTTATGGTCTTTGTCGTTGACCTTAAACTGATAATCATCTTCGATGTGAACGCGGTTCCACTCTAGGCCTTTGGCTTTGTGTGCGGTGGAAATAATATAATCCGCTTGTTCAATCGGCGTAATCTTCGCGAGGGCTTTTTTGAGTGGATCGGTGCCATGATCATCCACCAATTTTACTAAAGGCTTGATGTCGCTGCCGTCATTGGTTTCGCAGTATTCATGTACATCATGCCAAGAATTAAACCAGGCCAGTTCAGGCACATCGGTGACGCGCTTACCTTGTTTCAACATCGCTGCGGCATCGACAAAGCGGTTCAGTTTGACATGGTCGGCTTGTAAGCTGACTTTGTCGCCATGGACCAATCCTGAGAGTAACAGTTCCATAGCGCGCGCATTGGTGCGACATAAAATCGCATCGCGCATTTTGGTATGAGGTTTGTTGACCACTTTGGAGTTGAGCAGAGGGTTGCCCATGAGCGGCACGGTTTCATTCAAGGCGCCTAAAATAGCATTGGCATGCAATGCAATCTCTTCACCAAAACGAAACGAGGTGGTAAGGCGTGACTCAGGCAAAGGCAGTTGTTGCATGGCATTGACTGCGCCGCGCCATGCATAAATTTGTTGGTGTGCATCTCCGACATAGATCACTTGTGTATTACGCTGCTTCAGTAAGATGCCCAACATCAGCGGATCGGCATCTTGTGCCTCATCAAACAACACATAGTCACTTGGGATATTGGGTTCAGACAACGCCCACAGTTTTAAATAAATATCGTGACCAATCCCAGCTTGATGGTTAGGATCGATAGACTCTAACCAACGTCGTTCAATGGCAGGGTAGAGGTGCTTTTGTAGTGAATCGATATCATCGGGATGTAACCAGCTCGGTGCTTGTAAATGTCGCGGTGCTGGGTACTGAGAACTGGTTGAACAGAAGTGACTCACGGCATTCGCCACAAGGCTGGCCAAGCGTGAGGGCATCAATACATATTTTTCATAACGTCCGCCCATCATCCGTCTTAAGGTGATGGGTTCAAGGCGGTATTCTTTGGCGATAAAACTCGGACTTAAACGAGGCAGACGAAGTTTGTCCGTTACTCCACGTGGAACACTGCGAAAAGCAAGCGAGTGAAAGGTTCGGCAGTCGACATTGCCATGAAACTTCATTTGCGCTTCGCTGGCAATGGCTTTGTTGAACGCTAAATACATGCCTCGTCTTTGCGGCATAGCATCGCTAATCATTTGCAGTGTGGTGGTTTTACCTGTGCCTGCGTAGGCAATTACTTTAAACGATTTGCCCAGACGCGCGTTATCAATGGCAATGGCTTGCTCATAAGTCGCGCTCGGTTTGATGATATTCGACACAGGCAATAAACTTAGTGGCTGCGGTTGGCTTTTTCAAGCAAACCAGAAAGCCCTTGACGACGTGCCAATTCATTGAGAACCAATTGAGGGTCTAAGTCGAAATAACCTAAAACCACAATCGTATGGAACCAAAGATCCGCCACTTCATAAATCAAATCATTTTTATGATCTTCATTGGCTTCAGACTTAAAGTCTTTCGCGGCAATCACAGTCTCGATGGCTTCTTCACCGACTTTTTCTAAAATTTTGTTGAGACCTTTGTGGTACAGCTTTGCAACATAAGACGAGTCTGGATCCGCTGCTTTACGCTCAGCCATCATTTGGCCGAGGTAAGACAAAACTTCAACTTGCTCAGACTGCGCCGTTGAGGCATTCATCGCCAATGTATGTGGATTGGTTGATTTTTCACCATAAATCGCGTTCGGGTCTTTGAGCTGTGCATCCACAATTTCCCAGCCATTTGGCGTGAGTTTACGGTAGAAGCACGATTCGCGACCTGTATGACAGGCAATTCCGCCGTGCTGTGCAATTTGCAGCACAATTACATCGGCATCGCAGTCGAGACGAATTTCATGTACGGTTTGAAAATGCCCAGATTCTTCGCCTTTGTGCCATAATTTGTTGCGTGAACGAGAGAAATACACGGCTTGGTTTTTCTCAGCCGTCAAAGCCAAAGCTTCACGGTTCATCCATGCAACCATCAAGACACGTCCCGTTTGGTGATGCTGTGCAATGGCAGGGACTAAACCTTGTTCGTTAAATTTTACTTCATCGAGCCATTGCAAATTGTTCATAAGATTTCACCAAGCGAATAAATATTGAGAGTGTTACGATGTTAACGTAGCGCGCTATAGTCTACGTGATTTAAACAGAATAGAGGAGAAACTTTCTACAGTTATCTCACAGCGGCTTAATTGATATATTTTAGAAATTCAACCATCAGTCACCCATCCAAAGCGGATGACGATGATTGTCATCGCATTCTACACAGAATGATTGTTTTGTTTTGCAATATCCCGATAGTTCATTTGACTGAACATGCCTAATTTTAAACCTGAAATTGTCACCGCCATTTCTTTACGGAAATAGGGAATTCGATACATCCAAGCAAAGCTTAAATCACGTAAACCACCTGCCCACCATAGGTCAGATTGGTAAAGTGGTGTGAGTAAACGACTTAAAAATTGATAGAACGCCGTCGAACTTTGACGGTGTTGATGATAAGTTTGCCAGAGTTGAACATAATCAAGGGCTGCATTTTTTCTTGCGCTTTGAACCGCTTGTCCCAAAGCCCATGCATCTAAAAGGGCCATATTTGCACCTTGCCCCAGTTGTGGACTCATCGCATGTGCTGCATCACCAATGACACCAATACGACCCTCACCAAACTTAGACAGCACCACATCACGATAATTTGCAGTCAACCATTGTGATTTTTGTTCAGGCTGGGCAATGACTTGTTCTAACCAATCCGCAGCAGGTTTCCAACGCTTAGACACTTGGTTTAACCAGTCTGAGTGAGCTTGTGAATTGTGTAGAAAGTTATTTAGCTGATGGCTGGGAAGACTCCAAAAAATACTCGACAGTCTTTGCTTGGGTTCATGTGGCACTGTACCTGTCGGTAAGATGCCCATCATCATTTTAGAGCGATCATGAAACTGATGTAAAATTTCTGTATCTAATTCAATACATTCGGGAACAATTGTCCATTTGGCTCCCCAAGGATAAGCTTGATCAACCTTTACCCATTCTTTCGGTCTTAAAAGACTGCGTGCGCCATTGGCAATGATCACCGCATCAAAAGCTTGATCAAATGATTCACCATCTTTTGTACCCAAAACACGCACTTGATTGGATGTTTCTTCTAATGTTTGAATGTCGGTATTCATTTGCCAAGTAATCAGTTCGGAATATTCACGGCATTTATTTTCTAAAACATGACATAACGTTGCTCGATGGATACCGACACCATAAAAATCAGGATGCGCTTGTTGATAATGACTATTGACCAGTAAATTTCCACTCGGTAACTGACCTTTGAGCCCAGTGACTTTTGCACCCAGTCTTAAAACCTCATCTAAAAGGCCTAAATGCTCAAAAACAGCTAAACCAGAAGGCTGTAGTAACAGTCCTGCGCCGACAGGTTCGAGTTCTGAGGCTTTCTCTAAAATACTGACTTGAATATTTTGTCGAGCCAGTAAAATCGCAGTGGCTAACCCTGCGGTTCCAGCACCGATGATGGCGAAGTGGGGCGGGTGATTAGGAATCATAGATCGAATGATTTAACCATTGTCTAAAATGAATGCGTAACGAATATCATCAGATTTTTTTAATTGGTCGATGTTGATTTGAATGAAATCTTCTAACGAGCTTGCAATCACATTTTTTCCACGATTCATTTTGTAATTCA
>ERZ724524.2583-NODE-2583-length-11717-cov-3.464157_pt1 | contig 11717 bp, 13 predicted proteins | sample MGYA00376057_ERZ724524 | MGnify/ENA primary metagenome ERZ724524 (study PRJEB28724, sample SAMN07190888) | wastewater metagenome | isolation source: influent of sewage treatment plant in Hong Hong | place: USA: Christiansburg, Virginia | collected 2016-03-01 ...
TATGCCGGGGCCGAAAACGTGTCAATATCTTTTTTTAATTATTTTTACCTACCCCGGCGAAGGCCAAAAAGATGCCCTCCCGGCACGGTGTGGCCGAAAGGGCAAGGCGGGAGGGTCTCCCCTGTCGCTGCTGGCAATTATGCCGTCTGCGTCTGGATGGCGTACCGTCGCCCCGCCTCCGTCAGCGCGTCCGGCACCTCCGCCAGCGTCCGCCAGCCATTCTTCCCGACGATACGGTTTCTGGTCGTGCCGTGCGTCGGGTTGACCTTCTCAAAGCCGTTGGGCTTACGGTATGGATCGTACCCCCCGCCGCGCACGTCCGCCTCTTTCACCCCCTCCGTGCAGAATACTCGATCCTCGTCACCAAGCCGGATATTGAGAAGTTCAGCAGTGGCGTAGAAGAAAAGCAAATGCCGGATGGCCTTGGCGTCGTACATTTTCTGGCCGGAAATCTCCGTCTGCCAGTACCACGCCGAAGCCGCCATTCTCTCCTTCGTCACACCGACTGGTCGGTAGACCACCACGCGGGCCTTGCCACGGCGCATGTCGTCCTCCCACTTTTCGAGCGGGGTCATCTGCGCCACCTTCCCCATGTGTGCATCTCCCACGTACCATTGGCTACCGCACCGGATCAGCTTGGCGTCGTGGGACAGGCCGGTGCCGGCCCGCAGCACGCGCCATCCCTGTGTGCGTAGCACGATCCCCTTGCTGATGAGAGCGGGTGTCATGCGGGAAATGTCCATTCCAGGCAAGAGTGCGTCACGGTTGAACAGAGGGGCGGTCATTTCGTAACCACAAGATAAACGAGGTAGGCGCATATTGCAATCCACCCGCCCTGCCTGGCGAGTTCCGTCAGGACTGTCTCTTTTGGGTTGGTGAACAGCTTTACTCCGGGGCAGTCTGCACGTCGCTTGAGGCACTCCGTTTCCGTCACGGTGGAACGCCGGACAAGGATGCGGACGTGGCGGAGTAGGAGCGCGAGGGCGCGGCCTTGGGTTTCGGGGTCGCCGCCGTGGCCGTTCTGCAACTGTGCCTCGATAGACTCAAAGTCGTGGTCAAGCAGTCCTTTGATATCGTCATTGTCGCTCATCGCTCCACCTTTCCGCTCGCCCGGTTCCCGCTCCCCACATCACCGCGAATTTTTATTCCGGAAATGCCCGTCATGTCGTCTGTGACGCGCGGGTCTATCCGCTGGGTGATTGGCATGTATTCGGCCTCTTGGTCGTGCATCTGCGCCGCCACGCGCTCGGCAGATGGCGCATAAACCAAAACGCACCCGGTAAGTTGCCACGCTATAGCCAGCAAAATGATGGAAAAGCCAACGGTCATGCAGGCGCTCGATATTTCAGTATAAACTTTTTGCCGGTTTCGCTCGTACAGATTCACGGCCAAACAACCTCCGAAACATTGCTCCGTTCTTTCACCGTTCGGCCCGCGGTCCTCGCGTGGCCGGAAACCAAAATATAAAACCTCTCGCCCGATTTCGGGCGCCAAGTGGACAGCGGCTTCACCTTGAAATGGTCTCCCTTGGACCCGTCCAGACAGCCCACCGGCTTCGACGTCTGACCCTTACGAAGCCATTCCCATGTCCCCGCCTGCCATCGGCCGCCGACCTTCGCAATGGCCCACACGTTCGCATTCGTGTCTTTCCCCGTCCCGCTCGTCGCAACCGGCCATGCGGTCGCCTTGTCGTATGGAAACTGAATCTGCCCGCCTGAAATGGACGCCGACATTTTCGCCGTCTGCGGCCAGTCGCGCACGCTGGCATGGAGCCACGCTACTTCGGCCAGCTCCGCCGGCCAGTCGGAGGATCCGCCGTCCGACGGCTTCGCCTGGGGATTTCCCATCGCGTCGATGGCGGGCTCGTCGTATTCTGCCACGTCGAACCCGTAATAGATCACGAAAGCATATCCCGCCGCCACGCCGGCCGCCCGCCATGCGGAAATGGCCGCCGGATTCCCTCGACCGTAGACGTTCCCGGCCTCGTTCAGCTGGGCGAGAATCGCGCCGGTGTCGCTGGTCACGTGCGCTGCCTTGTGTTTTGGCCAGATGGTCGTCTTGACGGGGTGGTACTCGAAGAAGTCCGTGCGAATCCCGCCGAAGCTCGTTGTTTCCTGCGGTCTGCTGCCGTTATTGTTCCCGATCTTGAAGCCTGCCTCCTTCAGTTTCTTTGCGCCGTACTTCTCCAGCTCTTTCCCCGCTGTGGTGCGTGTCTCACCGACGATAACAACAAATACGCCCTTTGGGCTAACGGTCTCCGCGAACCAGTCGATGAACGCCTTTGCCTGTGGCAACCGCTTGGATAGCGCAGGGCCGTCGTTGCGCCAATTCGATTTTCCGGCATTGTCGTTGAACATCGTCACATGATAGTAGATACCGCGTTTGGCGCACCCGTCTACAGCGTAGAGCGTTGCCCGCTTCATCTGTTCCAGTTTCGACGGGGTGCCCAATACGTCCTCATTTGCGTGCCCAACGGATTCGACCTTGTAGGCGCGGACGTTTTTCAGTTGCATCCGGTTCAGGATTTGGTCAACGACGTGATCCGGCAGCCTCCAGTGGTTGTTCACTGGTCCATATCCGCAAACGGTTCCGGCGGTCTGATAGGCGGATGAGGCCGATGGCTGCGACTCCTGCCCATATTTGTACTCTTTGATCTTTTCCACGACGTAGGCAAGGATCGCGTCCTGCCTCGCCTTGTCTGGGATGGCCCGCCGCAGGGCGGCTATGGCGAGCTTGATCTTGGCTTTGAGCGTGTCGCCGGGAACCAGCGGGAGGATGGCTTTAATCAGCGCGACGGTTTCGGCCTTGGAGATGCGGCCTTGCTTTTCGGCTATCAGCTTCCCTGCCCGTTCGGCACCGATGGCACCGACCAGGGCGAAGGCCAGCGCGTCGTAGCCGACGCGCTTTTCCAGCGCGGCGACGAGCGCTACGCCTTCGGCCTTCGTCAGCTTTACGGGCGCGGCCACTATTCGCCTTCCAGCAGGGCGGCGATTGCGGCGGCAAGCGCATCGTCTGCTTCGTCGGCGTCTACGCTGGCCGTGTTCTTGGACTCCTTCGGCGGGGTCTTGTCGCCAGCGGATTCCGTGCGCTCCCACTTGTCAACCCACGTAATCCGCGACGGGTCGGGCACTGGCGTTCCATCGTAAAAATAGACGCGCGTAAAGGCAAACCCAGCCAATTGGTCTGTTTTGGCGGAAGAATCGCCGTAATTCTCGATTTGCGACTGGATTCGCTTGAGTATCGCGGCGTACTCCGGCGCGGCGATGCTCCCGGCCGTAAGCGCGGCCTTGGCGGTGGCCTTCGTGACTGGCTCCAGCCTGCCGTCGCCAACGGTGGAACACCCCCCGCCAACCAGCAGGGAGAGCATGGCGAGGATGGTGCCGATTGCGAATATCTGTGCGTATTTCATTTCGAGTCCTCCACGGTGGCGGGTTCGGTCGCTTCGATCCACTTCACGACCGCCGCGCCGAGTTCCTTGTGATTTTTCGCGCTGGCGATGGCGGCTTTCAGGTCGTCGAGTTCGCGGTCTTTCAGGGCTTTGCGCTTAGCCTTTGCTGCGGCGAACTCCGCCAGCTTTGCGGCGACCTTGGCGTCCCGCGTAGCTTTATCGAGCGGGCTGTCGCTGATCTGGATGGCCAGTGGCGGTTCGCCGTCAGCGACGGGTACAAACTCCATGTGGTGGCCATCGGCATCCAGCACCGCGATGCCTGTCTCGAAGACAGTTGGCAGGGCTGCCTGCGCTTCGGCCTCGGCATCAATATCGTAATACTTTACGCCTTCGTACAGACAGTAGGTTCCGGTTTCATCCGTGATCGACTCGGCTCCGTTAAGCCGCGCAACCCGGCTTTCGTAGGCAAACGGATCGGAGTCCCGCACCCATACGTTGCGTCCGTCGCGGACCAGCAGGAAATCTACGGCAAACGACTCGATAGCCAAAAGCGAAACAATCAAAATTCCGGTCGCTGTTTTCATGGTTGATCCTTCAGGTACTTGATGACGACGTCGCAGGTCCGCGCCACCTTCTTCGTCACGATGGTGATCGGAGAGTTCGTCGTCGGCAGATACAGGTTGTAGTCGTTCGTGCTTGCCATCTTCTGCTCATACCGCAAGTCGTCCACCAGAACCCGGCGTTCATACACGCGAGGCGGCAGGTTGGTGGTTTGATTCAGAAACGTCACGGCAGTTCGCGGGGAATACCCGGCCAGAAATCCTCCGGCGGACTTGTAGGTGCCGTCGTTCAGCCCGTCGATGTCGGCGCGGCTCATGCGGTTGGATACCGACGTCTGGACCGCGTAGGACAAGGTTCCAAGCTCGTTGTTCGTCAACCCCGCTTGCGCCACGAAAGTCCCGTTGGAATTCCATTTCCATGCGCCGGAGTCGTTGGACGCGACCACGCGCCACGAGCTAGAATTCGTGCTCCAGATGCTCCAGCAATTCGTTTGCCATGAGATGGAATAAAAAGTTCCTGTGAAGTTGGAGTTGTCCCGAAAGTAGAGATCGTTGAAATACCGCCAATTCGTCGTCGTGGCCATCGGAATCGTGGCTACGGTATGGCCTACGCCCAGGACAGGCGCGTATGCCGACCATTCGGAGCGCCAGATCGAGCCGTTCCAAACCGTCGCGTAGATCGTCGTGCCGTCGGGGGCGACCGAGATGCCACGCCAGGCTTTATTCCCGGACGGGAGAGCGACAAAAGGCCCATTCGTAGTTCCAGCCGCTCCTTGGTGCAGCGCAACGGACGTATGGGATATGCCTCGAACGCTATCGACGGCATAACTCGTGTTGCTATTCAGCGCCGGAAGAAACGTGACGTTGGTCCCTCCCGTAAGGGCTTGAATTCCGTAGCTGGCCCCGCCAATCCGCAGAACGCATCCATTTGTGATTTTTGTTCCGTCGGTCGTCGCGCTCAAAATGCCCTGCGTCGTGGAATTCGCAAGCGTCGTCAGACCCGTGACGGTTCCGGCATTCAGTTCCTCGAAAACAAATGAGTTTGAATTTGCATTTCCGAAAAGCAGGGTTTCGGTGAACCCGACGTTGGCGTTGTCGTACACTCCCACCACCGTCCCGGTCACAAGCGCCTGCGCCAGATAGGGCATCTGCGTAATAACCATGCTCGCCGCCGACGCAACAACCAGCGCCTTGTTGGTCCAGGTGCCGTTGGTGTAAAATAGATATTCTCCATTTGCGGCCGTCGCCGTCGCAACATCCGCGAGGTCGTCAAGGTCGGCCGGGATTTCGTTGGTGGCCGAAACGGCGTTGCTTGCGACATACGCCTCCATCTCCGCGATGGTTGGGTAGCCGGTCGCGGTCAGCGTCCGAGTCCCAGCGTCGTAGGTGCCGTTCGCCATGTTGGTTGCTCCGCCGTCGCCAAAGGAGGCCCAATCAATGTTTGTCATGGCTGTGGTTGTGGCCGTGCCCCAATCCACATCCAGGGCGGTTTCGAGACCGTTGCCGGTCATGCTGCTTCCGATATTCGTCACGCCCTGGGCTGGCAACCCAATCAGTGTTGCCCCTGTGAAGTCCCATGTGCCAATTCCAACGAGGTTGCCCGAGGCCGTATCGACAAAATGCGGGAATGCCGCCCATGCGGAATTGCTCGCGTCCCAAGTGCCGCCAACGTCCACATAGGTGTTCACCGTGTTGGTCGAAACGATGTTGGTATATACATAGGTGTAGGTGTAGTTGGTGCTGTACCTTACCTCGTCCACATAGGTCGTGCTGACGCCGACATAGTAGTTTGTGCTGATATTGACGGTCGTGACGTTGTAAGTTGTTCCCGTCACGGTTAGGTTGCCCCGTATCGTCATGTTTCCGGCCTGCAACGTTCCGGCTTGCACGGCTCCCAGCGTCGTTAATCCAGATACCGCAAGCGTCGCGAACTGGCCGTTGGTCGCCTGGACCGTCAGCCCGTTCGTGAGGCTGTATTTTGCCATGTCTGCGTTGTTGGTCAGCGGGAAGCCGGAACCGTCGGCGGTCACGGTGAAGGCCAGGATGCCGTCGTTGGTCTCCACGGTATGCGGCTCGTTGACCGTCGCGCCGAGGATCGTGCCCTGGGGCCAGTCGGTGATCGCCTCGCCGTCGCCGAACGCGATGCCGCCGAACACGCGGAAAACCGGCACGCCGGAACCGCCCGAAACGTCCACCAGCCGCACGTAGAGAAGCCGCTCGAAATCGTTGGTGAAGACGACCTGCGCGGTGAAGGCGTCGATATTGGTCGCGGAAACGATGCTCCCCGGCTTCTTCTCCCACGCGCCGGTGATCAAGTTTGTCGTCACTTCCGGCACGAGATTGGTCGCGCCGCCGCGATAGCTCCAAACCGTCAGCGTGGCGACTTCCCCGGACTCGACCGCGAACGCCCGGATTTCAGGCACGACGGACGCGCCCTCTCCGTCCAGCCGCAGGGCGGTCGATCCGCCGTAGAGCGTGGACAGGCTGTTGCTGTCCGCCACGGTGTCGAATCGCGGATTCCAGCGCTGCACGTACCCGGCAAGATCGCGGTTGAACGTCGCCGTTGCGATCTCGCCCAAGGCCAGCGCAAGGGCCGCGTCGGCGGCATCGTCGGCATAGGCCCGGTTCGCCGCCTCGTTGGTCGCGGCAGGATAATCGACGTAGAGGTGCTGTTCAGCCAGATTGTTCGTCCGCCCGACGAGCGAAACGTCCGCCCACGTCTCGACCTGCGCGGCGGTGATGATCGCGGATTCCGCGCCTTCGACCGGCGATGCGATGTCGGTTGCCTCGACCGTCAGCGTTTCCGAGGCGTTCCACGGCCAGCGGGCGGACTGTTCGCTCCCGTCGCACGCCGGATTGATTGTCGCCAGGGTTTCGCCGTCGCCGTCTTTCACAACAGCGGCATATAGCGCAACTCCGCTGGCGTTGGTTGTCGTCAGCCGGATGCCGATGCTGCCTGCCGTCAGGCCGGAAAGCGTCAACGCTCCGCTGTTCGTCACGACGTACGGCAGGCTTTCCGAAGCGGGCGCTGAATAGGCATCGGACGCCGGAACGGTCGCGATGCTCCGCAGCACGGCCGCGTTGCTCACGGCCGCGCCCCAGTCGCCCCGGTACGCCTCGTTCGTGCCGATGCCGTAGGCCACGGCAGCGACGTCGCCCACGTACAGCACGCGGTTGCTGGCTGCGGTCCAGAGGGGTTCAGCGCCGGCATGGCTCTCCACAAAAGCAACCAGGCCAGTATTGCTTTCAGGATCGCCGGTAATGGTTTCCCACGAAACGGCATGGTAGTAGATTCCGTTCGATGAAGTCCCGATTCCTTCGGATGCCGCCGGGTCATATTCCTCGATTAGACGCCCCCTCGCAAACGTCGCCCTTCGCCCGGCGTCGTTTGTGCCGAAAATGGAAAAATAATAGTTTTCGTTCGGCGAATAAAACACGTTTGAAACAGCATTGAATACGACTCGATTGCTCGACGTTACGCCCGCAATAGACTGCATGTCGTTTGTTGCATACTGACCGTCGCCGTACTTGAACCATACCGTCCAGTTTGTGACGGCAAAAGGCGAATCCCCATCCCAAAATCCGACATCCAAGCCGACCGTGTTCCCAGTGAAAACGCGGTCAATAACGCGGTTCTCTCCCGGATTTTGGAGATCGACGTCCATCCTGTAGTATTGTCCAAAAAGCAGGGACGGAATTAGGCCAATTCCCAATAATGCTACTAGCGTTTTTCTGTTCATGTGTCCTGTCCGTCCCTGTAAATCATATAATAGGAAAGCGTGGCGCATGAGGTTTGCGCCTCGATACGCCACGCATTCAGCAATCCCTCCCTCCGCGCTATTCCGACTCGTCGGGACGCGGGATATGGGTTGTTTCCGGGGTGTTCACCGCAATGGCCGCCTGCGCGAGCGCAAGGGAATCATACGGGCCGGCGAACTTGTCGGGGCGAGCCGTTACCTTGGCGGCAAGTACCGTCTGGGCGTCGGCGTCGTCGGTGATGTAAATGCCCTGGGCATTCGGGCGCACCGATTTGTAGATCGGACGCTTCGGGTTGGCAAGCGTTCCTGATTCCGTACTGTCCAAGGTGTCAACCACTTCGTACACGATTTCCTCGCGCACGGGGTTGACGGCCTTGACATCGGAATCCAGCGGACCAGTAACGTACTCGTCCAACGTAATAAAGTATTGGTAAGCCATATCTCCCTAACCTTTCTTTTGCTTTGCAAGTTGAGCGCGAAGCTCGGCATTTTCGGCGGCTAGCTTTTCGGCTTCCGTCTTTGGCCGCGCATCGTTCTGTGCAATCATGGCATCCTTCATGGAATCGAAAGGACCGATAATCGGGTGCTTCTCCATGTACCGCGACATCGCAAGGGCTTTCTCCTCGATGTACGGGTCATTGCCCGCAATCGAATAGATGCCCCCTTGGTTGGGGCGGATAACGTGGCACTTCTCCTGCTCGATGATGACGTTGCCGCTCACCGCAGGCGCGCGCCGGAACACGCAAAGGCCATCGCGGAATACGGGCTTGGCAATGCGCTGGCGCACGGCCCCGTCGTCTTCAACAATGTCCTCATAGCGATCCAAAATCGCGTAGTATTTGTCCTTGATCTTTTCCATTTAGGTTTCCTCCTGGTTTGATGGTTACGATGACTCTTCTTGTGCGGCCAACGCAAGGGCACGGCAGTTGTAGGGGCCGATAACCGCTGTGTTGACAGATTGATACGCAACCATGCGAAGGTTTTTGGCAGTCGCCTTGGGGTCGCTTTCTTTCACATGAAAAATGCCATCGGAGTCAGGATGGATGATCTCGGATAGGGTTGGGACGTTCGCGCCCGTGGATTGCGATTCAAGCGCAACCGCGTTCGTGACCGCCGCACCCTTCGATGTGTAATAAGAATCAGCCATTGCCGCTCTCCTTGTGTTGGCATCGGGCGGAGGCCGCTTTTACGCGGCCCCCGCCTTTTGCCAAGAGGTTAGACGATGCCGTAGCCCCAAGCGCCAGTCTTCTCATGGTTGACGCGCAGGCCAAAGGTGCCCGAGATAACGTCTTCCATGTTATGAATGTCGCGCTTGCTGCCAACATCGAGGTACATGCGGTCCCTGAGGCCGTTCAGGTGGAGCATCTTGGTGTGCTTGGTGTCGATGACACACATCACATCTGCAAGGCCGTTCTCCGAAGAGAACACAGGCTCGTAGAGCAAGCCCAGCGTGCCGAAGGTCGTCACGATGGTCTTGATCGCCCAGCCCCACTTCTCGGTGTTGATGTCGGTGCGGATCGCCGTGGCGGGCAGAGCCGAAGCCGTTACCATCGCGTTCTGACCGGCCATGCACAGCTTGGATTCGCTGGACGCTCCGATCATCGTCACGTTGCGCATCAGTTCGCCAATGCTGGAGAGGCTGACGCCGCCCGTAACCGCGCTGTAGTCGATGCGGTTGGTGGTGAACCAGTTGCGCAGACCGCGCATGGTGTGGCGACGGGGGCCGCCTGCCGAAGTCGTCTCGCGCTGCTCGGCACCGAAGTAGAAAGCCAAAGCCTTCTTCTGCTTCCACTCGATCCACTTGAGCTTGCGGTTGATCGCAATCTGCTTCTCGCCATACTCGCCCTGGGCCTCCGCGATGTCCGTGTAGGGACCGCAGGACATATCGGACTGCATGATGTAGGTGGACAGGAACTCGGGCTTCATGCTGTAGCCATCGGGAACCGGCTCGCCTTCGGCGTGGGCTTCCGGCAGGATCAGCAAGACATCGTTGACAGCCGTAGCCGCCTCAATGCCGCCAGAGCCTTTATGGGCCGTGACCTTGATGAATCCGGTGGTGGTCGTTCCGCCAACGTCCTCGGCCATCAGGTAGATTTCACCCGTGCGCGTATTCAGGATCAGATTGTCCTTGTGCGCATAGGCGGGGTAGTCAACCGCAATGGAGGTTTCGCCAATAGGCTCGATGGCCGAACAGACCATCTTGTTGGGATACACGCCCATCTCCATGAACTCGACCTTGGTGTTGCTCACGCCCTGGTCGTTGCCCAGCTTGCGCATGATCGCCTCGAAGCGGTACGCGCTGGAATCCTCGAAGGAGATGTAGTCGTCCATGTGGACGGGAATCTTCTGCGAATGAACAAGGTCACTCCGCAGTTTTTCATTCAAAATGACAGGAGGCATGATGTGCTCTCTTTCTTCTTATATTGATGCTCCGGCGATGGCCTTCCCCATTTCATCTTGGTACTGCTTGCCAATCGCCGTAGCGGTATTGGTTTTGCTGGGACCGAGATCGGGGTGATCCTTCGCCTTGTTCTTCTTGGCCAATTCGCGCTGTACCATCGCCTGCGCCGCTGCCTTCCGTGAATCAATGAAGGAAGCAACCAGCTTCAACGCCAGTTCCGGCGAGCGGTAGTAGAGATTCTTCAACTCGCGGGGTGCGCCCGTTCCATTGATGAACTTCACCGCCAACTTGGCCTTCTCCTGAATGTCCGGGTAGCTCTTGGTTTCCCCGTCCATTTCGGTTTCTTCGGCCAACGCCTCGACTGCCGCCGCAACCCGCTCTTCCGAGATCGGAACGACAACATCCGCGCTAGGTTCAACGCGGGCAAAAGCGGACTTCGCCTTCGCCCATACCCACTCGACGGCTTTCTCGGGATCAGTGTCGAAAAGCTCTTTCACATCGTCGGGCATGTCTTTGAATGACATGCTCGGCTCCGCCTGGCCTTTCGCGCCCTTGCGGGCCACGAATCCAACTACCTCGCCGTTGTCGATGAGTGCTTCAACTCCCTGCTTCTCCAGCAGTTCATTGATCTTTTGAAGTTGCTTTGACAGCCGAACGCCCTCTTTCGAGGATGCTTCGTATAGCCGCTTCAGCCTCTTCACTTCTTCTTCGGGCTTGCCACTTCCGAACAGCTTGGATTCGACATCTTTTTCGATGTCCTCAGGTTTTTGTTCCGAGCCTTGCTTGTCGGCGTCATCGCCCTCTTTGTCTTCCGAATCGGCCTTGGCTTTTTCGGCGGGTTTTTGCTGCCCGTCTCCATCGCCTTCGGAGCCTTCGGTAAATTGTTTTTCTTTGGGCTTGTCGCCTCCGGTTTCGCCGCCGGAGGCAATCCGCCCAGACAGGATCGCGTCCAGTTCTTCAGTCGTGCCAGTAGCACCGCCGCCCGTTCCGCCACCGTCATCTTCTGCATAAAACATCCTTGCCATGCGTGTTAGCATTGTTGTTACTCGCTCCCGGTTTTATGTGAATCCTGTAACATCATCTTCTCTTGTACACTTTTCTGCCGCAAAGTCAAGCGCCGTACCTTCTCTTCGATGATGGGCAGGGCTTGGGCTAGGAACTCGGCCTCGGCAATCTGGCCCGCAAGCTGGTTGCGCACCTTGTCGTCTGCGGCAAGTGCCTTGGCGGCGGCGGCGTTTAGCTTCGGCAGGCGAATCTCTACGAGGTACTTCTGCCGAAACGCCTCCCATCCGGGGAATGCCTTGAAAACATCGGCAAGCTCTTGAAGCCGCGCAATGTCCCGCGAACAATCCTCGTTTATATCGCAGAGCCGCTTGTGGTCGGCCTCGCTCTGATTCTTTGCGGCCTTCTGGCCCAATCCGAATACTGCCATGTGCTTCCTCCTCGCCTATGCGCTTTCTTCCATATCCTAAATGCCAACCATGCCAGCCGGTTCCGGCTCGCTGCGGTTAGCCACGCTGTCCATACGGTTCCCAATGTCCATCGGTGAGGCCATGCCGCCAACGGCGGTCGGCTCGCCAGGCATCAGCTGGCCTCCGGGGTTTGGCGGC
>ERZ724524.2588-NODE-2588-length-11703-cov-6.557005_pt1 | contig 11703 bp, 6 predicted proteins | sample MGYA00376057_ERZ724524 | MGnify/ENA primary metagenome ERZ724524 (study PRJEB28724, sample SAMN07190888) | wastewater metagenome | isolation source: influent of sewage treatment plant in Hong Hong | place: USA: Christiansburg, Virginia | collected 2016-03-01 ...
CATCCCGCGCAACGTGCTGACCATTTGCCTGGGCAAAAGCACGTATGCACGCTGCTTTCGGGGTGATACCCGCGTGGCGCTGCTCGATGGCACGGCACCAACGCTGGAAGACATGGCCCGCCGCGCCGAGGGCGGCGAGATGTTCTGGGGCTACAGCCTGGGCGAAAACGGCCGCCTGATTGCCGCCCGCCTGGAGGCGCCGCGCTACATTGGCCGCGACAACCTGGTGGCGGTGGAGCTGGACAATGGCCGCGTCATCCACGCCACGCCCGACCACCAATTCATGCTGCGCGATGGCCGCTGGCTGGCCGCCGCCGAGCTGCAGCCGGGCGTGTCGCTGATGCCGCTGTACCGCAACCTCTCGCGCGGCTACGAAACCGTGTACCACCCCTTGAGCGGCCACGCACACCTCACGCACCGGCTGGCCGATGACTGGAACCTGCGCCACGGCATCTACACCGAGGCCGCTGGCAGCCACCGCCACCATGTGGACCACGACCGGCTCAACAACAACCCCTGGAACATCGTGCGTATGCCCGCAGGCGCGCACATTGCCCACCACAACCTGCAAAATTTTGGCCCGGATTTTGATGCCGAAGAGCACAGCGCCGCCATCCGTGCAGCGCTGCAACAGCGGCTGCAAGACCCGCAATGGGCCGAGCGTTACGCGCAACTGCAAAGCGAGCGCGCCAACGCCTTCTGGCAAGAAGACCGTTACGCCCAAGCCCGCGAGCGCCTGCTGTTGCAACGCCAGCAAACGTCAGACGCCACTCGCGAAGCGCACCGCCAGGCCATGCTGGAGCGCTACCGCGACCAGGCCGAACGTGCGCGCCAAGGCGAGCGCATGCGCACCGTCTGGGCCGATGCCGGTGCGCGCCGCTTGCAGCAGGCTGAACATGCCCGCCAGCTGCGCCTGCGCCAGGACATCGACGCCAGCGCCGTGCGCGCCGCCCTGCACCAAACCGGCTCCATCCGCGCTGCCGCGCACCTGCTCGATTGCGACCGCTCCACCTTCCGCCGCTTTCCGCAAGAGCTGGCGGCTTTCCGCGGTCAGGCCAGCCACGCGGTGCGCAACCACAAGGTGCAATCGGTGCGCTCTGTGGGCGGCGAGCACGACGTCTATTGCTTGAGCGTGCCCGAGGCCGGTAACTTCGCGCTGGAAGACGGCGTGTTCGTCCACAACTGCGGCATCATCGTGAACGTCACGCCCTTCGAGCCTGAATGGGAAGGCTATGTGACGCTGGAGTTCAGCAACACCACGCCGCTGCCTGCGCGCATTTACGCGGGCGAGGGCTGCGCGCAGGTGCTGTTCTTTGAAAGCGACAAAGACGATGTCTGCGAGGTGTCGTACAAAGACCGGGGCGGCAAATACCAGGGCCAGCACGGCGTGACACTGCCGCGCGCCTGAGTCCGCCCCCCGCCGCCCACACAGGCAGACAGCGGCGCTGGCCCCACAGCGCAAACTGTCATGCACCCGACACAGAGGCCCCCTAGATTGGGGCCTTTGTTCTTGGGGGAGCTTTCATGAAGAAATCAGCGATTGCACTGGCGGTGGGTGTGGCCTTGTCGGGGCTGTTGGCAGCGTGTGGTGGTAGCGACGATGGCCCGGTCGATATTCCCTCGGTCAGCAATCCTGGCAAGTTCTTCAACCGCACGGCCACGTTTGCGGTGTGCGCGCAGGTCGGCTCCTCGTGCGAAGACAGCACGCCCACCGCCGCAGAAATCGTGGCCGCCAGCGAAGACGGCATGGCGCTGGTCTATACCAACAGCCTCAAAGGCGAAGTCGGTTTTGTGGATATCACCGACCCGACCGCGCCCAAGGGCCTGGGCATGCTCGCCATGGGCGGCGAGCCTACCTCGGTCACGGTGCTGGGCGGCCACGCGCTGGTGGCGGTGAACACGTCGGCCAACTTCGTCAACGCCTCGGGCAAGCTGGTGGTGGTCGATATGGCCAAGCGCAGCATCGTCACCGAAATCCAGCTCGGCGGCCAGCCCGACTCGGTGGCGCGCAGCAAGGACGGCCAGTACGTGGCCGTGGTGATTGAGAACGAGCGTGACGAGAGCCTGAACAAGGGCGCGCTGCCCCAGGCGCCCTCGGGCTACCTGACCATCGTCGATACCGTGGGCGCCCCCGCCAGCTGGAAGACCCGCAAGGTCGAATTGCAGGGCCTGGCCGCGCTCTACCCCGAGGACGCTGAACCCGAGTACGTCTCCATCAACGACGACAACGTGGCCGTGGTCACGCTGCAAGAGAACAACCACATCGCGCTGGTCGATTTGCCCACGGGCAAAGTCACCCGCCACTTCAGTGCGGGCGCCGTCACGCTCACCCAGGTGGATTTGACCGATGCCCCGCGCCCCAACAGCGTCAACCTGACCGAAACCCAGGCCAACCGCTTGCGCGAGCCCGATGGCGTGGCCTGGGTCTCCAAGACGCAGTTCGCCACGGCCAACGAGGGCGACCTCAACGGGGGCAGCCGGGGCTTTACCATTTTCAACGCCGATGGGGCCGTGGCCTACGACGCAGGCAACACCCTGGAGCACCTGGTGGCGCGCATCGGCCACACCAACGACAAGCGCTCGGACGCCAAGGGCAACGAGCCCGAGAACGTGGCCTTTGGCCGCTTTGATGGCACCGATTACCTGTTTGTGGCCTCCGAGCGCTCCAGCGTCCTGGCCGTGTACGACATGGGCCAGAAAAACCAGCCCGTGTTCAAACAGGTGCTGCCCGCCGCGCTGGCCCCCGAAGGGGTGCTGGCGATTCCGTCGCGCAACCTGCTGATCGCCGCCAGCGAGAACGACGACCGCGCCACCAGCTCCACCCTGCGCTCGGCGCTCAACATCTACCAATACCAAAGCGCACCGGCGGCCTACCCGAGCATCCAGTCGGCCAACCGTGCCGACGGCACGCCCATTCCGTGGTCGGCGCTGTCGGGTCTGGCGGCGGCGCCTATGGGGTCTGTCGTGTACGCGATTGACGACAGCTTCTTCCGGGGCAACCGCATTTTTGAGATCGACACCAGCGCCAAGCCTGCCAAGCTGCAGCGCGAAATTCGCATCACCGACCCCAACGGCAAGATTGCTGCCCTGGCCGCCGTGCTGCCCGCTGCCAAGGACGCCAACGCCTTCGACGCCACCGACCTGGCCGCGCTGGTCAATGCCGACGGCAGCGTCAACCTCGACCCCGAAGGCATTGCGCTGGCCTCGGGCGGCGGCTTCTGGATTGCTTCGGAAGGAAGCGGCACCGTGGGCGAGGCCGCCCGCCCGGTGCTGTCGGCCAACCTGGTGTTCAAGCTCTCGGCCACGGGCGTGATCGAAGACATCATCCAGCTGCCCGCCGAGGTCAACGCCAAGCAGCAGCGCTTTGGCTTCGAAGGCATTGCCGAATCGGACGGCAAGCTGGTGGTGGCCTTCCAACGCGCCTGGGCGGGTGATGCCCACCCGCGCATCGGTGTGTACGACCTGGTAGCCAAGACCTGGCAGTTCATGTTCTACCCGCTGGACGCGGTGGCTTCGCCCAACAAGGGCTGGGTGGGCTTGTCGGAAATCACGGCTGTGGGCAATAACCGCTTTGTGGTGATTGAGCGCGACAACCAGGGCGGCCCCGATGCCCGCGTGAAAAAGCTCTACCGCATCGACCTGAACGGCGTGGCCGATGGCGCCACCCTGAGCAAAACCCTGGTGCGCGATGTGCTGCCCGACCTGCGCAAAACCCATGGTTTGGTGGTCGAGAAGATTGAGGGCTTTGCCGTGCTGGCCAACGGCGATGCGCTGCTGGTCAACGACAACGATGGCGTGGACGAAAACAACGGCGAAACCTGGCTGCACCACCTGGGCCCGCTGAGCCTGAACTGAGGCGCACGCGCCGGTGGCACTGAACGCGGGGGGGGGCATGCGCTATCTTCGGGGCCATGCAAAAGCTCTGGGACATTTCCCCTGCGGTTCACCCCGGCACCCCGGTGTTTCCGGGAGACGCGCCTTACCGGCAGCAGTGGTGTGCCACCCTGGCGCCGGACTGCCCGGTCAACGTCAGCGCCATCACCATGTCGCCCCACGTGGGCGCCCACGCCGATGCGCCGCTGCACTACGACGCCCACGGCGCGGCGGCGGGCGAGATGGCGCTGGCGCCTTTTATCGGGCCTTGCCGCGTCATCCATGCCATTGCCTGCGGGCCGCTGATTGAATGGCACCACCTGGCGCACGCACTGGCCGAGCTGCCCCCGCGCGTGCTGGTGCGCACCTGTGCGCAAGCGCCCACGCAGTGGGATACCCGATTGATTGCCTACGCCCCCGCCACCATAGAGCGCCTGGCCGACCTGGGCGTGCTGCTGGTCGGGCTGGACACCGCCAGCATCGACCCCGCAGACAGCCACGACCTGCCCAGCCACCAGGCCGTGCGCCAGCGCGGCCTGCGCGTGCTGGAGAACCTGGTGCTCGACGAGGTGCCCGAGGGCGACTACGAGCTGATCGCCTTGCCGCTCAAGCTCATGCAGGCCGAGGCCTCGCCCGTGCGCGCAGTGCTGCGCTCGCTGGCCTGAGCGCCGATGGCCCCAGCCCTGCGCCGTGCTCCTTGGCGACAGCGCCGCGCCAACACAGGCGCTAAGCTCCAGTCCCCCAGGAGATTTGACCCGTGCCAGCGCCCACCCATCCCACGGCCTTTGTGGCCAGCGTTCCCCCCGACACCACCGCCAGCCCCCCAGCGGCACCGGCCCCGCGGCGCGGTGCGCGCCAGCCGCTGGGGCTGTGGCCCATGCTGTTGGCGCTGTTGTCGGCGTTTGCCCTGAGCCAGTCGTACCGCACGGTCACGGCCATCATCGCCACGGGGTTGCAAAGCGACTTTGGCCTGTCCTCGTCGTCGCTGGGCGCGTTTGCCGGGCTGTTCGGGCTGGCGTTCGGCGTGATGCAGTTTTTCATGGGCATCGGCATGGATTTGTATGGCCTGCGCCGCACCGTGCTCAGTGCGTTTCCGCTGGCTATTGCGGGCGCGGCGCTGTCGGCCTGGGCGCCGCAGTATGGCTGGCTGATGCTGGGCCAGATGCTCATTGGCGTGGGCTGCGCACCGGCGTTTCTGGCCTGCACGGTGTTTATTGCGCGGCATTTTCCGGCGGGGCAGTTTGCCTTCATGTCGGGCGTGGGCCTGGGCGTGGGCGGGCTGGGGCTGCTGTTTACCGGCACGCCGCTGGCCTGGCTGGTGCAGCACACCAGCTGGCGTGTGGCGTTTGCTGTGCTGGCGGGTTTGTCGGCGCTGTCGTGGCTGCTGATCTGGCGCTGCGTGCATGAGCCCGCCCTGGCTGCCCCCGCCGCTGAGCGCGAGCGCTGGGGCGCGGCAGTGCGCCGCTTTGGTGCGCTGTTCACGCTGCCGCACACCTGGGGCATCTTGCTGTTGGGCATGGTGGCCTACGCCGCGTTTTTGTCGCTGCGCGGGCTGTGGATTGGCCCGCTGCTGATAGAGCGTTACGGTTTTTCGCTGGTCGAAAGCGGCAACGCGGCGCTGGCCATGTCGCTGATTTCGCTGTTCAGCCCGGCCTGCTTTGGCCACTTTGACCCCGGCCCCACGCGCCGGCGCCGCTGGGTGGTGAATTTTTCGCTGCTGGTGGCGGCGCTGTACCTGGTGCTGGGCCTGGCGACGCAGCACGCGGCCCTGAACGTGGCGCTGGTGCTGTTGATTGCCACGCTGTCGGGCTATTCGGTGCTGCAATATTCGGACGTGCGCGCTTCGTATCCGCCTGATTTGACGGGCCGCGCGCTGTCGGTGTTCACCATGGCCATGTTTTTGGGCGTGGGACTGATGCAGTGGTTCACTGGCTGGGTGGCGGGCTGGGCTCAGGCCCAGGGGCTGGACGCCTACCAGGCGGTCATGGCCACCATTGCCGCCATGCTGGCGCTGGGTTCGTGCGCGTTTCGCTGGCTGCCCGCATCGCCGATGTTGCAGCAGCAAAAATAAGTGCCAAATCGGCCTCTGGCGTCCGCCGGATAAGCGCTAGCAGCTACCAATAAAGTAGCAATTTACAGCAGGCTGGCACTGGAGCCATCGCCCCGGTACAGCCAGGGCAAGTCCAGCAGGCGCGCGCCCAGCAGGCGCAGCGACAGGTCGCGCCCCCAGCGCACCAGGCCGGTGGCGTGGAAGATGCGCCCGTTGCGCTGCGATCGCGCCTGCACGCGCGCGTTGCGCTCCCAGCGGTTAAGGGCGTAGCGGCGCAGGCGCAGGGGCACTTCCAGGTCGTGCATGGCCATGGCGTGCTGCAACTGGGCGGCATCTTCAATGGCCATGCCCGCGCCCTGGGCCAGGTAGGGGCGCATGGGGTGGGCCGCATCACCCAGCAGCGCCACCAGGCCCTGGGCCATTTGTGCTGCGCTGCGCAAAGGCGGGCGGTCAGACAGCGGCCACAGCCGCCAGCCCTGGCCTGCGCCCGGGGCGGCGCGCACCACGTCTTGCAGGGCGGTGCAGGTGCCCGCCAGTGCCTGGGCCAAGCCGCTGGCGTTGGCGCTGTGGTCCCAGTTTTGCAGGTCTTCGGGGGGCTGGCCTTGCACGATCACCACCAGGTTTTGCAGCGCACCACCACGCACCGGGTACTGCACCGCGTGCAGGCGTGGGCCCAGCCAGACGGTGATTTGTGCGGTGCGCAGGCGTTTGGGCAAAGCGCCCTGGCGGGCCAGCGCGCGGTAGGCGAGGTGGCCGGTCACGCGCGGCGGGCCGTCGGCCAGCAGCTGGGTGCGGGTGCGGCTCCAGAGTCCGTCGGCGCCGATCAGCGCGTCGCCCTCGACCTCTTTGCCCGCGCTGGTGCGCACCAGCACCACGCCGTCGCCCTGCGTGTAGCCGTCAATCGACAGGCCCAGGTTCAGTTGCACTTCGGCGCTTTCTTGCACGGCTGCCAGCAGCAGCGCCTGCAAATCGGCGCGGTGGATGGTGGCGTAGGCCGCGCCGTAGCGCTGCACGGCTTGCGCGCCCAAGGGCAGCACCGCCAGTTCACGCCCCGACAGCGCACAGCGCACCTGCAACTGCGTAGGAAAAGCGGCCACTGCCTGCAAGCGCTGCTGCAAGCCCCAGGCCTGCAAGCGGCGCACCACGTTGGGGCCGATCTGCACGCCCGCGCCCACCTCGCTGAAAGCGGCGGCACGTTCGTACAACCGCACATCCCAGCCCGCGCGCGACGCGCCCAGCGCTGCCGCCAGCCCACCAATGCCGCCACCGGCCACCAACACCTGTTTCTTCATGGGGGAATTGTGCCTTGCCCGGCGCTGGCGTTCAGGCGTCCAGCAATTGGTGCAGCACGTAGGGCAGGATGCCGCCCGCGCGGTAGTAGTCCACCTCGATGGGGGTATCAATGCGCAGCGTGACCAGCACGTGCTGCTGCGAGCCATCGGCACGGCGGATGACCAGGGTGGCATCGCTTTGCGGCGTGAGGGCGGCGTCGGGCAGCACGTCGATGTCTTCGTCGCCCGTCAGGCCCAGCGTTTGCCACGAATCCTGGCCCTTGAACTGCAACGGCAGCACGCCCATGCCCACCAGGTTGGAGCGGTGGATGCGCTCAAAGCTCTTGGCCACCACGGCCTTGATGCCCAGCAGCTGCGTGCCCTTGGCGGCCCAGTCGCGGCTGGAGCCGGTGCCGTATTCCTCGCCCGCAAAAATCACCGTGGGCACGCCCTGCGCCATGTAGTGCGTGGCGGCGTCGTAGATGAACATTTTTTGCCCTTGCAGTGGCCCCTCGCCCTGGAACAGCGTCACGCCGCCTTCTTCGCGGGCGCCATCGGCCAGGGGTTCGAGCATCAGGTTCTTGATGCGCACATTGGCAAAGGTGCCGCGCACCATCACGTCGTGGTTGCCACGGCGTGCGCCGTAGCTGTTGAAGTCGGCCTTTTGTACGCCGTGCTGCTGCAACCACTGCCCCGCAGGCGAGCTGGGCGCGATGGAGCCTGCGGGCGAGATGTGGTCGGTGGTGATGGAGTCGCCCAGCAAGGCCATGATGCGGGCGTGGCGCACCGATTCAGTGCTTTTTGGGGCTGTAGCGCCCGACTGGTCTGCGCTTTCAGCTATATCTTTCATAGCGAAGTGGGCAAAGAACGGGGGCTCGGCAATGTAGGTGCTGGCAGGCCAGGTGTACGTGGTGCCCGCCACGCCCTTGATTTTTTGCCACAGCTTGCCGGGGTCGGTCTGGATCTTGGCGTAGTTTTCGCGGAAGGCTTTGCCCTTCATCGCAAACTTCATGAGCTGGTGGATTTCATCGCTGCTGGGCCAGATGTCGCCCAGGTAAATGTCGCGCCCGCCTTTGCCGCGCCCCACCGGCTCGGTCATCAGGTCTTTGAGCACGGTGCCCGCGATGGCGTAGGCCACCACCAGCGGCGGGCTGGCCAGAAAATTGGCCTTGAGGTGGGGATGGATGCGCGCCTCAAAGTTGCGGTTGCCCGAGAGCACGGCGGCGCACACCAGATCGTTTTGCGTGATGGCCTCGTTCAGCTCAGGCGCCAGGTCGCCTGCGTTGCCGATGCAGGTGGTGCAGCCGTAACCGGCCAGCGCAAAGCCGAGTTTTTCGAGGTAGGGCAGCAGCCCGGTCTCGGTCAGGTACTCGGTCACGATGCGCGAGCCCGGTGCCAGCGAGGTCTTGATGTGCGGCGCCACCGTGAGCCCGGCTTTCACGGCCTTCTTGGCCAGCAGGCCCGCCGCCAGCAGCACGCTGGGGTTGGAGGTGTTGGTGCAGCTGGTGATGGCGGCAATCAGCACATCGCCGTGGCCTATGTGCAAGGCGTTGTCGGTGGCAGCGGGCACTTCGCACACGGCCAGCGCAGGTTGGGCGGCCTGTGCCGTGGCCAGGGTGGGGCGGTTGGCCACCATTTCCACCACATCGCGCGGCGCACCGGGCCGGGGCGATGGTGCCTCTGCCGCCGGGCCGCCCTCGCCGCAGCCCACGCGGTGGCGCTGGGTCAGGCGCTCGGGAGGTTGGTTGAAACCATTTTGGGCGCCGGGCTGGCTGAACAGCGTCGTGAACTGCGCCTTGACCCGGCCCAGCTCAATGCGGTCTTGCGGGCGCTTGGGGCCGGCCAGGCTGGGGGTCACGCTGGCCAGATCGAGCGTGACGACCTGCGAGTAATCGATCTCGCCCGCCAGCGGCACACCGAACAAACCCTGGGCCTGGAAGTACGCCTCGAAGGCTTCGATCTCGGCTTTGGTGCGGCCCGTGCCTTTGAAGTAGGCGATGGTTTTTTCATCGACCGGAAAAAAGCCCATGGTGGCGCCGTACTCGGGCGCCATGTTGGCGATGGTGGCGCGGTCGGGCAGTGCCAGCGTGCGCGTGCCCTCGCCAAAAAACTCGACAAACTTGCCCACCACCTTGTGCTGGCGCAGCAGCTCGGTCACGGTGAGCACCAGATCGGTGGCCGTGACACCCTCGCGCAGCTGGCCGCTCAGCTCCAGGCCGACCACATCGGGCGTCAAAAAATACACCGGCTGGCCCAGCATGGCGGCCTCGGCCTCGATGCCACCCACGCCCCAGCCGACGACACCGATGCCGTTGATCATGGTGGTGTGGCTGTCGGTGCCGACCAGGGTGTCGGGGTAGAACACGCCGTCTTTGGTTTGGTGAACGCCACGCGCCAGGTATTCCAGATTGACCTGGTGGACGATGCCAAAACCGGGCGGCACCACGCCAAAGGTGGCAAATGCCTGCATGCCCCATTTCATGAACTCGTAGCGCTCGCGGTTGCGCTGGAACTCCAGCTTCATGTTCAGGTCGAGCGCCTTTTTGCTGCCGTAGTGGTCCACCATGATGGAGTGGTCTACCACCAGATCCACGGGCACCAGGGGTTCGATTTTTTCGGGGTTATGGCCCAGCTTGGCGGCCACACTGCGCATGGCTGCCAAATCGGCCAGCAGCGGCACGCCGGTAAAGTCTTGCAGCACCACGCGCGAGACGACAAAGGGAATTTCGTCTTTGCGCTCGGCCTGAGGCTGCCATTGGGCCAGTTGCGCTACATGCTCGGGCAGGATTTTGCGGCCATCACAGTTGCGCAGTACCGATTCGAGCACGATGCGAATGGATACTGGCAAGCGCCGGATGCCGGGAAACTCCTGGGCCAATGCGGGCAAGGAATAAAAGTGCCCCCCTTTACCGGAGGGCGTTTTCAACTTTTTCAGGGTGGCGGCAAATGCATGCGCTGCGGGGCGATGAACGGAGGTGGCCATGGAAAACTCCTGGGAATAGGGTGGTAAGCCATTTTGGCACCCTGGCGCCTGGTGGCAAGTCAGACACCGCGCCGATTAACCACCAAAGCCCGCCAATAGACCGGTCTATCGCTGCAGATAGCCCACATTGCGTGGCACACATGCCAGCGTGTGCTTATCAAATGCCCATAAAAAATGTCCGCCGCGGCGGACATTTTTTAAATCACGAACTGGTCGCGATTTTGGTTCTGAATCCATTTTGGTGCTTTGCCACGGCCTGTCCAGGTTTGGCCAGTAGCCGGGTCACGGTATTTGGGGGCCACTTTGGCGCCGACGTTGGCATTGCGGGCCTTGGGTGCAGAGAAAATATCTTGCGATGTCAGGCCAAACTCATCCACCAAGGCACGCACCTGCGCGATGGCACCGGCCAATTCCTGGCGGCGTGCTTCCTGGATTCGGGTTTCAAGGAGTTCACGTTCTTTGAGCAGCTCTTTGTAAGAGGTCATGGTGGTCAAGGCAATCAGGATTTAAGAAGCCATTAGTATATTGGCGACTTTGATTTTTTGCATGACAGGTTAAATAAAATGACTGCCATTCAGGGTATATCGGCGTGGTGGGCAGTGCAAGACAGCCGCTCTACCCCAATCAGCCTGCTGCGTTCTTTGCGCAGGCGGGGTTGGTGCGTTGGCCTTGAATATCCGCACCTGCGGGCAAATGGCCGGTAATTGCCGGTAATAGCGCCCCCATAATCTGGCGCAGCGCTGCGCCAGCGCACCATATTCATTTTCCAGTACCCACCCAAGGAACACCATGGCGCTTTACTGTATTGGCGACGTGCAGGGCTGCGACGGCGCGTTGCAACGCCTGCTGGACCACATGGCCTTTTCGCCCAGCCGCGATACCGCCTATTTGCTGGGCGATCTGGTCAACCGTGGCCCCGATTCCGCCGCCGTGCTGCGCCGCTGCATGGCCGCCGATGGCGCGCTGCGCCCGCTGCTGGGCAACCATGACCTGCACTTGCTGGCCACGGCGCACGGCGTGCGCAAGCCCTCGCGCCGCGACACGCTCGATGGCGTGCTGCACGCCCCCGACAGCACCGCCTTGCTCGACTGGCTGCGCCAGCAACCGCTGGCGCACGCACACACGCACGCCAACCAGACCCTGCTGATGGTGCATGCGGGCGTACTGCCCGCCTGGAGCGTGGCCGATACGCTGGCGCTGGCCGCCCAGGTGCAGGCCGTGTTGCGTGGCCCGGAATTTGTCGCTTTTCTGCACCAGATGTACGGCAACACCCCCGACCACTGGCGCGCCGACCTGGCGGGTGCCGATCGCCTGCGCGTGGTCGTCAATGCACTGACGCGGCTGCGCTTTTGCAGTGCCGATGGGGTGATGGATTTCGATAGCACCGAAAGCGCCCAGGCCGCGCCACCGGGGCTGCTGCCCTGGTTTGACGTGCCGGGTCGGCGCACGGCGGGCACGCTGGTGGCGTTTGGCCACTGGTCCACGCTGGGCTGGCTGGATCGCCCCGATGCCCTGGGGCTGGACAC
>ERZ724524.2591-NODE-2591-length-11702-cov-6.253284_pt1 | contig 11702 bp, 6 predicted proteins | sample MGYA00376057_ERZ724524 | MGnify/ENA primary metagenome ERZ724524 (study PRJEB28724, sample SAMN07190888) | wastewater metagenome | isolation source: influent of sewage treatment plant in Hong Hong | place: USA: Christiansburg, Virginia | collected 2016-03-01 ...
GTAAATCCTCACGAGGCAGATCTCCATAGTGGCAAGATTTCCATCAAGTCGCCTATCGCCAAGGCCCTTCTGGGTAAGAAGGCAGGTGAAGAGGTAATGGTAAAGGTACCAGCCGGCTTGCTCAAATTCCGCCTGGATAGCGTGGAGTTATAATGTATTCTTTAAAAGGAAAACTCCCGATAATTTGAAACTGATCAAACTATCGGGAGTTTCTCTTTTTATTCTAATATTTTTCCAGAATCTTATTCAGTAAGAAGGTGGCATTCTGGTTTCTTGCCACACCCTTCTGTATCTTATAAGTATAGGTAACATCTGTGCCTAAATCTATCTCGAAACAATAGTTGTGGAATTTTCCTGATGCATCATTCTCCATCTTGGAGAGCTCCAGATCGTGGGTAGCGATGATGCCGCTCACCGGCTGCTTGGCAATGGCTTCGAGGAACTTTCTCGAACCATTCAGCTTATCCAATGAATTCGTTCCCTTCAGAATCTCATCCAGAATAATCAGCGTTCGGAGTGGCTCCTTATTGTCTTCTCCACTTTCCTTGCAGCACTTTCCCTCAGCACTTTCCCTGCAGAACTTCAGCAGCTCCTCCAGTCTTATCAGCTCAGCATTAAAGTAAGAGATGCCGTGCGTCAAATCATCGGTGGTTCTCATACTCGAGAACAATCTGAAACGTGAAATCTTCAGCTGATCCGCAAACACCGGCATACCCGCCATTGCCAGGATATAGTTCACGCCCAGCGAACGCAGGAAGGTACTCTTTCCCGCCATGTTGGCTCCGGTGATGATATAATAGTTGTCGTCCTTGATGGTGAAATCGTTCTTCACCGCCTTGGCACCCAGGAAAGGATGATAGAGATTCTTTCCCTCGAACACGATTTCCGGACTTCCGATTCCTGCATTTTCAGAAACATCGCTTTCGGTATCTGCTTCCGGACTTCCCGAAACAAATTCCGCCTCTTCCGCCTCCGGATGATTATATCTGAAATCCGCCATCGAAACCATCGCATCCATCTCGCTGATGATATGCATCCATTCCTCCATCTTCACCATATAGGTATTCTTCCATTTCAGGAAACTGCGAACCAGGAAGAAATCGCTCAGCATGAAGGCATCGGTGAAGAAAAGACCCAGGAAGTTGCCTCTTCTGTCATACCCCTTCAATATCTTTTCCAGTTGGGCAAAGGAAGGCAGGGCATCTGCCAGGGAATTCTGCATCTCCTTGCCTGATTCGCTATGGAAATTGCGCCTGTTGATAAGCTGAAGTATCTGGGCATAGGCGATGAGCTGATGGCGAAGCTTGCCGCCATTGCTGTCTATCTTGTCAAGTGTCTGCTTGCAGACGAAGAATACCACCATGTATTGAACCAACACCCACCACAAGGCGAAATCCACCGAAAACATATTGCATATCGACAAAATCACGGAACCAACGACTCCGATAATCAGCAGCCATCCGATAACGAGCGATACCGGAGACCCAAACCATGCCGGCACCTCCATCTTCGAAACCTTCTGCATCGCATCCATCACCGCAGCAGAATCAATCTTCTTCGTCTTGCCATTCACCATTTTGCCATCCGCAGTTTGGCTTCTGTTCTTTTCGCCAAGTGCCAGGAATTCCATTCGCCAGTTTTCGCCTTCTCCAGCCAATTCCTTCTGCAAATCTCTTCTTCTTTTGATATCCTCCATGCCCAGAGGCGTTTCCCGGGTAAGATTCCTGGCGAGTGCCTCCGAACCGCCCGATGTGATGGTTCGGCAGATGCGGTTGAACAGCGAACTCTTGCCGAAAACATCGAGGTCGAAGGAATAAGGATGCTGCGGATTCTGATAGGAATCGCCCGTCTCGAAAGGCGAGAAATCGCCCTCCAAAGCCTTGATTTCGTCCTGATAAACCTTGAGCAAAGCCGAAAGATGCTCTATCTTCTCCTTGTTCTTGTCGTCAAGTCGTCTGATTCCCAAATAGGCAATCAGGCACAGCGCCGCCCCCATCAGATAGTTCTGCGTATCTCCATCTATTGCGAAATAGCAGATCAGGAAGGCGAGGATGCCGCCAAAAGCCAGCAGTTCGCCCGTTATAAATCCCGTATTCTTACGCTTCAGGGCAGCCACCTCAGAAGCGTATCGGCTTACATATTGTTGATAATTCTCCTTGATATTCATACTTTTTCTTTATTTTTCTTTTTTGATGTGCAAAAATAGGTATAAAATCTAGATTTCCAAAATAAATTCTCTCATTTTAAGTCTTTTATACTTATATTCGTGATAGGAATCTGGCTTTTATGAACCCTTGGCAGTAAAAAGTGCTATGAAAATTTGGAGGTTACACAAAAACATCGTATTTTTGCATTAAAATAGTTTGAATAATGAGCAAGTATAAATTTAATATAGACAATTATCATGCTATAGGGCATGCTGATATCGAAATAGAGGGTATCACAGTTATCGTGGGTAGCAATGGCTGTGGAAAAAGCACTATGTCCCGTTGGTTGTATTATATCGTCAATACATTGTCTGTGTTAGACAGTTTCTTTTTCTCTGATTTCAGAGATGTGATTATCAAATCATTAGAGAAATATTCTACTGCGCTGGATGATATCTCAAATTATCTGGATGATGATAAAAAACGATTTTTTGACCATACCTTATCATTAATGACAATGGTAACATTGAGTAATGGTGGTGTGGAGAAGCTCGATTTTTATTATAAAAGAGCGATTGGTTCACTTGATGACATGCTGGTTAACTTCCTTCAGAAAGAGCAGAATCCTCAGCAGGTGCGTCGAGTGCTTAATCTTTTTGGGATTACTGAACAAAATCATGTTCATGAGGATATAGAACGAAATTCCATTCAGCTGTTTTCTGAATATCTTCAGAAATATGAAAACAACAAAAAAAATCGTCCCATCAGTTACTTGAAAGAGAAAATCGCTTCTGTATATCGGGAAAAGGATGGCTTTCCTGCCAGCATAAGCTTTAAGGAAGATGAAGTGGAATTGCTTGTTGATAGACTTGGAAAGATATATAGTTTAAATAATGCCATATATATAGGAACACCAGCAGCTATTTCTCTTCGTCAATCAGATAGGGTTCTGATGACTTCCTTGGCACATAAAGTGGTTCACGTAAATGAAAAAGGAAGTGAGATTACCGGCAAACAGGAATTACTTCATTCTATTAATAAAATGATAGATGGTTCTATTGTAGAAAAGGAAAATTTCGATGCTGTTGATTTAGTTTATCACAGCAACAATGGTAAGGATATTAGAATTGAAGATATAGCATCGGGATTCAAACCGCTGGTTTATATGCTTCGTCTGATAGAAAACGGGTGGCTGACAGAAAACACTTTGTTGGAGATTGATGAGCCTGAAACAAATCTTCATCCACAATGGGTGGTTGAGTTGGCGCATCTTCTTGTTCGCATCAACAAAACATTTGGAACCAAGATACTCATCACGAGTCACAATCCCGATATGGTATCGGCTATCAGGTATATCTCTGAAAAAGAGGGCTTGTTGAATACTACTCGCTTTTATCTGGCAGAGCAAAGTGAAGGTACAGATTCGTTCTACTATAAGAATTTGGGCTGTGATATTGAACCTGTATTTGAATCATTCAACAAGTCTTTTGATACTCTTCAGAAATACGTAGAGAACTATGGCGAAATTTAAGATTGGCAATTATCAGGGAATCAAGATTGATTGTTGGACAGCAAAAGATTTATTTCTCAAAAACATCATGCTGATAAGAAATCTTCTGCAGATATGCTATTGCATGTGAATGATAAGAGATTACTTTTGGCCGATGCAAAATTCCGACTAAGCAATACCAGGAATTTGGATTCAAAGGAGATAGCAAAAAAGGTTAGTGAATCAAAGGCAATGGTTACTTCTAACTATTCTTTTGATAACAGTTTCTATGTTTTGCTGACAAAGAAAGCTGCAACTCCTTCCAATTTAAATAGGCTTAGAAGAAATGTAGGAAATAATCCAAATTATCAATTTATGGATGCCGTTGAATTTCATAAATTGTTCGAGGATTAATGTTTGAACTCCGTTCCTGATGTCTTGAAAACTCAGAAACGGAGTTTTTTATAACTTTTTTCAGTCGTTTATCGCCCGATACATCATGTAGTAAGCGTATATATATGCCGATGTCGTTGTTATCATACTGATGATATTCACGCTGGTGAAGGCTGTCTGCTGGGTGTTGTCTGCCAGGTAAAACACTGCCGTCGGGAGGAGATTCGAGCATAGCAGCCATGCGATGAAAACCAGGACAAGGGCTAAGCCCAGTTTGCGCATGTTACCTCTGTGCTTGCTGTACAGATGGCAGCCGGCTATCAGGGAGGCGATGACGGAAATCAATCCCATAGAGCTTTGTATCCAGGTAAGAATAGTTGCCGTGGGTGTTATCTGTCCGTTCTGCATCATCGTTACGAGATGAAGATTGAAGCATTGGCCCAGGATGAATGAGAGCACATAGTAAAGTACCATCAACTCGCTGCAGCGTCGTAGCAATTTTACGCCTGCCGGTAGCGTGTAGCGGAATATTCCCCATAAAGCTATAGGGGCGAGCTGCAAGACCAGTTGCTTGATGGTAACCAGGATGGGACTTATTGGAATCAGGATGGGACTTGTTCTGAAGGATAAGCCCGCTTGTCTGCAAACAGAAAATGCCAGCGAAAACAATGCGAAAATGCAATATGCATACATGGCATATTGTGCAATGCGATTTATATCTATAGAATAACTTTTTCTTTCCATAATTCTACGTTTGATGATTTTATAAACAGCTTATCTTGTATAAAGCCATTGCAAAGATACGAAGTTTTTGGGAAATTCTAGCAAAATAGGTGGAAAATGTTTGGCTATGATATATACTTGTTAAAAGAATGGCAGAGAGACCGATAAAAACTCTTAAAAATCATAACGTATCTTCTTGGATATCAATGTTTGTTGCTATCTTTGCACGGTATGTACTAATAACGCTACATGGATAAATACTAATAGTGCTACATGGGTATATACTAATTGAAATATAGGTTTAATCATACAATGAATAATATGAAGTTTAATCATACAGTGAATAATATGAAGAAGATATTTTTAGGATTGGCAGCTGCACTGATGTTGACTGCCTGCAATGAGAACAGACAGCCGGAGGCAATGACCAGCGTTGACTCTGCAAGTGTGGTAACCGATTTGATGATGAGTCGCAGAAGCATCCGTGCTTACAAGGATTCCGTCATCAGCCGCGATACCCTGAACGAGATTCTGAAATGCGGCATCCATGCGCCAAACGGGCAGAACCTGCAGTCGTACGAAATCAGAGTGATAGATTCTCCTGCTCTCATCGATTCAATCACCCAAGCCGTGGTAAAGGATAATCCTAAGATAGCAGAGCGCAAGGGCTTCAAGAACATCTTTGTGAATGCTCCATGCGTGGTTTGCATCGCCTACGATACTACTTATGATATGGCGCAGATTGATTGCGGTTTGCTTGGCGAGAACATCATTCTTGCAGCATGGTCAAGGGGCATCGGTTCCTGCTGCCTGGGCAGTTCTGCCCGTTGGATACTGGATTCTCCGTCGGCCAAGCCTTACCTCGACCGCATGGCATTCTCTAAGAATTATAAGCTGCTCTACTGCATCGCCCTGGGTTATCCTGACGAATCGCCGGAGGCAAAGCCAAGACGCCAGGACATGATAAAGTTCATGGATTAAGATAAATGAAGGTTGATGTCCTGTTTCAGGACATCAACGTTTCCCTCCATAACCCAACAAAAAAAGCATGGCGCAAATCACTGCGCCATGCTCCAATAAAAGAAAGCCTTATAGTCAAAATAGAAATTAGCGATTCTAATTCTTATTCCGGTACTAATCTTTTTCTAGTACTTTGCATTCTGAGGGTCAAAGTTGGTCCAACCGCTCATCCAGTTGTTGCTGCCATCGAAGGCTCCGATGTAGGTTACGGTGTCGAAACCTGTCCAGCCGGCGAAACTTGCGGCTCCAAGCAACGGACTGCCGGCGATAGGAGTATAACCGTCTGCGCCAACCAATGAAGCCCAACTGTCAAAATACTTGTTGCTTGGCTCTGAGAAGAAGAAGGTATTGCTGTATGACTTCTGATTCTTGTCGAGATCCTTCTTGTTGGCTGCATCATAGAGGTAATCCTCATACTTCTTGTTGGCATCAGTACCAACGGCATCCATACCTGCGAAATATACATTCTGAAGCTTGAATTTGCCTTCCTTGGCATTCTTCACGGTTTCACCCTTCTCACCATCAACAATCAAACCGATAGGCCAGCCTAAGGCCACTGAGTTGATGCAGTTTAGGTTAGAAGAACGGCGAATCTGCATGGCTGACTGGAACTTGCCGAGAGCTGAACCGTTGTTTGGATTGTATGCTCCGGCAGTAATATAATCTGTGGTGTTCTGGAACTTATCATCCAATACCTTAGGACCTACAAAGGTGATGTTAGAGAAGGTTGCCTTGGTACGAGGATCTACGGTAGCACCATCGGCGCAGTTGTCGCTCTCGAAACCGTTGCTCTGAGAGGTGTCGGCTATCTTGCTGTCGCGCAGAGAAAGACCATACTGCACCTTTCCTGAGAAACCGTTATCTGTATCGAAATCATCATCCCAGCCCTTGTAGGCTACGAGATACTTGCAGTTTACTGTACCGCCAAACCACTCGAAGGAATCATCATTGGAATAAGATACCTGAACGTGGTCAATCTCTGTGCCTGAACCTACAGAACCGAGAGTCAAACCATTAATCTCCTTATCCTTCTGGAATGGATAACCGGCAAACTCGATGCGTACATAACTCAAGGCTCCTGAGTTGTCAGCATCATCTGCGCCACCATGCTTGGTACGAGGACCACCCTCTATCTGCTGCTCAGTCTGGTTGTTCTTAGCCTTGCCGCAGAGAATGATGCCACCCCAGTCGCCAGGCTTTCTGCTGCCGGCAGCCTCTTCAGATGTAAAGACGATAGGCTCTGTGGCTGTACCCTTGGCGATGAGCTTGCCGCCACGCTCTGCGATGAGTGCCGCCTTGGTTTGCTTGTCGCCCTTGATAATCGTTCCCGGTTCGATGGTAAGCTCAGCACCATCTGCAATATATACCCATCCCTTGAGGAGATAAGTGCCTTTCTTCAAAGTCTGCTTGCCTGTGAAAACGAATTCCTGGTCGCCGTTGCCAATCTGTGTTCCGTTGGCGTTTTCCTTGTCATCTGTTCCGAAGAGGATGTGGTCGCAAGCCTTCAAGCCGCCATTGGTTGTCCACTTGTAAACTACTTCTGATCCAGGATTTGGAGAAGGAGTTGGATCGTCATTGTCACTGCTGCAGCTGCTCAACATGGCAGATGCTGCGAGGATGCCCATGCATCCTAAAAAATACATCTTGTTCATCATTGTTTCCTGTTTTATTAAACAAACATCTATTATTATCTTTCTTGAAATTCTACGGATAGTCTCTAAAATTTATAGATTGCCTGCAAACCGATGTTTCTACCCGGCTTGTAGCATCTTGCTATTTCTTCTACTTCCTTCTTGCTTCCGTCGCTATACGTTACATCAGCAAACTGCTTGTAATATATCTTTTCAGCAAGAAGATCTCTTACGTTGAGCTTCAGTTCCAGATGTTCGCCGAATTTCTTAGCCAGCGAGAAATCGATGGTGTTGCGAGGCATCTCGTAGCTGTGAGGCACTCGGGAATTGGAGTCATCGCCTGTGCTCCCCTCGCTTCTGCCCACACCGATGATTCGCTTGCCTATGCGGTTGTAGAGCAGGGCGATATCCATCTTTAATGGCTCATTCTTATAGAAGATGCCGGTGTTGATAAGGTATGGCGACTGACCCTGCATCGGTCTGTCTTCTTCCTTCGCTCCCTTCTCAAACTGAACCTTGCTCTTGATGAGGGCACCGTTAAACGACCAACTGAAATCCTTCAATCCTATGAATCCGAGATTCTTTCTGATATCCAGCTCCACACCATAGTTGTTGGCACTCTTTGCATTCTTGTAAGAGTAAATCAAGTCAGTGCCACCAGCCACCGTATAGGTCCACTCGATAGGAGAATCGAAGTGCTTGTAGAAGACTGCCAGCGAAATGAGCTCTCCACGGGATGGATACCACTCATATCGCAGGTCGAGGTTATCGACATAACAGTTCTTCAACTCAGTGTTTCCCTGCACATTGCTGGCAAGGTCGAAGTCGTAATACACCGACGACGATACTTCACGGAATTCTGGGCGGTTAATACTGCGGCCATACGAAAGTCGCACCTGGTGCTGGTCGTTGATCTTATATGTTGTATTGAGAGATGGAAAAACATCATCGGTCTTGTAATGACGGCTCGATTCACTCTTCTCGTAGTCACGGGAATTGGAGATGAGTTCCATATCATTATGCTCGAAGCGGACACCGGCGTGGATGCCGAGTTTGCCAAAGGGGAGAGACAACGCCAGGTATCCGGCGCCTAAGGTGTTGTGTCCGCGGTAGTTATTGCGCATCTGCTTTTCCTCCAGAAGATACAGCTTGTCGTAACCCATGTTTGCCTCGCTGGAGAGCAGGGTTGGGATGTCGCTGTGGCGGAAGTCGGATGGCATGTTGTTATCTGAAACATTCCAGTTGTAGATGAAGTTGCGGGTCTGGTATTCTCGGGTCCGATACTCCCCATAGGCACCCACTTGCAAGTCTGGCTCAAAGTTGCCAAACTTGAAGTGGTGCTTGTCATTTACACCAAGAGAGAGAATGTGTTCGTCGAGTTGAGTCCACTCGCGGGATATGTCGTTGCCGGTGCTCAGGGCATAAACGCCCGATTCAAGAGCATCGTCGATGAGGTATCTACGACGGTCAGGCAAATGACGGTTGGCATACGCATACCCGATACTCCAGTCAAGGGCATCGCTAGTGAAGGTGTGCTTGCCGGTAAGCTGACCGTTATATGTAGTTCGACTGCGGTAGTAATACTCTGCGCTTCGCTCCAGGTTCGACTGGGCGCTCACGCCATCACGCCAGGTATATCGGCTGGTAGCCAACTGGTTGAAGATGTTTTTGAGCTGATACTTGTGATTGCCGTCCTTGGAAAGGAAGGTGAAGTTGAGCATCGCTCCGAGTCTCACATTATTATTATACTGGTCGTCAACAGAGTGACGGAGATAGTTCGGCTTGTCATTTGCCGCATCATAGATGCCATAGAGGTTGTTCTCCATGTTCTCGTAGGTGCGGTATTCGTTGGTATAGTTCAGGGCGGCGAGCATGCCGAGTGTTCTTCCGCCGAGCATCCAGCGCTGGTTCAGGCTGGCAGCCAGTTTCAAGTCGCCCAAAGGCTTCTTGTTCTTGATGAGCCAATCATTATTGAATCCGTTGCCCAGGAGCGAAGTAGCATAATCGCCCACCGGTTTTCCGTTGGCATCGAGCTGCGGATTCAAGTCAGCATGGATGCCCCCATTCAGGTTTCTCAAGCCATTGTCGAACCCTAGGAAATCGGTTCCGGAACCTTTTGAGTAAGAAAAGTCCTTGAAGGCAGAAGATGTATTCCAGTTTCCGCCTACGGCGATGTTGAAACTGTTTTCTGCCGGAATCTCCTTGGTGTTGACGATGATGAAACCGCCCGAGTAGTCTGCGGGATATTCAGCCGTTGGCGACTTCACGATGGTAAGGTTGTCAATCTGCGAACTTGGGATGATGTCGAAGGAGAATGCTCTGGAATCAGCCTCAGAACTAGGCACTGCTCCTCCGTTCACCCACACATTGTTATAACGCTGCGACAAGCCACGAACCATCACGAATTTATCGTCGATGAGGCTCACGCCTGGCACTCGGCGTATCACCTCACCCGCATTCGTATCCTGAGTTCTGGATATTTCCTGTGCCGAAACATTACTCACGATGACGGGACTGTTTTTGGCCACCTGTATCATTGCCGCATCCGTATTACGCCTTTCCACTGCGGTAACGGTCACCTCCTTCAGCTGCTGTTCATCAGGTTGCAGCGCGATCACCTGGTCTGCGTCCTTCGCCTGAACCCCGTCAATTTTTTGAGTCTTATATCCTACATAATTTATATATAGTGTATATTTCTTTTCTTTATCCAATCCATCGATCTGGAAGTTTCCGTCGATGTTGGTGATAGCCTTCACGTTGGTTCCATCCACAGTGACGACTGCACCGATGAGTGTCTCTTTCGATTTCTGGTCGATTACGACACCCTTAATCTGTTGCGCCCACGTTGGCATGCTAGCCGCTGAGAGCAATCCTAATACAATAATTCCCCTTTTAGCATTCATAACCTATATCGTTTGATTTCGGTTGCAAAGGTACGGTGGTTATATTACACTGGGGTTGCAATGAGGTTGAAAGGCATTGACGAAGCTGCGACAAAGATGTTACTTTGGCAAATCAGCTCCATTTTTTCGGAAGAAAGCATTGGCAGCTATCTGTTTCGGATATTTGTGCCGTATTCTTAATCTCCCATCAGTCTGCGATAACCATGCAGAGTCTGAGCACATTTTCTTCGAAGTGCTCCTTGTCGATGGCATTGTTCTTGAGCAGGGAACGGTAGTTGTATACGGTTTGTGGCGAATAAGACAGGATGCCGGCTATCTTTGAACTTTCGGTGATGCCTAATCTTAACAGGGCGCACACACGGAGGATAGGGGGCATTTCTCCATTCTCTTTCAGCTGGATGTGTGCCGATTCTGTAAGCTGCTTGTTCAGCTCGGTTATAAAAGTTGGGTACAGAGACAGAAATGCCTTGTCAAATTCCGTCAGAAACTCCTTGTTCTCTTTCTCTGTATTGGTTGAGGAAGAAAGGAGGCTCAGCAGCTCCTTACTCTGGTTGGCCTTGATCTTTCTTACTGCCAAGGTGCGCAGTTTGCTGTTTCTCTCTATGTTCTTATAGCACAGGTCAATATACACCTTTATCAGTCTCTCGCGCTTCTGGTTGGTGTCCTTCAGTTCGTCGTTGATGAGGTGCAACTGGCTGTTGAGAACTTCCATTTTTGCCGATGTAGCCGTGATTTCGTCTTTCTTCTGTTTCAGAAGTTTGTTCTTCTTGCGGATGAACAGACTGCTAAGTCCCACTCCGAGCAAGAGCAGGAAAATGACCGACAGCGCAATGTAGAGCATGCTGTTGGTGGCTCTGATGTCATCTGTATAGGCATTGGTAATCATCTGCAATTTGGATGAAATCTCAATGCGGCGCAATCGGTTGTTGTATGCATAAGTATCTTCCAGGGATAGGTTGATGTATTCCTGGGCTTTGTTCAGACTTCTGGTCTTATGTTTGTAGATGAAGAGTGCGATGTTTTGCAGGGCTACGTTTTCTTTTGTGGCAGAAGTGATGTCTGAGATGGCTGCAACCAGCAGGTAATGTTCCGTCAGTTTTTGGTTGTTGGATTTCTTGTATACTTCGGATAGCGCAAAGGCGGTCATGGCATGGAGACGGCTGTCCGGCTTTTCCATACTCAGTGCTTTTTTGTAGTATTGGATGGTCTTGTTATTGTTGGAATGATTGCTGTAATAGTAAAACTCTCCCAGCAGGTAGTAATAGAATGCATCTTTCTTTGGCGACAGTTCTAATGTTTTCTTCAGGTATTCCACTTTTTTCAGGTCGTAATTCTTGCTGAATTCATTGTTTTCACAGTAGGTTGACCAGTTGTTGTATAGTCCATACATTGTATA
>ERZ724524.2604-NODE-2604-length-11662-cov-4.747652_pt1 | contig 11662 bp, 4 predicted proteins | sample MGYA00376057_ERZ724524 | MGnify/ENA primary metagenome ERZ724524 (study PRJEB28724, sample SAMN07190888) | wastewater metagenome | isolation source: influent of sewage treatment plant in Hong Hong | place: USA: Christiansburg, Virginia | collected 2016-03-01 ...
AAATAAGAACACGCTATATCAATGCGCTTAGAGCGGCTGATAAAGGGGATATTGTTCCGCTAGTTTTATTTATGCGGAGTTAGATGAGTAAATACTCAATTGAGTATTTACTCATTGTTGATTTTATAGTTAATTTTCTATTTTTGCTTACAACCTGAACGCGATAACTAGCATTTAATTATCCTTGAGGCCAAATTTTTTTAGCACTTTCAAATAGCTTTTCAGCACGGTTTACGATGGATTGTTCGTTCCAAACGGACGCATCATCAAACTGTTGAAAATACGCATTTAAGCGAAGTAGGCTGGTATTAGTGATTTCAGACCGTTTATCCATAAAAGCACTATGGCTAAGAGCGGAGTTAAAAGCACCTGTCACGAGTGTTAAGTTGCCAATGCTATGAAGTAATCGTTCGCGTTTTTCCAGACTCTCAATGGTTTCTTCTCCTGTAGCAAACGGCCAATTAGTTTGCCACTTTTGAGGCATGACATGTTCAATAGTTAAATCATCGGGCAATACTAAGTATTCGTGTTTGTTGGTGCGTTGAGATTGTTCAAGGCATTCTAGCAATGCCCGTACTTTACTGGTATTTCGTCCTATGTATAGACGGCGATAGAGCCAAGCTTGCTCAAATTCTTGATCGTTTGGCCAACGTTGTGAGTCGGCATTTGATGTTAACAACATGGCTTTTAGGTCAACAGCGGTGATTTTTTTATTTGTTTTGAGTTCAGAGAGGATTTTGACAAATAGTTGTGTATAGCTTTTGGTGTTAAGGCCACAAACAAAGCGACGGACTATAAAAGATTCTAAAGCGTCCAACACAGCAATAAATTCGTTAGAGTCAGTCGCGTGATGTTCTAAGAAATAGAAAACTAACGGGGTTACTGTTGCTGTGTCCAACTGCTTAAGACGGCGACAGAACAAGCCAAAACGCGTGTTTTGAGTCGGAATTAAAAACGTCTCAAAATGCTTAGATATCGTAGTTAAATGGCCTAGTTCGGTTGCGGAGTCACGTTGCTCGCTGTTCCACCAGTCTTTAAACTCATCAAAAACATGGCCAACTTTAAATTCTTTGGCTTTGCGCAGCATAACAAAATGATACAAGAGTAAATCTAGCCGTGTGTTTTTGAGGCGACCTTGGCGTTCTTCTAGCCGCCAAAATTTTGAGCCTTGTTTGCCTTCGCCGTTTTCACGGTCATCAAAACCTTTCCAATAGTTGTCGTATAGTTCATCGACAGAGGCATTTTTGCGAGTGGCATCTAAAAAAATAAAATTACGGATCAAGTCACTCGGTTGCAGTGGCGCACCACGGGCATTTAGCGTTTCAAAGATGATTTGTGGGTCATCTTCTTCCTCAAGCTCCAAATACATGACCTGAATAGCCTTGTCGAGCATGTTATGGAATAGTTCAGCTTTTTCGAGGAGGATAGCTTCATTGGGAAAGAGGCATTTGACCAGATTATCTTTTTCAATGCTGTGCATTACCGCATGAGAGAGGATTTGATCTTTATTAGGGTCGATAAGGTCGTCAAATCGATGGCCTTTAAGATGAGCATCAAGCATCACATAAAAATATAGGTAAGTTTTAACCATGAGCGGACGGTCGAGTAACATTCGCTTGGTTGCGCCATGCGCAGGGTATTGTTGGCAGACTTTATCTATGTCACCAGCTTTAAACAGTTCTTTCATGACTTCACGCCCAACATTTGTAGGCATTAGCTTCATGCTGTCTGTGGCAATAGTAAATCGACCTGTATTTACAATCAGTGGCTTGAGCATTTCATTTAAAGTGTCGTCTGCTAGTGATTTTACGACATCACGAAAAGCCAATAGTAAAATTTGTAGGGTGGTAAGGCGTTGTTGTCCGTCAATGACTTCACGCGCGTTGATAACATTGGTAGAACCACCTTTGGCCTCGGTAACAACAATAGTGCCAAGAAAGTGTTTGCGAAGTGGGCGTAATTTATTCTCGCCAACTTTTTGGGTGTCTTGAATATACGTGTCGAGTGCGTCGACTCGTTCAATCAAATCTTGCCATAGTGGATCAACGTGATTGTTCAGTGTCCAAACATAGCCGCGCTGAAACAATGGAATTAGGTATTGTGAGCGTTCGTTAAATAATTCGGTAATGACTTTTTTATGTGGCCTCATGCTTGGCTGTCCTTTGGTGTGGCAATAATATCTTCAATCGTTTGAACGATAGGAAAAGAATGAATGATAGCGAGTGTTTGCTGGAAATCGGGATTGTCGCTACAGTTGAGTAGGCCAATTTGAGTGCAAATTTGAAAGAGGTCTATACCAGCCGTCTTAAATTCTTCAGGGAAGAATAACTGATAAACAAGGGCGTTCATTAGGCGTTCAAGCTTGGGTCGTTCCTTACGGATCATGATTTCATCAACCAGTGTTTCAAGCACATGTTTTTGATGAGCAGTAGCCTCTGGTATTGGAATCTGTTCAACATATTGCGCTATAAATCGAAAATAACCGTTTTGAATTTGTGGACTAATCTGGGCATAGAACCACGTGGAAACATGACTATTTAGAATGGCGACCATACTGCGACAGACATCAGTAATGAAATAAGCTGTATTTCCAAGAAACGCAGCATCACTTTCCCATGTGAATTGTGGTGACGTAGCTATATCTGGAAACACTATCTTTTCTTTACTAAACTCTCGCCAATAATCTGCCCCCCATCTCTGCAACGCATACCACTCATATCTCACACCAGTTTCTGCCTGATTTCTATTCGAAAGCGCATCCTTGAAACCCATCAAATGCTCATAGATAGCAGGATATTGGTTTTTTAATGCTACCTCTGCTTCTTTTGAAGCACCTGTAACCTGTGGGTCTAGGTGCAAAGGAAAGTGCCAAGGTATATAGATCAACCATAAATCTTGTGAATCAATAACCCAACGCTTGATGTCCCGCCCACGCAAAAAGGGCTTAATAATCTCAGCAGACTTTGCATCTTGCTCAATCAGTTGCGCACGGGTTGCACCATCAATAACAAAGGCTTCATTTAGACCAGTAGTAATTCCTCGATAAAATTGACCTTTGACATACTCGCCTAACGACTTACCTGCTGCACGTAATCTTGCCAATACATCACGCTTTCCTTGTGGTTCAAGCTGCCAGCCTTTAGGCTGTAAACTCGCTTGCTGGACACTAAAGTGATGCTTGGCAAAAATACGTGGAAAGTCAAAAATATTGGGGTTAGTTGATTGATCCCAATTAAGCACCTTAATTAATTCATGATCGTTAGGCTGTTTAATCTGTTCGCGCTTGGTCGCAATTATAATGGTCGGGTAGGCTAATGCCGTAAATACCGCCTCATCACCAAAATCAATGACTTGATGAATACGTGTATTGATCTTCATCCAATCCCGTAGTTTTGCCCCATAATTAGCACGATACCATTTGTTTGACGTAATAAATGCGAATGAACCATTCGGCTCGAGCAAATCAAACGAGCGTTCGTAAAAATAAACATACAAATCGGCAACACCCGTAAAGCACGCATAATTCTTCTTGAATTGGTCTTTGAGATGTTTAATCGATTCTTGACGAACGTAAGGCGGATTACCAATCACCATATTAAATTTGTCAAAACCAAACATGATGTTAGGCTCAAAAAACTGGCTACTGCTGTTTTGGTCAAAGGGGTGGAAGCTCAATAACCGCGCCGACATATCGCCATAGCCCAGCAAAAAGCACTCTTTTTGAATTTCTGTTTGTAAAAGCTCAATTTTATTTTGTGCGGTTTTTTTCTTTTGACGGTCGTTGGCTCTAAAATAATGGCTTTGTTGCTCTATTAACTGTTTGCGTAATGCTCGCAGCGCATCGGAGTCCATAACCGCTTGCCCTTTATCAGATAACGGCTGCAAACCATTAGCAGCGACAATACGTGTCTCAAGATTGGGTAAGGCCAACATGCCACGATTAGGTTTTTTGGCATCGACTTGCTGACTGACAATTAAGGCAATAAAAAATCGTAACTTGGCAATTTGTACGGCAATCGGCTGAATATCAACGCCATAAATACTGTTTTCGATTAAATACAGCTTGCGCGTATATTCGGCGGTTTGTTGCTCGAAGTTGGTTTTTAGGCGTATTAGCTCAGCCGTTAACGCCTCGACTTCATCGGCATTTTCAGCCTTTGTAGCTTTAGCCAAATCTTCATTTAAGCGGCGTTCATGTTGGCGTTGCCAAAGCTTATTATTGGCATCCAATTTAGACAGCATTAATACTAATTTATTTAATGCCCCCATTGGAAATGCGCCAGAGCCACAGGCAGGGTCTAAAATTTTTAACTCAGCCAAAGTCATAATGACACCAGCCGTCAAATCTTCATCAAATGGATTGCCTGACTCGGTATAGCTCAACAAGGACTGGAGTTTTTGACGATTATCTTCTGGCGTGCCATCTTCTAGCTTTGGCAAGACATAGGCAATAATGGCCTCATCTACCATGTAATCTACCACTTCACGCGGCGTATAAAATGAGCCTGATTGCTTACGTGCGGTGGTTTTAGTATCTTCGTTATAACTAGCAAGTAGGTTTTCAAACACTTTACCCAACAGTTCTGGGTCTAAAGCTACTTCTTCATCCAGTGGCGTGTTTTCATCAACCGTAAATTTATAACGACTAAAAATATCCAATAGGCCATCGGCAGTGTATTGCTTGCCTTTGGTGTTTAACTCTTCATTAAGGTCAACCGATTCACCATGCCCAAAAAAGATAATATTAGGCACGTTAGGCTGAGCTTTAGTGTTACGGCTAAAGCCATCCACTCGTAAAACCCAGCCTTTACCTTCTTTGGTGATACGATTGTTTAGGCTGCCATCGCGCATCAGTTCTTCGTCACTAATCTCTCGATCTAAACACTCGAATAAACCACCATTCAAAAAGGGTACACTGGCAAACACCTGTAGTGCTTGCTCAGGATCATTAAATAAGTCTTGATAGCGATATACCGAGTGCTGCATACGGTCTTTTTGCTTTCCTTGAAATGCAGCATCCTCAGCTTGCGCCCATTTACGGGGCTTGCTATTGCCTTTGTTCATTTCGACATTGAGCGTAGCAAAAAACAAATTTTGTAAAATGGCCAAATAATAGTTACTGGACTTTGGATGTTTGCGTGGATCTTCTTTGAGTAGTTCAGCTAACCGATGTTTGGCAAAAAAGTCATCAGGAACTAAGCCTTTTTCTTTGATAAACCAAACGAAAATGAGACGGGTAAGTAGGCGAATAACGGCGACTGACGGGAATCCTTCTTCATCAACTATCTGGCCTTTGGGGAACGTAATCTTACGGCGCGCCCACAGATACCAGCTTTGTAAGTCTTTATAAAAACGTTCATTGAGTGCTTTAATTGATAGCTGATCAAGCCAAGCAGCATACAGTTCCGTAAAGTTACTGATCGGATTTTTGTCTTGTAATACGGACAGATGCAAACACGATAAAATATGTACATGTGCCGCATGTGGTGAGTTTAAGCGTACATCTTTAATGACGGTAATTTTGCTACCGAGTACATCACGATCTGAATCGCGTTTATGTACACGGCGACTAATAACAGCTAATGAAAACAGATTGCCATAACGAAACAATACAATCAGTGGCATGGTAGTGGCACGGTTCAGCTCACGTACAATGCCCGTCAGTGCGGTACGTGACCAAACCTGATCAGCTAGTTCAATCGCTATAAAGGTAAATGATTCAATAGCGTTAAATTGAATGGCTGTTTCGTTAATCAACGAATTTTGCCCTGTTGCTAGGCTTGGAATTTCATCATCGGTAATTTGAAAAAGAAGTTCGACACTTTTCCACGCCTTACGTTGTATTTTGTCGGCATTGATTACATAACCAGAGTCTTTACTGAGAGTTTCAATAAATGCTATTGGTTGAGTAGGGAAGTCGGCTAAACGGTCGCTGTTATAGCCAAGAGCCATCAATAAACTTAAACTGCCATCTCGCAGGGATTGGTCTTGCCAGTTGTTCAAAACGGAACTAATAGAAATACGAATTGATTGCATGGAGTCGAGTGAACGATTAACAGTAGAACTACGTGACATAATAATTTATTTCCCTGCTGGCTGAATAATGAGCCAAGTGATCAATTCATACGAGGTATCAGTGCTGATTTGCTCCGAGCTTTTCATTAATTTTGCACCACGGCCAGCAAATAAAGAATGACGGTTTTTTTGACCGAATTGTTGAGCAATAGCTGCTGTTGCTTGCTGAATTTGCTTATTGTAGTAACTCATATCTTGCCCATGTTCAGTTTGTGCATCAAACAACTCACACAGCATTTGATGAGGTTCAGACTGTCCTTGGCATAGTAGGCGAAACATATCTAATATTTGCTTAGCCTGACTAAAGTTATATTTCACCGTGCCATCTTCTTGGATATACACCAAAAAGTATGGTTGTAATGGGTTGATGTCACGACGATCTGTGCTGGTATCACTTTGGCGTAGGCAAAAAATTACACCTTCACGAATCGCAGGATAGTCAGGGTTAATTGGCACAATGCTGTATAGACCCAAAGGAGCTTCTTCAAGTTTAGTGCGGTTGGCTTCAATATAGGCCGTTAAATCCATCCGAAAATCATCTAAATTAAACTCACTCAGCGTCACCGATTCATTAAAGTCTTCTAAATCTGGTACCTCATCTTTAAATCGTTCTAATTGATGATCTCGATAGCGTAGTTCTTGTTTGGCAATTGCTTCGGCTTCTTGTTCGTCAAGTAGGTTGTCTTCGGCGGTGGCTGACAAGTCAACTAACGCCATCCTTGCTTCAACACGGCCTTTAAGATTGATATATTCGTTTAAATCGGCGGTCGGCCAAAAGTTGACCATTTGAATGCTATTGTTAATGCTGCCAATACGATCTATTCGTCCAAAACGTTGGATAAGGCGTACAGGATTCCAATGAATATCATAGTTAATTAAATAGTCACAATCCTGTAAGTTTTGCCCCTCAGAAATACAGTCGGTTGCAATCAGAATATCAATTTGCTGATCTTGTGGTAGATGTGTATTGAGGTGGCGTTTTTTAGAAACAGGTGAAAATAGGGTGAGGACCTCATTAAACTCAGCACGTCCTAACGTGGAGTGACAACCGTTACCACCCGACACTAACGCAATATTTACACCCCATGATTCGGCATCATCCAGTAATTGATCGTATAAATAACGTGCTGTGTCAGCAAAAGCCGAAAATACGATAACCTTTTTATTGGCAGTGTTTTGTATGGTGGTAGTTGGATTTTTGACTTTTTGTTCAATCAGTTTTCTCAGGTGAATGAGTTTTGCATCGCGGCTTGAGTTGATAATATTTGAGCGGTCAGCTAATTTACCAAGGGTAGTTTTATCATCCGCTAAGTCCCCAAGCCACTCCTCAATTTTCATGTGTTCTAAGCGATATTTACGTTTACCTAGCTCCTCAGCCTTTAGTAAATCGTCATCTTCATCGGAGTCGTTAGATGATTCAATAACATTCACCGATACCGTATCATTTAACTGTGTTTCCTGAAATGCACGTAAGCGTTTTTCTAAAAGCCCAATTTTTTCAACAGTACGCTCCATTGTGAGATTAAAGGCAAATACCGAGCTTTCAAGACGTTTAAGAAAGTTGATCTTCATCATATAAATTAAGAACTTTTCACGCGTCCCTTGGCTGAAATTGACTGTCGTATCTTTTTCATATAAGTTTTTGTACTCATCTTTAACGTAGGTTAAAGGGCTATATAGTGATAATTTGAATGTCAAAATCTCGGTGTTTAGCTGAGAGAAGCTGATAAAACGATCAAGTGTGTCTATGCCAGAAAATACGGAAATTGGTTTTTGACGCGTTGGAAAGTGACCTATTTGATCAAGTGATTCTTTAAAGTACCGCTCAATATGCTTACGTGAGCGAGCAATAGTTAATCCATCAAGTAAACTGAAAAATTGGCTAGGTAGCTTAGTTATTAAGTCGTGACTATCTCTATCATCAACCTGACTCCATTTAGTAAAAACATCTTGAGAGCGTTTAAGTAATGCTTTTAAGCTGGGTATTCCCAGTGACTCAGCAAACGCATGATCTTTACCTCCCGTCATTAAGTAAATTTGGTTGCGTAAATCGGATAAATCATTGTTAACAGGCGTTGCTGACAATAGTAGTACCTTGGTGTTAATGCCTGTTTTGATCACATCTTCAATGAGTTTTTCATAGCGTGTTTTACGCGATTTACCATTGTCATCTTTTTTACCGAAAGCATCATTTCTAAAATTATGCGACTCATCAATTACCACTAGGTCATAATTTCCCCAGTTGATCCTAGATAAGTCAATATCACCTGTTTGACCCGTTTCACGCGTTAAGTCGGTGTGTGATAGTACAGTGTAAGCAAACCGATCTTTGAGTAGGAGATTGGCTTCACTATTATTAACAGCCAAATAAGTTACCCAATTTTCGCGTAACTTTTTGGGGCAGAGGACTAAGATGCGTTCATTGCGCAACTCAAAATACTTGATGATAGCCAGTGCTGAGAATGTTTTACCTAAACCAACACTATCAGCCAAAATGCAGCCGTTAAATTGGTTTATTTTGTGAATAGCTGCTTTAACCCCGTCCCGTTGAAATGGAAATAATAGCTTCCATATTTCCGTCGATTTAATGGGTAATTGTTCAAACAAGCTTGTTTCATGTTGTTGATCGCTAAGGTATTGCTCAAAAATATGATACAAGGTTTTGAAGTAAATAAAGTCTGGAGCATGGTTGACGTAGAGTTGTTCTAGATAGTTCAAGACTTTATCTTTAACATCTACGACGATTTTCTCATCCGCCCAAATATCATCAAACCAAGCTTTTAGATCGGCTCGGTCCCTATCACTATCAACAATCATATTAAGTTCAATATTGGCTGTTTGAGATAAGCCTAGGCCGCGTCGTGTAAAGTTTGAGCTTCCAGTGATAGCGTGTTCACGCTTTCCGTCATTAATGTGATACATCTTGGCGTGTAGTAGGTTAGATTGCCGAATTGAGCGGATCTCTACTTTTTCTTCAATCCAGTCGGCACAACGGCGCGCAACATCTTTTTGTTGTAAACGATTTTCTAAAACAAGCCCTTCATCTTCAATCTTGAAAGATTTTTTTTCGTTTTTATCTGGATCTAATAAAGAGATGAATTGAGGGTCACCAAACAGAAACCGTAACTTTTGAACGCTATCAAGCTCTTTAGCTAAAGCATCGTAGGCATAGATGGTGAAGTATGCTGAGACAATTGCAAGCTCACTGCCTTGACTGATCTTATCCCGTAAAAAATTAGCAACATTACCACGGTGGTGATTATCACGAATACTAGAAAATCCTTTCATTGCTTTTCCATAAAAATAATCTATTACTGTAGTGGGTATAAGTAACTACGAGAGTAATTACTTGATAATACATATGGTTTTTTATTTTTCAATAATATAAACATGTTACTTTTTTAGCAGCTTAGCGTCTATGGTCATTGATTGTTTTGTGTATTTTGTATTTTAAGAAAAATGGCAGGCTTAACAAGTTAAGCATTGGAGGTCTAAGCTTTATTCGAGCAGTGAAGAATCATACTGATTCTCTGGCCGAACTGATTGCCTTACACAAACCCTAAGTTATAAAACTATATTTTTATAGTTTTAGTCTTATATTTGCCTTTTTTAATATGCTCTTCATCGTGCCGATAGGTATGTCCAAAACTGGATGAGGGATTGTTACTAAATTTCCAGATTGAAGTTTTTTAAAATGAACATGGCTTCCTTTTTGCCTAACCATATTCCATCCATTTCTTACGATGATATTAATCAGCTCTTTACTTGTCATGATTTAACCTCTTGTAAAAGATAAAAAATGGGGGAAGGTTTTATCCTTCCCCTTTAGTGGTTACCAATTAAAAATTGGCGGAATTTTAGGCCAAGGCCAGTTATCAGGAAGTACGAAAGGTAATATAGTCATGATGTAACCTCTTTAGCCAAATAGTTTTTTTGTCGTTTTAATGACAATTTTAATAAAAATTTCACTACTCATTGCAGTCCTCCCAAGTTTCTTTGATGACATCAGTCAAAGCACCAATAACTACCAACAGTAAGATCTCTTTCATATGTTTTACCTCAAGCTTTATTTGTAAAGGAACAAGCCCATACTAGCCCTACTCATAATTAAAATCAATATGGTGCATTGAATTTTTTTTATTGGGGGTTCTTTTTTTGAAAAACATTGCTTTTTTTGTGATTTATGCTATTTTGTTGCTGGGTTTTCGGGTTATTAATTTTTTTGATTTTTTATATTTTTAAATGTAGGGGTCTAAAATGTACTCAAAGATGGGTGTGAGTGAGTTTGAGGATTTTGAGAAGGAGTGTGTGGACAGTGCGGATAGTGTTTACAGGATGGTGTGGGAACAAGTTTTATTGCTCTCTCTCTACACACGCCAACAGCTTATGGAGCAAGATGCTGTTTTCGTGGAGTCAACAATTAACTTTGAGAACAAGCTAAAGCTTGTCGAGTTGCTTTGGACAGCAAGATCAGAAGAAGAGATAAAGGAATACAAAGAGCTATATGAAAAATTGAGAAATGGCATTCTACAAAAAATAGAAGAATATAAAGATATCAATCAAATTAGTGGGTATTTGACGGATATTTCAAATACTCATGAAAATAAAGATTTTTCAGATTTAGCAAAAGGGTTTTTAACTGAAATTTTAAATCGGCACATATCTTTTTCTTCTAGAGAGCCATTTACACATCATAAGCATCCTTATTCTTATTATGCGATGTATAGAAGTTTAACGGAGTCTTTGTCTGTCCTTAGAAAGATACTTGAGTTGGGTTTTTCTAAAGATGATGTATCTGAATATATATTTCGTAACATTGGAGATCAATTTAGCATTAGCCGCACATATCTACCAGAAGATAAGGATAGTATTTCTTATCAATTTAAAGAGTTATTGAGAAAAACTAAGACGCTAAAAGAAGCATTTGACGTTATGGAAAAATATAGTGACTCAATAAACTTTACATCTGTTTTAGTTGACGCACGTTCTGCGTTAGCAAAAAAAATGGGAACAGACATTCATGGGATTTTTAGTGTGTTTCAAAAAAATATTATTACAAAGGGGGAGTTCTCAAAGACACCAGTAAGTTTATTTGAGCAAATGGTTACTTGTCAGCATGATTCAGGCAAGATCATACTAGAAATTGATAACAAATTATTGGAAAAATACAAGTTGTTAGGAAAGTTAGATGGTGTGATGGATGCTATTCGTAGAAATATTGCTCCTGATGATATTCCCCTATCAAGTCGCGAAGGATTATTGCATCCGTACACTGATAGAAACTCCCTCAAAGATATTGCAAATTGGTACAAACAAGCCAAAACGACTCTTTTTGTCAAGATAACGGATTGTCCATCATTGGTAGCTTCTATTTTAGAATTTGATTTTAGATGCGGTATTGGTATCTTTCATAAAAACTATGGAATTATAGAAATTCCTTTTAATAAAAAGACGTGGTTTAGCAAAGATGGTTATTTATTGGTAACAGCCATTATCCAGCTATTTTTATATAGAAATAATCCAGTTCCAACGTTTTATAAGCCCTCACATCTCAAATATGATGAAAAAGCTTCTTATATAGAGAATC
>ERZ724524.2607-NODE-2607-length-11653-cov-4.014485_pt1 | contig 11653 bp, 6 predicted proteins | sample MGYA00376057_ERZ724524 | MGnify/ENA primary metagenome ERZ724524 (study PRJEB28724, sample SAMN07190888) | wastewater metagenome | isolation source: influent of sewage treatment plant in Hong Hong | place: USA: Christiansburg, Virginia | collected 2016-03-01 ...
TGGCGAACCGCTTGGAGCCCTCGAGCCGGGCGGCCTCGGCCGACGGACCGAAGCCCGGCGCATCCTCGGTGTAGAAACCGGCGTCGTCGACGGTAAACGGGATCTTGGACGAGATGCCGCGCGCCTCGAGTTCGCGGGCATGATGCATCCAGATGTCAAAGTCCTCGCGGCCATGGCGTGACAAGAGCAGCCGATGCACCGCCGCCTCTGCCGCCTGCACCAGCGCCACCGAGGCCGCGGTCACCACGGTGTAGTCGGGCTGCGTTTGTGCTTGGTACACCCTGGCACGGCCGCCCTGGTAGGGGATAAAAACCATGTCGTCGTAGCTTTGCGCCCCCGAATCGCTGCCGCGCTCGGCCATCACGCCAATCACCTCGAAGGGCGAGTTGCCGATCAGCAAGAACTTGCCCAAGGGGCTTTGCGCACCGGGGAAAAAGTGCGCCCGCGCCTGGCTGCCCAGCACCACCAGCGGCGCCAGGCTGCGGTCTTCGGCGTCGGTGAAATAGCGCCCCTGCTGGAGCTTCCAGTGGTGCACCTCGGGCATCACGTGGCTGCTGGCAAACACATACACCTGGCGGTCGGCATTGCCATAGCGCACCGTGATCGGGTCGCCAATGATGGGCATCACATGGCCCACTTCGGGCAACTGGGCAATGGCCTGCAAATCTTCGGGCGTGATCACCCCCGCTGGCCCACCGCTGGGCGGCGCGCGCCCGCCCAGGTACATGAGGGTGGTGCCCAGGGTGCCCATTTGCGCCACCACGCGCTGCTGGGCGCCCTCGCCCACGGCCAGCATCACGATCACCGAGGCCACGCCGATGACGATGCCCAGCAGCGTCAGTCCGGTGCGCACGCGGTTCAGCCGCATGCCGCGCCATGCAGTGCGCAGGGCCTCGCGCAGCTCGCCCCAAAAGGCGCGGCGCGGGCCACTACTTTCACTATATTTTTGATAGCTGCTAGCGCTTACCCAGTGGGCGCTAGAGGCCGATTTGTCTTGTATTTTTGGAGGTTCAGGGGCGCTGTCGGCAACGATCTCGCCATCGCTGATTTCGATCACCCGGCGGGCCTGCGCGGCCACGGCCCGGTCGTGGGTGATAAGGATGATGGTGTGCCCGGCATCGGCCAGCGTGTGCAGCAAGCGCATCACTTCGGCACCGCTGTGGCTGTCCAGCGCCCCGGTGGGCTCATCGGCGAGCAGGATGCGCCCGCCGTTCATCAGCGCCCGGGCGATCGCCACGCGCTGCTGCTGGCCGCCCGACAACTGGCTGGGCCGGTGGCCCAGCCGCTCGCCCAGGCCCAAGCGCGTCAGCAAAGCAGCGGCGCGTTCTGCCCGTGGGCCTTCGGGCATACCAGCGTAGATGGCGGGCATCTCGACGTTCTCTTGCGCCGACGCGCTGGCAATGAGGTGGTAGCCCTGAAAGACAAAACCAAAGGCCTCGCGGCGCAGCCAGGCCAGGGCATCGGCGTCCATCGTGGCCACATCCTGGCCCTGGAAGTGGTAGCTGCCCGCACTGGGGCGGTCCAGGCAGCCCAGCAGATTCATGAGGGTGGATTTGCCCGAGCCCGATGCGCCCACGATGGCGACAAACTCGCCAGCGTGGATGCGCAGCGACACCCCGCGCAGCACCTCGACGGCGGGCGCGCCGTCTGCACCGCCGCCGTAGCTGCGGCGGATGCCCTGCAACGCGATCAACGGCAGCGCGTCAACGGAGGGATCGGCGCTCACCACTGAAACCTTGGAGGACCGCTGTCGTCACTGCGCTCACCCGTGACCAATTGCTCGCCCTCTTGCAGGCCCTGGCGCACTTCGGCCAGGTGTCGGCTGCGCACCCCGACCTGCACGGCGCGCTCTTGCACACGGCCATCCGCGGGCAGCACCCGGGCGGTGTGGGTGTGGGGCTGGCCGGGCGCGCTGGCCGGCGCGGTGAGTGCGGTGAGCGCCGTCAACGGCACGGCGATCACGTCCTGGGCCTGGGCGGTGATGAAACTGGCCTGTGCGGTCATCTGCGGCATCAACTCACCATCGCTGTTGTCCACGTCAAACAGCACGGTGTAGGCCACGGCCTTGGTGGCGGCGGGTGCGGCCATGCCGCTGCCTTTGCCATCGCCCCCGGGCGGCGCGGGCAGCACCTGGCGCACGCGGCCCGTCCAGCGCCGGGGTGCGGCCTCTTCGTGGCTGCCCAAGGTGGTGAAGTACACCGCCATGCCAGGCTTGACGCGGCGCACATCGGCCTCGGACACCTCCGTCCACACGGTCATGGCCGACAGGTCGGCAATGCGCAGGATGGTGGGGGTCTGGTAAGTGGCGTTCAGCGTTTGCCCTTCGCGCGCTTCCAGCGACACCACGGTACCCGCCATGGGGGCGTAGATGCGGGTGTAGCCCAGCCGGGCCTCGTCGGCCTTGAGGGTGGCCTGGGTCTGGGCGATCTGCGCCTGAAGGTGGTCGATGCGGGCTACAGCCGATGCCAGCGTGGCCTGGGCCACCTCGACGTCTTCCAGCCGCGTCGCGCCGCCCTGTGCCAGCCGCTGCTGGCGCCCATGCTGCTGGCTGGCCAACTGGTGCTGCGCGTGCTGCTCGGCCAGCTGCGCGCGCAGCCCGGCCAGCGCGGCACGCCCGCCATCCACGCTGGCCTGCTGCACGCTCGGGTCGATTTCGACCAGCAGCTGGCCTTTTTTGACCTCGGTGCCGGGCTGCACATGCAAGCGCGTGACCTGGCCCGACACTTGCGCGCCCACGTCCACATAGCGGCGCGGCTGCAAGGTGCCAATGGCAGTGACATGGGCCTCGACCGTGCCACGTCCGACCGTGATGGTCTCGTAGCGCGCGCCCTCCTGGCGCACACCGGCCAGCGCCAGGACAGCCACTGCGCCCAGGCCCGCCAGCACGGCCACCCGGGCAGCCCAGCGCGGCCATGCGCTCAACAGCGCCACCGTGGCCACGGCGCCCACCGACCAAAATCCCAGGCACGCCACCACCCCCACCGAACCACCCCAGGCTTGCTGGCAAGGGAGGGCCACCGCCCCCAACAGCAGTGCGCCCGCCCAGCGCAGCCAGCGGCGCCGTGTGCTGGGCACTTCACGCAGGCCAGAGCACTGCTCGCAGTGGCGATCCATCGCCAACGCCAGCGCCAACATGCCGCCCCACGCCAGCCCCAGAGACACCAGGGATGCCTGCCATGCGCTCATGCCAGACTCCCCTGGTGAGCGGCCACCGAGGGCCGATCCGGTCGCACAGGTCGGTGCGGTGGTGTGCCCGCTGCTCCGCGCCGGTGCAGCCAGCGCACGGCCCATGCCGCTGCCACGCCCGTGGCCAGGACAAACAGCTCCACGCCAGCGCTCTCCCAGTCGCCGCGCAGGATTTGTGCGGGCAGATGGTCGCCCGTGGTCAGCAGGTTGAGCACCGGCAGCAGCAGGCACAGTGCGGCCAGCGCGCCCATTTGCTCGCGCCACGCTGCAGCCGGGGGACGGGCCAGAGCATGTACCAGGGTCAACGCCCACAACCCAAAGAAAACGCCCAGTTCCCAGTCATCGCGGTGCGCCAGGCCCACCGGAACCAGGCGGTTGGCCCACAGGTAGCCCACGCACCCCACCGCCAGACCGGCAATGGCCGCCACGTTCAACCCCTCGATCAATCGATACACGCGCGCGGTGGCTTCGCCAAACTCACCCTGGTGCCTGGTGCGGCGCTTGACCATGAACAAAATAGCGCCCGTGGCCATCATGGCGCTGCCCGCCAGGCCGCCAACGAAATACAGCCACTTGAGCGCCAGCCCGCCAAAAGTGACCATGTGCAGCCCGCCGATGACCGACTGGGCCAGCGCAGCGGTGCCGCCCTCCACACTGCCGGGCAGGCGCACTTGCAGCACATCGCCCGTGGCAGCAGAGAACATCGCCAAACCGGTGGTGGCGCTCAGGCGCTGGCGCAGGGCGTCGTCGTGGTTCCAGCCGTACACGCCGATGCGCGCCGCCGCATCGCCCGGGTGGTCGATCACCACGGCCCGCACCGGCTGCCCCATCAACTGCTGCCCGCGCAACACGAACGGCTCCAGATCGGGAACGGCCATGGCGCGGCCCGCTGGCTGGGGCTTGCCGGGCTCGTTCAGCGCGACCTGGAACGCGCGCATGGCATCGCTGCCCCCTCCGAACTGCGCAATGACCCCCGCTGGCATGAAGGTCAGGCCCGAGATCACGATGCCGGTGTAGGCGATCATGAACTGGAACGGCAGGGTCAGCACCGCCACGGCGTTGTGCGCATCCAGCCAACTGCGCTGGCCTTTGCGGGGGCGAAAGGTGAAAAAATCCTTGAAGATGCGCCGGTGCGTGATGACGCCACTGACCAGCGCCACCAGCATGGCCATGGCGGCAATGCCCACGATCCACAAGCCCACCTGACCAGCGTGCAGCTCATAGTGGAAATCGACGAAATGGTGGCCACCCAGGGTCTGGCGTGCGGCCGACGTGGGCCTGGCCGCAAGCGGCGCTCCTGTGGTGGTGTCCAGATCCACCGAGGCGTACTGTTGCTGGCGGTCAAACCAGTACACCCGCAAAGGGCCAGCGCCTTGCGCATCCGACGGCCACAGCTCCCACATGGCAGCGCCGGGGTGGTGTTTTTCCATGTAGTTCGCCGACCAGGCCAGCCGCTGCCCCAGTGGCGCCGTGGGCATGGCCGGGACCGCGAGGGCGGCGGCTTCCTCTGCATGGTGCTCGGGTGTCATCCAGTGGGTAATCGGCTCGTCAAACACGGCCAGCGTGCCCGTGAGAAACACCGCAAACAGCAACCAGGAGAACCACAGGCCGCACCAGGTGTGCAGCCAGGCCTGCGCCTGCCGAAACCCGCCCTGCCCGGCGCCATGGCTTTGTTTTGTACTGCCCATGTCAGCCCTCCAGGCGCGCCAGCAGCGCCGCCAATCCAGCCAGGGCAGCGGCAGGCACCAGCAGCCCCATCCACACACGGCCCAGCGGTACGGGAGCAAAGGCCCAGACCACGGCCCCCACGTACACCACAAAACTCAACTGCACCCCTGCCAGCACCGCCTCAGCCCGCCCGGGCAAGGCCACGCCGCAAAAAACCACCCAAGCGCTGGCCAGGAGGTAGCCGCCCAGCACGGCAGCGGTGACACGGGAGAGCAGGCCCAGGCCCGGTCGATGGATCACAAATGGGTTCATTCAGCCACCACAGGAAAAGAAAAGACAGAGGGATGGGTCAGTGGATCAGGGCGTGCCGTCAAAACCGCCCTTGCAACGTCACCACCACCGTGCGTTTTTCACCGTAGAAGTTGCCGTAGCCCGCATAGCCGACGGTGCTGTAGTAGGTCTTGTCGAACAGGTTGCCGATGTTCATGGCCACACTCCAGTCTTTGTCGATGGCGTAACCCAGGCGTGCCGACCACACGGCATAGCCCGGTGCCGTGAACTGGTAAGGCTGCCATTTGCCGTCATAGCGGCCAGTGGCCGGGTTGTAGGCACTGATGCCCGCGGCACGGAAGTGCTTGCCCTGCGCTACCACGCCAGTGCCCAGACTCCAGCCGCGCAGCGCACCACTGAAGCGGTAGTCCCCCCATGCTTTGAACAGGTGGCGCGGCGTGACGGTGCTAAAGCGTGCATCGTCCTTGCGCTTGTCCACGTTGTCGTTGAACGTGTAGCCCACGGCCACCTGCAAATTCGGCGCCACCTTGCCGGTCAACTCCAGATCGATGCCCTGGCTGCGCTGGTAGCCGTCGCGAAAGTAGCAGCAGCCGCCGCGCCAGTCGGTCTGCGGGTAGGCGGGGTCCACCACGCCCTGCCCTTTCTTCTCAGTGCGAAACAGGGCTGCGCTGGCGGTCAGGCTGCGGCTCCACTCCCCCTTGATACCCAGTTCATAGGTACGCCCGCGCACCGGGTCGAGTGGTGCGCCCGGCAGTGGCGCAGAGAACTTGCCCGCCTGCGACTGGTAGATTTCTGCCGTGCTGGCATAAACACTGGTGGTGGACGAGAGGTCATAGACCACGCCAGCGTAGGGCACGAACACATGGCCCTCGCGGCTTTGCGCGGTCAGCGTGCCATCCATGCCGTGCTGGGTGCTGCGGTCTTGCAACGTGTAGCGCCCGCCCAGCACCACCGCCCAGCGCTCGAGCGGACGCAGGCGCACCGAGCCGTAGAGACCTGATTTTTGCGCATTCGTCTGGGAGCCAGTGGTCCAGTCGCCCAGCGGAAAGCCCGGGTCCAGCGGCGGCGTGCGATCGAAGATATTGGCCGGCCCGATGCGGGGCCACAGGCTGCGGCTGACATCACGCGTGCGCTGCACATCCATCCCAAAAATCAGATCGTGGCGCTGGCCAAAGGCGTCGAAACCGCCCTGCGCGTTGACGTCCAGGCTGGTTTCGCGCTCTTTGGCCATGCCCTGGTGAATCCACCAGTCGGTACCAACCAGCGTACCGGGCGCAGGCGCACCCTCAATCTCGGCCGCGTTGACGCCCTCATTGAAGCGGGTGTGCCGCAGTTGTGCCTTGAGCAGCCAGCTCGGTGAGAGCTGGTGCTCCAGCTTGGCGAACAGCGCCGTGTTCTCGCGGTGAATCCAGTTCCAGGGAGCACCCATGTTGGTGCTGCGCGGCAGACCGATGTCGCTGCCGTCGGCGTAGCGCGGCAGACTGGCATTGAAGCCTGGGTTGCGGTCGTTCTGGTAACTCGTGCCCAGGGTCAGCAGGGTTTCGGGCCCGACGTCCACTTCCACGGTGCCATAGAGCATCTTGCGCTGCAGCCGCGAGGGCTCGGCCATCTCGTGGCGGTCGTGCGAGACCGCCACCAGCCGAGCGCGCACGCTGCCCTCGGCGTTGAGGGGGCCAGTGGTATCCAACTCGGCGCGGTAGTTGGACAAGCTGCCCGCCGACAACAGCATCTGGGTCTGGCGCTTGGCCAGCGGGCGCTTGTAGGTGAAGTTGATGACACCGCCCGCCTCGCCCGCACCAAACAGCCCATCGGCGCCGCGCAGCAGGCTCACGCTGTCGAACTGCGCCATGTCCTGGCTGCGGCTACCCGAGCGCGTGGAGCCGGCACCGCCGCCGTCATAGCGGACGTTGGTGATCGGCAGACCGCGCGCCTGGTAGGCGGTGTCCAGCCATGTCTCTTCGCGCGTCACGCCGGTGGTCTGGCCCATCACATCGTCGAGCGTGCGCAGCGCCTGGTCGTCCATGCGCTGGCGCGTCACCACTGTGACCGACTGGGCGATTTCGCGCAGCGACTGTGCCGTCTTGCCCACCTCCACACCGCGCGGCATGTAGGTACCGCTGGATTCGCTGTACACGTTGGGCGCTGCTTTTTCGGTCACCCGCACTTCGTCCAATGCGGGGGCAGTGCTGGCCGATGTCGGCGCCTCCTGTGCAAAGCTGGCACGGGGCAAGGCACTGGCAAGGCAGGCGGCCGCAGCAACGGCATGCAAAGCAGCGGGTACAGCGCGGCGAAAGGAGGGGGGACAGCGGTAAGGCATAGAGCAGTTCGTTATCAAGGGCCATGGAAGGCGCCCCACCGAGAAGGCCCACAGAGCGAGGCTGCGACAGTGCGCAACGTGGAAGCGCGCTGCAACAAACGGCACACACACCACAACCTATCGCCCCGCACAGACCACGGTAGTGGACGGCAAGGAATGCTGTGGCTGGGAGGGCAAAAACCGCACCGGGCTGGCAGTCAGCATGAAAATGAGATTGATTCTCAACAACATGCGGGGTGCGATTCTAAATGCCAAATCCGACGTTGGAACCGGCTGTGGCAAGAATGAAACAGGATGTGCGGCGACGCAATTTCTGCCATTCACCACCACCCATATTTTTAATAAAAATATGCTCCTAACGCTTACATAGCAAGCGCTTATAGCTATGTTATTAATAGCAAAGATGGATTCATCCACGTTTTCATTGCGCAGATTTTTGGTGTGATCCGTGGCCAGAAGTTGATCACAGCACGGGCGGCAACCACGCCCTCAAGGCTGCAACGCTGCACGGTCTGAAGCAGCCCCAGTCAAAAATTCAAATAAGAATTACTTTCATTTATATAATCAAAAAATTCGCTGTCATTGCCATGGGTGTTGCTGCACCAAACCACCTGCACTGCCCCTGCGCACCAATTTTTATTTCACCATCCCCGGAGAATCCGCGTGCCCCTCACCTTGATGAACAAGCCCCTGTTGGCAACCGCGCTGACCTTCGCGGCCCTGAGCAGTAGCACTGCGGTGTATGCCCAAGTTGCTGGCATGCAGGCACAACAACCCATCAGCACCCATGCCGTGGCGGGCCATTACGCCGCGCTGGTCTATGCCAACTACAGCGACACCCTGGCCAGCGCCAAGGCGATGCAAACAGCGGTGCGGGCTTTTGTCGCCCAGCCCTCGGAGCCAACACTGGCCCAGGCACGCAAAACCTGGCTGACAGCGCGCGAGTTCTATGGTCAAACTGAGGCTTTTCGCTTCTACGGCGGTCCCATCGACGACGACAACGGCCCCGAAGGCCGACTCAACGCCTGGCCCATGGATGAGTCGTATGTCGATAGCGTGTCGGGCAGGCCCAGCGCCGGCCTGGTAAACAACCCCAAGTTCACCATCACCAAGAAAAACCTGATCGCACAAAACGAGCGTGGCGGCGAAGAAAACATTGCCACTGGCTGGCACGCCATCGAATTTTTTCTGTGGGGCCAAGACCTGTCTGACACCGGCCCCGGCGAGCGCAACTTTGAGGACTTCGTGGACGGCAAAGCGCCCCACGCCGACCGCCGCCGCCAATACCTCAGCGTGGTGACCGACCTGCTGGTGGACGACCTGAGCAAACTCACGCAGGCATGGGCGCCCGGCGTGAAGGGCAATTACCGCGCCCAGTTCGTGCGCGGCGGCACCGAGTCGGTGCGCAAGATGCTGGTGGGCCTGGGCTCGCTCTCGCGCGGCGAACTGGCCGGCGAGCGGCTGGAGGTGGCACTCAACAGCCAGGATCAGGAAGACGAACATTCGTGCTTTTCGGACAACACGCACCGCGATGCCGTGGCCAATGCGCTGGGCATTCAAAACGTATGGCTGGGGCAGTACCAGCGCGCCGACGGCAGCACCCTCAAAGGTGCGTCACTGCGCGATCTGGTGGCCACCAAAGACGCAGCGCTGGCAGAAAAGATCACACGCCAGATAGCCGCATCGGTACACGCAGCGCAGGCCATCCAAGCGCCCTTTGACCGCGAAATCATCGGTGGCAACGACGCCCCTGGCCGCCAGCGCATCCAAAAGACCATCGACAGCCTGACCCAGCAAAGTAAAGATTTGGTGGCTGGCGCCAACGCCATCGGCATCACCCGCCTGACGCTGGTGCAACCTTGAAACCGCTGCGTTTGCTTGCCATGCCCCTGTGCTTCTCTTCCCTGCGCCGACGCCTGGGACACCTGGTAGTTGCCAGTGTCAGCCTGGTAACTCTGGGCAGCCTGCTGGCCGACACCCCCACCGACCCCTTGGGCGAAAAGGTAGGCGGTGACACCACAGTGTTTGCCACCGGGCGCAATGCCTTCTCATTCCCCGCAGCCAACCTGTCGGATGCCGAGCGCACACGATTTGCCATCGGCAACTCGTTCTTTCGCCGCAACTGGGTCGAGGCACCGGCTTCCACCAAGGCACGCGATGGCCTGGGGCCGCATTTCATTGCACGCTCATGTGGCGGCTGCCACGTGCAGGATGGCCGGGGCGCACCGCCAGACATGTTCAACCGGCTGGGCGAAACCCAAGACCCCACCGTCGCACTGCTGATGCGCTTGTCCATCCCTGGCACAGATACCCACGGCAGCCCCCGGCCCGATCCCGTGTATGGCGACCAGCTCAACAACGCAGCCGTCCAAGGCGTCAGGCCCGAAGGGCGCGTAACCTTGCGCTACCAGAGCGTGCAAGGGCAGTTTGCCGACGGCACACCCTACGAACTACTCGCCCCCCACTATGGCTTTGCCGATTTGGGTTATGGCCCCTTGCACCCTCAAGTGATGGTCAGCCCGCGCATTGCCCCCCAGCTCATTGGCGTGGGGCTGCTGGAAGCCATTGCCGAGGCCGACATCCTGGCCAATGCAGCCGACCAAGCCGCCGCACCGGGCCCCATCAAAGGCGTTCCCAACCGGGTGTGGGATGCGCCCTCGGGCCGCATGATGCTCGGTCGCTTTGGCTGGAAAGCCAACGTAGCGACCATCGCACACCAAACGGGCGCTGCCTTTGTCGGTGACATGGGCATCACCTCGCGCCACTTTGCCCAGGAGGCATGCAGGCCCGCGCAAACCGATTGCTTGGCAGCGCCCAGCGGCAAAAGCGCTGGCGCACAAGGCCAGACAGATGTCGAAATTGACGACCAAACCCTGAACAACGTGGTGTTCTACCAAGCCACGCTGGCACCACCGGCACGCCGCAAACCCGAGGATGTACAGGTGCTGCGTGGCCAGGCGCTGTTTGCCAAGGCCCAATGTGCCACCTGCCACCGCCCTAGCTATGTCACCCAGCACGGCCCTTTTGCACACCTGACCAGCAAGGCCCTATCGGATCAGCGCATCTGGCCCTACACCGACCTGCTGCTGCACGACATGGGCGAGCGTTTGGCTGACAACCGGCCCGACTTTGGCGCCAATGGCCGACAGTGGAAAACGCCACCGCTATGGGGCACTGGCCTGATCCGGGACGTGAATGGCCACACCAGGCTGCTGCACGACGGGCGCGCACGCGGCGTACTGGAAGCCGTGCTGTGGCACGGCGGCGAAGCCGAAGATAGCCGCAGTCAGGTGCTGAAAATGTCCCCCGCAGAGCGCGCTGCGCTGGTGGCGTTTGTGGAATCCCTATGACACCGTACTCTCCCGTCTGGAGCGCTTACCAACGCCTGCGGTGGCCCCTGCGGCACGCTGCGGTGCTGGCACTGGCGCTGTGGGCCAGCACTGCCGTGCAGGCGCAAAGCACCTGGCAGCGCGAGGCTGTGCCCTACTACGACACCGTGCACATGCTGCAAGGCCTCTATGGCCACTGGGCCTTGCCACGTGCCCAGGGCTTCGAGCGCACCGCACAGGCACTGCCACCGGCCATCAGCGCACTGTGCAACGCCCCTACCGACGCAGGGCAGGCGGCGCTGGCACGCGCACGCAGCGCCTGGCAAGACACCACGCTGGCGTGGGAGCAGTTGTCGGCACTGGCCATCGGGCCGGTGGTCGAGCGCCGCTCGCTGCGCAGCATCGACTTTGCGCCCACCCGGCCAGCGCTGATTGCACGGGCCATCGCCACCCAGCCCCAGGGCGCACTCGCCTTTGAGCGCATCGGCACCCCGGCCAAAGGGTTGCCTGCGCTTGAATGGTTACTGTGGACACAGCCTGTGGCACCGGGCACACCGGCCTGTCGCTATGCCCACGAGGTAGCCCTTGACCTGCTGCGCGAGGCCACCGCCCTGCAAACAGCCTATGCGCAGGCAGCCGCCACGGATTGGGGCACCGAAGACCAGCAAGAGCGCTCGGCCCAGGCCATGAGCGAATTCGTGAATCAGTGGGTCGGTGGCCTGGAACGCCTGCGCTGGGCACACATGGAGAAACCCCTGCGCGCCGCCCAATACACGCGTCCTCCCGACTACCCGCGCGCTGCCAGTGGACAGACCCTCGCGGCATGGAGCGCTGCCTGGACAGCTCTGCGCAGCGCCACGCT
>ERZ724524.2611-NODE-2611-length-11646-cov-5.947977_pt1 | contig 11646 bp, 7 predicted proteins | sample MGYA00376057_ERZ724524 | MGnify/ENA primary metagenome ERZ724524 (study PRJEB28724, sample SAMN07190888) | wastewater metagenome | isolation source: influent of sewage treatment plant in Hong Hong | place: USA: Christiansburg, Virginia | collected 2016-03-01 ...
CGACCATCGCGGTCAGCAAGAACACCTGAGATCGCTGCCACGCTGCGGGGGGCAGGCCCAGTGCGGCGCCCGGTGGGCCGGGCTGGGGTTTGGCGGTGGGCGCTGGCCGTGGTCTGACCGGGCGGTCAGCGCACGGGCGCTGGTGCCCGCACTGACTGCGCGCGCAGGGGCCTCGGTCTGGCCGTGCGGTAGGCGCACCGTAGGGATGGCCGCATTGACGCGCATCCGGGGCGCCGCCACACTGCCAGCGACTTTTTTTACGAGCTGCGCGGCCCCATGACCTCTCTGACCAACCCCACCGCCGAGTCTGGCGCCGACCCCGCTGCGGTGGCCGTGGCCACGCCAGATGATTTGCGCGCACTGATCCGCCGCAAAAGCCGCCTCAAGGGCCGCCAGCCTGAAGACACCGCCCTGGCCGAGGTGGCGGCCCTGCTGGGCGAGCGCCCGCCCGAGGGTTTCCGGCGCGACCTGCTGATCGAATACCTGCACCGCCTCAATGACCACTTCGGGGTACTGCACCTGCGCCACCTGGTGGCGCTGGCCCGGCTGCTGAACCTGCCGCTGGCCGAGGTGCATGAGGTGGCCAGCTTCTACCACCACTTCGAGATCGTGCGCAGCGACAGTGCCCCCGCGCCGCGCCTGGTGCTGCGCGTGTGCGACAGCCTCAGTTGCAGCATGGCAGGCAGCGCTGATTTGCTGGCGCAGTTGCCCCAGCGGCTGCGCGCCGCAGGCCACGGCGATGTGCAGGTGCAGGCCGTGCCCTGCGTGGGCCGCTGCGCCCAGGCACCGGTGGCCGTGCTGCACCAGCACCCGTTGCCCCAGGCCACGGTGGCGGGCGTGCTGCACGCCGTGGATTTGATGCCAAATCGGTCTCTAGCTCAGCACCCGTGCGCGCAAGCAGCTATGAATTTTGATGTGGCTGCCCACGCTCCGTGCAGCATCCCGCCCGCCGATGCCGCCGATGCCGCCGATGCCGCCGATGCCGCCGATGCCGCCGATGCCGCCGTTGGTGTTGATGCCGTAGCCCCCGCCGTCACCGATCTGGCCACCTACCGCGCCCACGGCGGCTACGCGCTGGCCACCGCCCTGGCCCATGGCGAAATGGATGCCGAGCAAGCGCTCACGGCGCTGGAAGACGCGGGCCTGCGCGGATTGGGCGGCGCGGGCTTTCCTGCCGGGCGCAAATGGCGCATCGTGCGCGAGCAACCCGCCCCGCGCCTGCTGGCCGTGAACATCGACGAGGGCGAACCCGGCACCTTCAAAGACCGCACCTACCTGGAGCGCGACCCGCACCGCTTTCTCGAAGGCGTGCTCATTGCCGCCCAGGTGGCGGGCACCGAGGCCGTCTATATCTACCTGCGCGATGAATACCACGGCTGCCGCGCCGTCTTGCAGCAGGCCCTGGCCCAGTTGCAGGCCCAGCCGCCGTGCCCGCTGCCGCAGATCGAACTGCGCCGGGGCGCGGGCGCCTACATCTGCGGCGAAGAATCGGCCATGCTGGAGAGCATCGAAGGCCGACGCGGCCAGCCGCGCCTGCGCCCGCCCTACATCGCGCAGGTGGGGCTGTGGGGGCACCCCACGCTGGCGCACAACTTCGAGACGCTGTACTGGGTGCGCGACACCATGGAGCGCGGCCCGCAGTGGTTTGCCAGCTTTGGCCGGCGCGGGCGCCGGGGGCTGCGCAGCTTCAGCGTCAGTGGGCGGGTGCGCCAGCCGGGCGTCAAGCTGGCCCCGGCGGGCATCACCGTGCAGGAGCTGATCGACGAATACTGCGGCGGCATGCAGGCGGGCCACCAGCTGTATGCGTATTTGCCGGGCGGCGCCTCGGGCGGCATCCTGCCCGCGCGCCTGGCCGATGTGCCGCTGGACTTTGACACCTTGCAGCCCTACGGCTGCTTCATCGGCTCGGCGGCGGTGATTGTGCTCAGCCAGCACGATCGCGCGCGCGATGCCGCCCTCAACGTGATGCGCTTTCTGGCACACGAGAGCTGCGGCCAGTGCACGCCCTGCCGCGTGGGCACGGCCAAAGCGGCGGCGCTGATGCAGGCGCCGCACTGGGATGCCGACACGCTGGCCGACCTGGCGCAGGTGATGCAGGACGCCTCCATCTGCGGCCTGGGGCAGGCGGCGCCCAACCCCATCCGCTGCGTGCAAACGTATTTTGCGCACGAGGTGCAGCCATGAACCCCATCACCTTCGAGCTGGATGGCCAAAGCGTGCAGGCCGCGCCGGACGAAACCATCTGGCAGGCCGCCCAGCGCCATGGCGTGCATATCCCCCACCTGTGCCACACCGATGGCCTGCGCCCCGACGGCAACTGCCGCGCCTGCGTGGTCGAGATTGCGGGCGAGCGCACCCTGGCGCCCAGCTGCTGCCGCCAGCCCACGCCCGGCATGCAGGTGCAGGCCCAGAGTCCGCGTGCCCGCCACAGCCAGAACCTGGTGTTGGAGCTGCTGCTGTCCGATATGCCAGACACGGGTGAGCCCGGGCAGGAACCATCAAAAATCATAGCTGCTAGCGCCCGTCCAGCGGGCGCTGGAGGCACATTTGACCCAAAATCGATAGCCACAGGCGCCTACGGTGAAATCAGCGCTTGGGCAGCGTGCCAGGGCGTCACGGTGCGTCCCGCGCTGGCGGCCCTGCGCCGCGCGCCAGTGGCGCCCGACCTGTCGCACCCGGCCATCGCCGTGCAGCTCGATGCCTGCATCCAGTGCAACCGCTGCGTGCGCGCCTGCCGCGAAGAGCAGGTCAACGGCGTGATCGGCGTGGCCGGGCGCGGCGCGCACAGCCGCATTGCCTTTGACCTGGCCGACCCGCTGGCCGACAGCACCTGCGTGGCCTGCGGCGAATGCGTGCAAGCCTGTCCCACCGGCGCCCTGAGCGCCAAAACCCTGCTGGCCGCGCCGTCGGTGGAGCGCACGGTGGATTCGGTGTGCCCGTTTTGCGGCGTCGGCTGCCAGATCACGTACCAGGTGGGCGGCGAACGCATCGTCGGGGTGCAGGGGCGCAACGGCCCGGCCAACCAGGCGCGCCTGTGCGTGAAAGGGCGCTTCGGGCTGGACTACATCCACCACCCCGACCGCCTCACGCTGCCGCTGGTTCGCAAGCCCGGCGCGCCCAAGCAGGTGCCCCCCGCTGGCGCCGACTGGCGCGCGGTGTTCCGCGAAGCCACCTGGGACGAGGCGCTGGCGCTGGCCACCGGCCCGCTGCGTGCGCTGCGCGCTGCACACGGGCCCAAGGCGCTGGCCGGTTTTGGCTCGGCCAAGGGCAGCAACGAAGAAGCGTATTTGTTCCAGAAACTGGTGCGCACCGGCTTTGGCAGCAACAACGTCGATCACTGCACCCGCCTGTGCCATGCCTCCAGCGTGGCGGCGCTGCTGGAGGGGCTGGGCTCAGGGGCCGTCAGCAACCCCGTGCGCGACGTGGCACACGCCGAGTTCATCCTCGTCATTGGCGCCAATCCCACGGCCAACCACCCCGTGGCCGCCACCTGGATGAAAAACGCGGTGCAGCGCGGCGCCCGGCTGGTGCTGGCCGACCCGCGCGCCACCGACCTGCGCCAGCATGCCTGGCGCACCTTGCAGTTCAAGCCCGATGCCGATGTGGCGCTGCTCAACGCCTTGCTGCACACCGTGATCGAGGAGGGCCTGACCGACGCTGCCTTCATCCGCGACCGCACCCTCCAGTACGAAGCCCTGCGCCAGCATGTGCAGGCCTACAGCCCCGAGGCCATGGCCCCGCTGTGCGGCATTGCCGCCAGCACCTTGCGCGAAGTGGCGCGGGCCTATGCCACCAGCCCCGCCGCGATGATTTTCTGGGGCATGGGCGTGAGCCAGCATGTGCATGGCACCGACAACGTGCGCTGCCTGATTGCGCTGGCCACCATCACCGGCCAGATCGGCAAACCCGGCAGCGGCCTGCACCCGCTGCGCGGCCAGAACAACGTGCAAGGCGCCAGCGATGCCGGGCTGATCCCGATGATGTTCCCCGACTACCAGCGGGTGGACAACCCGCAGGCACGCGCCTGGTTTGAGCAGTTCTGGGGCACGGCACTGGACGAGCGGCCCGGCTACACCGTGGTGGAAATCCTCAACCTGGCCCTGGCCGACGATGCCCACCCGCACAAGGTGCGCGGCATGTACATCATGGGCGAGAACCCGGCCATGAGCGACCCCGACCTGCACCACACGCGCCATGCCCTGGCCCACCTGGAGCACCTGGTGGTGCAGGACATTTTTCTGACCGAAACCGCCTGGCTGGCCGACGTGGTGCTGCCCGCCAGCGCCTGGCCCGAAAAAACCGGCACCGCCAGCAACACCGACCGCACCGTGCAAATGGGCCGCCGCGCCCTGGCACCGCCCGGTCAGGCCCGGCCCGATCTGTGGATCATCCAGCAGATGGCGGCGGGCATGGGGCTGCGCTGGCACTACCCCGGCGCCGAGGCGGGCGTGGCCGCTGTCTATGAAGAAATGCGCCAGGCCATGCACCGATCGATCGGCGGCATCACCTGGCAGCGGCTGGAGCGCGACTCCAGCGTCACCTACCCGTGTCTGTCGGCCGATGACCCGGGCCAGCCGGTGGTGTTTACCGAGCGCTTTCCCACCCCCACGGGGCGCGCCACGCTGGTGCCTGCGGGCATCGTCTGGGCCAACGAGCGGCCCGATGCCGACTACCCGCTGGTGCTCATCACCGGGCGCCAGCTGGAGCACTGGCACACCGGCAGCATGACGCGCCGCGCGGCGGTGCTCGATGCGCTGGAGCCCATCGCCACCGCGTGCATGAATGCCCGCGAGATGGCCCGCTGCGGCGTGCAGCCCGGTGCGCTGGTGCAGGTGCGTTCACGCCGTGGTGCGGTGCAGCTGCACCTGCGCCTGGACGAGGGCACACCCGATGGCGCCGTGTTCATGCCCTTTGCCTACGCCGAGGCCGCTGCCAACCTGCTGACCAACGCGGTACTTGACCCGTTTGGCAAGATACCGGAGTTCAAATACTGCGCCGTGGCCGTGCAGGCCCTACAGTAGCCGCCATGTCGTTACGTCCCCACACCGAAGTCGCCGTCATCCTGCGCTGTGAGCGCATTGACAACCGCTGGCAACCCTGGCGCTGGTCGCTGGCCGATGTCGTGCCCCACGAAGAAGCCTTTGGCACCGCACCCCGGTTGTTGCTCCAGGATGCGCTGGAGGAGCGCTGGCTGTTTCCGGATATGGCGGTAGAGCTGTTCCGTGACGATGCCGAGGGCTACTACCTGAACCTGGCCTCGCCCGCGCCGTGCTGGTTTGTGCTGTGGCGCCTGGACGAAGAAGCGCCCGAAGGCCAGCGCCCCCTGGCGCGCCCGGTGGCCGTGAGCCTGAGCTACCACGATGCAGGCCGCTGGCTGGATGCCCAGGAAACCGTGGAGCAGGTGCCCGCGCCCGCGCCGGTGCGCGAGTGGTTGCAGGCGTTTGTCGATCTGCACTACCAGCCCGAGCCGCGTCGGCGCAGGCGCCCACAGAGTTTTCAGCCGCTGCTGGACCGTTTTGGCAACCCGGCCTCGGTGTCCACCGACAAGCAGCGCGGAGGCGCACATGGCTGACGGATTTTTGGGCCGCTGGTCGCGCCGCAAACAGGAGGCGCTGGCAGGCAAGCCGTTGCCCGAGGAGCCGCCAGCGCCAGTCATAGTGCCCGCTGCGCCGCTCACCGCTCGCTCGCCCGTGGTGGCCGGGGCAGCGGGTGCGCACGAACCCGGACGCAGCGCGGTGGGTGCGGCGCCCGAACCGGTCGTTGCGCCTGCACCGCCCACGTTGGCGCAGGCGCAAACCCTCACGCCGCAATCGGACTTCAAGCCCTTTGTTGCCCGGGGCGTAGCGCCTGAAGTGCGCAATGCCGCCATGAAAAAGCTGTTCGCTGACCCGCACTTCAACGTGATGGATGGCCTGGATATCTACATCGACGATTACTCCCGCCCCGACCCGCTGCCCTTGGCCATGCTGCGCCAGATGGCCAGTGCCCAGTTTCTTGGCATGGTGCAGGAGGAGCCGGCCCCGCAGCAGGCGGCTGGCAGTGTGCCTGCCGGTGCGGACAAAGACCCCGTAGCCGCCTGCGCTGCGCCTGCGCACAGCGTGCCACCGCCCGCAGACGTGGCACAGTCGCAGCCCTTAACTACTTCTGGCGCGCCTGTGCCCGCTGGCTTCTTGCCTGAGGGCGGGCCACTGGCCAGCGCTGCCCCCCACGACCATGCCCACGCTGATTTGCGACTGCAACCAGACCATGCCCCTCCAGCCCCAGGCGCTGGGGGCGCTGCTCCATGAAAACCTGACCCTGCACTCTGCCCTGTGTCGGCGCGAGGCTGGTGCTTTTCAGCAAGCCATCCAGTCGGGTGACGAGGTGGTGGTGGCCTGCACCCAGGAGCGGCGCCTGTTTGCCGAGCTGGGCCAGCAGACCGAAGGGGCGGTGTCACCCATCCGCTTTGTCAACATCCGCGAGACGGGCGGCTGGAGCCGCGATGCGCGCCAGGCCACGCCCAAAATAGCGGCGCTGCTGGCGGCAGCGCGCTTGCCCGAGCCGGATCCGGTGTCCACCGTCACGTTCAAGAGCGCGGGGCGTGTGCTCATCATTGGCGCGCTGGATGCTGCCGAGCGTGCCGCCGCCCTGGTGGCCGATGTGCTGGATGTGACCATCTTCACCACCGGCCCGGGCAACGCGGGCGGTGCCCAGGAGCGGCGCTACCCGGTGTTGGGCGGCACCCTCACGTCCCTGACCGGTTGGCTGGGGGCGTTTGAGCTGGCCTGGCAGGCCGACAACCCCATCGACCTGGACTTGTGTACCCGCTGCAACGCCTGCGTGCAGGCCTGCCCGGACAACGCCATCGGGCTGGATTACCAAGTGGACATGGCCGCTTGCGGCGCGCACCGCAGCTGCGTGAAGGTGTGCCAGGTAGCGGGCGCGATTGATTTTCAGCGCCTGCCCGCGCGCCATGCAGACCGCTTTGACCTGGTGCTGGATTTGCGCGCTGGCACGGCCACGCCCACGTTCATGCAGCACGCGCTGCCGCAGGGCTATTTCCGCTGGGACGGTCAGGATATGGCCGCCTTGCTGCGTCTGCGCGAGCTGGTGGGCGAGTTTGACAAGCCCAAGTTCTTTGCCTACCAGCAAAAGCTGTGCGCCCACAGCCGCAACACCGCACTGGGCTGCAATGCCTGCGTGGACATTTGCTCCGCCGAGGCCATTCGCAGCGACAAAGGCCGCCAGCGGGTGGTGGTCAATCCGCATTTGTGCGTGGGCTGCGGTGCTTGCACCACGGTGTGTCCGACCGGTGCCATGACCTATGCCTACCCGCGCGCCAGCGACCAGGGGCTGAAAATCCGCACGCTGCTGTCCACCTACGCGGCGGCGGGCGGCAAAGAGGCAGTCTTGCTGCTGCACAGCCAGGAGCACGGCGAGGCGCTGGTGCAGGAGCTGGGCCGTGCGGCCCGCCTGGGGCTGGCGCAGGGCGTGCCTGCACGGGTGTTGCCGATGGCCCTGTGGCACACCGCCAGTACCGGCCTGGAGCTGTGGCTCGCCAGCGTGGCCTATGGCGCCCACCAGGTGGTGGTGCTGGTCACTGGTGAAGAAGCGCCGCAGTACCTGGACGGTTTGCAGGCACAGATGGAGACGGCACAGGCCATCTTGCACGGGCTGGGTTACACCGGCACGCACCTGCAGCTGCTGCGGGCCCGCACCGCCATGGACCTGGATGCGCTGCTCCAGGGGCTGGGCCAGACGCGCCCATCGGTTCCTGCTGTGCCTGCGCGCTTTGCCGTATCCCCCGAAAAGCGCAGCACCCTGGAGATGGCGTTGAGCCATTTGCTGGAGCAGGCGCCCTTGCCCGTGGCAGCGCGCCCCGAGGCCATTGTCCTGCCGGCCAGCGGCGCCCTGCTGGGCAGCGTGACGGTGGACAAAGACCGTTGCACCTTGTGCCTGAGTTGCGTGGGGGCTTGCCCGTCCAGCGCCTTGCAAGACAACCCGCAGGCGCCCCAGCTGCGTTTCATTGAGCAAAACTGCGTCCAGTGCGGTTTGTGCGCCACTACTTGCCCCGAAGACGCGCTGGCACTGGTGCCTCGCTTATTGCTCACGCCGCAGCGCGGGCAAGCCCGGGTGCTGCACGACATGCAGCCGTATGCCTGCATCCGTTGCAGCAAGCCGTTTGGCACACTCAAAGCCATCGAGGCCATGCTGGGCAAGCTGGCAGGCCATGCCATGTTCCAGGGCGAAGCACTGGAGCGGCTCAAGATGTGCAGCGACTGCCGCGTGATTGACCTTTATTCCTCGCAGAACGAACAGAAAGTGACCCGCCTGTGAACGCCGCCATCCCTTTGCCCCTGCCCACCAGTTCCGCGCTGGACGAGGAAACCGCGCGCGCTGAGCTGTATGGCCTGCTGGCCCAGCTGTATTACGCACCTCCGTCTGCCCCGTTGCTGGAAGCCCTGCGCGTGGCCGTGACCGAGGCACCCATGGCCGGCGGCTTTTTGCAAGAGCCCTGGCAGCAACTGGTAGCAGCGGCGCGTGCGCACAGCGATGCAGCCATTGCGGCTGAATACACGGCGTTGTTTGGCGGTGTGGGCAAGCCCGAGGTGTATTTGTATGGATCGCACTACCTCAGCGGTTTTTTGAACGAGAAACCGCTAGCGCGCCTGCGCAGTGACCTCGCGCAGTTCGGCTTGGCCCGCGACGAGGCCATGCCCGAGACGGAAGACCATGTGGCCTATCTTTGTGAAGTGATGCGCTACCTGATTGCGGGTGACGATATGTCGGTCTGCCACCTGACCAGCCAGCGGGATTTTTATGCCACCCATTTGCAGCCGTGGCTGGAGGCGCTGTGCGATGTTTTGCAGGCGCACCCACGGGCGCAGTTCTACGCTGCCCTGGCTGGGCTGACCCGCGCGTTTGCCGTGGTGGAGGCCCAGGCCTTCGACATGCTCGACAGTTGATCTGCTGAAACCGTTCGCAGGCCTGCCCTGACCGCTGCCAGGCGCTGGTGCGCGGCAGCGGTCAGGGCTATGTGGGCGTCAGGGGTTGGCAGTGGGCACAGCGTTGGCTGCGGCCAGCGCCGTCATGTTGACCACGCGGCGCACGGTGGACGAGGGCGTCAGCACGTGGGCCGAAGCGGCCGCGCCCAGCAGGATGGGGCCAATGGTGGTGCCGTGGCCGCTGGTGGTTTTGAGCACGTTGAACAGGATGTTGGCAGCATCCAGATTCGGACAGATCAGCACGTTGGCCGCCCCGCTCAAGGTGGTCTCGGGCAGCATGGTGCGGCGCATGGCATCCGACAGGGCCGCATCACCGTGCAGTTCACCGTCGCACTCGATGTGCGGCGCCGACTGCACAAACAGGTCGCGCGCCTGGCGCATCTTGCGTGCCGATGCCCGGCTGGAAGACCCATAGTTGGAGTGCGACAAAAAGGCCACTTTGGGCGGCAGACCAAAGCGTTGCACCTCCTGGGCTGCCATCAAGGCGATGTCAGCCAGTTCTTCGGCGCTGGGGTCTTCGTTGATGTAGGTGTCGGCAATGAACAGGGTGTGCTGCTCCAGCATGAGGGCGTTCACGGTGGCCAGCTCGGGCGTACCGGCTTTCAGGCCGATCACGTCGCGGATATGGGCCAGATGGTTGTCAAACTTGCCCACCAGACCGCAGATCATGGCGTCAGCATCGCCCAGTCGCACCATCAGGGATGCAATCAGTGTGTTGGAACGGCGCACGATGGCTTTGGCTGCTTCGGGGGTGACGCCGCGCCGACCCATCAGGCTGACGTAGGTCTCCCAGTAACGGCGAAAGCGCGGGTCGTCTTCCGGGTCGCAGACTTCTACGTCCTTGCCCGGCTGGATGCGCAGACCTGCCTTTTCGATGCGGGCGGCAATCACGGCGGGGCGGCCAATCAGGATGGGGCGTGCCAGGCCATCGTCTACGGCCACTTGTGCGGCGCGCAGTACGCGATCATCTTCGCCTTCGGCATAAGCGACGCGGCTGTTGGCCAGCTTGGCAGCGTGGAACACCGGGCGCATGAACATGCCGGTCTGATAAACAAAGCGCGTCAGGCTTTCGCGGTAGGCGTCAATGTCAGCAATCGGGCGGGTGGCCACGCCCGAGTCGGCAGCAGCCTGCGCCACGGCGGGGGCAATGCGCAGAATCAGGCGCGCATCAAACGGGGTGGGGATGAGGTAGTCGGGGCCGAAGTGCAAGTCCTTGCCCGCATAGGCGGCGGCGACTTCATCGCTGGGCTCGGCTTTGGCCAGATCGGCAATCTGGCGCACGCAGGCCAGCTTCATGGCGTCGGTGATCTTGGTGGCGCCGCAATCGAGTGCACCCCGGAAAATATACGGAAAGCACAGGACGTTGTTGACCTGGTTGGGGTAGTCAGAGCGGCCCGTGGCAATGATGCAATCGGGCCGAGCTGCCTTGGCCAGCTCGGGGCGGATTTCGGGCTCGGGGTTGGCCAGGGCCAGGATGATGGGCTTGGGGGCCATGGTCTTGACCATCTCGACCGTCAGCACACCAGGGGCTGAACAGCCCAGAAACACGTCGGCACCATCGACCGCATCAGCCAGCGTGCGGGCGTCGGTTTTTTGCGCATAACGGGCCTTGGATTCGTCGTAGCCACCGGGGCGGCCTTCGTAGATGACGCCCTTGGAGTCACACATGAAGACGTTTTCTACTTTGACGCCCAGGCCCACCATGACGTTCACGCAGGCGATGGCCGCAGCCCCGGCACCTGAGACCGCCACCTTGACATCACCAATCTGTTTATCGACCAGTTCCAGGCCATTCAGCAGGGCCGCGCTGGAAATGATGGCCGTGCCGTGCTGGTCGTCATGGAACACCGGAATGTTCATGCGCTTGGAGAGTTCGCGCTCGATGTAGAAGCACTCGGGGGCCTTGATGTCTTCGAGATTGATGCCGCCCAGCGTAGGCTCCAGCGCCGCAATGATGTCGATCAGCTTATCTGGGTCGTTCTCGGCGAGTTCGATGTCGAACACATCCACACCAGCGAACTTCTTGAACAAGCAACCCTTGCCTTCCATCACGGGTTTGCTGGCCAGTGGCCCGATGTTGCCCAGGCCCAGGACGGCAGTGCCGTTGGTGACCACGCCGACCAGGTTGCCGCGCGCCGTGTATTCATGGGCCAAGGCGGGGTCCGCCTCAATGTCCAGACAGGGATAAGCAACGCCAGGCGAATAGGCCAGGGACAAGTCACGCTGGTTGGACAATGGTTTGGTGGGCGTGACGGAAATCTTGCCCCTGCCTGGGTTACGGTGGTATTCGAGCGCGGCTTCGCGCAGAGCTTGTTCGGCGGTTGACAGGTTTTGGGTCATACAGAAAATTCCTCGCAGATTGCCAAATGAGCTTACCCGATGCTGGCAGCTGTTGCTGTGGCTGGTCGCGCAATTGCTGTACTTGTGGCTCATTGCTCCAGCAGTCGGTTTGCAAGACCGGCGGTTGAAGCAAGGATGAGGATTGGCGCAATTTTGAAAATATTCGATGCCCTGGCTTAAGTGCGTTAAGAAGTGATGTAGAATTCCAGCTGTGCTTGAGTTCTGAGGTTGTAAAAAATACAAAATCAGAAATTTCCAGAATTCAGACAAAGTCAAAATTCTGTGTTATAATTCAAAGCTTAGCGGCTGTAGCTCAGCTGGA
>ERZ724524.2614-NODE-2614-length-11645-cov-3.476704_pt1 | contig 11645 bp, 8 predicted proteins | sample MGYA00376057_ERZ724524 | MGnify/ENA primary metagenome ERZ724524 (study PRJEB28724, sample SAMN07190888) | wastewater metagenome | isolation source: influent of sewage treatment plant in Hong Hong | place: USA: Christiansburg, Virginia | collected 2016-03-01 ...
TTCTTATCTTCAAACGATGATCGTACCCAGGTATACGAAAGGGTTACATCAAACCTTTTGCTTAGTTTATCCCGATAGTATAATTCAGCGCCCCAGGCTTTGCCCTTCGAAGTAGGTGTTACACCCTCATCACCGGCAACACCAAAATCGGCACCCTTGCTGGCCAGCGAAACTGAATCACGCAACGAAAAAGGATAATAATTATAAAACTTATAAAATCCTTCCAGCGTTAGCTTCGATTTATCGTTGCGGCGGTAATCAAAACCTGCCACTATATGATCGGCTTGTATGTATCTTAACCCAAGTGTTTTGTTTAATAATTCACCATCCGGAAGCCTGTAACCCATAGTTGTGTATGCAGGCAGCTGGTAGTAACGACCGGTATTGAAATTAACAGCCAGCTTGGTTGTGAGCGAATAGGATGCCGAAAAACGAGGTGAAATCTGTTTTAAAAGATTCGACATTTGCGAAGAGTAGCTATTGGCATCCGAACGCAAACCCAGTGAAAGAGTCAACTTGTCGTCCAGATAACTTTTACTTACCTGACCGAATAAACTCCATTTGAAAAAATCGAGGTTCGAGGAATAGTTGATTTGCGTAACCGTATCTTCGCCAGCCGGAATAAACACTTTCTGAAAAGTAGTATTCTGATATTTAGCATACTCTACACCAGCACCGTAGGTAAATTTATACCCGTTTTGGCGTAAAACTTCTTCGTACCTCAGTTTGTTCTCAGTTTCGTACGATGAATAGTCTATCGTTAAGTTATCTGCACTGCTTTCGTCGTTATTCAAATACTTAACAGCCTCATTATAAAGCATATTACGACTAACAATAAGTGTGCTGTAGGAATTTTCGCGATAGTGACGGTAATTGGCACCTATGGCATAATTCCATTGGTTATTTGTGGGAAGGTAGTCTAAAATATACTGCTGTTCTTCAGTTGGATTTTTAATACCCATATTAAGCACATTTTTATCAAGTGCGCCAATGCTGATGATGGTAAGTTCATTATGAACATTAAATTTAGTCTTTAATTTCAGGGTATAATCATTGAATGTAGGCAGGAACGGCAACCCAATAGCGCTGAACAAAAACTGCAGATACGACCTTCGAACCGAAAAAAGCAGGTTGGTTTTATCACCCAGGGGACCATTAACACTTAATGCCGTTTCGCTGGCACCCAGGGTTGCACGAAATATCATGCGATCAGGATTTCCGTCGATCAGTTTCATGTCAATTACCGAACTCAGCGAATTACCGCGGCTCGCCGGAAATGCGCCCGAGTAAAAATCAACATCGCGGAGAAAGTCAGTATTTATAATTCCCACCGGACCTCCGGAAGCGCCTTGTGTTGCAAAATGGTTCAGGTTTGGAATTTCAATACCATCGAGCAAAAACCGGTTCTCCGATGGCCCTCCTCCCCTGACGATGATATCGTTACGAAATGAAACTGATGAAGAAACACCGGGCAACGATTGAATTACTTTTGAAATATCACGGTTAGAGCCCGGGCTTTTCTCGATTTGCGCAATGCCCAGGGACTTTAGTGAAACCGGGCTTTCTTCCACCCTTTTAAAAGTTGCTGCAGTAATTTCTACACCTGCAATCTGCACGCCCACCTCAGTCATGGCTATATCAATCGAAGCAGTTTTTGCGTTTGTGATCAGAATTTCCTCAGTCATCACTTTTTCGAATCCAATCGAGCTGGCTTCGAGTTTTATGTAACCGGGGGTCAGACCGGTAAACGAGAAATTTCCATCAATGTCGCTGGTAGCACCAATGTTGGTGCCACTTATTATAAGGTTTGTAAATGGTATCGGATCATTATTTTTCACATTGTACACCCGGCCTTTTATAGAACCGTTTTGAGCATACAAACTCCCGGTTACGAGGAGTATAAAAACAAGAATCAGTGGTTTATGTATCATGGTATTGTGATTTCAATTTATGTTTAACTATTCTATCAAATCATTAGACAATACTTAAACAGCAATGTACGCAAAATGTTTAAAATGAAAAAATTAAATCATTAGCTATCTTTGATAATTATGCATCAAAATTTTTAATGTATAATAATGCCTTGTCAATATTAGCTTCCAACCCATTTTCTCCCTCAAGCCAGTAAATTCTGACGCCTTTTTTTTCCATCCTCCGGTACCAGGTCATCTGCCGCTTGGCAAACTGGTGAATGGCCGTATTTAACAAGTTAACCATCTGGCTGTATGACAATTCACCTTTCAGATGTAAGGTGATATACTTATACTCGAGGCCATAAAAAAGCAGTCGGTCTGCGCTCACGCCGTTCTCCATCAGCTGCTTTACTTCGTCAATCATTCCTTCGTTGAGGCGCTGGTACAGGCGTTGCGTGATTCGGTTGCGGATTATTTCACGATCGAAGCGGATGCCAAACACAGGGGTATTGCTGAAATCAGGCCTCTTAATCAGGTTATCGTGATCCTGCTTAAAAATTTCGATCTCCAGGGCCCGGATTAGTCGCTCCCGATCAGAAGTATCGGTGGTATTATGCAACTGGCGGGCAGTAGAAATCATACGTATCAGTTCCGCATCAGGCAAGCCGGCGAGTTTTTCCCTCAGCGCCACATTTTCGGGCACTTCAACCAGGTCATAGTCCAGTAATACGGACTCAAGATACATACCTGTTCCGCCACACAGAACCGGAAGTTTATTTCTGGAATGTATTGCTTGCCATGGTTCCAGAAAATCGTGCTTAAACCGGTAAACATTATATTCGCTCCCTGGCTCAGCAATATCGATCAGGTGATGAGGAACATTTTTTTCACCTACCCGATAATCAGCAATGTCCTTTCCGGTACCTATATCCATACCTTTAAATACCTGCCGCGAATCGGCACTGATGATCTCAGCATCCAACTCCACGGCCAGGCGGGCACCAAAAGAAGTTTTTCCAACGGCTGTTGGACCAAGAACAGTAATTAAAGGGATATTGCTAGTCATTGTACAAAGGTGAAAAAAAATAGGTGAATAAAACGGGTAAAGAAGCAAATTCGAAAATTTTACATCAACCCAGGCAAACCGCAATCTTAACCATACCATTGCACATGTTAGTATAAAATCACCAACCCGCAATGCAAGTACGTTTATAAAAAATGAGAAAGCGCAGTAAAAATAATTGAAGTAGTTGGCAATAATGCTTCTGTAATTTTTTAATAACGAATTAACTGATGATTTGGATTAAGAATCCTACTTTTGCGTCTGGCAAACGAACATCCAATTATGGAACTTATCCACAAATATTTCCCGATACTCACTGCTGAGCAAACCGCGAAATTCAGCCTGCTCCATGACCTTTACCTTGAGTGGAACAGCCAGATCAATGTAATTTCGCGAAAAGACATGGAGCATTTTTATGAGCATCATGTGCTCCATTCGATGGGGATTGCCCGGGTACAGCAATTTATGCCCGGCTCGCAGGTTATGGATGTAGGTACCGGGGGAGGATTTCCCGGAATTCCGCTGGCCATCCTGTTTCCGGATACTGAATTCCTGCTGGTTGATTCGATCGGAAAGAAAATTAAAGTAGTAAATGAAGTTGCAAAAGCCGCCGGCATCACAAATGTGAAAGCCATACAATCGAGAGCTGAAGATGTAAAACAAAAGTTCGATTTTGTAGTGAGCCGCGCCGTTACCACCTTACCGGAATTTGTGAAATGGATTGAAAACAACATCAAAAAAGACAGCCGTCATTCCTTAAAAAACGGTATACTTTACCTCAAAGGTGGCGACCTTGAGACAGAACTTGCTCCATTCAGGAACAAGTGCCATATTTACAACCTGAACAGTTATTTTTCGGAAGCTTTTTTCGAGACAAAAAAGGTGGTTCATCTCGGCTTATAGAATTTCACAAGTTTTAACATATCACATGCTGACAAGTAATCTGAACATCGTTTTTTCATTACATTTGGCAGATTAAAACTTCATAAAAGCGGCAGCAAGTAACAGGGTAAAACCCGGCAGCCAAACTTTGGAAACAAATGCAAGAACATAATCGTATAACACTGATTTTCATTTACTAAGCAAAGCATTAACTTAAAACTTCAACCAAATATAACAATGAACTCAGACATCTTTAAACTGGAACCCACAGCTGTGTGGAAAAATTTTCACAGCCTTACCCAAATTCCCCGTCCATCGAACCACGAAGACCGCATTCAGCAATTTATGTGCGATTTTGGTAAAAACCTCGGTCTGGAGACCATCAAGGACGAAGTAGGAAACATCATTATCCGGAAACCAGCTACCCCAGGCATGGAAAACCGCAAAGGCATTGTGTTGCAAACCCACCTGGATATGGTTCCCCAGAAAAATAGCGACAAAGTGCATGATTTCGCCCAGGACCCGATTGAAGCTTATATTGATGGCGAATGGGTTACTGCCAATGGTACTACCCTGGGTGCCGATAATGGCATGGGTGTAGCGGCTGCAATGGCGGTGCTGGAAGCAAAGAACCTGGTACATGGTCCGGTTGAAGCATTGTTCACCTGCGACGAAGAAACAGGCATGACAGGAGCTTTCGGTCTGAAACCTGGTTTACTTCAAGGCGATATCCTGCTGAACCTCGATTCGGAGGACGAAGGCGAACTTTATGTTGGTTGTGCAGGCGGAACTAACGCCAATGCAACATTTACATACAAAGAGGAGCCTGTAACCCAGGGGGTGGCTTCGTTTAAACTGGCTATAACCGGTTTAAAAGGTGGTCATTCGGGGCTGGAAATTATTCTGCAGCGTGGCAATAGCAACAAACTCATGAACCGTTTTCTGCAGCATGCTGTTGTTGAACATGGTTTACGACTGGCTTCAATTGAAGGAGGCAGCCTGCGTAATGCTATTCCGCGCGAATCATTTGCTGTAGTAACCGTTCCCCCGTCGAAAGCTGACGACCTGATAAAATGTGTGGCCGATTACGAAAAAATGTACCGCAGCGAACTTTCGGCAACCGAACCCGATTTGAAATTTACGATCTCGGCAACATCAACTCCCAACAGTGTTATTGATGCTGCTTCGCTCAATAAAGTAATGAAAGCCATTAATGCATGCCCCAACGGAGTTATGCGGATGAGCGACGATATGAAAGGCCTGGTTGAAACCTCGACCAACCTGGCCAGTGTAAAATCTGTTGATGGCAAAATATACATTCAGTGCCTGTTACGCAGCTCGGTTGATACAGCCCAGCAAGATCTTGGCGGCATGATAAAAGATGTATTTGAACTTGCCGGTGCAGATGTAGTATTAGATGGAACATATCCCGGCTGGAAACCCAATATGAAATCGGCCATCCTGATAACGATGCAGGAAGTGTACCAGAAATTGTACGGTCGTATTCCTGAAATCAAAGCTATACATGCCGGCCTGGAATGTGGTTTATTAGGTGGCGTTTATCCAAACTGGGATATGATTTCATTCGGGCCAACCATTAGGTACCCACATTCGCCGGATGAAAAAGTAAATATTGCATCTGTCGAAAAATTCTGGAACTACCTGGTTAACACCTTAAAAGATGCTCCGATAAAATAAGTTTGAGCTTCTGTAATACACGAAAAATGCCCTGTCCGCGAGAAAAAATCAACGGGCAGGGATTTTTTTTTCGAAACCATTTGGATATTTGGATACAATTCATACCTTTGCACCCCTAAAAACGACCAATCATGAAGAGGACTTTCCAGCCATCAGTAAGGAAGAGAAAAAACAAACACGGATTCAGACAAAGAATGTCAACTGTTAACGGACGCAGGGTTTTAGCTGCACGCAGGGCTCGTGGAAGAAAAAAATTAACAGTTTCCGACGAAGGAAAATAATTTTTTTCTGTCATTTGCTGTTACGTTCAACAGCGTATATAGTTCAAAACGCATTTCGGAGGAGGCTGCCAAGCCTGCCTCCTTTTCTTTTTATAGCCCATACATCGTATGTTTTCTGGATCCGTTTTCTGATTTCGAACAATGATGCATTATTGATTCCGGATAGGTTTCAATTCAGGAAAAAACAGTAATTTAGCCCCTCTTTTAAATAAGCGATGAATCCTATTATTTGCGAAGCTTCATTAGCCGGATTGCTGCGGCTTGTTCTGGTTGTTTTAATCGTGTATGCCATATTCTCATTCGTGATGCGATACATACTGCCATCGGTAATGAGAAATTACGTGAGCAACATCCAGAAACAGTTTACAGAACAACACCAGCAGCAACAGGATTATCAGGAACAAAAAAAAGAAGGAGAAATTTCAATCACATACGTTGACAAGGAAAAAGCAAAATCGCACAACCCTTCCGATGCCGATTATGTGGATTACGAAGAAATCAAATAAGCATATTGCAAATTTAAAACAGTACCAAAACTAAAAGTTACTTTCAAATGAAGCAAACCAGTTTCAAACAGGCTCTCCCCTACCTGGCAGCCATTGCAATTTTTGTTTTTATAGCGTTAACCTATTTCAGCCCGTTACTCGAAGGTAAAGTGTTGAAACAGTCAGATATAACGCAATTTAAAGGCATGTCGAAGGAGATTTCTGATTTCCGCGACAAAACGGGGGAAGAAGCCCTGTGGACCAACAGTATGTTTGGCGGCATGCCGGCTTATCAAATCTCGGTTCAGTACAAAGGCAATATATTGCGGTACCTCGACCAGGCAATGCAGCTGTACCTGCCTCAGCCTGCAGGAATGGTATTCCTGTATATGATTGGATTCTTCATATTGCTTCTGGTTCTGAAAGTAGACAAATGGCTGGCAGTGGCAGGTGCTATTGCATTTGCATTTTCGTCGTACCTTTTTATAATTTTCGAAGCCGGGCATAACAGTAAAGCACATGCAATCGGGTATATGGCACCTGTATTAGCCGGAATAATACTCACATATCGTGGCCGTTATCTGGCAGGCGGAATAATGGCTGCCATTGCGCTCTCCCTCGAACTGCTGACAAACCATTTGCAGATAACCTATTACCTGATGCTGATAGCCGGTGTTTTTGTAATCACTGAACTTGTAAACAGCATACGCGCGAAACAACTTCCTTCGTTTGCAAAAGCTACTGGTGTTTTGATGATTGCTTCAATGTTTGCCGTTGCAACCAATATCACTAACCTCTGGGCTACTTACGAATATGGTAAGGAAACCATCAGGGGAAAAACAGAACTGACTACCGAAAAATCGAACCGTACCAGTGGTTTAGATAAAGATTATGCCACTGGCTGGAGCTATGGTAAACTGGAAACCCTTACGCTGCTGATCCCAAATTTTAACGGGGGCTCATCGCAAGGCGCAGTTTCCGAATCATCAAACTCATATAAAGCGTTAAGAGCACAAGGCATTGATGATAACCAGGCTAAAAAAGTTATTAAAGCGCTTCCAATGTACTGGGGCACCCAACCTGGTGTTGCCGGACCAGTTTATATCGGGGCCATTGTTATGTTCCTGTTTGTATTTGCCTTATTTGCTGTAGATAATAAATATCGCTGGTGGCTGTTGGCAGCAACCATTCTCTCCATTTTATTGGCCTGGGGCAAGAACTTTATGCCGTTTACCAATTTCTTTATGCACTACGTTCCGGGGTATAACAAATTCAGGGCAGTATCCATGACCCTGGTGATGGCAGAACTGTGCATCCCGTTGCTTGCCTTATTGGGCTTACAGAAAATTTTAGCAACCGACGCTGACCGGAAAAAGCTGGTAAAATACCTGTATTATGCTGTAGGAATTACCGGGGGTATCTGTTTAATTTTCGCATTAGCCGGAAGCGCTATTTTCGACTTCGTTTCACCGGCTGACGAACAATATAAATCGTACTTCCCCGACTGGATGATGACAGCAATACGGCAGGACCGTGCAGCCATTCTGACTGCCGATGCATTCAGGTCGATCATGTTTATAGTGCTTGCTGGCGCTTTAACCTGGGCCATGATAAACCAAAAACTGAAGAAGACTCTATTTTTCTCCGCGTTAATTCTGCTTGTACTTTTTGATATGTGGACCGTGAACCGCCGCTACCTGAACAGTGAAAGTTTTGTTCGTAAGAGTGTTGCTGCTGTTCCTTTCGAACCGACTGCAGCAGACCAGATAATCATGAAAGATAAGGATCCTAATTTCAGGGTTTTTAACCAGACTGTTGGCAATCCGTTTGCAGATGCAAGTACCTCGTATTTCCACAAATCACTCGGAGGATATCATGGAGCCAAATTACGCAGATACCAGGAGTTAATAGATCATCATCTGGCAAAAGGCAACATGAGTGTATACAACATGCTGAATACCAAATATTTTATAGTACCTGATGAAAATGGAGGCCAACCGCAAATGCAGATCAACTTCCAGGCCATGGGCAATGCATGGTTTGTGAACAACACACACATGGTTAACAATGCTGACGAAGAAATAAATGCACTCAATGCTTTTGTACCTCACGAAACCGCTGTGATCGACAAACGTTTTGAACAACAGGTAAGCGGTCATTTTATCACCAAGGATTCGCTAGCCACCATCTCGCTCACTGATTATAAGCCCAACGCATTAACCTACAAATCGTCAGCAAGCAAGGAACAGCTTGCGGTATTCTCCGAGATATATTATGATAAAGGCTGGAACGCATATATTGATGGCAAACCGTCGCCCTATTTCAGGGCTGATTATGTGCTTCGCGCCATGATAGTTCCAGCAGGTAGCCATGTTATTGAGTTCAAATTCGAGCCCAGGGTGTATAACGTCGGAGAAAAAATATCCTATGCTTCATCAATCTTACTGGTATTGCTCGCGTTGGGAACCGCAGGATTTATGATTCAACGTAAACGTAAAAGCATCATTAAAGCTTAAGCAGCAATTGATGAGCACTAAGGGTCTTCGCCGCGTACTGATCATCACATATTACTGGCCTCCAAGCGGGGGTGCAGGTGTTCAGCGGTGGCTTAAATTCAGCAAATACCTTCGCGACTTTGGCTGGGAACCCGTTATTTACACCCCCGAAAACCCGGAAGCACCGGCGGTTGACCATTCGCTGGAAAGCGACATTCCGGCAGGAATTACGGTAATAAAACGCCCGATTATTGAGCCCTACATGGCATATAAAAGCTTTGTAGGCATGAAAAAGAGCGATAAAGTAAATGCCGGATTTCTGAAAGAGAAAGAAAAACCTGGCCTGGCAGAAGACATCGCGGTATGGCTGAGGGGGAATTTCTTTATCCCCGATGCCCGTTGTTTCTGGATCAGGCCCTCAGCAAGGTTTCTGGTTAATTACCTCGATAAAAACCCGGTAGATGCCATCGTTTCGACCGGGCCACCACATTCGATGCATTTGATTGCATTAAAAATACATCAAAAACTACAAATTCCCTGGCTCGCTGATTTCCGAGATCCATGGACAGGAATTGACTTCTACCACCAGCTGAAACTTACTTTCCTTGCGGACAGAAGGCACCGGATGCTTGAAAAAAAAGTACTTTCGGAAGCAACAGCTGTTACCGTGGTAAGCCGGGATATGATCAACGAATTCAAAACACTTGTTAACCGGGATTACACTTTGGTAACCAACGGCTACGACGAAAAGGATATCTCACCTCTCTCCTTGGATCAGTTGGATGAAATGTTTACCATTTCGCATATCGGAAGCATCAATGCCTCACGCAACCCTTCAGCTTTATGGCGAGTGCTTTCAAAAATGGCGAAAACAAACCGCTTATTTGCCGATAAAATGCGAATTAAATTGGTAGGCAAAGTTGACATTGAAGTGCTTAAAGAAATAGAAACTTGTGAATTAACAGGAAATTTTATCCGGATAGAATATATGCCGCACCGGGATGTGATGCTGGAGATTCAGAAATCGCAGGTGCTGTTGCTGCTTATCAATAATACCCCCAATGCAAAAGGTATCCTGACGGGAAAAGTTTTCGAGTACCTGGGCTCAGGCAGGCCCATACTCAGCATAGGCCCGGAAGATGGAGATGCGGCTGAAATACTGAATGAAAAAACAAAAAGAAAAACTGCTGATTATAACAACGAAGATAAAATGCGGCAGGTTATTGAGGCGTATTTTTCAAAATACCTTGAACGTAGTCTTGGGAGCAATAAAACAAGCAGCATGAAGTATTCACGAAGAGCACTTACATCCGACATTGCGGATGTGCTGGAAGGTATGCTGAAATAAATATTTGAACATACCCAGATTATTAATACCTCTCATTAATCAGCTTATTAACAAATCCCGCAATATCGGTATCGCCTGCAAAAACCTTATCGAGTTGCAGCATCATATGGTACCCCGTTTCGGGCATATTGCTTTCAACCAGTTTATTGAGAATTATACTCATGGCGATCCTGCCTTCCAGAACTACTTTATTGGGAATCCCTTCGTTAAAAAAGCCTTTCCCGATTAATAATCCGAGTGTCCGGTTACGGCTTAAGTCGTTGAGTGCTGTGAGGCCAAAATCGCCAATTCCACAATAATGGAAAAGAGTCTCTTCGTGTCCGCCGAAATGCACCAAAATATTACGCATTTCGTTAAATGCCCTGGTAAACATCATGAACCGGAGGTTGGGTGAATTGAAATGTGCATCAACAATTCCGATAAGAATAGCATAAATATTTTTAAGAATACTGATAATTTCAACACCTAACAGATCTGTCGATGTATCAACAAAGATGTTGGTTTCGTCAAAAACAGGTTCCAGGTCCCTGCAAAGTCCGGCATCGGCTGATGCCAGTGTAAAAGCTGTAGGACTGTTATTAATTATTTCGCGGGCAAATGATGGGCCTTTTAAAGCACAAACGGGATTTACGACAATTCCTTTCAGGCACTCTGAAATAATCTTATCCTCACATCCAAATCCTTTTGCCAGGTTGATCAGGATTGCATTTTCGGGCAAAACATGTTTGATTTCGAGGACATATTTAACCACTGCAACTGACGGGATAGCGATAAAAACAATATCTGCCCTTTTTAATACCGCAGGATCAGTTGTAGCGCTGAGTGCAGGAATGAGCCTTATGTTCGGAAAGTATTTCTGGTTGAAGTGCGTTTTAGCAATTGTATCAACAACATCATTTTCAACTGACAATAAAGTAACATTCAAATCATTGCGTACAGCAAGCGAATTTCCTAAAGCTGTGCCTATTGAGCCGGCACCCAGTATAACTATATTTTGCATTTTTATCATTTTCGGTTTAAATATTTGTGAGCCGGCGGAAATTTTCGGCGAATGCTGATAAATTTCGCCATTTGCGCCAGCCCGACTTCAAGCCTTTGAGTTCATCGTCTTCGTAAAACCCCAGCATAAGAAGGACAAATGGGTATATGACGATAAGTGAGGATTTAACCAACAATCTGGGAACAACCTCCAGTCTGTTGAAAAGCAGAGAAACACAGTATATTCCTGCACCTACCAAAAGCATCAGAACTACCCTTTTCAATTCATACGGAATCGGATATGCTTTTTGTGCAAAATAAAAGGTAAGCCCAAAGAACACCATCATCGAAAGCAGCTTTGATAAAGCGGCCCCCTGATTGCCAAACCAATGAATGAGCACAATATTAAGCAATAAATTCAAAACTGCTGTTAAAATCACCGTAAGTGCAATGATTTTTGTTTTTTTCGTAATACTTAGTCCTGTAGTTGCAACATCTTTCA
>ERZ724524.2619-NODE-2619-length-11621-cov-3.205516_pt1 | contig 11621 bp, 10 predicted proteins | sample MGYA00376057_ERZ724524 | MGnify/ENA primary metagenome ERZ724524 (study PRJEB28724, sample SAMN07190888) | wastewater metagenome | isolation source: influent of sewage treatment plant in Hong Hong | place: USA: Christiansburg, Virginia | collected 2016-03-01 ...
AAATCAGTGTCATCAAACATATCGCCCTGACCATATTCAATGGACGGATAGTTATAATCTGTGTCGCGAATAATTGCTCCTTTGGCCCCATCATTATAAAGGTCGGCTAGAATCGCCGAAGTTATAGATCCGACCAAGACAATCTTGTCAGCATAATTTGTGTTTGTATTATCGAATTCAATCAACTCAGCTTCATCATCAAAAGCAAGTCCGGAGAAGACATAGCCAAATGCCGTAAAATTGGCATAGAAGAAACTAAAATCGTATGCATATCGATAGCGGGCCGATGAAGTCTTGGCCGTGTTCGAAACTTCAAAAGAGAAAAATTCGCTAAATATTCTTGTATAAGGTTGAAGGTATGGCTGGAAATAACCAGTTTCTTCTGAATACGGGGTAAGACCATAATCTTCGAAATGGTCGGCGACATATTGGCAGGCAAGCTGATTGTCGAGACTTCCCGAAGCTCTTCCGCCGACTTCGGTGCCGGCTAAATATGCGATGTGTTCCTGAGCATTTTCAGCCGATATCAGACCATCGACATTCGTGAGGAGATTATCATCTCCGTTTAATGATTCAGAATCGGTTGTTCCTGAAGTGTCGTTATCAGTATCGCTTCCTGTTCCTCCTGGGGTACACGCCATGAGGAAAAAAGCCAAGATAAGAGTTGATAGTTTTGCTAGTGATTTATTCATTTTTAAGCCTCTTTGAATTAGTAATGTAAATACTATTCTTATATAGAATACTTTTCAAGTTACTTAAGTGCTTTTTAGTCAAAAAGCCCTTTCATGTGGTAAGATAAATGCATGGATGCCATCTTTTTGTATTCTGATGCCCCTGGAAACGGTCGCATAGTCCATAAAGTTGATTATATTCGCCGCCGTCTCGAGAATATTTTTGAACATGTTCAAATTACTAAGGCAAATAGTCTTAGCGAACTAGATGAATTGGTTGCTCTTGCCTGTTCAAAGTTTGACGTCCTGGTCTTCGCGGGCGGCGACGGCACTTTTCATCGCGTTGTGAATGCGATTGCCAAAGAAGAAAAAAGGCCGGTCATCGGCTATATATCCAGCGGTACTCTCAATGATTTCGGTAAGAATTTTGGCATCAGCCGCAACGTAAACAAGTGTCTTAACATCATCAAAAAAGGCAAGATTCAGAAGTTTGATATCGGCATTATAAACGATAAGACATATTTTGCATTTGTGTCGGCCATTGGCACTTTTAGCGAAATCTCCTACGCAACGAAGAGAAAAAGAATTCGCGCCTTTGGCAAAATGGCCTACTACATGAATGCTGTTCGAGATGCTGTTATCCCACAAAGCTTTACAGTAAAAGTTCATATCGGTGATAATATCAAAGAGCATAAAGTACCTTTCCTAATGGTTCTTAACAGTAAGTATGTCGGCGGATTTCCCGTCAATCTAAGAAACTCGCTTGACGATGGGAAATTTGATGTATATCTTACAAAGCCAGGGTTATTTAATGGCCTTCTTAATTACTTATTGTTAAAACGCAGAACCGCTTATTATCGCGTCGATGAAGTCACCATCGATCCAAATTATGCCTCGCCATGGTGTGTTGATGGCGAAGAGGGCCCAAAAGGAAAAATCACGATAAAGTTGCTCAAAAAACATCTTAAGATCTATACAAATAAGTGATTTTATTGTTGAAAAAAGTGCGTTATTTGCGCATTTTTTTTAAAATACCGCGCATTTCTCCACTAATTTTCAAAGATTTGTAGAATATTTTATATTCTTATAATAAACTATAATCATAGTCATTGTGTAAGCACAGAAAGAAGGTTATTTATGAAGAAAACAACTGTCGCTTTAACCATCGCCGCATTAATTGCGCTTGTCCTGGGGATCGTCATCTTCGTTGTCGAACCATTTCTAAACCCCGGAATTTATTCTTTTGCCGGCTTCTTTGCCGATAGCTGGGCACAAATTTATTTATGGTTTAGTTTCTTGGGTAACCCCACATATGATGTGTTGCGAATAATCATGCTCTCTGCAATCGGAGTGTTTGGCCTTGTTCTCCCCATCATCTGGATTGTTTTAATGGCCAAGTACAACAAACCAAAATCAGCTCTTGTTTTAATCAGTTGGTATTTAATTCTCGCCGTCAGCGTCTTTGATGTCGCTTTCTTGCTTGGCGCGCCCCAGTTCATCACTGACGTGCTTACACCGAGCGATCTTTTGACATCAATCTTGCTATGGGCCACACATGGCTTTATCGCCCTTGCCCTCATTTTGATTTTGGTCGCCGGAATTATCAATATGGTTTATTGCGCGAATGCGCCGACGCCACCGAAGCGGACTTTTTCAAATGCTAGTGGTAACGATGAACGGCTCGTTTTAATACGCGAAGAACCGCAGCCGAACGCACCCAGCGCCGATGAAATACGCGAAGTTCTCCACGATGAATTGGAGAACGCTCCTGCTCCCGCTGCCAAACCGGAAACGCCGGCGTCACCGGTTCACACAGTCAATACCCAACCTGGTATCAGCGGACCTCTACTCGTCCAATATATCAATACATACGGCCCACCGGCGCAGCCCCAGGCAGCCCCGGCCCCGCAACAGAATTTGTATCCGCCATATCCTTTCCTCGCCTCATGCCCATGTGCTCGTGGAAACTTTGTTCCTTGCATGCAAGCCGGCTATTGTCCGTGTATGAAGGAAGGGAAATTCCCTTGCTTAGAGTCGCACTCTGTCGCCGTTGAACCTAAGAAAGAAGAAGTTAAGGAAGAACCTAAAGTTCAACCTTCTGCCGGCTATGAAGCCGTCAAAGAAGAACCGGCCAAGCACGAAGAAGTTAATCTCGATAAAATTAAAGAAATCATGCATGGCGAATTAGGATCTACAGCTGTCGAAGCCCCGGTCGTAAAAGAAGAGCCAAAAGCACCCGCCCCAGCGGTTGTTCAAGTCGGGCCTTCTTTAGAAGAAATCCGGGCGATGGTCAGAGAAGAGCTGAGCGTGGAAGAAGCCGAAAAGCCCGCTCCTGCGCCAATTATCGTCGCCGTTCCCGCCCCCGCTCCAGCACCCGTTCCCGTTAAAGAGGAACCTGTCGAAAAACCTCTTGACGCCGACCAGATTCGTCAACTCATCGCTGATGAATTATCAAAGTTGATTGTTAAGACCGAACCTGAGCCTGAACCCGAACCGGTCAAAGAAGAGGAATTGAGCGAAGATAAAGTTCGCGCCGTCATCGCCGAAGAATTGGCGAGAGTAATGGTTAAACCAGAGCCCGAACCTGAACCCGCCCCTGCTCCGGAAGTTAAACCGGTTACCGCTGAAGAGATGCGGCAAATCATGCTCGAGGCCGTCGCTCAGATGGCGGCAGCTAAGCCCGAACCCGCTCCGGCTCCTGTCGTTCAGCCAGCCCCGGTTGTCGTCGAACCGGCTCCTGTCATCGTCAAAGTTGAAAAAACGGCGCCCGTTAAAGTTGCCGCACAACCCGCTGAAGAAGATAAGGAGAAGCCCACTTATGAGCGCATTCCTTTCCAGACACGGATGCTGAAGGCCGATAAAGAGATGAAGAATAACTACAATGAGCTGAAGAGCGAAATTATGAGTTATGGCGTTAAAAGCCGCGTCTCGAATTCGGGTGATACATTCCGTCTCCACACCAAAACTTATCTTAAGATAACGATTGCCGGAAAGAGCCTTAAACTCTATTACGCCCTCGATCCAAAAGATTATGAAAAGACAACTCTCCCCGTTCAAGATGCCGGCCATAAAGGCATTTACAAAGATATTCCGCTCGTCTTCAAAGTTAAGTCTGATCTCAGTATGAGAAGGGCTAAACAGCTGATAGCCGACACGATGGAAAAAAGCGGTTTAGAACAAGGAAAAGTCGAACTCCATAACTGGGTCAAAGAGATTAAAGAATAAGCTCTCAAACATACACGAAAGGCGATTATATAATCGCCTTTTTCTTTTGTTGATTTCGTTGTCATGCCCGGAGGTTTTTGGCATAATTTAGAAAAGAGGTTTCGACTATGGATACAATTAATAGACCGGGTTGGATTGAAATCGTGACCGGACCGATGTTTGCCGGCAAAAGCGAAGAATTAATACGTCGCATCAAACGGCTTGAATACGCCAAAAAGAAGGTGCTGGTCTTTCGTCCCCGCATCGACAATCGCTATTCTCTTGATGAAGTGGTAAGCCACAGCAACAATCGCCGAAAATCAATCGTTATCGATGCCGCTAAGGATATTCTTCCCTATATAAGCGAAGACACATATGCAGTTGTCATCGATGAAATTCAATTTCTTGATCATGAACTGATTTCATTGAGCGAACATCTCGCTAATATTGGCATTCGCGTCATTCTCGGCGGTTTGGACAGCGATTTTCGCGGCGAGCCGTTTGCCGTGACGGCCGAGATGATGGCCCGGGCCGAGTTTGTCACCAAACTAACGGCGATTTGCGTGCGCTGTGGCTCTCCGGCCACCAAGACACAGCGCATCGTCAACGGCAAGCCCGCTCACTATCTTGACCCGATCGTCGTCGTGGGAGCGGCCGAGGCTTATGAGCCGCGCTGCCGACACTGTCACGAAGTCCTCGGCAAGGCTAAATAGCCCACGCGCGTCTGCCCGTTAATTTATTTGCGAACATTTAATACTTATGCTATTATTGCTTTCGCGTTGAGGTCTAATAAAGGAGTTGGTTGTCGATGCCTGACCCTCGATCGTGGCTCTATATCTTATTAATTATCTTGTTGCTTGTCGCTTCAGCATTCTTCTCGCTGACGGAGACGGCCTTCGCGGCGATGAATCAGTTCCGCATGAAGGTCAAAGCCGATGAAGGCAGCAAACCCGCGAAATTAGTCGTTAAAATTCACGAAAAATACGATCGGACGCTAATTGCGACTCTGATTGGAAATAACATCGTTGCGATTCTGGCTTCTGTCATCTCGACAGTGCTTTTTCTTATGCTATTGCGCATCTATGGCGTGAGTGACGAAGTCATATCGGTCATCGCCACAGTTGTCACCACTCTTCTCTTTTATCTTTTTGGCGACACGATTCCTAAACTCATCGCCAAGGCTCTTCCGGATAAGGCGGCGATGTTTTCAAGCTATATTATCTATGGATTTTCGATCATTCTCTTTCCTGTCATCATTATTTTTCAAGGTGTCATCTGGGTCGTCTATAAAGTATTTCGCTTTAAGGAAAAACCAACTTTAACGCGCGATGATTTTACTAATATCGTCGAATCGATTGAAGAAGAAGGCTTGATTGAAGAGAATGAATCCGACATCATCTACGCTTCTTTTGATTTCGTCGACACCTCGGTTAAGGAAGTCTTGACCCCGAGGGCAAAAATGTTTGCCATCGATCTTCAGGGTTTGACCCATGAAAAATTAAACCAGCACTTACTCGAAACCAATTATTCACGAATTCCGATTTATCGCGGCAATATTAATAATATTGTCGGCATTCTCCATGTTAAGACATATCTTCATAAATATCTTAAAAATCGCGATATCGCGATTGAATCGACACTCCAGAAGCCATATTTCGTGACCACGCAAATTATGATGGATGAAATGATTGAAGGTTTCAAACGAAGCCATACTCACATCGCCATCGTCCGCGGCTCCAAAGACACCGTTTTAGGAATGGTGACGATGGAAGACGTCCTCGAGGAACTCGTCGGCGACATCAACGAATTCAGCCCGAAAATCACGAAAGGCAAGGTTAAGCCATAATGATGACGCCACTTGAAATCATCGTCCTCGTCGCCATCGTGGTCATGGTCGCCTTCTCGGCTTTTTTTAGCTCGGCAGACATGGTTTACAGCACGGTCGATACGCTGCGGCTTAAAAAAGATGCCGAAAAAGGCAGCAAAAGCGCGGCCTTAGCTTTAAAATTCGCCAACGAATACGATAAGACCATAACGACCATTCTCTTTTCTAACAACTTAGTCAATATCGCCGCTTCTTCGCTGGCGAGTATTTCATACTTTGGCGATATTCTCGGACCGAGTCTCATCACGGTTATCATGTTTTTGATCATCGTCACCTTTGCCGAAATCATCCCCAAGGTCATCGGGCGCGTCTATTCGCACGGACTCGCCAAGCTATATGCTTATCCGATTCTCATTTTCAAATATCTTTTTATACCTTTTGTCTACGCGACAAGCGCCCTCGGCCGTCTCATCGTCTCCCCCTTATATAAAAAAGCCGAAGATGAAGAGGAAGCCGTCAGCGATGATGAACTCCAGGAGATGGTCGACACGATTGAAGAAGAAGGTGTCATCGATGAAGAGCAGGGTGAACTGCTTCGCTCCGCCATCACCTTCATGGATACACAGGCCTATGAGATCATGACACCACGCGTTGATATTTTTGCCTTTGACATCGAAGACGATATTAGCGAACTGATCAATGACGACAATGTTTTCATGTACTCCCGCGTCCCGGTTTATGAAGAGACAATCGACAATATTATCGGCATTTTGCCGACTAAATTACTTCTTAAAGCTATGCTTAGCAATGAGAAAATTGATGTGCGCTCTTTATTGACACCGGTCACTTTTGTGCCCCGTTCGCGCAATATTTCAGCGGTCTTACAAGATTTTAAAAAGACGCACAATCATATTGCCATCGTTAAAGACGAATACGGTGGTACCGAGGGTCTTATCACCCTGGAAGATATCGTTGAAGAATTAGTGGGCGATATTTGGGATGAGATGGACGAAATCGATGAGGAAGCGACCGAATTAGGCGATGGCGTCTACCAGATTGATGGCGCGATGAATATTGAGGATTTCTTCGAACTAGTCGAATTAGAACTTGACGAAGACGCCGATTATTCAACCGTCAGCGGCTGGTGTGTTTCCATTTTGGAAAGATTCGCCAAAGTCGGCGATCGTTTTACATACGAAAATCTCGACGTCAAGGTCATTCAAGCTGACGAATTCACGGTCGAAAAGATTCGCGTCAAAGTTTTGCCCCGCAAAGACGTAGACGAATAAAGACATCTTTTTTGACTAGCGATTGCGGATTTCGTTTTTTTTATAGAAAAAAACTTGATTACTGCTAAAATACATGAGGAGAAAACGAATGCTCAATTTTGACAAGAACAACAAAATGACACCGCGTCCCGATTCCGAACCGAAGTTTGACCCAAAAAACAAACTCGATCGGAAAATCGTGACTTTTGCCTTGCTCGGCCTTTTGGTTGTCGCTGTCCTGATTGCCGTTTTGGTTGTCGTCATCGAATTAGATTTATGGGCATTATAAAATATCAAAAGTATCTCGATTCTCATATCGGCGATCTAAGCAATAAGACGGTCGTCATCACCGGCGCGAATAGCGGCATCGGCTTTTACGCCGCCCGCCTCCTGGCTTTTAAGGGCGCCCGCATCATCATGGGCTGTCGTAACCTTGGCCGCGCCGAAGAGGCCCGCAAGGCAATTATCGAGGCTATCCCACACGCCCGAATCGAGATTCTCATCTACGATCAAGCTTCACTCGCGAGCATCGAGCAATTCGCCGGTGAACTCACAGCAAAATATCCATTGATTAACGGTTTTGTCTTTAATGCCGGCATCTTTCATCCTAAAAAGGATGCTGTTACAAAAGATGGATACCCGCTCACGATCGGCACAAACTACCTCGGAACCTTTTATCTTTCCGAATTGCTGCGGCCTTATTTTGCCAAGATGGAAGACATCAATGTCGTCTGCGTCGGTTCGCTTGCCAATCGGCGATATAAGTATCAGGAGATTACAACATACTTTACATCCAAGAAAACAACTCTTTACCGCCAATATGCCCTTTCAAAAAAGTTTATGATGGCAAATCACTATTTTTTCATGAAGCAAAAAGACACTAATATCCATTATTCGATGATGCATCCGGGTGTGGCGTCGACCAATATCGTCAGCGGCACATCCAATTCCTTTCCGCGTTGGTTTTCACGCATTGCCCGCGGCTTCATGAGTGCCTTTATGAATCATCCCGAAAAAGCGGCTCTGGGAATCGCGATATTAGCCGTACAAGAAAAGATGCACGGGTGCTATCTATTGCCACGCGGACTATTTGAAATTAGCGGTTATCCGAGATTCAAAATAGTCCCCCAAAAATTAGCAAATAATGCGGAAATAATCCATGAGAAAACATTGGCCTTTTTCCGAGAATTAGGAAAGTTATAAACATGCTTCTAGTTGATAATGTCACATTGCAATTCGGCGGTCGCGTTCTTTTTAAGAACGTTCACCTGACTTTTGACAAAGGCAACTGCTATGGCATCATCGGCGCCAACGGTACGGGCAAATCCACTTTCCTGCAGATTTTAACCGGAGAACTGGAACCGAATAAAGGCGAAGTCGTCGTCACCGATAAAGAGCGCATTTCATCGTTAAAGCAAGACCATCATGCCTATGACGAATTTCGCGTTGTCGATGCCGTATTGGAAGGTCACAAGCGGCTTGTCCAGGTGCAAAGACTTCGCGATGCTCTTTACGCCAAACCCGATTTCTCGGAAGAAGACGGGCTTAAGGCGGCCGAACTGGAGATGGAATATGCCGAACTCAATGGCTATGAAGCCGAAAGTGAAGCGCGAACGCTCCTTAATTCCCTCGGCATTTTTGCTGAGGCCCAAGATCGGCTGGTCGGCGACCTCGATCAGCGGCAAATCGTCAAAGTCCTCCTAGCCCAGGCCCTCTTTGGAAATCCGGATATTTTAATTTTGGATGAACCGACAAACGATCTTGATATTCAGGCGACAAGATGGTTGGAAAATTTTTTGTATAACTTCGAAAACATCGTGATCATCGTCTCTCACGATCGTCACTTTTTAAATAAAGTGTGCACGCGTATCCTCGATGTCGATTACGGCAAGATTACTTCATTTGTCGGCAACTATGATTTCTGGTATCAGTCAAGTCAGCTCATCCTCGAGCAATCAAAGCGCGAAAATGTGAAGAAGGAAACGCGGATGAAAGAACTCGAAACTTTCATTGCCCGCTTCTCGGCCAATGCCTCGAAATCCAAGCAGGCGACCTCGCGCAAAAAAGAGCTAGAAAAAATTACCCTCGATGATCTAAAACCTTCGAGCCGTCGTTATCCATTCGTGGAATGGAAATTCGAAAAAGAAGTAGGAAACAATGTCCTAGAAGTCAAAAACCTTGCCAAAGCCGGATTATTTAGCGACCTCTCTTTTACCATTAATAAAGGCGATAAAGTGGCTTTCATCGCCGATAATAGTCAGATTCTGACGACTCTTTTCGATATTCTCGGCGGCTTAAGCGAAGCTGACGGCGGTGAATATCGTTATGGTGTGACAATCACTCCGACGTATCTTCCCAGCGATAACGCACCCTTTTTTGCGGGGCATGATGAAAATCTCGTCGATTGGATTCGCCCGTATTCAAAGGATCAGAGCGAGACAGTCTTGCGCGGTTGGCTCGGACGCATGCTCTTTTCCGGGGAAGAAGCACTTAAACCGGTTAATGTTTTGTCGGGCGGCGAACGCGTCCGCTTGATGCTCGCCCGCATGATGCTGGTTGCCGGCAATCTTCTGCTCCTCGACGATCCGACGAACCACCTTGATCTCGAAGCGATTACCGCACTTAATAAGGGGATGGTCAATTACCGCGGGGTCATCTTATTTACATCCCACGATCACGAGTTGATTCAGACGGTGGCGAACCGCATCATCTATATCAAAGAAAAAATCGTCGTTGACAAGTATCTTTCATACGACGAATTTATCGAGCAATATAATATTTAATTTTTAATTCTTTTTAGAGCTGCGATATATTTCTGATAGATTGAGTCGGCGGCTTCTTCAAGAGAATTCTCTTGATTGACAATCACATAGTTGGTGTTACCGACGTTTTCGGAACTGAAATCAACGCGGTCATTATTGATGCGCTTGATGGCATTTTCTTTTTTGTCACCGCGAGTCAGCATGCGCTGATAGCGGACTTCTTCATCGGCGACGACGAGAAACGAAATGACGCTGGCATCATTCAGTTTTTGAAAGGCTTTCAGTCCGTTTGGATCGACGATGACGGCTCTGTTGTCGCTGACTTGTGATTTTGAGCAGCCATAGTAGTTTTCATTATATAGCGTCATCTCGACGAAGAAATTTTCGGCGAGCAGTTTTTGAAAGTCTTCTTTGCTTACAAAAAAATAGTCCAGCCCGTCTTTTTCGCCATCGCGCATCGGGCGTGTGGTGTGGGTTATGGCTTTAGCGATTCCATACTTCCTGGCGAGGATTTTTGCTATTTCCGTTTTGCCGCTGGCGGAGGCGCCGACGAGAATAATCATATGCAAACATTATAAATTATTACCTTTATATGTTAAAGGTCTTTTATTCAGTTTGACACGCTGTTTTCCTATGTTACAATCATAACAAATAGTCGCGTTATCAAAGGCAACCACTTTTCCGTTGTTGCAGCGATGGAGGAAAATCTCATTACTAAAATCCATAAACTAAGGAAACCAATTCTTTCTTGCTTTTAGCCAAAAGTAGACATCTTAAATGTTTAAAATTTCCTTCATGAAATAATTTTTTCTTATCTTTTTACATTTTTTAGACATTTTGACAGCTTTGATACTTACAAATCTAGAAAGGGGAGAAAGGAGGTTAGGAATGGGAAAATGCAATAATCGGAGAAAATTTCGTAATTTATGTAATGATGCCCGCGAAGTGGCAAGACTATATTTTAAGGCGCTTCAATCCGCGAATGTGCGGAGTGGCAAATACGATCTGAACATGGCTGTTTATTCGCAAGCTTATCAGGGCGAAGATGTTCATAAACTTTACATAAGCAAAATTGAAAACGCTTTTCGTCTATTAGATGTTGATTCGAAGCGAATTATTAACAACGATTTCTTCTTCAATAATTACAAGTTTTGGTGGCTCAGCCTTTATTCGACCGCGACATATTATCGTCTTAAACGCGTGGCGATGTGTCGCTTCTTGGAAAATTTAGCTTAATTATATGCAAAAATTTCGTAGAATTTGTGCTCTCTTTTTCCTCATGCCTTTACTTCTTCTTTGCACTAGTTTTCAAAGCGAGCAAAAACTGGGGTGGATCTCATTTATCGTCCAACCCCTCTCGCTTGAAAGCGATCAAGAAATAAGGTTTCTTTATCGAGCCCTCGCAACATCTGATAACCAGCAGTTTTTGCTACGAATCTATCTTAGAAATGACAAATATCCGAATCGCATCCTTGTTTTTCAAAACAGCATCTTTGTCAGTAAAGGTGATACTCAGGATATTTCGCGCCTCTTTGTCTTGGATCACACGCTTGTCGATAACAGCATGAACGAACTTACTTTTTCGTGTGTTTCAAACGGAATCGAAGAGCAAGTCATCGTCAAAGCGGCCCTGCGCTTTCCGAGTCCTTTTTATCCGAGCGAAGAACAAGTCAGTTTAACCACCCCTTATAACTACTATGAGCTTCGCGACGGAGTATTATCTCGAAAGCGCGATATGTTTGTTTTCAATGGCTTTTCAAGCATTGTCGATGATGATTACTATTATTATTTAGACCTTTCGGGACTTTCGATATTTTCGAGCAATGCTTTCACTTATTCAAAAGTATCGCTCCTGATTGAAGAAAGCGAAAATCTCTATCGTCTTTTTCCG
>ERZ724524.2624-NODE-2624-length-11601-cov-7.425689_pt1 | contig 11601 bp, 15 predicted proteins | sample MGYA00376057_ERZ724524 | MGnify/ENA primary metagenome ERZ724524 (study PRJEB28724, sample SAMN07190888) | wastewater metagenome | isolation source: influent of sewage treatment plant in Hong Hong | place: USA: Christiansburg, Virginia | collected 2016-03-01 ...
GACCAGATGCGCGAGCTGGCGCCCGAGCTGCGGTTCATCGAACGCGTGGCCAACCCCGCCGTGTTTGCCGATGTGGAGCCGGGCCGTGCGCTCAAGGTGCTGGTCTACCAGGCGCCCGAGCTGGAACCGACCGCCCAGGGTTAGAAAACCCCCAGCGCCAGCCCCACCGCCAGGGCCTCGCCCAGCGCCTGGCAGCGCGCCAGGTCGTCCGCGCCGATGTGTTTGGGCGCCAGGATGGCCTCGGGCGTCTGCGCGTGGGTGCACACGATCAGCGGCTCGGCCACCGCTTTGAGGCGCCAGCCGGTGGCGATGCGCGCCATCTGCCGGGCGGCGTTGCTGCCATCGCTGCCCGCGCAGACCAGGCTGGCGTAGGGGCGGCCATTGATCTGGTCCAGCACGGCGTAGTAGCTGCGGTCAAAAAAGTCCTTGAGCTGGCCGCTGATGGCCGCCAGGTTCTCGGGCGTGGCAAACACATAGCCATCGGCTGCCAGCACATGCTGTGGCCCGGCCTGCGCGGCGTGCAACAGGCGCACGGTGCAGCCACGCTCCTGCGCAGCGCCATCGCGTACGGCCTCGGCCATTTGCTGCGTGCCGCCGGTCAGGGAGTGGTAAACGATCAGCAGGATTTTGTTGGCGCACATGGGCATTGAAGAGGCAATGGGATGGTGCATGCTGGCGCTATTGCCACCATTGCGCAAGCCCCAGAGCACCCCACGGCAATCGTGAAAGCGCCGGTGCAGGGCGCCCCCGTTGGCTGCGGCGGGAGATCAGCTCAGCACGAGGCCCAAGCGCCTTCGCCCTTGGGCTGGCGCTCCATCAGCACCGAAACGGCCTCGGCGGGCTGCAGTTGGCCATCAAGCAAGGCCACCACGGCGTCGCTGATGGGCATATCCACGCCTAGGTGGCGCGCGCGCTGCACCACGGTGCGGGCGCAGTACACGCCCTCGGCCACATGGCCCAGCGAGGCCACGGCCTGCGCCAGCGTTTGTCCCTGCGCCAACAACAGGCCCACGCGGCGGTTGCGCGACAAATCGCCCGTGGCAGTGAGCACCAGATCGCCCAGGCCCGACAGGCCCATGAAGGTGTCGGCCCGCGCGCCCAGGGCCACGCCCAGGCGCGTCATTTCAGCCAGGCCGCGCGTGATGAGGGCGGCGCGGGCGTTCAGGCCCAGTTGCAGGCCATCGCACAGGCCGGTGGCAATGGCCAGCACGTTTTTCACGGCACCGCCCACTTCCACGCCCACGATGTCGTCGTTGGCATAGACGCGCACGCTGGGGCTGTGAAAGGCCTGCACCAGCGCATCGCGCACGCAGGCGTGTTCACTGGCGGCCACCAGCGCCGAAGGCTGGCCACGCGCCACTTCTTGCGCAAAGCTGGGGCCACTGAGCACGCCTGCTCTTAAATCAGGAGCTACCTGCGCCCGCACTTCGTGCGCCAGCAGCCCAAAAGCACTTGAACCGGGAAGCGCGGCCTCAAAGCCCTTGCACAGCCAGGCCACGGGGGCGCGGCAGTCGCGCAACTGCGCCAGCATGGCGCGCAGGGCGGCCATGGGCGTGGCCACGATGACCAGATCGGCCCCAGCCACCAGCTCGGTCAGGGCGGTGGCAGCACCGTTGACCAGCACCAGCGTGGCGGGCAAGGCGATGTCGGGCAGGTAGCGCGTGTTGCTGCGCGCAGCCTGCATGTCGGCCACTTGCTGGGCATCGCGCGCCCACAGCGTCACGCGGTGGCCCGCCGGGTTGGCAGCGGCGCTGATGGCCACAGCTGTGCCCCAGGCACCGGCTCCAATCACTACTATTTTCATAGCTGCTTGCGCTTGTCTGGCGGGCGCTAGAGGCCGATTTAGCTTCAAATTACTGCGGCAGCGTGCCAGCGGCCTGGGCTTGCTGCTGCTCGTACATGGCCTGGAAGTTGATTTCTGCCAGGTGCACGGGCGGGAAGCCAGCGCGGTTGATGATGTCGGCCACGTTGCCGCGCAGGTAGGGGTACACGATTTGCGGGCAGGCAATGCCGATCACCGGGCCCATCTGGTCTTCGGGCAGGTTGCGGATTTCAAAGATGCCAGCCTGCTTGGCTTCGACCAGAAACACGGTGCGGTCTTCGATCTTGGTCTGCACGGTGGCCGTGACAGCCACTTCATAGATGCCGTCGGCCACGGGGGTGGCTTCCACGCCGAGCTGGATGTCCACGCTGGGCTGGGCCTGCTCCAGCAGGATGGCGGGCGAATTGGGCTGCTCCAGCGACAAATCCTTGAGGTAAACGCGCTGAATCTGGAACACGGGTGCTTCTTGGTCGGACATGGAAGTGAGTCTTTCTGCTCAGACAAAAAAACCCGCTGGGGCAGTGGTTACCGCAGCGGGCACATGGGGCGCGATTATGCAGCGCCCAACAGCGGCATCAGGCCACCGCGCGCGTCCAGCGCCACCAGGTCATCGTGGCCACCGACGTGGGTGTCGCCAATGAAAATTTGCGGCACGGTGCGCCGACCGGTGATTTCCATCATCACGGCACGGGCGGCGGGATCGGTGTCGATGCGGATTTCTTCAATCTGCTCTACGCCTTTGGCCTTGAGCACCTGCTTGGCACGGATGCAGTAGGGGCAGACGGCAGTGGTGTACATCTTCACGGGTTGCATGGGAGAACTCCTTGGGGCGGGGCAATGAATGGGCAAGCGGGCGCGCGCACGGGTGCGGTCAGGACTTTTCTACCGGCAGGCCGGCCTCTTTCCAGGCTTTGAGGCCACCGGCCAGCACCTGGGCGTTGGCATAGCCCAGCTTTTGCGCCAGGGCCGCAGCGCGCTGGGCGCGTGCGCCACTGGCACACACCAGCACCAAGGGTACAGCCTTGTTTTTGACCACAGCGGGCAAGCGCGTTTCAAACTCGGACAAAGGCACGCTCTTGGCACCGCCCGCGTGGCCAGCGGCGTATTCGTCAGCGCCGCACACGTCAATGAGCACGGCTTTTTCGCGGTTGATGAGCAGCACGGCATTGGCAGCGCTCAAGCCCCCGGCGGCCCCTTTGAGCGCAGGCACCACCAGCATGGCACCCGAAACCAGGGCCAGGAGAATCAAATACCAGTTCTCGACAATGAAATTCACGTTATTCCTTGGGTTGGCAAACAGCAGCAATTTTAGAATGTACGGTTTTGGCCCGCTTTCTTTGGGGAAACCATGCACAAACTCGTTCTGATCCGCCACGGTGAATCCACCTGGAACCTGGAAAACCGCTTCACTGGCTGGACTGATGTCGATCTGACCCCCACCGGCGTCTCGCAGGCCATGTCGGCAGGCAAGCTGCTCAAGGCCGAGGGCTACGAGTTTGACCTGGCCTACACCAGCGTCTTGAAGCGCGCCATCCACACCCTGTGGTATGCCCTCGATGAGATGGACTGCACCTGGCTGCCCGTGCAAAAGAGCTGGCGCCTGAACGAACGCCACTACGGCGCGCTGCAAGGGCTGAACAAGGCCGACATGGCCAAGCAATACGGCGACGAGCAGGTGCTGGTGTGGCGCCGCAGCTACGACACCCCGCCCCCCGCCCTCGAAGCCACCGATGCACGCAGCGAGCGCGGCGACCGCCGCTACGCCAGCCTGCCTGCCAGCGATGTGCCGCTGACCGAATGCCTCAAAGACACCGTGGCGCGCGTGCTGCCCTTCTGGAACGAGACCATGGCCCCCGCCATCCGCAGCGGCCAGCGCGTGGTGGTGGCCGCGCATGGCAACTCGATTCGTGCCCTGGTCAAGTACCTGGACAACATCGGCGACGACGACATCGTGGGGGTGAACATTCCCAACGGCATTCCACTGGTGTATGAGCTGGACGACGACCTGCGGCCCATCCGCCACTACTATCTGGGGGATGCCGAGGCGGCAGCCCGGGCAGCGGCGGCTGTGGCGTGCCAGGGCAAGGCGTAAAGCTGCGGTAAAGCCGCCCTCCAGCCACCCGATTGCCCCACCCTCAGGCGTGTAAGAAAATGCCTGCCCGGGAACCGGCGCAGGCATGGCCCTTCCAAGGTATATATTGAAACGGTAAAGGTGTTCTATGGGCCACAAACTCAAAATTGCAGGGTGGGTGTCAATCGGCGTAGTGGCCGGAGCGCTGACCACGGTATCGCTACAAACCGTGGCGCGCGGCGCCATGACGCCGCTGCCGCTGGAAGAAATCCAGCAGCTCTCAGCGGTGTTTGGCTTGGTCAAGACCGACTATGTCGAGCCGGTGGACGATAAAAAGCTCATCACCGATGCCATCTCGGGCATGGTGGCCAGCCTGGATCCACACTCGCAGTATTTCGACAAAAAATCGTTCTCTGAATTTCGCGAAGGCACCACGGGCCGCTTTGTTGGCGTGGGCATCGAAATCACCCAGGAAGACGGGCTGATCAAGGTGGTATCGCCCATTGAGGGTTCGCCCGCCTTCCGCGCTGGCATCAAAACCAACGACCTGATCACCAAGATCGACGACACCGCCGTCAAGGGTCTGTCACTGAGCGATGCCGTCAAGAAGATGCGCGGCGAGCCCAGCACCAAAGTCACCTTGATGATTTTGCGCAAGGACGAGAGCCGCACTTTCCCCGTGACCATCACGCGCGAAGAGATCAAGACGCAATCGGTCAAGGGCAAGATGATTGAGCCCGGCTACGGCTGGATTCGCCTGAGCCAGTTCCAGGAACGCACCGTCGATGACTTCGTGCGCAAGGCCGAAGAGCTGTACAAGGCCGACCCGCAACTCAAAGGCCTGGTGCTGGATTTGCGCAACGACCCCGGTGGCCTGCTGGACGCTGCGGTAGCGGTGTCGGCAGCGTTTTTGCCTGCCAACGTCACCGTGGTGTCCACCAATGGCCAGTTGGCCGAGAGCAAAGCCACCTACAAGGCATCGCCTGAGTTCTACGCCCGCCGGGGCAGTGGCGACCCGCTCAAGCGCCTGCCTGCGGCCCTCAAGACCGTACCGCTGGTGGTGCTGGTGAACGAGGGCTCGGCCTCGGCCAGCGAGATCGTGGCCGGCGCACTGCAAGACCATCAGCGCGCTACCGTCATGGGCAGCCAGACCTTTGGCAAGGGCTCGGTGCAAACCGTGCGCCCCCTGGGCCCTGATACCGGCATCAAGCTGACCACTGCGCGCTACTACACGCCCAGCGGAAAATCCATTCAGGCCAAAGGCATCGTGCCCGACGTGATGCTGGACGAAACCGCCGAGGGCGACGTGTTTGCCGCCCTGCGCATGCGCGAAGCCGACCTCGAAAAACACCTGGGCAACGGCCAGGGCGAAGAGCAAAAAGACGAAGTCCGCGAAAAGGCCCGCGAAGAAGCCCGCAAACGCCTGGAAGAAGAAGCCAAAAAACCCGTGGCCGAACGCAAGCTGCCTGAATTTGGCACCGACAAAGACTTCCAGCTCACGCAGGCACTGAACCACCTCAAGGGGCGTACCGTGCTGGCCAGCAAGACGCAAACCGAGCGCAAGGAAACCAAAAAAGAAGCGCCCTGACCTGCTTTCAGACTGCGCACACCGCACAGGGCCGGACTCCGCCAGGGGCCCGGCCCTTTCAACTTCCCCCATTCCATGAACGACGACCAGCTCCTGCGCTACTCGCGCCACATTCTTCTTGATGAAATCGGCATTGAGGGCCAGGAGCGCATCCTGGGTGCCCATGCGCTGGTGATTGGCGCCGGTGGCCTGGGCTCGCCTGCTGCGTTGTTTCTGGGCTCGGCGGGGGTGGGGCACATCACGCTGGTGGACGACGATGTAGTCGATCTGACCAATTTACAGCGCCAGATTGCCCACACCACGGCGCGCGTGGGCCAGGCCAAGGTGGCCTCCATTGCCCAGGCGGTGCAGGCCATCAACCCCACGGTGGCCATCCACACGGTGCAGGCACGTGCCGATGCGGCCCTGCTGGAGCAGCTGGTGGCCAGCGCCAACGTGGTGCTGGACTGCTCTGACAACTACGCCACGCGCCACGCCATCAACGCAGCCTGCGTGCGCCAGGGCGTGCCGCTGGTGGCAGGCGCAGCCATCCGCTTTGATGGGCAAATCACCGTGGTCGATCCGCGCAGCAGCGCATCGCCCTGCTACGCCTGCCTGTTTGACCCAGCGGCACAGTTTGAAGAAGTGCAGTGCGCCACCATGGGCGTGTTTGCGCCGTTGGTGGGCGTGATGGGTGCCATGCAGGCCGCCGAGGCGCTCAAGCTGCTGAGCGGTGCCGGACCGTCGCTGGCAGGACGCCTCTTGATGCTGGACGCCCGCACCATGGAGTGGAATAGCCTGCGGGTGCCGCGCAACCCGCATTGCAGCGTCTGCGGCGCAACCGCCACAGCGTAGGAACACGCCTACGTACAGCGCGTGCTGCCGCTGGCAGAATTGCCGACCGGCCAGACCTACAGTGGTTCAACGGTTAACGCACCTGCCCGACGACCGTGCAATGGATCCGATTGTGAAACTCAAGACCTACATCGTTGAAGACAACGCCACCATCCGCGAAAACCTGATTGGCACGCTGGAGGAGTTGGCATCCGTGGAGTCTGTGGGTGCCGCAGCAACGGAGGACGAGGGCAAATCGTGGCTGGCCGCGCACCCTGCGCACTGGGACTTGGCCATTGTGGATTTGTTCTTGCGCCAAGGCAGTGGCTTGGGTGTGCTGGCCGCCTGTCGCAAGCGCCTGCCCCACCAGCGCATGGTGGTGCTCAGCAACTACGCCACCCCGGACGTGCGCGTACGCTGCGCCCAGTTGGGCGTAGATGCTGTCTTCGACAAATCCAATGAGATTGACGCCCTGATCGACTACTGCATTGCTCAGAGCGATGCGGCCCGCCCCTCACCCATCGACTGATGGTGCCCGCCTCAATCAATCAAGCGGTTTTTCAGGGCGTAATAGGTCAAGTCGCTGTTGGAAGACAGCGCCATTTTTTCCATCAGACGGGTGCGGTAGGTGCTCACCGTTTTGACACTCAACGACAGCGCTTTGGCAATGTCGCCCGCCGTTTCGCCACGCGCCAGCTTCAAAAACACCTGAAACTCCCGCTCAGACAGCTGCTCGTGCGCGGGCGCATCGTCCTTGCGGTTGAGTTGCTGGGCCAACAGCTCGGCCACCGCAGGCGTCAGGTAGCGCCGCCCCAAGGCAATGGTGCGAATGGCCTCGACAATCTCTTTGGGCTCGCACTCCTTGTTCAGGTAGCCACTGGCGCCCTGGCGAATCATGCTGATGGCGTAGTGTTCCTCAGGGTAGCCGCTCAGAATCAGGATGCCCATCTCGGGGGCTTTGGCGCGCAGCATGGCCAGTGCGTCCAGGCCGCTTTGCCCGGGCATGGACAAATCCATCACCAACACATCCACAGGGTGGTTGCGCACCAGGTCAATGGCCTCACGGCCATTGGCAGCCTCCCCGGAGACGCGCAAATCCACATGCTCCGACAGAAACTGGCGCAACCCCGAACGCACGATGGCGTGGTCATCCACAATTCCAACATTGATCATTGAGCCTACTTTCCGCAACGGCAGCTCTGTCTGCCCGCAACACCACGATGTGGCCATACATTGAACCGCACAAGCGGTGCCTGCGGCAACCGCTGGCGGGCGTGGCCGCATTATCCAGAAATTCACCATTTCCGCCCCGGAGGGTTCCATGCGCTGGTCCCAACTGCACAAAATTGCCATCAGCCTGCCACTGGCCGTGCTGGCGGCGCTGGCCCTGATTGCCATCAACGAATCGGGCTACCAACGCTCGCACCGCGCGCTGCAAACCATGGCGCACAACCAGGCCGCACACTCCTCCGTCAACCGGTTGCTGCAAAGCATGCTCGATGCAGAAACCGGCCACCGTGGCTACCTGCTGACCGAGGACGAACGCTACCTGCAACCCTACGAGGTTGCGGTATCCACCGTCAATAGCAACCTGGATGAATTGCGCACCCTGCTGGCCGAGTCCCCCGAAGACATGGCCGACTTTGCACAACTCTCGCGGCAAATATCGCGCAAGCTCTCGGAAATGGAGCTGAGCCTGCAGCTGTACCGCCAAGGCAATGAAGACGCCTGGAAGTTCGTCATGTTCAGCGATGTTGGCAAGGAAAACATGGACGCCATCCGCCGCTATGGGCGCGCCCTGCTGGAGCGCAATACCCAGCGCGTCGTCAGCAGCCAGGTCGAAGTGCAGCGCTCGCTGCACCTCTCGCGCCTGGGCATTGCCACCGTCACGGCCATCGGGCTGCTGGCCTTTTACATGTACCTGCGCCAGACCAATGCCCTGCAACGCGCCACCGAGCGCGAGCAAGAAGTGCTGGAACACGAACGCGCGCGCCTGGAAGGCCTGGTGCGCGAGCGCACGGCCTCGCTGTCGGCGCTGGCCAACCATTTGCAGCAAGTGCGTGAAGACGAACGCGGCTATCTGGCCCGTGAACTGCACGACGAACTCGGCGCCCTGCTGACAGCGGCCAAACTGGACGTGGCACGCCTGAAGTCTCGCCTGGATACGCAGGCACCCGAAGTGCTGGAGCGCCTGCGCCACCTGAGCGAAACGCTCAATGGCGTCATCGCCCTCAAACGGCGCATCATTGAAGACCTGCGCCCGTCTTCGCTGTCCAACCTCGGACTCACGGCGGCGCTGGAGATACTGACGCGCGAGTTTGCGGAACGGGCCGGCCTTGAAGTGCAAACCAACCTGGAAACCGTAGAACTGAGCGATGCCACCCAGCTCACGGTGTACCGGATGGTGCAGGAGTCCCTCACCAACATCGGCAAATACGCCCACGCACACAAGGTACTGGTCACGGTACACAACCACCCCCAGCATGTGGCGGTGCAGATCCGCGACGACGGCCAGGGTTTTGACCTCTCTGGCATTGGCCGCACATCGCATGGCCTGGCAGGCATGCGCCAGCGCGTAGAGGCCGCTGGCGGGCGCCTGACGGTCAGCTCCACGCCGGGTGAGGGCACGCTGGTGTCTGCCATCCTGCCCACACCCGATTCGAGCGGCGACACCCCGCGCCGCCGCGCCAGCGACCTGACCGTCTGAACAGGCCCTGGGCCATCCGCAGCCAAGCGCTGTCCTACATGCGTGCGGCCCGGATGCTGACGCCTTCGGACGCCTGACACCCACAACGGCCTGGTGCAACACCACCTACAGTCGATTGCACAGCGCACCACCACACAAGGAGCCAGGCATGTTGCACTACGCCGTCGTTTTTCTGGTCATCGCCTTGATCGCAGCCATTTTCGGTTTTGGTGGCATTGCCGCCGGGGCTGTGGATATCGCCAAGATCTTGTTTTTCATCTTCGTGATCATGGCCGTGGTGAGTTTTGTCATCGGTCTGATCAAGCGACGGTGATCTGTCACGCACCCCGACCAGCCTCCACTCTCATTCAGGACTTTCGCCATGAACACCACACCCACCAACACCCCCTCCACTGATACCCGCGCCAGCGCCCAAGCCAGCGATACCGTCCAGCATCTGGCCGATACCGCGCGCCACCTGACGGACAGCGCACTGCAAGGCGCCCAAAGCGCCATCCAAGCCACCCGCAGCGCCGCCGACCAGTCTTTGGACAAGGCTGCGCACAGCGTGCAGGGACTGCGCGAGAGCGCAGAGCCCGCCATCGGCGACCTGGCCGCCAAGGCACAGGCCTTGGCCTCGCGCAGCATTGGCTACTGCGCGCAAAAGCATGCTGTGCTGCGCAGGCAGATGGACGACTGCACCGCCGCTACCACGGAGTACGTGAAAAACCAGCCCGGCAAATCCATGGCGATTGCCGCTGCCACCGGCGCAGCGCTGACGGCCGCAGTGTTGCTGCTGTCGCGTCGGCAGGGCAGCAATACCTGATACTGACAACCCCATCCTCCACATCCACCAAGGAAAAAACCATGAAATATGTACGCGCCATCGCTTTTGCCGCTCTTGCAGGCATCACCATCGTCACCACGGGCTGCTCGGTAGCCCGCCACCAGCAAACTGTGGGCTCTTATGTGGATGACGCTGGCATCACCGCCGCCGTCAAGGCCAAGATGACCGAAGACCCCGTCGTCTCTGCCGCAGCCATCAGCGTGGAAACACTCAACAACACCGTGCAACTGTCCGGTTTTGCCAAGTCGCAGGCAGAAAAAGACCGGGCCGAATCGATTGCCCGCAACACCCAGCATGTGCGTGAGGTGCGCAACAGCATCGTGGTGCGCCCATAACACCAGCGCGCAAAAAAGCCGCCGTCCGCGCAGTGCTGCGGGCGGCGGCTTTTTTGTGCGTGGGCGGCAGGCGCAGGCAGTGGCGCCCGTCCCCGCCGCTCCACTCAACGCGCGTTGGCGCGCAGCTTGTGTACCAGCCGATCCCACACGGCGGGCGAGACAAACTGCGCCGCATCGCCGCCCAGCGTGGCAATCTCGCGCACCAGGGTGCTGCTGATGTGCTGGTACTGGCTGGCGGGGGTGAGAAATATGGTGTCGATCTGCGGCTGCAAGGCACGGTTCATGCCGGCCAGCTGGGCCTCGTAGTCAAAATCAGTGCCCGAGCGCAGGCCACGCACCATGGCCTGGGCGCCCCGGGCAGCAGCAAACTCGGTCACCAGGCCTTCAAAGGGCTCGACCTGCACTTGCGGACAGTCCTGAAGGGCTTGGCGCACCATGTCCATGCGCTCTTCCAGGCTGAACAGGGTTTTTTTGTGATGTGCCATGGCCACGGCCACCGTCACGCGGCCAAACAGCTGCGCGGCGCGGCGCAGCAGGTCTTCGTGGCCCAGGGTGATGGGATCAAAGGTGCCGGGGTACATGGCATGCACGTCGAGGGCCATGGCGGTTTTTCCTGAAAAAGAGGGCAAAGAAAACAGCAGCCATCTACCTGGCGGTCTGCTACGGCACGGTAAGGGACGCTGCACTGCCAGTGCCGCTGCGCTGCTGCTGCGAAAGCGGCGATTATGCAGCGTACACCCCTGCACAAAAAGCCAACACACACCCTACCAAATACAGGTCAAAACAGGCTCTAACGCCCATACAGCGGGCGCTAGCAGCTATCAAATTTGATGGCTCTTGGCAATGGGCCGCAGCAGGTGGGCATGCACTGCGCCCGCCCGCAGGTGGCGTTGCAGTGCCAGACCCAGTGGCGCCAGTTCGGCATCGGCCCAGGCGGTGGGCGCCTCCAGGTAGATGAGGCCCTGGGGCGCCAGCACTGCCGCAGCCGCTTGCAATGCGGGCAGGAACAAATCGCCATCAAACGGCGGGTCGATGAACACCAAGTCCAGGCTGGCCGGTGCGCACTGGCGCAACTGCGCCACGCCATCGCCCCGGCGCACTTGCACGGCGCTGGCCTGCAAGCGCTGGCACAGCGCCTGCAAGCGCGCGACCAGGGCGGCGTCTTGCTCGACCATGCACACGCTGGCCGCACCGCGCGAGGCCGCCTCCAGCCCCAGCGCACCGGTGCCGGAAAAAGCGTCCAGACAACGCCAGCCCGACAAGTCCTGGCCCAGCCAGTTGAACAGGGTCTCGCGCACGCGGTCGGGCGTGGGGCGCAGGCCGGGCAAATGGGGCACGGGCAGGCGCGTGCGCTTCCACTGGCCACCGATGATGCGGATTTCGCCCGCGCCGCTGCGGAGCGCGGGCGAGCCTGCCGGGGCCGCTGGCGCAACGGGGGC
>ERZ724524.2630-NODE-2630-length-11593-cov-4.085457_pt1 | contig 11593 bp, 7 predicted proteins | sample MGYA00376057_ERZ724524 | MGnify/ENA primary metagenome ERZ724524 (study PRJEB28724, sample SAMN07190888) | wastewater metagenome | isolation source: influent of sewage treatment plant in Hong Hong | place: USA: Christiansburg, Virginia | collected 2016-03-01 ...
GGATCATCACGATATTGGTCGTTCTCGTCATTGTGGCGGCAACGATCTACCGGCCGTTCGGCTTCCAGCTCATTTCGGCGGCACTGGTGCCGGGCAAAGGCTTCGATGTCGCGTCGACTCCGCCAGCGCCCGACTATGCCAAGGTTTCCAGCTGGCAGGCCCGCCCCGATATCAAGGACAATGTCGCGCTCTGGGCGCCCGTCGGCTACACCGCCGCGCCCAAGCCCGGTGTCGCGGCATTCTTCGTCACCCCCACCGGCTTCATCGATCGCAGCGGCTGGAACGCGCCGCTCGATGACAAGACGACCAACGAACGCCTCGACATGATGCTCAAGGGCCAAGCGACGGCGTTTAACGGTGTCGCCGCCATCTATGTGCCGCGCTACCGACAGGCGACGTTCGGCGCCTTCCTGACCGAAAAGCCCGACGCGCAGAAGGCGCTTGATGTCGCCTATTCGGACGTGGTGCGGGCGTTCGAGGCGTTCGTCGCCAGCATCCCCGCCGATCAGCCGATCATCCTCGCCGGCCATAGCCAGGGCGCGCTGCACCTGTCGCGGCTGCTCAAGGAACACATCGCCGGCACGCCGATCGCCCGCCGCATTGTCGCGGCCTATGTCGTCGGCTGGCCGCTGTCGGTCGAGGCCGATCTGCCCGCGATGGCGCTGCCGGCGTGTGCGGCGGACGACGCGACCGGCTGTGTGCTGAGCTGGCAGAGCTTCGCAACACCCGCCGAAACCGCCGACCTGCGCACGGCGTTCGACGCCACGACCGGCCTGACCGGCAAGCCCCGCGCCGGCACCACCATGCTGTGCACCAACCCGCTGCTCGGCCGCGCCACCACCGAAGCAGCGGCACCCGCGCGCAATCTCGGCGCGCTCGAAATCGCCGTCGCCAAGGCCGGCAAGCCATTGCCCGCGCACACCATCGGCGCGGTCTGCGGCAAGGACGGCTACCTCAACATCGGCGAACCGCCCGCCGGTTTCGGCACCTATGTGCTGCCCGGCAACAACTATCATGTCTATGACTACAACCTGTTCTGGGCGAATATCCGTGCCGATGCCGAGGCGCGCGTCAACGCCTTCCAGGCGGCAGCGCTCGCGCCCGCAGGCGTCGATCCGCAGTGATCCACGACAGTACCGCAACGTTCCGCGAGGCGCTGGCGCAGCGTGGCCGCCTCGCGGGCCTCGACGTCGGCACGCGCACCATCGGGCTGGCGACCTGCGACGCCGGCTGGAGCTTCGCGACCCCGCTGGAAACCATCGCGCGCACCAAATTCACCCCCGACCTCGCCAAGCTGCGCGCCGTCATCGCCCGCGAACGCATCGTCGGGCTCGTCGTCGGCCTGCCGCTCAACATGGACGGCAGCGACAGCAAGCGCACGCAATCGGTCCGCGAATTCGCCCGCAGCATCGACCAGCATCTCGCCATGCCGCTGCTGTGGTGGGACGAACGCTGGTCAACCGTGGCCGTCGAACGCGCCATGATCGACGCCGACCTCAGCCGCGCCAAACGCCACGAACTCGTCGACAAGCTGGCGGCGGCGCATATTTTGCAGGGCGCCATCGATGCGTTGATGACGGGGACGCTTTAGCGAAGCAAGAGCCTCCGGCGGGCAGGCCTGAGGCCTGCACCCGATTGTTTCCGGTGACCAAATATCGATGTCGGTTGCGGCGGCACCGGCAATAAATGGGTGCAGGCCTCAGGCCTGCCCGCCGGAGGCCCTTCAATCTGCTAAAATCTGCACGCCAACGGCTTCCGTTTTGGCGGCGATGGCGTTACACGCTGCATTCATGACGTTGACACCCCGCGCAGCCGCATCGCATACGCCAGGGGAACAGCTATTTCCGCATCGCCATCTGCTCGGGGTTGCCGACTTGACGCCGGCACAGGCGAGTTGGCTGCTCGACGAGGCCGAGCGCTGGATCGACATCAACCGCGACCCGGCCAAGCGTGTGCTGCTGCGCGGCGAGGGGCCTTTGCGCGGGCTGACGCAGATCAACGCGTTTTTCGAGAACAGCACGCGGACGTTGCTGAGCTTTGAGATTGCCGGCAAGCGGCTGGGCGCCGATGTCGTCAACATGGGCGTCAGCACCTCGTCGGTGAAGAAGGGCGAGACGCTGCTCGACACCGCGCTGACGTTGAACGCCATGCATCCCGATGTCATCGTTATCCGCCACGGGCTGTCGGGCGCGGTGCAGCTGATTTCGGAAAAGGTCGATTGCCCGGTGTTGAACGCCGGCGACGGCCGCCATGAACACCCGACGCAAGCGCTGCTCGATGCGCTGACCATCCGGCGGCGATTGGGCAGCATTGCCGGCAAGACCGTGGCGATCTGCGGCGATATTCTGCACAGCCGCGTCGCGCGTTCGAACTTCGCGCTGCTCGGCACGCTGGGCGCCAAGGTGCGTGCGGTGGCGCCACGGACGTTGCTGCCCGCCGATGTCGAACGGCTGGGTGTCGAGGTCTTCACCAACATGGATGCGGGGCTCGAGGGCGCCGATGTCGTGATGATGCTGCGGCTGCAGCGCGAGCGCATGTCGAGCGCGTTCGTGCCGTCGAGCCGCGAATATTTCCACTTTTTCGGCCTGACCCCGGCAAGGCTGGCCGCTGCCAAATCCGACGTTCTGGTCATGCATCCCGGCCCGATGAACCGCGGCGTCGAAATCGACAGCGCGGTCGCCGACGACATCACGCGCTCGGGCGTCACCGAGCAGGTCGAAATGGGCGTCGCGGTGCGCATGGCCTGTCTCGACGTGCTGACCCGCCGCACCCGCAAGGTCGAGGGTTGGGCATGAGCAACGGCCACCCCGTCACCGCGTTCACCAATACGCAGCTCGGCAGTGTGCTGGTCGCCGATCGCGAGATTGTCGCGGTGGGTGCCGTCGAACTGCCGTCGAACTGCCAGATCATCGACGCCAAGGGTCTGACCATCGCGCCCGGCCTGATCGACGCCGGTGTCTTCAAGGCCGATTGGCGCGCTTGCCATGCCGGCGGCATCACCCGCGTCATGCTGATGCCCGACCAGAAGCCGCCGCTCGATAACCCCGCGATGATCGGCTTTGCCTGGGGTGCCACCAAGCCGCACATCTGGGTGCATCCGCTGGCCGCCGCGACGCGCGGGCTGCTGGGCGCCGAGCTTGCCGAAATCGGGCTGTGTCAGGCCGCCGGTGCCGTCGGCGTCGCCACTGGACGCGCCGGTATTGCCGACAGCGGCGTCATGTACCGGCTGATGCAATATGCGGCGGGCTTCGACCTTGTCGTGGTGAGCCACGCCGAGGATGCCACGCTGACCGGCGATGCGGTCGCCACCGACGGCGAAGTCGCGACGCGGCTCGGGCTGCCCGCAGCACCGGCGTTTGCCGAGGCGCTGGCGGTGGCGCGCGACCTGCGTATCGCCGAGGCGACGGGGGCGCGGCTGCATTTCCGGCAAGTCACCACTGCCGAGAGCATTGCACTGGTACGCGCGGCGAAGGCCCGCGGCGTGGCGGTCACCTGCGGCGTCACGCCCGGCCATTTCCTGATGAGCGAACAGTCGGTGTCGGGCTACCGGAGCTTTGCGCGACTGTCGCCGCCGCTGCGCAGCGAGGACGACCGGCAGGCGGTGCTGGCGGGGCTGGCCGACGGCACCATCGATTGCATCGCGTCGGGGCACGATCCGCGCAGCCAGGAAGACAAACGCCTGCCGTTCGCCGATGCCGAGCCGGGGATGATCGGCGCCGAGACGCTGCTGGCGCTGGCGCTGACCTTGGTGCGCGACGGCCGGATGACGCAGGACGCGTTGCTCGCGACGATGACCGCCAATCCGGCGCGTATCTTCGGGCTGCCGGCCGGGCACATCGCGCCGGGCCAGCCCGCCGACCTGATGCTGTTCGACGCCGGCGCGCCGTGGCGCATCGATGCCGACGCGACGCTGGCGTCGGCCGGCAACACGCCGTTCGACGGCATGCCGACGCAGGGGCGCGTCAGCCTGACGATGAAGGGTGGCGAAACCGTCTGGCGGCGCGCGTGAGCAGTCGTCGCCTGCTCTGGTTGATGGTGCCGCTGCTGCTGGCCGCCAGGAAGCCGCCACCGCCGCCGCCCGAGCCGCCGCCGTCGGTCAAGCTCGGCGTCGAGAAGTGGCGTGTCGGCGACTATGACGCCGCCGTGGCGATCTGGACGCCGTTCGCTCAAGGTGGCGACACCGATGCGCTGTTCAACCTGGGGCAGGCCTACAAGCTCGGGCGCGGCGTGCCGCAGGACCTGACGCGGGCGCGCGACTATTATGCCGCAGCCGCCGCCAAGGGCAGCGTGCCGGGGCAGGCCAATCTCGGCATCATGCTGTTTCAGGCGGGTGAGAAGGCCGAGGCGTTGCGCTGGCTCAAGATGGCCGCCGACCGTGGTGAGCCGCGCGCGCAATATGTGCTCGGCGTCGCGACGTTCAACGGCGACGGCATCCGGCGCAGCAAGCCGCTGGGCTATGCCTATCTGCTGCGCGCCTCGGCGAGCGGGCTGGCGCAGGCGAAGACGACGCTGGCCGCAATCGAGCCGACGCTGAATTACACCGACCGCAGCACCGGCGAGGCGATTGCCGCATCGCTGGCGGCAGGCACCGGCGTACCGGCAGCCTATGCCAGCAGCGCGCCGCAGACGATCATCAACCCGGTTCCGGCGCGCGTGCCGCCGCCGCCGGTTGCGGCCACGACGACAGCCAAGCCGCCGGTGGCACCCCTGCCGCAGGCCGCACCGCCACCGGTGCAGCCCAAGCCGCAGGTGGTGGTACCACCGCCGGTGACACCGCCCGTCGTCGCGGCTGCGACTGTCGCTAAGCCGCAGCCTGCGCCCGTCGCGCCGCCCGCTGCGACCATTCCGCCTAAACCGCGCCCGCTGCCGCCGCCGGTCGCCAAGGTCGATATTCCGGCATCCATTCCTGTTGTCGAGCCGGCGCCTGCGCCTGTGGCAAAGTCGGTTGTCCCGCCGCCAGTGCCGGAAAAGGTCGCGCCGCCCAAGCCTGACAAACCTGTCGTCAAACCCGAGGCCGCGAAGGCTGCACCGGTCAAGGCACCTGCCAAGGTCGAAGCGCCCAAGTCCGAAACGCCCAAGCCCGCCGCCAAGCCGGTGCCCAAAGGCTGGCGCGTGCAGCTCGGTGCGTTCAGCACCAGCGCCAAGGCCGAGGCGGCATGGGCAGCCACGCGCAAGGCGGTCAGCGACCTGCCCGGCGGCGGCAAGCCGATTTACGATAACGGCGACAATATCGTGAAGCTCCAGCTCGGGCCGTTCGCCAGCAAGGCCGAGGCGCAAAAGGCTTGCGCGAAGCTGTCCGACGCCGGCCGCGCCTGCTACACCGTCGCACCGTAGCGCAGCTTGCCGGGGCAGGGCGCTGTGCTACAGTCGCCGCACCAAAAAACCGGGGGAGGCAATTACATGAATATTTCGGCGGCAACGCTCTATCCGCTGACGGCGCTGGCCACTGTGCTTGCGGTCATCGTCTATTTCGCGCTCGGCATGGTTGTCGGCAAGGCACGGGCGACATTCGGCGTCGCGGCGCCCGCGATGACCGGCCATGTCGAATTCGAAAAGCGCAGCCGCGTGCAGATCAACACGCTCGAACAGATCGTCATGTTCCTGCCGATGCTGTGGCTGGCGGTAGCGGTGCTCGGCGACCTGTGGACGGCGCTTGCCGGTCTGGTGTGGTCGGTCGGCCGCATCATCTATGCGCGCGCCTATTATGCCGATCCCGCTAAGCGCAGCCTGGGCTTCACGCTGACGCTGCTGCCGACTCTGGTGCTGTTGATCACGACGGTGATGGGCGCGGTGCGCGGGTTGGCGCTTTAGTTGGGTGTCGGCAAGCTGTCCGGCGCCGCATAGCCGGACAGCCGCGTGACGAGCTGAAGAGCGTCGGCATTTGATGCGGGCTAGTTCTGGCGCGCCGGATTGCGGTGCCATTCCACAAACTGAACTCAAAACCGCGCCAATGTTGGCGTGATGGATGCCGCGCGCCCGGAAAATGGGCCGAGTCCACTGCATGTCGCGTCGCTGAAACGGCGTTTCCGGGCATGATGTGCAGTGCATTTTGACGATGTTTCAATATATTACCGATTTATTGCTAATGAGAGTGAGAATCATTTGCTTGACTCGTCCGACCCCGGCCTGCATGAAGTCGCACTCCGAATTGTCGGATTGAAAGGGGAATACGCATGAAAAATTTCGTCAAACTCGTTCTCGCAGGGGCGACGGTGCTTGCCGCGACCGCCGCTGCACCAGCATGGGCGACAACCGATGTCGCGCAGGCGCCCGACGGCTTCTTCGTCCCCACCGACGCGCAGAAATTCGACTCGCCCTATTACCGCTACGGCGGTTCGGATTGGAGCTGGACGCACAATGCGATTGCTGCCGGATTTACCAGCGCTGCACTCAGCGTTTCGGCCTTCGATGTCGATTACGCCAGCGGTGAACGCGACAATATCTATGCGCTCGACAGCGGCAACTGGGTGCTGCTCGGCGCGTTGACCGGCACCGATGGCAATTGGGAATATGGCAACGCCTTCGTGCTCGGCGCCAACTTCTTCGACGATATCGCCGCCGGCTTGCAGGTCAGCATCGATATCGATGCCACCAATGCCGGATGGGCCGTGACGCTCGGCAAGTCGGCGCTCAGCACCGATGGCAGCGTTGTGCCGCCGCCGACTCCCGGCGTGCCCGAGCCGGCAGCTTGGGCGATGATGATTTCGGGCTTCGGCCTGGTGGGCGCAGCCGCGCGTCGCCGCCGGAGCTTCGTTGCGGCCTGATCTGCGTCCCGCAGGTTGACCGGGAAAGGGCCTGCGCAAGCGGGCCCATTCTTGTTGCGGGTGCCCGCGTTGTGCGGGCCGGTCGGCGCGCTAAGCTGCAGCGCGTTGCGCCACGCCGGGCCAGCGCGCCCAGAGTTCGGCAGCCTTGGCCTTGGCTTCTTCAGCCGCCTTGGCCTTGACCGGCCCGAAGCCGCGCACACCGAGCGGCAGTGCGGCGATTTCATTGGCCAGCGCGGCGTTATCGGCGTTCAAACCGGCAAGCAGTTTTTCCACATCGGCTTCATACTCGCCAATCGCGGCGCGTTCCTCGCGGCGTTCTTCGCTGTAGCCGAAGATATCGAACGCCGTGCCGCGCAGGCCCTTCATCTTGGCGAGCAGCCCGAATGCATTGAAGATCCACGGGCCGAAGCTGTACTTCTTCGGACGACCGGTGGCGGGGTCGAGCTTGGCGAAGATCGGCGGCGACAGCTGCACCTTGGCCGAGCCGCCGCTGAACTGCGCGTCGAACGCGGCGCGGAAACGCCCGTCGCTGTACAGGCGCCCGACTTCATATTCGTCCTTGTACGCCATCAGCTTGTACATCGAACGCGCCACGGTTTCGGCGAGCACGTCATTGCCGCTTGCCCGCACGCGCGCCACCAAAGTGTTGAAGCGCGCGGCGTAGTTGGCGTCCTGATACGCGGTCAGGTCGGCGATGCGGCGCGCGACGATGTCGTCGAGACTGGTCGCCGGCGGCGGCAGTGCCGGACCGCGTGCGGCCTCGACCATTTCCAGCACCTTCGCCGGGCTGTGCGCCAGCAGGCGCCCCAGCGCGAAGGCGCGCTTGTTGAACGGGATCGCCACGCCGTTGAGGTCGATCGCCGCCTCGATGCTTTCGCGCTTCAGCGGGATCAGCCCCTGCTGCCAGGCAAAGCCCATCAGCAGGATGTTGGCGCCGATGGCGTCACCGAGCAGCACCGTCGCGATGGTATCGGCGGCGATGAAGCTGGTGGCGTTGGGGTTCGACGCGTTGCGAATGGCCTTTTCGACCGCCTTCGAGCGGAAATCCAAGTCGCGGTTGCGCGCGAAATCGGCGGTCGGCGCAATCTCGCCGTTCGCCACCACGGCGGTGCGGTTGGGTAACATCAGCGTCTGGCAGGCGCGGTCGGCGGCGACCACCGCGTCGCACGCCAGCACCAGGTCGGCGCCGCCGGCGATGATGCGCGGGGAGAGCAGGTCGTCGTCGTGTTCGGCGAGGCGCACATGGCTGTAAACCGCGCCGCCCTTCTGCGCGAGGCCGGCCATGTCGGCGGTCGTCGCGGCCTTGCCCTCAAGGTAGCCGGCGGTGCCGAGCAGCGCCGACACGGTCAGCACGCCGGTGCCGCCTATGCCGGTGACCATGATGTTGTAGCCGTCGCTGGGCGAGGCAATAACGGGGTCGGGCACGGCGCTGAGGTCGATGGTATCGACCGCCTTGGCCTTGCGGATCACACCGCCAGAAACCGTGACAAAGCTCGGGCAGAAGCCCTTGAGGCAGCTGTAATCCTTGTTGCAACTCGACTGGTTGATCTTGCGCTTGCGGCCGAATTCGGTCTCGACCGGCTCGATGCTGACGCAGTTCGATTGCACCGAGCAGTCGCCGCAGCCTTCGCAGACGGCTGCGTTGATGAAGACGCGCTGGTCGGGGTCGGCCATCAATTTCCGCTTGCGCCGGCGGCGCTTTTCGGCGGCGCAGGTCTGGTCGAAAATAATGACGGTGCAGCCCGGCGTGTTGCGCATTTCGTCCTGCACCGCGGGCAGTGCCGAGCGGTCGTACAGCGGCACGCCGTCGGGCAATTTGACGCCGTCGTAGCGCGACAGGTCCTCGGTCAGCACGACGACCTTTTTGGCGTGTTCGGCAACCATCTGCGCGGCAATCATCGGCACGGTCAGCTCGCCGTCGTGCGTCTGGCCGCCGGTCATCGCGACTGCGTCGTTGTATAAAATCTTGTAAGTGATGTTGACCTTGGCGGCGATCGACGCGCGCACCGCGAGCAGGCCCGAATGGAAATAAGTGCCGTCGCCAAGGTTGGCGAACACGTGGTTTTCGGTGGTGAACGGCGCTTCGCCGACCCAGGTCACGCCTTCGCCGCCCATCTGCGTGAAGGTTTCGGCGCGGTCCATCCACAGTGCCATGATGTGGCAGCCGATGCCCGCGAGTGCGCGCGAGCCTTCGGGGGGCTTGGTCGAGGTGTTGTGCGGGCAGCCCGAGCAGAAATACGGCGGGCGCTTGATCGGCACGTCGTACGCGGCGGCCTTGGCGTCCTGATCGGTGAAGAACGCCAGCTTCGCGCGGATTGCGTCGGTGTCGTAATATTTCTGGATGCGCGCCGCGACGATGTGCGCGATGACGCCGGGCGACAGCTCGTTGTCGGGCGACAGCAGCCATTCGCCGTTCTCGTCATGCTTGCCGACAACGCGCGGGCGCACGGCCTCGCGCCAGTTGTAAAGCTGCCAGCGCAACTGATGTTCGATGAACTCGCGCTTTTCCTCGATGACGAGGACTTCCTCCAGGCCTTCGGCAAACGCGCGGATGCCGTCGGGTTCAAGCGGCCAGGGCATCCCGACCTTGTAGACGCGCAGGCCGATCTGCGACGCGACATTGGCGTCGATGCCGAGCTCGTCGAGCGCTTCCATCGTGTCGGCATAGGCCTTGCCGGTGGTGACGATGCCGAAGCGCGGTTTGGGCGTGTCCCAGATGACGCGGTCGATCTTGTTGGCCTTGGCAAACGCCAGCGCGGCAAAGCCCTTGTAGCGCTGCAGACGGGTGTCTTCCTCGCGCCAGATGTCGCCGCCGCGGATGTGAATGCCGCCTTCGGGGAAGTCGAACGGCGGCAGGATGATCGGATTCCACTCGTTCGCCAGATCGACGGTGGCCGATGTTTCGACCGTGTCGGCGGTGGCCTTGAAGCCGACCCACGTGCCGGCAAATCGGCTCATCGCCAGCCCGAGCAGGCCGTATTCGACGAATTCATGCACCGATGCCGGGGCGAGGAACGGCACGAACGCCGCCTGGAAATTATGGTCGGACTGGTGGGGCAGGGTGGAGGACTTGGCGCCATGGTCATCGCCGACAATCGCCAGCACGCCGCCGTTGGGCGAAGTGCCCGCAGCGTTGGCGTGCTTCAGAACGTCCATCGCGCGGTCGAGGCCGGGGCCCTTGCCGTACCAGATGCCGAACACGCCATCGACGGTGGCACCGGGGCGCATGCCGACATGCTGCGTGCCCCAGACGGCGGTGGCGCCGAGTTCCTCGTTGACGCCGGGCTGGAAGATGATGTTTTCGGCCGCGAGCAGCTTTTTCGCGCGCCACAGTTCCTGGTCGTAGGTGCCGAGCGGCGAGCCGCGATAGCCCGATATGAAGCCGCCGGTATTGAGCCCCGCCGCCTTGTCGCGCGCGCGCTGCACCAGCGGCAACCGCACCAGCGCTTGCACGCCCGACAGGAAAATACGCCCCTCGGTGTGCGTGTATTTGTCGTCGAGCGATACGGGCGGCAAGCCAGCGACCATCAGTTATTCCCTCAATTAATAGGTCAGCTATACTGACCTTTAAGGCAATTCGCAAGCTGCAGTTTACGCGGCTTGGGCGCGCGCGGCTACTGCCGCGAATGTCGCGTTGCGGTGCGGCGTGACTGCGACATCGCGGGCGCCGCCGGGCATGGCGACAGCAGCGGCAAAGGCCTATTGAGACGCATCGCGACTCGAGGAAAACGCGCATGTTCGACCAGTTCGCTGCCGTGGATCTTGCGCGGGCGCAGTTCGCCTTCACCGTGACGTTTCATTTCATCTTTCCGTCGTTCAGCATCGGGCTGGCGAGCTACCTCGCGGTGCTCGAAGCGCGCTGGCTGTGGACGGGGCGCAGCGTCTATCTCGACGTGTTCAAATACTGGCTGAAAATCTTCGCGCTGGTGTTCGGCATGGGTGTCGTGTCGGGCATCGTCATGGCGTATCAGTTCGGCACCAACTGGTCGGTATTCTCCGACAAGGCGGGGCCGGTGATCGGGCCGCTGATGGCGTATGAAGTGCTCACCGCTTTCTTTCTCGAGGCCGGCTTCCTCGGCGTCATGTTGTTCGGCATGGAGCGTGTCGGCAAGCGGCTGCATTTCCTGGCGACGCTGATGGTCGCGGTCGGCACGGCGATTTCGGCGTTCTGGATCATTTCGGTCAACAGCTGGATGCAGACGCCGGTTGGCTTCGGCATCAACGCGGCGGGGCAGTTCACGCCTGACGACTGGCTCGCCATTATCTTCAACCCGAGCATGCCGTACCGGCTCGTCCACACCGTGCTTGCGGCCTATCTGACGACGGCGCTGGTCGTTGGCGGGGTGGGGGCGTGGCACTTGCTCCACGAAAAAGCCAATGCTCAGGGGGCCAATGCCGGCGCGCGCGTCATGTTCTCGATGGCGATGTGGATGATGGTAGTGGTTGCACCCTTGCAGATTGTCGCCGGCGACGCGCACGGCCTCAACACGCTGAAGCACCAGCCAGCCAAGATCGCGGCGATGGAGGGCCACTACCAAAGCTGGCCTGACGGCGCGCCGCTGATCCTGTTCGGCGTGCCCGACCAGGACGCCGGGGTGATGCGCGATGCTGTCGAAATCCCCAAGCTCGGCTCGCTGATCCTGAAGCACGATCCGGACGCGCCGCTCGCCGGGCTCGACGCCTTTCCGCGCGATCAATGGCCGCGCGTGTCGATCGTGTTCTGGACGTTCCGCATCATGGTGGCGATCGGCTTCGGCATGGTGCTGCTCGGGCTGTGGAGCCTGTGGGCGCGCTGGCGTGGCCAGCTCTATCAGGCGCCCTGGCTGCAC
>ERZ724524.2636-NODE-2636-length-11573-cov-4.640042_pt1 | contig 11573 bp, 13 predicted proteins | sample MGYA00376057_ERZ724524 | MGnify/ENA primary metagenome ERZ724524 (study PRJEB28724, sample SAMN07190888) | wastewater metagenome | isolation source: influent of sewage treatment plant in Hong Hong | place: USA: Christiansburg, Virginia | collected 2016-03-01 ...
CGCTGCCAGAAGGCATGATTAACCAACTGCAGCTGCTCGTTGGTCTTGACCAGGCCCTTTAGCTCCCAATCCGGCGTACCGCCCTCACGCATCACAAAATACTGGCGCATCAGGTACATGGAAGCCGAGCGCAGAATAAATTCTTCGCGGGTGGCAAACGGTAAATGATTACGGGCATTAGCCTTAAGTGCACCAAAGATAGGACAAGCACTGGTCGCCATAATTAGGCCCATCAATGCACGAACGCCCTCTTCCAGCCCCACACGCTTCGCATATTCGCGCTCTGGAGTTACTACACGCACATTGGCCTTGGTATGTGCGGGTAATTTCTGAAAGTCGCCAGCCATTTTGTCCAAGTCCAGTGCAGCAGGACAATGGCTAACCTCTGCCTTGTTCAGCGGGCAATTACTGCACTGGTTGTTGCCAAGGCGCGTCCACTCAGGCGCATCTATCGAGATACGCTTTGGATCAAAACTGCGATCAAGGTCTACATCAAACTTAAGCTCGAGACCGTCATCAAAAGTGAAATAGTACTGAATACTTGTTTTCATGATTCTTGCTCTGACCGTTCACGGTCATGGTATTTCCCTGGCCAGAAAGAAGGCCACTGCAGGTGCTTTCACGCCTACACAAAAGGGCTAGAGGACAGCCTATACGTTAAAGCAAATGCAATATTCAAGCCAGTGGCCGCAGAGCGCCAGAGCAAATCTCTCTGACTAATCACTTACCTAGTATGCCGCCTGACAGAGCTTGATATCCATTGAAGCGGCAAGACCCATTGCCAGTAAACCAATAGAGCCCGGACGTACCCTTACCGTCAGACACTGTTAAAAGCAGAGATTTCCAAACTAGGCTGACGTCATACTTTTGCATCACAGTCAGAACCTGACTGCTCCTGTCAGCCATATCAGGATGAATCGATCAGTTAGACAATGAAAATATGGCCCTAACTGAGCGCCTTGCTGCTTACGCAAGATGCACTGATACTGTCGAAAAAGACAGGGCTGTTCAAATGGTCAGTATGCTGATACTGTCCTCTCAACAAGATTCCGGGTTGGCCGGTATCTGGCCGGCACAGAGGAACTTCACAATGGAAGGTTTAACTACCCGACAGGCAGAAATTCTTGATTTTATCCGTGAAAACATCGAGCACAATGGCATGGCCCCCACTCGGGCTGAAGTTGCCATTCGCTTTGGCTTTAAGTCCAAGAATGCGGCGGCGGATCATCTGCGTGCTCTGGAGCAAAAGGGTTACATCAAACTGCACCCGGAGTTGTCACGTGGCATCCAATTGCTGGATACACAAGATTCCGACTTGATTCCCGTTATCGGCTCTGTCGCTGCTGGCCTGCCCATAGAGGCCATCGAGAACCACGATGAAGCATTGCCTGTCCCCAAGGGACTGTTCGCAAAGCGGCCCACCTATCTCTTGCGCGTGAAAGGCGACTCCATGAAGGATGCAGGCATCCTCGAAGGAGACCTGATTGCCGTGTACAAAACCAATATTGCCCGCAAGGGTCAGATTGTCGTGGCCCGAATAGAAAACGAAGTCACGGTAAAATACTTAGACTCTGAAGGCTCTCAGATGAAACTGGTTCCTGCCAACCCTAATTATCAGCCCATGCTGATTGCACCGGACAACCTCGTCATTGAAGGTGTTTTTGTCGGCTTGATCCGTGATTCTTTCAGTTACTGAGCCTGGTTACTGGGTTTGGCTACTGAAAATATTTACTGAATCTGATTGTTTATTCGACAGAATAATCCATAAAAAAGCCCCGCATTTGCGGGGCTTTTTACTGTGATCAGGACTGCTCAAGCAATCAGATCAGCTTTTCCAGCTGCGGTACGATGTCGAAGAGATCGCCCACGATGCCGTAGTCAGCAACGGAGAAGATTGGAGCATCTTCGTCCTTGTTGATGGCCACAATCACCTTGGAGTCCTTCATACCGGCAAGGTGCTGAATCGCGCCAGAGATACCGACGGCGATGTACAGCTGTGGTGCTACAACCTTACCGGTCTGACCGACCTGCATGTCGTTCGGCACAAAGCCAGCATCGACAGCAGCGCGGGAAGCACCAACAGCAGCACCCAGCTTATCAGCCAGCGTGTAGAGGATCTTGAAGTTGTCACCGTTGCCCATACCGCGGCCACCAGAAACCACAATCTTGGCACCAGCGAGTTCTGGACGGTCGGACTTAGCCAGCTCTTCGCTGACAAACGTCGACAAGCCCATATCTTTGGCCACTGCTACCGCTTCAATGGCAGCCGAGCCACCAGTCGCTGCAACGGCATCAAAGCCCGTTGGGCGCACAGTCAAAACCTTGATGGCATCTGAAGACTGCACTGTAGCGATAGCGTTACCCGCATAAATCGGACGCTCGAAGGTATCAGGAGAAACTACCTTGGAGATTTCGGATATCTGGTTTACGTCAAGCAAGGCAGCTACACGTGGCAGAAAGTTCTTACCATTGCTGGTAGCAGGTGCCAGGATATGGCTGTAGCCCTTGCCCAACTCGGCAACCAGTGCGCCAATATTTTCAGCCAACTGATGACCATAAGCTGCATTGTCTGCAACCAGTACTTTGCTCACGCCATCAATCTTGGCAGCCGCTTCCGCAGCAGCCTGACAGCCAGCACCGATAACTAAGACATGGATGTCACCACCAATTGCCTTAGCAGCAGCAACCGTGTTGAGCGTGGCACCCTTGATGGAAACGTTGTCGTGTTCAGCGTATACGAGAATGCTCATCTCAGATCACCTTTGCTTCGTTCTTTAGCTTTTCAACCAGCTCTTCCACTGTCTTGACCTTGATGCCCGCCTTACGATCTGCAGGTGGCTCAACCTTCAAAGTCTTTACGGTGGGAGCCGCATTTACGCCATAGTCCGCCGGGGACTTGGTATCGAGTGGCTTCTTCTTCGCCTTCATAATATTTGGCAAAGAAGCATAGCGAGGCTCGTTCAGACGCAGGTCCGTAGTGACCACGACGGGGAGGTTAAGATCAACCGTCTGCAGACCACCGTCGACTTCACGGGTAACTGTAGCCTTGCCGCCTTCGATCTTAACGATGGATGCAAAGGTGCCCTGTGCATAACCAGCGAGAGCGGCCAGCATCTGGCCAGTCTGGTTATTGTCACCATCAATGGCTTGCTTGCCGAGAATAATCAGCTGTGGCTGCTCCTCGTCGCAGATACCCTTAAGGATCTTGGCGATAGCAAGCGGCTGAACTTCTTCTGCCGTCTCAACGAGAATACCGCGATCGGCACCAAGGGCCATGGCGGTACGCAGCTGTTCCTGGGCGGCCGATGGACCTACCGTCACAACCACGATTTCGGACACGATACCCTTTTCTTTGAGACGCACTGCTTCTTCAACAGCGATCTCACAGAACGGGTTCATGGCCATCTTAACGTTAGCAAGCTCAACACCGGTCTTGTCCGCTTTAACGCGGACTTTCACGTTGTAGTCAACAACGCGTTTGACAGCAACAAGAGCCTTCATGGAATCCTCGGCTTGGTTGTTCAATGTGGGAGGTAAAAGGGCAAGAAATAAAGCCCCAGCCCGAAAAGGCCCCGTATTTTGAATGCTGCCCCCACTCAGGTCAAGTGACGGCAGCCATGGACAAGAAACATCAAATCTGCCAATGACAGAACCATTCCACTTTCGGAACCACGGCCCTGACTGGCAGAAAGACCTTACTTTTTGTGAAGATTACGGTTACCCATACGGATACCCGCCGTCAGCAGAAACTCGAAGAAGTCATCATTATTGCCAATGAACTTCTGATAGAACCCCGACTTACTCAGTGCCGAAGCGCCGTGAGCCAATGCCCATGCTGCACCAATATGGTACTCAGGCGGCACATCAGCCAGCTTTTGCTCGTCGATACCTTCTTGAATGATGCTGCTGAGCTTTACAAGATTTGCCGCACGAATGGCATGCAGTTTTTCCAACAACTCGGGTACCGCCTTGTCCGCCAACAGCTTGCACTCAAGACGATCAAATAGCAGGTATTTTTCCGGGTCCTGAACACGGAAACGGAAGTACTCACGCATCAGGGCTTCTTTGTCCGTATTGGCGTCCAATCGACGGAACAAATCAGCCAACTCCTCCTCATAACGTATCATGAGCAGCAGGTATATCTCGTTTTTAGTTTCAAAGTGCTTGTAGATAGTGCCTTTGCCGATGCCGACCTTGTCGGCAATCATCTCGACGGTCACTTTTTCCTCACCCTGCTCAATGAAGAGCTGGAACGCACAGTCAAGAATTGCCTGCTCACGCTGGCGGAACTCACGTGCTTTCTGGGTGGCCTTGGCCAAGTCACTCATGTTGCCATCCCTCTCAAAATCCACTCTGGCTCAAAAAGGAGCCTCTCATAATGTCTATTGTCCTGACTTAGCCATTCCCCGACAAGTCGTGCCAGTAGTATAAGCAGGCAAACCGCATGGTGCCCATCCAGTTTCATCAAATGCTATCGGGGGCTCATAAGAAAAGTCGAATTTCGGCAGATTCTGTTCAGATAGACCTGCTCCAGCACTGGCAACTATTGAAATATCAACAATACTTTCTAAGTAGAGACCACTGCGCCTAGCTGTCATGGCTGGTTGGTCTTAGCCCGGCTCGCTCCCATGAGTCGGGCTTTTTTTGCACAGAAAAACTAACCCGCACCAAAGAGGCGGCGAAAGTTTTCAGATGTTGTTTCACCAACCTCCTCAATCGTCATGCCGCGCAGCTCTGCAATCACCTTGGCTACATCGACGACATAGGCGGGCTGATTTGTCTTGCCCCGATAAGGAACCGGTGCCAACCAAGGAGAGTCTGTCTCAATCAATAGCCGGTCCATGGGCACTCTGGAGGCTACATCACGAAGCTCCACCGCATTCGCAAAGCTCACAATACCTGAGAACGAAATATAAAAGCCCAAATCCAGTGCCGCTTTGGCCATGTCCCAATCTTCCGTGAAGCAGTGCATCACCCCTGCAAACGCGCCTTCCTCGCGCAAAATAGCAATCGTGTCTTCACGTGCGGCACGGGTATGCACTATCAGAGGCTTACGGGTACGGAGCGATGCCTCGATATGCTTACGAAAGCGACGCTGCTGGATTGCAGGGTTCTCTTGATCGTAGTGATAGTCCAGCCCTGTCTCACCAATAGCCACCACCTTAGGGTGAGCCGCCAGCGTGATCAGCTGCTCGATCTCTGGCTCCAGCGAGTCCAGATGAAGGGGGTGCACGCCCACTGATGCAGACACGTCCTCATGCGCCTCTGCCACTGCCAGCACATCCGGCAAGGTCTCCAGATCAACACCCACACAGAGGAAATGACGAACCCCACGGGTACGGGCAGCGGCCAGTGCGCCATCCAGATCGGTACCCAGCTTGCCTAAATCGAGTCGATCAAGATGACAGTGCGAATCAATAAACATGAGGAAAATCCTGAAACGACGGCATTGCCGTTTGATAAACACGCTAAAACAATAAAGCCGGCATACGCCGGCTCTGCCAATCAATCATTAATTACATGGTATGGGTCGGTCGATCGGCCTGCAAGGCACCCGCTAGGTAGGTCTCAATTTTGCGGCGGGCTTTATCGCCCTCATCTCCGGACAACTGAATACCAATACCTGCTGCCCGCATGCCTTGATTACGCGGATTTATCCAGATGACCTTGCCAGTAACCGGGATGCGCTCGGGGTCATCCATCAGTGTCAGCAGTACAAATACCTCCTCACCCAATTTGCATTGGCGGGTAATTGGCAAGAACAGGCCACCACCCTTCACAAAGGGCATATAGCAGGAATAAAGGCTCTGCTTGTCCTTGTAGCTCTGGTTGATGATGCCGCCAGCGCGAGGCATGTTCATAAGCGATTATCCTGAAATAGGTTCTTATTATCTGGTCAGCTCAACGTGAAGTCAGCGCAACCCAATCGGAAAAAGTGGCGTCAATCAGTGCACCGCCCTGCACATTACCGGCCAGCAGCCTCTGCCTGTCTGCTAGGCCTTGGCGGAAGCGCAACAACGCTGCCGGCTGAAAGTGCGCCGACATACCCTCGATTATAGGCGCGAGATCACGGTGTTTGACAACTGTTGCCGCACCCAAGGCCGCAGCCACCAGATCGTCCAGCAAACTAAGAAGGGCTGTCAACAAAGAGTCAGCACCCAATGAGTGCCAGCGCTGCGCCGTCGCCAGTGCCGTCTGACGTTGCTGGGTAAGCTGCATAAGGTCACGTAACAAGCCTTCGCGCTGCGAAAACCACTCTGCCTCACGCAAGCTCAAGGCCGCCAGAGGGGCTCCTCGTGACAGGGCTAGCAACAGGCGAGCCTTGTTCTCATCGCCTACCTGAGGCGCCAGCCAAGCCAATGCCTCGGCCTCAGTCGGCACGGGTAATGCGCGTTGCTGGCAGCGGCTACGCAGGGTTGGCATCAGACTCAGGGGTTGTGACGACAGCAAAAGCAACACTGTATCGCGTCCTGGCTCCTCCAGTGTCTTCAGCAACGCATTCGCTGCCTGTGTGTTCAATAGATGCGCCGGCGTCATGACCATCACACGCCACCCACCCATCTGTGCCGACTTGGCAGAAAACTCCACCAGCTCACGCACCTGATCCACCTTGATGGATTTAGCGGTCTTGCCGGTCTTCTCATCGGTCAGAAAAGTAAGCCACATGCAGTCGGGATGGGTTCCTGCTGCGAGCAGTATGCAGCTCTTACATTGGCCGCAGGCAACACCATCACGTGGTGACTGACATAGCAGACGAGCCACAAAAGCTTTGGCAAATCGTTCCTTTCCTATGCCTTCGGCACCACTCAGCAACAGCGCATGAGGCAGACGCTGCTGTACCAGCAACTCGTCCAACTGCTGCCAGAACAATTGCTGCCATGCATAAGGGTGATAGGGGTAAGTCGCGCGAATCTCTGTCTCACTCACGATGCGTGCTCCGTAATCCATTGCGTAAGAATACCGGCAATAGACTCCTGCACATTGGCTAGCGGCTGGCTGGCATCAATCAGGCGAAAGCGCTCCGGCTCTGCGGCCGCTCGCTCACGGTAGCCGTTGCGTACTCGCTCAAAAAAAGCATCCTGTTCCAATTCGAAACGATCCTTCTCCGCTCGCGCCGCTGCACGAGCCATGCCCTCTCTCACTGGCAAATCCAACAACAGGGTCAGAGCCGGTTTAAGGCTGCCCTGCACCAACTGCTCTAGAGCATTAATCGTTGCAAGCGGCTGATGACGGCCATATCCCTGATAAGCATAAGTGGCATCGGTAAAGCGATCACAGAGTACCCAGTCACCGCGTGCCAATGCTGGCAGAATGACTTGATTTAGATGCTGTGCACGAGCAGCAAACATCAGCAGAAGCTCTGCATTGGGAGCCACGCGCTCATCACGACGCGCCAAAAGCAATGTACGAATCTCTTCAGCCAAAGGCGTACCACCAGGCTCGCGAGTCACTACCAGCGGCAAACCTTTTTGCTCAAGAAAGTCACGGATGAAGGCAAGACACGTACTCTTGCCTGCACCCTCACCGCCTTCCAGCGTAATAAAACGGCTTGTATTCATGATCAGGATTCCGGCGCCGAACGATAGCCTGACTGCCGTTGTAACTGGTAACGGCGAACGGCGCGATTATGCTCTTCAAGGGTCGAGCTGAACTCATGCGAGCCATCGCCACGAGCAACAAAATAAAGCTCAGTACCTTCGGCAGGATGTAATGCGGCATGAATAGCAGCACGTCCTGGCAAAGCAATCGGCGTCGGTGGCAACCCGTTAACGCGATAGGTGTTGTACGGGGTCACGCGCATAAGATCAACACGCCTCAGGTTGCCATCATATGAGGAACCAAGGCCGTAGATTACCGTAGGGTCTGTTTGCAAACGCATGTTTGTTTGCAGTCGACGCACAAACACACCCGCTATACGCGCGCGCTCATTTGCCACACCGGTTTCTTTTTCAACAATCGAAGCCATGATCAGCGCTTCATAAGCAGAAGCATAAGGCAGACCGGGGGCTCGCTCGGCCCATTCTTGCTCAAGAATTTTATGCTGCCGCTCGTAGAGACGACGCAATATCTGCAGATCTGAGTCACCCGGACCAATATCATATGTGTCCGGCGCAAACAGCCCCTCTGGGCTTGCCTGCTCAGCACCTAACGCCTGTAACAGCGCCTTATCATCAGCAATACCCGTCGTGTTGATGCTTTTGTGCTCCGTCATCAAGCGACGAAGGTCACGGTAAGTGGTGCCTTCAATCACGGTCAAACGTGAGTCCGACTGCAGCCGCCCCTCTCTTAGCAAGCGTAAAAGTGACACCGTCGTTTGAGGCGGCATCACTACGATGGAACCGGCACGCAGAGTCTTTTCTGGCGGCTGTACACGTAGCCAGCCCTTGGCCAACCAACGATTCGTTAGCACACCATCATTACCCATCCGATCAATAACAGATGAGAACGAGGCTCCGCGAGAAATATCCAGACGGTATCCTTCCACAGGCAACGGCAACTGCGAAAACAGTCCATGATAAATCCACAGGGTCGGCAGAAAGGTCAGCAGAAAAAGTACCAGCATCAACGGCCAGCGACGGGAGGATGTACGTTTCATGTACCTAGCATCTCACTCCAGCACTGCTGAAGTCGACGGGTAATAGGCCCCGGCTGGCACTCAACTCCCGCCATTTGCCGGACAGGCCAGATACCGTAGAGGCTATTACAGAAAAAAATCTCATCCGCTGCCAGCACATCCGTCACCGTGTAATGGCCTTCACACAGCTGCAGACCCAAGTGCGATATTTCCTGCAAAAGAAATTGCCGCATTACTCCCCGCACACCCGATCGATCCAGACATGGCGTGCATACAGCGCCATGCTTAATCCAGAAGATATTACTGAAAACCCCTTCCACCACATGACCATCCACATTCGACACCAGTGCCTCATGCGCAACACCAAATCCTGCAAGCTCTTGACGCAATAAGACCTGCTCTAGACGATTAAGATGCTTGTGGCCAGCCAACATCGGGCTAATACCAAGCGACTGCTGACAGACAGCTGCAACCACGCCCTCGCCTGCCAGTTCTGCAGGCCAGTACATTGCAGGATACAGTAAGAAAATAAGGGATGAAGGTGCATCCGAATCGGGTAGATAGCCTCGACCACTATCACCTCTGGTCAAAATAATCTTTACGACGGCATCACCACACTGAGCAATAAAATCAGTGAACGCATCTTCCAGAACAACAGTATCGCACGTAATACCCAATGCTCTTGCGCTGGCCTACAGGCGAGCCAAATGCAACGGCAGCAGAATTGGGTGACCACTCTCAATACGAGTGGTTTCAAACAAGCCATCACCGTACGCCAAGCCACGGTCCATTACAGAGATGGGAGCAATCTCACCCTGCTCAAATAGTGCTCCGTTAACCCAGGCGCGGCGAATCATTTACAGACGCCGGAAAATCAGCGAACCGTTGGTACCACCAAAGCCAAAAGAGTTGGACAGTGCCACATCAATTTTCATGGGGCGCGCCTTATTTGGCACATAATCCAGATCACAGCCCTCAGCAGGGTTATCAAGATTAATCGTTGGAGGGGCTACATTATTGACGATGGCCAGCACCGAGAAAATCGCCTCAACAGCACCTGCCGCTCCAAGCAAGTGCCCCACCATAGACTTAGTTGAACTGATCGCAAGCTTACGTGCGTGATCGCCAAATACTGATTCAATGGCTTTTGACTCAGCCAGATCACCTGCTCCAGTCGATGTACCGTGTGCGTTTACATATTGCACCATCTCTGGGGCAATACCGGCATCACGTAATGCATTGCGCATGGCCGCCGCAGCACCTTCGCCATTTTCACTTGGCGATGTCATGTGAAATGCATCATCGCTCATGCCAAATCCAATCAGCTCAGCATAAATACGAGCACCACGTGCCACTGCATGCTCATATTCTTCCAGCACAACAATTCCTGCGCCATCCCCTAGAACAAACCCGTCACGATCACGATCCCAAGGACGGCTGGCGGCTTGCGGATTATCGTTACGCGTGGAGAGTGCACGGGCCGCCGAAAAACCTGCGACACCTAATGGACATGAAGCCTTTTCAGCACCACCCGCAAGCATCACATCAGCATCACCATAAGCAATCATGCGTGCTGCCAGACCAATACAATGTGTGGCGCTGGTACAAGCGGTTGCTACTGCGATGTTGGGGCCCTTAAGACCAAGGCGAATAGCCAACATACCGGCTGCCATATTGATAATGGAGCCTGGCACAAAGAATGGGGAAATTTTGCGCGGGCCCTCCGCCATTAAAATTTCTTTGTTACGCTCGATAGAGCTCAAGCCTCCGATGCCGGAGCCAATGGAAACGCCTATGCGGGGTGCATTATCCGCCGTCACTTCAAGACCAGCGTCCTGAAATGCCTGCAGACCCGTCGCAATACCATACTGGATAAATTCATCCATACGACGTGCTTCTTTGGCGGGTATATACACCTCGACATCGAAATCCCGTACCAATCCCGCGAAACGAGTGGAGTAGTTCGTGGTATCGAAATGATCAATCAGGGAAATACCACTCTTGCCAGCCATAATACCGGCCCAAGTGGACTCCACGGTATTGCCCAGACCGGTCAACATGCCGAGACCGGTAACGACCACACGACGACGTGACATGACTACTCCTGTATTACTGAATTCCAATTCTGAAAAACAGCATATCCAACTAAACCAGTTAATATTTTTATTCAGTAAAAAACTGGAAACCAGATATGCAAAAGCCGCAGCCTATCAATGCAGTGCTGCGGCTTTTGACAATAACAACAAAAATTACTTGCTGTTGTTGTTAATGTAATCGATTGCGTTCTGCACGGTGCTGATCTTCTCAGCTTCTTCGTCAGGGATCTCGAGCTCAAATTCCTCTTCGAGAGCCATCACCAGCTCAACGGTGTCGAGCGAATCAGCGCCCAGATCATCCACAAAGGATGCTTCGCTGGTAACGTCTTCCAGCTTTACACCCAGCTGTTCGGCGACAATCTTTTTGACGCGTTCTTCGATAGTGCTCACGTTTTTCTCCTCATTGGACAAGATCCCTTGCAGGAACGGACGCTAGTGTATTGAACACCCCGAAGGGTAGCAAGTCAGTCGATTCTGCAAAGGGTAAAGGTTTGTTGCAGCCATAAAAACAGGAAAAACTCCTGTCAATCCATGTACATACCGCCATTAACATGCAATGTAACGCCAGTTATGTAGCCTGCTTCTGCCGAAGCCAAAAAGCCTACAGCAGCGGCAATTTCCTCAGGTTGACCCAATCTGCCTGCTGGAATAGAAGCCAAAAGCTTGTCTTTTTGCTCCTCCGGCAAGGCCTGGGTCATGTCGGTAGCAATAAAGCCTGGAGCCACCGAATTTACCGTAATGTTTCGCGAGCCAATCTCACGCGCCAAGGCACGGGAGAAACCTTCAAGACCCGCTTTGGCGGCCGCATAATTGGCCTGTCCCGGATTACCACTGGAACCCACCACGGAACGGATGTTGACGAGACGCTCACCGCGGGCGTTCGTCATTGCTTTAAGACAAGC